>JAAUYD010261648.1_pt1 | contig 22543 bp, 22 predicted proteins | sample 7278101 | NCBI WGS metagenome assembly JAAUYD01 (sample SAMN14350128, study PRJNA611818) | marine sediment metagenome | isolation source: surface marine sediment (0.6m) | place: French Polynesia: Moorea | collected 2018-08
TCTGCCTGTCGCCCCCCTCTACCAAGTCTGATCTTTACCCGAATCTTAAAAACCTACCCTTGTGAGCCGTCCCTTGCTCAAGAAAGCTTGTCTCAACAGACAATTTTTCGCGGGCCGAGCAGTATTACGATTCCATCCTCTTAACAAGGAAGTTCTGCATTTTTACGGGCATAAAACCACCAATTAACAATCAAACAACTGAGGTAATAGACAGCAAAACCATACAACGCATATTCAGGATGTCCTGCCTTTATTTGTCCCCCGAATACTTTAGGAATAATGAAGGCACCATAAGCAGCAACGGCAGAAGTCCAACCTAAGACGGGTCCAGCTTGTTTCGGTTCAAAAATAATAGGAATCATACGAAATGTAGAACCATTACCGATACCCGTTGTGATGAAAAGAATCAAGAAAAGGATGAGAAATGGTACAAAATAGATTTCTGGGGTTTGAGAATTACTGGCTTGTTTAACATAATAAGCCACACCCAAAGCAGATCCAATCATGACAATCGTATCCCAATGGGTAACATTTGCTCCACCCCATTTATCCGATAACCAACCCCCAATCGGACGAATTAATGATCCCACTAAAGGGCCTAGCCAAGCATAGGCAAATGGGTTAATGGCATTGGGGTTAGCCGTACCGTCAGGTAAGTCTCCAAATACGACCCGAATAAGTAAAGGAAAGGCAGCAGAATAACCAATAAATGAACCAAAAGTCATGGTATATAACCAAGTCATGATCCAGTTATGTTTATTCTTGAAAATCCTGAATTGAGGAGTCAAAGATATATTAAAGGGACGTTGTACCATCCCCATTATTACCACTGTCAAAGCAATGGTAATAGGCAAAACTATCCACATATTAATGTTAACTTTGAGCAGCATATATAAGCCAATACTTGCACTCAAAAACCCACATAAAATGAGGACAAAAGACTTAACTAAAGCGGCTATAGTTTCTTGACTACTTGACCCCACATCAGGACTTGCTGTGGGTAAGTTATCCATATTGAACCAAGCATTAATCGCTAAAATTAGTAAAATTGGCACCCAAACTAAGCCACAGTTTTGTAACCAGATTAAAGTTCCTGCTGCTTTCCCTCCTACATCCGTCGGTAAAGCCATTCCTGCACCACTTAAAGGACCAAATAAAGCCAAGGTCATGACAAAAGGTAATAAGACCTGCATGACACTAACGCCTAAGTTTCCTAATCCTGCATTTAAGCCTAATGCAGCCCCTTGATTTTTCTTGGGGAAAAAGAAACTAATATTGGACATTGATGAGGCAAAATTCCCCCCACCAATGCCCGATAAAGCTGCTAAACCAATAAAGATGCCATAAGGGGTTTCCGGGTTTTGCAAAGCTATTCCTGCCCCTAAGGTGGGAACAATCAGTAGAGCAGTTGTTAATACGATAACATTTCTTCCCCCAGAAATGGCAATTAAAAATGAATTAGGAATGCGTAAAGTTGCCCCTGTTAAACCAGCCACTGCACTTAAATTAAACAGTTGTACTGTCTCAAAAGGAAACCCTAAGTTTTTCATTTGAACGGTTATAATACTCCAATAAAGCCAAACCGCAAAGGCACATAATAAACAGGGAATTGATGACCAAAGATTGCGGTTGGCACGACGCATTCCTTGAGCTTTCCAAAACTCAGCATCTTCGGGGTTCCATTGAACCATTTGTCTCATTTTTAGGCACACTCCTCCAAGCTTCTTGATATTGTTTGAAGCTTGGATAATAATGATTAATTTTTGATAGGGAAACTGAGAAGGAGAGGTGGGAGAAATTTAGAATGAAGAATGAGCAGAAAAAATCAATTCTAAATTCTAAATTCTAAATTCTAAATTGCTTTGTCACCCTCTAGCAACAGAGTCAACGGAAGCATCGCTTTCCATCCCATGAACAGGGTTTAACTCATGTTCTTCTTCCCCTTCATGCTGTTCAGCAAAGGAACCTTCGGGTTCTTTGAGGATAAACCAGCATAAAAAGGCCACAATAACCGCCATAGTTCCCATCATTTGGAAAAATGCGGTGTTAGCTTGAGCAATAATAGCTTCACTGGGTTCTGCACCACCTCCTAACCATTCCGGCAGGAGGCTAAAAATAGTTAAATAAGCCACTGCGCCTACATTTCCGTAAGCCCCTACGTTACCAGCTACTTGACCGGTAATACGCCGTTTTACCAGGGGTACAATAGCAAAAGTTGACCCTTCTCCTGCTTGTACAAAGAAGGAACAAGCCATGGTTAATAAAATAGCCCCAGGTAGCCACCAACTGCTAGTAACACTCCCTAACATGAGATAACCAATACCCATACACAGGGTTAACACTGCCATTGTATTCTTACGACTACCCAATTTATCAGAGATTAAACCCCCACCTGGACGAGACATCAAGTTCATAAACGCATAACTCGAAGCGATCATCCCTGCTTGTGCCGGGGTTAAGGGGAATGTTCCTTCAAAGAACGCAGGAAGCATGGAAACTACTGCTAACTCTGACCCAAAGTTGACCACATAAGTTAATTCTAAGATGGCAACTTGAGAGAAACGATACCGATCTTTAGCTGGATATTGCTTCTTACCGGTCATTAAGTCTTTATTGACCACCCAACAGTTATAAGCTTGGAAGAGATATAACCCAATTAAACAAGCCCAAACAATGTACATGGTACCAGTACCATAGAAGCCAACCTTTTTTAACCGCCAAGCTAACACCATGAGAATGCCGGATAAAGGTGCATTCATGACCATCAAGAACCAAAAATCACGCTTGGTAGTCACTTCGATCCCTCTAGCACTTTTGGGCTTACGATAGACTTTTCCTGGGGGATGATCCTGGACGTTATTGTAGTATAAAATCCCATACAGCGCAGCAATAATGCCCGTTCCAGCGATACAAAGTCTCCAGTTGAGCAGGGGATCACCTGCGGGGGAAAGTGCGCCAAAGGCGAACCATCCGCCGATGGTGGGCAGTGTAAAAGCAGCAGCAGCAGACCCAAAGTTACCCCAACCGCCATAAATACCTTCAGCGAGTCCTATTTCTTTGGGGGGGAACCATTCTGCAACCATGCGAATACCAATGACAAAACCGGCACCGACAATACCCAACATTAACCGTCCAACCACTAACTGGGTAAAGCTTTGGGCGGTTGCAAAGATTAAACAGGGAATGGCTGCATACATCAACAATAATGTATAGGTAATTCTTGGACCGTAGCGATCCAATAACATTCCAATGATAATCCGCGCAGGAACGGTTAAAGCGACGTTACAGATAGCTAAAGTCCTAATTTGACTAACTTCTAGCCCAAAATCAGCTTTTACCTGAGTTGCCAAGGGTGCAAGGTTAAACCAGACCACAAAGGATAAAAAGAAGGCAAACCACGTCATGTGTAGGATTTTATACCTTCCACGCAGTGACCACATTTCTCCAAGCATTTTCGTTGTTTTCCTCTCAGTTTAGTGAATTTTGAATTTTTCTGTAGGGGCGAACCGCGGTTCGCCCTTACAAGGTTGATTACCGGCGTTTTGCCCCGAAATTCTCAATTAAGATATCAGACAAAACAGGGATCAAATCGTCGCAAGCAATACCTTTTTGGACACAAGTGCCTAAATGAGCATCTTTACCGACTTTTCCTCCCATATATAGGTCAACTCCTTCGACGGTTTTGCCATCTTTGCGAACTTTTGTCCCCATTAAGCCAATATCAGCCACTTGGGGTTGTCCACAGGAGTTAGGACACCCTGTCCAGTGAATGCGGACGGTTTGGGGAAGTTCTAAAGCTTCATCTAGTTCCTTAGCCAAAGCCACAGCACGGTTTTTCGTCTCAACCAGAGCAAAGTTACAAAATTGCGCCCCAGTACAGGAAACTAACGCTCTTTGTAAGGGTTTTGGAGTAATACTGAACTTTTCTAGGATCGGTTCTTCTAAAAATGTCTCTAAGTTGTCGTCGGGAATATTCGGAATAATGACATTTTGCTCAACGGTAAGGCGAATTTCTCCGTTTCCATAGACTTCTGCCATTCTTGCGAAGTCTAGCATATCCTCAGCGTATAAACGACCTACGGGAACGTGCATTCCTACATAGTTTAAACCTGCTTGTTTTTGGGGGAAGATCCCGATATGATCTCGTTTTTCCCAGTCAATTTCGTCTTTTTCGGCTTCTGGGCTTAATTTATAGCCTAATTCTGCTTCTACTTCGGCACGAAACTTATCTAAGCCCCATTCGTCAATTAACCACATCAGACGGGACTTTTGACGATTTGCCCTTGAGCCATTATCTCGAAATACAGTTAAAATGGCACGACACAACCCCACAACAGCGTCTTCTGTCGGAGGAACCCAAGCGTTAAGGGGAATAGCAGCCTCGCAGCGTTTGGCAGAGAAAAAGCCACCAACAACTACATTAAATCCTAATTCGCCGTCTTTATAAGCAGGAACGAAGGCAATATCGTTAATTTCAGCATGAACCGAGTTATCTCTTCCCCCCTCAATGGCAATGTTGAATTTACGGGGCAGGTTAGTAAAATCATAATTGCCTTCACCGTGATTAGTAATCATGTCCTGTACTTTTTTGACCAACTCACGGGTGTCGATAAGTTCATCTGCATCTAAACCAGCCATAGGAGAACCCGTAAGATTACGGACGTTATCCATTCCCGACTGCATGGATGTCATCTTGGCCGCTTTGAGACGGTTAAAGATATCGGGAATATCTTCGAGACGAATACCCCTCAGTTGCAAGTTTTGTCGGGTGGTGATGTCGGCGTTTCCATCGTCCCCATATCGTTGTACAATATGACCAAGTACCCGCATTTGTTCACTGGTTAAGATACCATTGGGCATCCGCATCCGTAACATGAACTTGCCAGGGGTGACAGGACGGTAGAAAATACCCACCCATTTTAAGCGATGTTCAAGATCGGTTTTGTCCATTGCTTCCCAACCGATGCGGGCAAAGTGTTCTAATTGGTCTTTTATAGCGAGTCCATCTTTTTCAGCCTTGATCTTTTCAAATTTGTTTAACGTTACTTTTTTTTGAGGTTGGGTACTTTGCACCACAGGGAAAACCCTCCATTCGGTCGAGTTCTACCTATTTAAACTCCACAATCCGAGAATTTTTGTAGTTAATGTAACAAAATCTTATCTAAAATTCGTTTTTTGCATTTAAGTCATGATTTTTTTGCATTTTTTTATTACGTTTGATTACCTACGGGTAGGGGTTAAATGTATTGATGGTGGTGGGTTTAATGGTATTAAACCCCTACGGGAATGGGTTTAAGGGTAAGATAGATTGTGTAAGGTTGATTATTTAAAGAACAATAATGCAAGACAATTTGACTTATAAGGGTTATCAAGGTCATATTGAAATTGATCTTGATAGTGGTATATTTTTTGGTCGTGTTCTTAATATTAAAGACGTGATTACATTTCAAGGACAAACCTTTGAAAAAGCGTGTCAAGCGTTTTATGATTCTATTGATGACTATTTGGAATTTTGTGAAGATATAATGTTGAGTATAAAAGCTAAAAAAGCAAAAGAAGAGGGGTTTATCGGTATTGCAGAAAGTGAGAAACTTTTGCAGCAGTTAATCTCTACATCAGCAGTAGTTTGGTCGCCTCAAACTGATAAAAAATCAATTGAAACTTTATCAGAATTATTAAAAACTGTAGAGGATGAAGATAAATAATTAATGGTCAGCGTTTTCATTGTTTCTTGTCATCTTCATGTTGTTTCATTATTTTTCGTTCTCTAAACTTTATCCCAAACTGTTCAGAAATAGCTTGTCTAAATTTCTGATTTTCTTCTGGTGTGACTCGTCTTGCTTTGTTGAAAGGAAACTCAGTTTTTTTGTTCATTGTATAAACAATATTTAACTTATGGTACGAATTCAAGCTATCAACGAAACCTCTCCATATTTACCTGAAGTCAATAAGCTTGGTGATGCAAATAAAGCTACTTTAGGCTTTTTTTCTAAGGGTACTTTTGAGGAAAAAGCAAGAAATCAACAGATTTTAGTTGCTCTTTCTGATAGGGGAGAGTTTATGGGTTATTTAATGTACAGAACCGTTAGGAGTCATAATCGAATTAGTATTATACATCTATGTATTAAAAATAATTATAGAGGACAAGGACTGGCGAAACAACTCTTAAATTATTTAAAAAGTATAACATCTCAATATAGGGGGATAGAATTGCGATGTCGTCGTGATTATGGTATCGATAATATGTGGAGCAAACTAGGTTTTTGTGCTGTCTATGATAAAGAAGCAAAAACAGAAGGAAAATTGCTTACATATTGGTGGTTAGATTATGGTCATCCTAATTTATTGTCATTGATAAATGATCAAAAATCTGAATCAAAGTTATCTATTATTATTGATTACTTTATATTTCAAGAAATCTATTTACATAATCATTCATCTAAACCTCAAGAAGAAAAAAGTAAAGATTCTCAAGGTTTATTAGCTGATTGGCTTGAGCCTAACATAGAAATGTGGGTTACTAATGAAATTTTAAATAAAATAAATCAGATAAATGATTATCAAAAAAGAAAATATATTAGAGATATTTTTTTAGGATTAAGTCGTATCAACTATACAGATAAGCAATATCAAAAATTCTTAAAGTCAATAGAATCATTCATTCAGCTAAATAAAATATCAATCGATCAATCTTATATTCGTCATATTGCACAGTCTCTTGCTTCAGGAATTAATATAATTCTGACTAAAAATATAGATATCATACAATTATCTGACCAATTTTATGAAGCTTTTAAAGTTATTATAATAAGTCCTAATGACTTTATAAAACGTTTTGATGATATCGAACAACAAATAAATTATCAGTCCAGACTTTTTGCAGGAATTCACGCATTAAAACAACTCCCTATCAATCTAGAAGAAGTAAACAAACTGAAAAATGATGTAGTTAATAATAGATCAGAAGACGAAAAACAGTATTTTTTAGAAAATCTTAGACATTTTCTTTTTAAGAAAGATACTCATGAGTGCTTAATAATTAAAGATGAAGATAATGAGTCAATAGCTCTTATTGTCTATAATAGAAGTAAAAAAGATCAGCTAGAAATTCCTCTAATTAGAATAAGTCAACATTATCTTGCTGAAACAGTAGCAAGACATTTGCTATTTACAAGTATTTCTTTATCAGCACAAGAAGGACGACAACTAACTAAAATAACTGATCAATACCTTCAAGAGAAAATTATTAATATGATCAAAGAATATTATTTTATAAAAACAAAAAATGAATTATTAAAATTAAATTTATCTTTAGTTGACACCAAAAAAAATATTTCAAATAAATTAACTCACTTACAGAGTATTTTACCAGAATTAAGTCATTCTTGTAAAAAGTTCTCTGAAACTCTTAGAACAAATAAATTAAATAAAGAAAATATTTTACTGATTGAACGTTACTTATTTCCTCTCAAAATCATTGATCATGATATCCATAATTTTATTATACCAATTCAACCTATATGGGCTGCTAATTTGTTTGATAAGGAATTAGCAGAGCAAACTTTATGGGGTTTTAGTAAAATAGAACTAGCTCTTAATCGAGAGGCCGTATATTATAAATCTAAAAGATCCCCAAAACAATTACATTCAGGTATAAGTGGTCGAATTTTATGGTATGTCAGTAGTAGTAGTGATAAAAAAGATGGGGGTTTTTATAATATTGGTTGTATTAGAGCTTGTTCTAAACTAGATGAAGTTATTATTGATACTCCAAAAGAACTATATCGAAAATATCGTCATTTAGGAATTTATGAATTGTCGAATCTTATTCAAGTTGCTAATAATGATGAAAACAAAGAAATTATGGCAATTAAGTTTAGTGATACTGAATTATTTAAACATACAGTTAGTTTAAAAGATGTTCAAGAAATCCTTAAAAATAAAACAACTTTCATATTTCCTACCTATATTAATAATGAAAAATTTGCTATAATTTATAAGCAGGGAATAAAAGGTAAATAATTAAAATATTATGTATAAAAATTTCCTTCTTATTTCTATTAAGCCAGAATATGCACAGAAAATTCTGGATGGTGAAAAAACAGTCGAATTGAGAAAAACTAGAACTCGCTTAAAAACTGGTGACATAGTTTTAGTTTATGTATCTTCACCTCAACAAGTAATAGCTGGTTTTTTTGAAGTAGAAAGTATTGAAATATTTGAAAATCTTTCTAAAGAAAAAAAGTATTTTTGGGAGAAAATCAAAAATAAAGCTCACATCAAACAAAAAGATTTTAATAATTATTACAAAAGCGCATCTATAGGAGTAGCTATTTTTATTAAAAAAGTTCACAAGTTTGATAATACTGCTGAACTTATTAAACTTAAACAGAAAATTGAAAATTTTACTCCTCCCCAAAGTTATAGATATTTAAAACCCAAAGAAGTTGAAATTTTAGAATCTATAGTTAAAGAAAAAATTTTAGTTACATAATACGGAAAAGATAAAATGAAAAAAGAAAAAAAACACATAATAAAAATGTTATTTGAGGAGTTTGCTGACTCATATTTTTATACTTCTGAATTTTTAGACACTCAAAATATTTATGATAATAACTGTAAAAAAATACATAATAGTTTTCAAAATATCCAAACAAAATTAAGCTTAAGAAAAAAAGAAGATTTTATTAATAGAGTCTTGAAGGACTTACTTTATTTAGGTGATAAAGAAACTTGGGTAAAATTATCCGAAGTTTATAAAAAAAACAAAGTTTTTACCAATAATAGAGGAGACTGGAATGTATTAGCTTATCAGGTATATAATTTCATTCGTTATTTGTTAATATCTCCTGATAATTTACAAAGTATTTGTGATCAATATTCCCAATATGACTTGTTTAAAGATATTCCTCTATTTTTAATTAGTCGTGTTTTAAATGCGTTAAATAGTCAAAAATTTTTTATTGTTATTCCCGATTCTCTAAAATTAATTAACTCTTTATCAGAAAGTTCTTATGATTTATCTATTAATGATTATCCATCTATTAATTCTTTAAGCAATAAAATAATTACAATGCTTATATCTTCTAAAAATTTATCTAGCATTCCATTTCTATCTGAGAGTGAAATTTTTTACTACTTTTGTGATTGGTTATATAGAATTAAAAAAATTAAAAATACTTCACTGATATTGGAACAAAAACAAAATACACAGTACACACTTATGCAACTTATTGAAGATACTAACCTAGAAGAAACCCAATTAAAACAATACATCAAAACCCTAGAACGCAAAAAACATATTATCTTTCAAGGTTCACCAGGAACAGGAAAAACCTACTTAGCAAAACACATTGCTAACTATTTAACCAGCAGTGGAGATGGATTTTATGAACTCATACAATTTCATCCCAGTTATAGTTATGAAGACTTTATACAAGGTATTCGTCCCCAAACTTCACCCAATGGAAACCTAGAATATTCAATGATACCTGGACGGTTTTTAACCTTCTGTGAAAAAGCAGAAGACTGTGAAGGTATGTGTATTTTAATCATCGATGAAATTAACCGCGCTAACCTCTCTCAAGTGTTCGGAGAATTGATGTATTTACTGGAATATAGAGAAGAAGAAATACACCTTGCAGGAAGTAATCAAAAGTTCAAAATACCCGAAAATGTTTATATAATTGGAACCATGAATACAGCCGATCGCTCTATTGCTTTAGTGGATCATGCGTTGCGTCGTCGCTTTGCATTTATTCCCATTAAACCTAACTATGATATCCTCAAAAAATACCACCAAAAACATAACCCAAACTATGATATTAAACCCCTAGAAAACATTTTAAAAGAACTAAATAAAACCATTAATGATTCCCATTACGAAATTGGGGTTTCCTTCTTCCTTACCGAAACATTAAAAGAGAATCTAGAAGACATTTGGACAATGGAAATAGAACCCTATTTAGAAGAATACTTCTTTGACGAAACCGACAAAATTGATAAATTTCGTTGGACAAAAATCAAAGATCAATTGAATAAAATATTTTTTTAGGTTAAAATAAGGCCATACAGGTCTTAATGGCTTACTGACTCAATAATCAGGAAAAAAATGCCAGCAAAAGATACCTATCATGATGCGATCAAAAATGCTTTAATTAAAGAAGGTTGGAAAATTACGGCTGATCCTTATCCTATTAAATACGAAGAAGTCAAACTATTTGCAGATTTAGCAGGAGAAAAAAACCTTTCTGCAATAAAAGGAGAAAAACAAATTGTTATTGAAGTTAAAAGTTTTAATAGTCCTTCTCCCATGCGCGAGTTTGAAACTGCACTTGGTCAATATTTAATCTATCAAACTTTTCTTTCTATAACTCATCCTAATTATACAATTTATTTAGCTATTAGTCACAGGATTTATGAAAAATTTTTCACACAAATTGCAATTCAATTGATTTTAAAGAAATATCAAGTTTTACTACTCATTGTCGATATTACTAAGGAGGAGATTATCCAATGGATAAATTAAAACATTACAAAAATCTTATCAAAAGTATTCTAATAGAATACGAACAAATTTCTTCACAAGTTCCTGATCCAGATATAGATGAAGTTCTCATGTTTGATGATGAGAGAAGTCAATATCTTTGGTTTAATATTGGTTGGAAAAATGGAAAAAGAGTTAATGCTATTTCTGTTTATATTCGGATTAAAAATAATAAAATTTGGATTGAAGAAGATTGGACAGAAGAAGGAATTACAGTTGAATTATTAAGAAATGGTGTCCCAAAAGATGATATTGTTTTAGGATTTCATGATCCCGAAACTCGTAAATTAACTGAGTTTGCGATCGCTTAATTTTTGAAGACTTATGATAACATAAATTATAGCTACATAACTCACTTTACTAAATTGGAAAAATCTAACTATGTCAGAAGAAAGATTTAGTCGTATTGAAGAATTAATTATGGCACTTTCCAATAATATGATTGAGTTTCGTCGAAATGTCGAACATCGCTTTGACTACCTAGAAACAAGAATTAAAACCATTGAATTAGATGTTGAACCCGATGGTAGAATTTCAGAAGGGTTTGATCGTTTAAGTCAAGATATTTATACTGTTGAACAAAAAATTAACTCAGTTGAAAAAAGATTAGATAGACTTGAACATGGACAAAACCAAATTAAAGCAAGTCTTGATGTTATCTTACGTCATATTACAGGGTATGGACAAGATACGGATCAAACTTAATAACATTAAATTCATGTTCATCTATCATCCATGAATACAATAACTTTAACTGAATATAAACCTTTTAATGTTCCCCGTGATGAGATTCCACAAGAGATTATTGATCAATTAAAAGATAACTATAAAAATAAAGTCAAAATCAATCTAAAATATACAAAAAAAGGCGATCAATGGGAAATTATTTCTCAAGGATGGGTAGGTTATATTCCTATTAACAATGATTGGAATTTTCAGATTAAACCAAAAGTTCCTACTACTAATATTTTTAAAATGTTAGAGTATGCTTATAACCTGAAAAGCTTTCAATTTTTAGATGGTTTAATGAATTGTGACAGCTTACCCAACTTTTATAATCGTTTAGCAACTATTTTTGCTCATCATATCTTAAACCGTATCCAAAAAGGACTATATTCAACTTATATCAAACAGTCACAAGCATTAACTTATGTTAAGGGAAAAATTGATATTAAAACCATGCTGAAACATCCCTGGAAACCTAAACTAACTTGTCATTATGATAACTTTATTCCAGATATAGAAGATAATCAAATTTTACTGTGGACAATATATATAATAAGTCGTCAAAAAATTTGTCAAGAAAATACCTGTATTTTAATTAGAAAAGTTTATCACGCATTACAAGGTTATATAACCTTATCACCCTTTACAGCAAATGATTGTATTAACCGAAAATATAACCGTCTCAATGAAGATTATCACTGTTTACATTCTTTATGTCGCTTTTTTTTAGAGAATACAATCCCCAGTCATGAAAAAGGAAATTATAACAACTTAGCTTTTGTAGTTAATATGAATCAACTCTATGAAAAATTTGTCGCAGCATGGTTAAAACAACATCTTCCCTCACACCTAGGAATAAAAACACAACATCGTGTAGAATACGATAATTTTAGTTTCAAAATTGATCTAATTATCTACAATAAAAAGACGCAGCAAAATTTATATGTACTGGATACGAAATATAAAACAGAAATTACATCAAACGATATTTATCAAATCATTACCTATACCTTTGAACAAAACTGCAATCATGCTATTATCATTACACCCAATCCAAATAACTCCATTAATGATAAAATAAACAATATATATATTCGTAGTCTAAACTTTTGTTTAGATGACGATATAGACGTATCAGGAAACAACTTCCTACAACAATTAATGACACAGAACAAAATATAAACAATACAACTTATGGTGGGCAATGTTCAAACTATTTTGCTACTTTTAGCTTGTTAGCAAGTATTGCCCACCCTACGGTTAAGATATGATCCAATCAGGTTATAAAGAAACAATCAAATAATGATTTTGAAACTTTGCCCCTTTAACTGATTGTCCCGCTAAAGGTGAGGGTAATTCAATGTTACGCCGTTGATCACCAGCTTCAATGGTCAACTCTGGACCATATTGGGTTAACTTGACCTGTTTTTTCTCAAATCCAGGCAAAAACACCTTAACTTGACGATTAGCAACATCAATGGTAACAGGTTTAGGAGCTTGAGACTCCCCTAAAAATTGGGGTAGAGCCTCTATTAAGGGTTGCCAGTTATCCGGCTCCATTTTAGGCAGGAAAGACAGGGTTAAGGGGTCAAATTCATCGGCTAAAGCCGTTGTTTGACCTTGGTTAACAATCACACCCCGAACCATTAAGCCCACTTGTTGCGCCCCACCCCAATAATACTTAGCTGCTGCGATCGCCGTCTTATCTTCTGTTGTTACCAAATAAGCAGCCACTCGGTTACCATCCGCTAAAGCAGCCTTTCCTGACTGCAAAATATCGTTAGCCGAGGTATCCTTAAGATCATCAGCAGTCCAGGAAACATTGAGAATAGCACTGGTAATGGGTTGCACAAACGGGGCCAACGCTTTTCCGATATCAGACTCCGTTAATACCTCCTGAAACCGCCGTACATACCAACTCATAATCTCTGGAATACTAAACATTCGTAGGGTGCTTAAGGCACTGTCCCCATCATAGATAATGACATCATATTCCTTGCTTTGTTCGTATTCCCGTAAAGCATTGAGTGCTAAGGACCCGTCCATTCCCGGTAATATCCCTAACTCCTGTCCGTAGACACTTTTTAGGGTTGGCGATCGCAAATATTTGGCCTCTAATTCTTTGACATCTTCCCATCCTTGTGATAAAAGTTGGGCTGATTTTAAAGCCATCCCTTTTAAATTAGGCTCAATTTCCGTCGGAGATGCTTCTAAGGTTGTTCCCAATAAACAACTCAAAACTGGACTTGAATCTTGGGACAAGAATAAGACACGAGATCCGGCGGTTGCTAGTTTTTTAGCTGTAGCGATCGCCACTGTAGAACGACCCGTACCGCCTTTGCCTAAAAAGGTTAAAATCAAAGCCATGAGTTATCAAAATTATCTTTAGTGAGTGATTAAAACAACTTCTCTGGGGGCTTAATAACATTAAGCCCTTATGAATTGCTCTAGTTCGTTAATCAACCGGTTTGAGTTCATCCCCAAAAAACCAAGTGGCGGTTTTATCAGCAAACTCGACCACTGCACCAACTCCACTACCATCAGTCATTTTAAATTCCTTGATGGTACCTTCTTTCCCAAGTTTATCAACAACTTGTCCAGAGACGCGATCGCGAAGACGGATCACTTTGACTTTCTGCCCAATTTCCATGCCCAAATTTACTAATATGTTACTTAACCATTCCCCAGTGTAGCCGAATCTGGCCCAATGTTAACGGTTAAAATTTCCTTAAATCACCGGGAACAACTCGACAAAAGTATCTGACATTTAATACAATACCCCATTAATTATTAATTTGTCGGTATTGATACCTATTATGACCTTATCCCTAAAAGCTGATCTTCAAGGGTCGTCTGTCAGACGATACCTAGAGTTGCTACAAATGTTAGTAGAAAGAAATTTAAAAGGACGTTATCGAGGCTCATTTTTAGGCGTATATTGGTCATTGCTCAATCCTCTAATTATGACAGGACTGTATGCAGCTATTTTTGGGACAGCTTTTGCACAATACTATGACCATTCGGCCTTTAACTACATTTTAGCGGCTTTTACTGGCTTAATTGTCATTAATTTTTTCTCATCTTCTACGAATCAAGCATTGGCTAGTGTGGTGGGTAACGGTTCTTTGTTGAATAAAGTTCGTTTACCGATAACCATTTTTCCTGTTTCGATGATTGTGGCCAACATTTTTCAATTTATCATGGGTCCCCTACCCTTATTGGCCGTTGTTACTTTAATTATTGCTAAGAATCCCCTTAATGTTATCGCCCTGATACTACCGTTGATAGCCCTCAGTCTTGTCTGTACAGGGGTAGGGTTTTTAGTCAGTGCGATGTATGTTTTTTTCCGAGATTTACCCTATTTCTATGAGCTAGTTTGCTTTGTGCTTTGGATTAGCTCTCCTGTGTTTTATCCGGCTGAAATTGTACCCGCTTCGGTCAAATCCTTCTTACTCCTTAACCCGCTAATCCCAATTATTGAAAGTATTCGTCAGATATCTTTATCTGGTGCTTTACCCGATGTGACCTTAATTTTACATTCATTGTTAAATGGTTTCATCCTTTTAATGTTAGGCTGGATCTGTTTCCGCTCCTGGCAAAAAAACTTTATGGACTTGCTCTAAAGGTTAAATGGTAGAAGCAATTAGACTCGATCAGGTTTCCCTCTGGCGTAGAACCCAAGAAGAGTTTTCTTATGATTTAAAGAAAACTGTCTTGTCTATGTTAGAAGGAAAATACCGTCAACCCTCAAGAAAATTGATTCTTGACCGCATTAATTTGACGGTTCATGCTGGGGAGAAAATCGGCATTATTGGGGCCAATGGGTCAGGAAAATCCACCCTACTCAAAGTGATAACAGGTATTTTACAACCCACATCCGGCCAGATTCGTGTCAAAGGAGAAATTGCTCCTTTGATTGAATTAGGGGCAGGATTTGACGGCGAATTGTCCGTTATTGATAATATAATTCTTTACGGGGTAATGTTAGGCTTTCCTCGCCAAGAGATGAAAGAGCGTGTTACCTCTATTTTAGAGTTTGCTGATCTAACAGATTATAGCTTAGCCCCAGTAAAATCCCTTTCATCAGGAATGGCAGCCCGTTTAGGGTTTTCCATTGCTACCGATGTTCAGCCTGATATTTTAATCTTGGATGAAGTCTTATCAGTTGGCGATGAAAGCTTTAAGCATAAATGTAAGAAACGGATGGATAAACTCTGGGGACATAATACGACTATTTTAGTGGTGTCTCACGGATTAGATTTCATTCAACAAGCTTGCGATCGCGTCATTTGGCTAGATCGAGGCAAAATTCGCTTTATTGGCGATACGGATGAAGCGATTCATCATTATCTGGTCTCTGTTCAAGAAAATTCAACACTGGAATTACATAATAATCTATGAAAATTTTAATTACAGGGGGGGCCGGTTATATTGGCTCGATTTTGACCCCAACTTTATTGGCAAAAGGCTATGAAGTCACAGTATTAGACAGTTTTATGTTCGGTCAAAATAGTTTGGCTGATTGCTGTCAGTATGACACTTTTAATGTGGTGCGTGGAGACTGTCGCAATCAATCTCTAATCCAAGAATTACTCAAAGACGCTGATGTCATTATCCCCTTAGCTGCTTTGGTGGGCGCACCTTTATGTAGTCGAGATGAAGTGGGAACCCGCACCATTAACTACGAAGCGGTTAAAATGATCTGTGAGTTGGCCAGTCCCCAACAACGGATTTTAATGCCGGTGACTAATAGTGGTTATGGTATTGGAGAAAGCGGTAAATTCTGTACAGAAGAATCCCCCTTACGCCCCATTTCCCTCTATGGAACCACCAAAGTTGACGCAGAAAAAGCGGTTTTGGAACGGGAAAATAGCATTACTTTCCGACTCGCCACCGTGTTCGGAATGTCTCCCAGAATGCGCGTTGATCTCTTAGTCAATGATTTTGTTTATCGTGCCTTTTATGATCGTGCGGTGGTCATTTTTGAAGGACATTTTAAACGCAATTATATTCATATTCGGGATGTAGCTAAGGTCTTTGCTCATGGCATTGAAAATTTTGAAACCATGAAGGGCAAACCCTACAATGTCGGTTTAGAAGATGCTAATTTATCTAAATTAGAACTGTGTGCCGAAATTAAAAAATATTTACCCAAATTTGTCTATTTAGAAGCCCCCATCGGCGAAGATCCCGACAAACGGGATTATATTGTTTCTAATGCCCGCATTCTTAAAACAGGGTTTGAACCGGAATGGCCTTTAAGTCGGGGAATTCGAGAATTAATTAAGGGTTATACTATCCTCCGTAATAGCATCTATTCCAATGTGTGAACAAACCAATATTAAGGAGTAAGAGGGACTATGGGGAGTGTGAGAAGAATATTGATTGTTTTCTACCTCTGCTTCCCCTGCTCCCTCCGCTCCCCTATCTCCCAGAAGTCCCCCTGATAAGATACAATGACTAATTGGAGCTAAATTTCAGACGGCATCAACCGTAGTCGACCGTTAGATAGATAAGCGTGGACTTGACTCAAATATTCAACACGACCAACCCAGTTATTGGTGTCGTTCATCTCTTACCTTTACCCACGTCTGCCCGTTGGGGAGGCAGTTTAACCGCAGTGATTGAACGGGCCGAACAAGAAGCCACCGCCCTGGCCGCCGGGGGAGTTGATGGTATTATTGTCGAAAACTTTTTTGATGCCCCTTTTACCAAAGAAAAGGTCGATCCGGTGGTCATTAGTGCTATGACTTTGATTGTGGATCGCATTAAAAACTTAGTTGTGGTTCCGGTTGGTATCAATTTACTACGTAATGACGCTGTAGGGGCGATGGCCATCGCTTCGACTATTAATGCCCAGTTTATCCGTGTTAACGTCTTAACGGGCATTATGGCAACAGATCAGGGGTTAATTGAAGGTAATGCCCATGAACTCCTCCGCTATCGTCGTCAATTAGATGCCGATGTGGCTATTTTAGCCGATGTTTTGGTTAAACACGCTCGCCCTCTGGGAACCCCTAATTTAACCACTGCGGTACAAGATACCATTGAGCGAGGACTGGCTGATGGTGTTATTCTCTCAGGTTGGGCTACTGGTAGTCCTCCCAGTCTCGAAGACTTAGAACTGGCAACAGCTGCAGCCCAGGGAACCCCTGTATTTATCGGTAGTGGGGCTGATTGGGATAATATCGGACAATTAATGACGGCGGCTGACGGGGTGATTGTGGCCAGTTCCCTCAAACGTCACGGAAAAATTACCGAACCCGTTGATCCCATTCGCGTCGCCCAGTTTGTGGAAGCGGCCAAGGAAATTAGCGCATCTAAAGAAAATGCGAAATCTCAGCAACCTTTAAAGTTGAGATCCTAAGCCCTTGCTAAAATCAGGAATAATTGATTACTAAATAAAAGAACGATTATGAGTCGTATTAGTAGACGTTCGGTTCCTTGGATTCATCGTTGGTCCCGTCCCATGATTGGGGCGATCGCTATTGCCGGGGCTATTCTAACCGCCTATCTTACCGTTACCAAACTGACCGGCGGAGAAGTCGCCTGTGGTGCCGGTGACGCAGCTACCATGGCCACCGGCTGTAAAAATGTCCTCGATAGTCCCTATGCCACCGTTTTTGGCTTACCGTTAAGTTTGTTTGGGTTTCTCGCTTACGGCAGTATGTCGGCTGCTTCTTTGGGGCCGTTATTAATTCAACCAGAAGGGAAAAAAAGCTTTAGAAAACAACTCGACGAATGGACATGGTTGTTCCTCTTAGCCGGGGGAACCTCTATGGCTGTCTTCAGTGGTTACTTAATGTATATTCTAGCCACGGAATTACAATCAGTTTGTTACTATTGTATCGGTTCGGCGGTTTTTTCCCTGAGTTTAATGGGCTTAAGTATTTTTGGCCGAGAATGGGAAGAAGTGGGTCAACTTTTCTTTATTCCTATTGTGGTGGCTATGATTACGTTCGTGGGAACCTTAGGCGTATATTCCCATCTTCACCAGCCTACTGCTGCTGATGGGCGTATTTTTATCCCAGAAGTGGATACACAACCCAAACCACCCTATGGTTGGGAAGTGACTACAGAGTCAGACCAGTCTGAAATTGAATTAGCTAAACATTTAACCTCAGTTGGGGCGAAAATGTACGGGGCGTTTTGGTGTCCCCATTGTTACGAGCAAAAACAAGTTTTGGGTAAAGAAGCAGTTCAAGAAATTACTTATATTGAATGTGATCCCAGTGGAAAAAATCCGCAACCGGAGGTTTGTACGGCGGCTGAGATTCGCTCCTATCCTACTTGGGAGATTAATGGGGAAAAATTATCAGGGGCGCAACTTCCTGAAACCTTAGCTCAAGAGTCTGGTTATACAGGGCGAACGGACTGGAAATATACCATTTCTGGACGTTAATTATAGGGTAGGGGGTTTAATAATATTAAGCCCCTACTACTATGTTTTATTTGAGGAAAATTTAAGGTACAAAATGATGCAATTTGGTGAGTCTGTCCCAGATAATTTAGAAAATCAATGGCGATATCAATTAGACCGTTTTGTAAGAGAAAATAAACAAGATTTAGCAGCTTTGGCCTGGGGTTTAAAAAATGAATGGGAAAATGAAAAGGATGTTTTAGGGATTGATTTAGAACCAGAACCCCATTTTATTCGCTGTTCTCGTCAATCCCTCGAAGAATTGAATCGAAATGTTGAAGGAAAAATTCAAGAAATTTTAGGTATTTTTGATCATTATAATTATCATGAAGAAGTTGCGATGATTGCTATTAATAAAGGTCAAATTAAATTAATTTATTATCAATGTGAGCCGTTTCCTTCTGTTTGTTTTGATGAAAAACAATCAAGTTTAGATAGTTTAATTGAACAACTGGAAAGCACAATGAAAGCCATCAAATGGTATTAGCTCAAAACAACAAAGCTTAACGAAGTCAGAAGTCAGAAGTTCCTCACTACGTTCCGGCGCTATCGCACAGAAGTCAGAAGTCAGAAGTCAGAAGTCAGAAAATAATAGTCAAGGATAAGAGGTTTAGTAGTTGATGAGGAAACATCAGATCGATTATGATAAGAATTAGCATTGACTCATAGCACAGTTGAAACTATGGGTTGCTGATTGGACTACAATATTCACAACAAGGAAAGGCTATGACGGTACTGGAAAAAGGTAATATTACCATTCATACTGAGAATATTTTTCCCATTATTAAGAAGTCTCTCTACACCGATCATGAAATCTTCTTACGGGAATTAATTTCTAATGGAGTGGATGCTATTTCTAAACTAAAAATGGCATCTTTAGCAGGGGAACTATCAGTAGATGTTCCTGAACCAGAAATTACCATTACGGTTGATAAGAGTAACCAAACCCTTTCTATCTATGATAACGGTATTGGTATGACCGTTGAGGAAATCAAAAAATATATCAACCAAGTGGCTTTTTCTAGTGCAGAAGAGTTCATTCAAAAATATCAAAAAACGGCTAATGATTTGATCGGTCATTTTGGCTTAGGGTTCTATTCTGCTTTTATGGTAGCAAAACAGGTAGAAATTGATACTTTATCCTATAAAGAAGGGTCACAAGCTATTCATTGGTCTTGTGATGGTTCTCCTGAGTTTGAGTTAACGGAATCTTCCCGATCGCAAATAGGAACAACCGTTACCTTAACCTTAATGGACGAAGAACAGGAATATTTAGAACCCCAAAGAATTCGTCAATTGGTTAAGACTTATTCTGATTTTGTTCCCGTTCCTATTAAGTTTGAAAACGAAACCATTAACCGACAGAAAGCTCTCTGGAAAGAATCACCCCAAAATTTGACGGATGAAGACTATTTAGAGTTTTATCGTTATCTTTATCCTTTCCAAGAAGATCCCTTATTGTGGGTGCATTTAAACACAGATTATCCCTATCTTTTGAACGGGATTTTATACTTTCCTAAATTACGACCTGATGTTGATGTGTCTCAAGGTCATATTAAACTGTTTTGTAATCAGGTTTTTGTCAATGATCACTGTGAAGAAATTATCCCAGAATTTTTAATGCCTTTACGGGGGGTTATTGATAGTCCTGATATCCCTTTAAATGTTTCTCGAAGTGCGTTGACCAATCATCGGACGGTTCGCAGTATTGCTAATCATATTGCCAAAAAGATAGCTGATCGCCTCAAATCTATCTATGAAGAAACCCCCGAAGACTATATAAAATGTTGGCAAGATGTCGGAACCTTTATTAAATATGGTTCCCTCAAAGACGATAAATTCAAGAAGCAAGTTGAGGATATTCTCATCTACAAAACCACTTATAAAGCGGATAAAGTAGCTGAGAAATCTGATTCTGAAACCCCACAAGTACAAGTAGAAGGGGAAGGGGATCTCTGGGAAGATGTGACTCCTAAGACAGATAATGAGGAAAAATTTAGCTACGAAAGTGAAGGTTATACCACCTTACCTGCGTATCTGGAACGTAACAAAGAACGTCATGAAAATCGTGTCTTTTACTGTACTGATTCTGACACCCAAGCGACTTATGTAGAACTCTACAAAAATCAAGGGTTAGAAATCCTTTTTATGGACTCTTTCATTGACACAAATTACTTTATTCCTTTCCTTGAAAAAGAGTATTCTGAGGTTAAATTTTCCCGTGTGGATGCGGAGTTAGATGATACCTTAGTTCAACAAGATAAAGCCGATGAAATTGTTGATCCGAATACGAATAAAACTCGTAGCGATCAAATTAAGGAAATATTTGAGAAGGCTTTAAATAATACTAAAGTCAACATCAAGACTCAAGCGTTAAAATCAGATAATCCTGAAAGTACACCTCCTGCGATGGTATTATTACCCGAAGCCATGAGGCGTTTTCGTGAGATGATGGCTGTCTCTCAACAACAGGTTATGGACTTCCCAGAAGAACACGTTTTTGTTATTAATACCAGCCATCCTTTGATCGAAAATATCTATCAGTTAAGTCAGGGAAGTATTATCCAAGCAGGAGGCGATTCCCCTTCAGCCGAAATGGCTAAAATGTTGTGTCAACATATCTATGATTTAGCTTTAATTGCACAAAAAGGACTCGATGGTGAGGGAATGAAATCTTTTGTTGAACGATCTAATCAAGTGTTAACTCGTTTAACCAAATAATTAATAATTAATATCCTGTAAAAGTAAGGTGGACATTGTCCACCTTTTTATGTTTGTTTCACTCAGACAAAAGTTAAATAATTAAAATAACAACCATGAGTAAATTAGTTGTATTTGATCACGACGGCGCAATTGATGATATCTTAGCAACTTTATTATTAATGACGATGCCTAATATAGAAGTTTTGGGTATTATTGTCACTCCTGCTGATTGTTATATTAACGCTGCGCTTAATGTAACTCGAAAACTGCTTGATTTAATGGGATGTCATCATATTCCCGTAGCAGAAAGCACCGTCAGAGGAATTCATCCATTTCCAGCTTTATATCGTCGTGATTCTTTGATTATGGATAATTTTCCTATTCTTAATCAAAACAATACCCTGAAAACCCCTTTAGTTTCCCAAACTGGACAACAATTTATGGTGGAAACCTTGCACTCTGCGTCTGAACCAGTTACATTAATGGTAACAGGCCCCTTAACCACCGTTGCCACTGCGTTAGATATCGATCCCGCCATCGAAGGGAAAATTAAAGAAATTGTCTGGATGGGAGGTGCTTTAAAGGTTCCAGGGAATGTAGAAAGAGAGTTTGCCCCAGAACAGGATGGTACCGCAGAATGGAATGCTTATTGGGATGCGATCGCGGTTAACAGGGTTTGGCAAAGTAACATTCCTTTGATTGTTTGTCCTTTAGATATTACCAATACAGTTCCTGTCACCTCTGAGTTTATCCAACAATTAGCCGAACAAAGACATTATCAACTGTCAGATTTAGCAGGACTCTGTTATGCTTTAGCCATACCTCAAGACTATTATTGTTGGGATGTTTTAGCCATAGCTTATTTACATCGTTCGGACTTATTTTCCCTTAAGTCATGGCAAACGGAAGTGATAACAAAAGGAAGTTCTCAAGGCAGAATTAAAGTGGTTGAGAAGGGACGAAAAATTCTAGCGATGGACACAGTTGATCACGATCAGTTCCATGATTATATACTCAAACAATGGTCGCAGTTTTAGCTTCTTCGGCAAGAAGCCCCACGCTGTATTTTCCCAAAAAACGACCACAAATCAGCGTGGGACGGGGCTTTTAAAGGGGCGAATGCGATTCGCCCCCCAGCCCCTCATGAA
>JAAUYD010123651.1_pt1 | contig 22539 bp, 18 predicted proteins | sample 7278101 | NCBI WGS metagenome assembly JAAUYD01 (sample SAMN14350128, study PRJNA611818) | marine sediment metagenome | isolation source: surface marine sediment (0.6m) | place: French Polynesia: Moorea | collected 2018-08
AAAAGCCCAGGGCCAGTCGCCTTTTTTTATCGTGCGTGAGATTGCGCGTGCCCAATTTATCAATCAGATTGTACAAATCCGCCAGCAAATTCCCGGGTTGATTCAAACATTAATCAACACAGGCGCCAAGGCCAGAAATATTACCCGGTTTTTGACCACTGTATCAGACGCCATTTTAAAGAAAATTATCGGTTTTGCCATGGATGAGTTGGGGCCGGCTCCGGCCAAATTTGTCTTTATTGTATTGGGCAGCGAGGGCCGCAAGGAGCAAACACTTAAAACCGATCAGGACAATGCGATAATATTTGAAGACGTAGATGCAGCATCCCACCAGGAGGCAATGGATTATTTTACTGCATTTGGAGAAAAGGTCTGCAACTGGTTAGATGAGGCGGGATATGCGCTTTGCAAGGGCGATGTTATGGCAAAGAACCCCAAATGGTGCCAGCCCCTGGGAACATGGAAGAAATATTTTTCAGAATGGATTCACAAAGCCGAGCCGGAGGCCCTGCTGCAGGCCAGCATCTTTTTTGATTTTCGGGGAGCCTATGGAGATATGACCCTCGTTGATGGATTGCGCAACCACTTGTTTAACTCCTTGGACGGCTGGCCGGGTTTTTTTCGTCACCTAACGGAAAATGCCCTCTTTTTTACACCGCCGATCGGCTTTTTCAGAAATTTTCTGGTTGAATCCAAGGGTGAACACCGTGATACTTTTAACATCAAGGCCGCCATGCAACCGGTTGTCGACTATGCCCGCATATATGCCCTGCGCCACAGAATAGACGAGACAAATACCTTTGAAAGACTCAATCAACTTCTCTCCCAAAAGAAAATATCTACCCAGGAGCACAATGAGCTAGACACAGCCTATAGCTATCTAATGCAGCAGCGCTTTGTCATCCAGGTCAAAGCGGTGATCACTGAAAACTCCGAGCCGGATAACTATGTCAACCCCAAAACACTTTCCCAAATTGAACAGACAATGCTCAAGGAAATATTTAAACGCATTGAAAAATTTCAAGCAAAATTAAGTTTCGATTTTATCGGTCAGAAGTTTTGATTTCAGCAAACAGATGACAGAGATCAGATGACAGAAAAAGGGGTCGGATGACAGATTCAGGGGTCACAGGTGTCGGGTTTCGGGTGTCAGGAAGGATGCAGTGAAGTTAAAGAATTATCTAGATGTGGAAAAGACATTAGAGCGTAAAGTTTCGGAAAGGGAGCGACGCTGGCAGGTAGCAGAGGAATCGGCAGAGTACAGCGTTGACTATAAGGCGCACTCTCCAGGTTGGCCCCTTCCCTCAAAGACCGATACCTAAAACCTATTCTCTCTCGACACCTGACACCTTCTTTCTTTATCTGAAACCCAACCCCTGAACCCCCATCCACCTCTCATTCTTGTGCAGAGTTGGCAGGATTTCCCTTGGGTCTACTAAAATAGCTCACAAGGGGTGTGAAGAGTTTTTTTATTGTTCTTCTTTTCCGTTGGCGAAAAATTTCTTCTAGCGAAATGTGCGGATCTCGCGCTGGGGAGCGCAAGTACTTTCGCAGCGCATTCAGACGGCTTAAAATTTCTTTCTCCGCCCTGTCTTTTAGCAGTTGCTTCTTGGCCAGTATTTCCTCTTTTACGTTTTTATTCAGAGGTTTTCCCTGGTATTTTCTTAATTTGTACTCAATCCGCATGTCGATAAGTTCAAGTAGGATTTTTTCGTTTTCCTCACCGAAATACATTACCTCGGGCACCAGATCACCGAAGTGGGTGACGCCGAGCACATCTTTATCCTGAAGCCAGTAATTTTCTAAAAAGTCCATTTCAAGGTCTTTGTAGTTTTGCAGGGGCATAAACATTCGACGCAGATGAAAAAGGACTTTTTGGGCCTTTTTCTTATGGCCGCCTATGATTACGGACCCACCGACTTCTCCCCTCTTTACCCCTTTTGTCCAGGGTGCACCGGTGATTCCAAAGTCATTGTAAACCGGGATAAACAGCAGGGTGGAAAGCGTGTTCAGCGCCAGCGCATAGCCGGCCGACGGCCCGCCCACATTGTAAGAGGCGGACAGAAGTTGGTGGTGAATGGTGTAATTTGCCAAGAAATCGCCGACAAGCCGTGACATGCTGATTTTAGAATCGAGTTCCTGTAGATAATTTTCAACCATCGTCAAAGCCTCTTGGGCGGATTGCTGGGTCATTTTGACCGCCATGTCGAGCTCAGCCGCCGCGGGAGCAGATGGGGAAACCGCACCGGTAACCATAACTTTTTCAACGCCCAGGTTATAGGTCAGACTGGTTGCAATGGGCAGCAGAACTCCGGCAACATCGCTGGCACCCACCCCGATAATAAACCCGACCTGGGGTTCCTGACTGAGTTCAGCTTCTAGAAATTCATCCAGCTGCACCTTGCTTTTTTTAACCGGGCTCTGGGAAATTTCTCGGCGGGCGGATTGAAGGTGAGACGGCATCAAAGGATACTCTTCAACATCTTTGATCCAGGATAGCAACTCGATGATTTTGTCATATTCAGTCAGAAAAACAATCGGGTTTTCATTGACTTGCGCCCGGATTTGTTGAGGAGCTTGCACGGCTTCCAGAATGCCCACCAGGGTTTTAAAATTAAATTTGACGAAATTGACCATTTCCTCCCTCGGTCCGTCTCCCAAGGAACGGAGTTTGAGAAGTACAGCATACTCAGTGCTTCGCAGAGAACAGGCTTTTTCAACAAAGGCGGCATAATCCGCCGGGGTATTGCATATACCCTGGGCGGATTCCATGACGGCGTCCACACCCAGTTCGGGGGATAGCGGTGTGTCTGCAATCGATCCTTCAATAATGTCGGCGATGTCCTTTTTGCGCAGGTGTCCCGAAATTTCCATCACCTTAAGACGTTTTGAGCGGATCAGGGCCGGATCCACAATGTCCAGCCGGTTGGTAGTCAGCACCGTAAAAACCCTATTTAATGGTATTTCACCATCGATCAGGTTTAAAAAAGTATTGGTCAGTTTATCTGCGGGAGACCCTCCGGATGAGCTTCTCCTGGGAGCCAGAGCATCTCCCTCGTCAAAGAAAACAACGGTGGGGGCGATCATTTTGGCGATGTCGTATAGCTTCTCGAGATTTTCGACGGCACCGTCGATGGGATTCGCCGGATCCTGCAGGGCGGTGAGACCTGCCGATATGTCATGGATATCGCCATTTTCGCTCAGCCACGCGCGCACCAGAAATGTCTTGCCGCTGCCGGGAGGGCCGTTTAAAACCACCCCCTTTTCCTCGCTCACCCCATAGGACAGGCAGTTGTTCGCCATCTCGGAAAACACATCTTTTACCCCGCCGACGTATTCATCCCATTTTAAATGCCGATCCATCCGATCCACGACTTTGCCGAACAAATCGCCGTAAGAATTCTTGGCAACCAGTTCAAATGCATGACGTACCAGTAGAGAATCGTCGAGATATTCCGGCAAAAAGCCGCCCTTGATTTCAATAACCGAATCGATCAGTTTGCGCACATACGAAGGAATCACCTTGAGCGTTCTCTCATCAAAAATAACGTAGATTTTTTTCACTGCCCGCTGCAGATCTTGCGGCGGCATACAGACAGCGGTTTGAAGACAGAAGGCATCATCCGGGTGACCGACCCGGATATCGTGGCGAATCAGCTCCAAACGCACGACCTCACTGAGATTATCGGATTCAAGCCAGTAGTCTGCAATGTTGATAATTTTTCCCTTTTCAACAAATCGCCGGTAAATCGCCGGATCAAATTTCTCCGGTTGATCTGTGGTTGCAATGAGGAGACAATCGCGACTGCCGTTGATGATCTCATCGAGTATGATGTTGGAAGTGTCGATTAGCGTCCGCTGCTGGCGTTCGACCCCGCCGGACTCTCTGGCATTGGCTCTGCCAAAGGCGCTGTGCGCTTCCTCGATGTGGCGGATCGATGTTCTGCGGGGATCTCCAAGGGATTTTTTAAAATAGTTGCCGGGCTCTCCCGCCAAGGCGGTCTGAAAATCATTGGGTGTTACCAATCCGGAGTCCACCAGTATTCCCTGCTCTTCCAGTTCGGACAGACCTTTTCCAATCCTCTTTTTTAAGATTGTTTTTAACAGTGGAACTCTGGAAAGCCGTTTGTAAAATTTGATTTTCTTTTGTCTGGCCATTTCCATCGAAAGGGTCGGATCGATCTGATCGAGGGTTTTCCAGAAAGGTTCTTCCGCCAACAGTTCTTCTTTTTTTTGCTTTAAATCGACTTCGGCAAAAGTTTCATTGGCAAATATGACGTTGTTGATCGTATGGGTGATCGTTGCCGTTTTCCCACTACCGCTGGGTCCAACAACGAGGAGCAAAGGTGCCTTGGGCACGGAAGGATCGGAAACATATTCCTTGCGAATGTGTGCCCGGTATATTTTTTCAAACAGTTCTCGCAGCTCCCAAGGAATGTGAACGTCTGTCAGTTCCCGGTCGAGCAATGATAGGAGAAAGACATAATCTTTGGCCGAAAGCTCCTTTTCTATTAACTTGTTCCAAGCCTCCTGGGGGTTGGTCTGGCCGGAAATTTCAAAACGTTTCTGCCAGTCAGTAAGGATGTCTGGGTCTTTTAACATATTGAATTCTTTTTTAGGGGCCGCCATAAAAAGAGATAGGATCTTGTCCAACACTGAATTGATTAAGTCCGAAGACGGTTTGTACTGGTTAAGCCGCGCTCGCATGAAGGCCCTGGTTTCGTATGGCCAGGCGGAAACCAATTCCTGGATTTCACGAATCCGCTTCTCGCTCAAACGGACATATTGATTTTCTTTGGTAAGTCTGCGGGCCATTTTATCTCTCCCGAGGATTCCCAGGATTCCCGGTGGAAGGGGGAAGCGGCAGAGTGAGATCCGGCACCCCCTGGGTATTCTGTATGACGATGGTGTTCTGGCCTTCCTGATTCTTCTCGTAAGCGGTTGCCCATTTCTGTTGGGTTAGGAATTGAAACAGGGCCATGTCCGTTGTCCCGTCCGGCCGGCCTAAGGCCTTTTGCAGGGCTTGGATGCTGTCGAGATAGGCGGCATAGAGTTTGCGAATCCGGCTGGCCTCCTGATCGGCGGCGTAGTTTTCGGCTTCGGCAATCAATTCTCGACGCTTTTTTTCCTCGGTGGCTTCTACCAGCTTGTCTCCGAAGCGGGTTTCTTTGAGGACAAAGCTTACCACCTCGATGCCGTATTTTTTTTCAAGGGTAGGTCCTCCCTCGTTGATCGGTCTGGATTTTAAGGCTTCAAATATTTCTTCTTTGATGGTTTCCCGGTTACTGACCAGTTCGTTGACATGCTGAGCTTGCAAAATGTCTTTAACAATACCGTCGTAGTCGCCTTGCAGCAGATCCAGCGGATCGAGATTTTCAATTGCCCAGGTATGCAAATCCCGTATTCGGTAGGTAAGCACCGCCGATGTCCACAAAGCAACATTTTCCTTTGAAATGATACGCATCGGTTCGATGATACCGCTTAGAAAAAGTCGCTGGTTCATCAGGGAAACTTCCTGCTCGATGCGGGTGAAGTAAGGCAGCCGGATATGCCAGCCCACTTCGGTGACGGCCTCGCGTTCGCCGCCAAAACGCTCCAGCACCACGGCATAATTCATCTTTACTTTAAAAATCGTGCGGGTTGCATACACGACGGCAACCAGTCCGTAGACGAAGCCAGCCAGTGCGACCAGGGTAAATGTTCGGCGTAGCAAGGTCTTGACAAAGGATCGGTTTAGGAATGTTTTCGGAGGGTTCCCTACCATATTCACTCCTTGTGGTTTCAAAGCGATTGGTTACCTGATTTTGGGTAATATTTCATGTCAGGATTCTTACTTTCAGAAAACTTCGAGAGGCATATAGGCTGTCAGCGAAAAACGAACAACTTCCCCTGTGATTAGATTGATTTAACCATATTTACGGGCTGATTTCAATGCGGACGCCGGCTATTTTTTAAATGCCAGAGTTGGATAGTCGATTTGTGGGCTGAAATAAGCTTGAAATTTTGGCCGACCAGCCGAAACCCTTCTTTGGCATCATTGATGGGGATAGTGTAACGGTAAAAGATGTCCGGATCAAGGTCTAGGACAATAACATCCATTCTAAATTGGTCATTTTCTTTCAATCCGCGGTAAATTATTTTCGATCTTCCGATTTTCAGGTCCTGGTCAAGCACCAACATGATTCTTTCTTTTAAGGAATTCGAATATGCCCTCATCTGAGCATCTTGATCACTGCCACGCCATCTGGATACAGACATGAACTTTGAGGACAGCGCGTCGTCTCTAGGCACAAGTTCCGGAGATGTTTTAGGGAAGAATGTCTCGGCAACGAGATAAAGCAAACCTAAAAATACGATGCAAGTTATTGAATATGCTATGATAGAAACCCAATTGCGGGTGTGCGTCTCTTTCATGGCAGCCACCGTTTGAGCTGATGTTTTCACTCAGAGAACCGATTGATTTGCTGCGAGTTCTTGACGAAATAAATATAATACTATGCAAATTCTTGTCAATTTTACGGATTGGAGCCCAGATGGATTATAGTTGTCTGCCTCTGATTAACCTGCTATGGGAGGATAAAAACTGAAACCTTCATTTATCCCAGAGATGAAATAAAAAATGTCGCTAAAGTCCCGAAACCGTTTAATACTATTTACCCGCTACCCGAATCCCGGCACGACCAAAACACGCATGATTCCAAAGTTGGGGACCGAGGGGGCCGCTCTGCTCCAGTGTCGAATGACAGAACATATTTTATCATCCGTCACACGATTTGCCGGATTGCAGTCAATTGCGGTTCAGGTGCGATACGAGGGCGGCAGCCAAAAACTTATGCGGGAATGGTTGGGAACAAAATTTGATTACCGCCCCCAGGGTCATGGGGATATCGGAATTCGGATGGCGCGCGCTCTTGGGGAAGGATTTGAAGATGGCAGCCAGGCGGTTGTCATCATCGGCTCCGACATTCCCGATATCACAAGCGACATCCTGGAAAGTGCCTTTAACGGATTGGCAAATCAAGAACTTGTCGTCGGTCCGGCAGCAGATGGCGGATATTATTTGATCGGCATGCACAGATCCGCTATTAACCGCGCAAATCCGCTGATTTTTAAGGGAATCCAATGGGGGACCGACGCAGTTTTATCACAAACCCTGGCGATCGCCCGAGATTTAAAACTGAAGTATTACTTACTTGACACTTTGAAGGATGTGGATCGTCCGGAGGATATGGTCGTCTGGTATCGATCTGTAAAGCGGCGGTCAGAGTCAAAGCGTTTATCGGTCATCATTCCGACTTTGAATGAAGCAGGGTGTATCGAAAAAACGATATCTCATCTAAAAAAAAACGATCAGGTGGAAATTGTGGTTGTCGACGGCGGCAGCCGGGACAATACCGCCCCGCTCGTCAGGTCACTGGGTGTTAAAGTGTTAACATCCGAGGCTTCAAAGGCCGTCCAAATGAATACCGGCGTTGCTGGATCTAGTGGAGATGTGCTTTTGTTTTTACATGCCGATACCCGCCTGCCGGATAATTTTGAGGCCAAGGTTATGGCGGCTGTGAGCCAAAACGGTTTTAGCGCCGGAGCTTTTTCACTGGGAATTGACTCGGATGCCAGAGGCCTGCGATTTATTGAACGCATCGCCAACTGGCGCTCACGTGTTTTTCAGATGCCTTATGGCGATCAGGCCTTGTTTGTCTGCCGCAATTTATTTAACGAAATCGGCGGGTTTCCGGATTTACCAATCATGGAAGATTTCGAGCTGGTCCGGCGCTTGCGGCGAAAGGGCAATATCAGAATTTTACCGGATTCGGTGCTGACGTCGCCGCGGCGATATCTGAATTTCGGAATCCTGAAAACCTGGTTTCTAAACCAGATTATTATCGCCGCCTACTACCTGGGCGTCCCGCCCGAGCGACTGGCTTTGTGGTACCGCCGGGAAAAAGGCAACTACTGAAAAAAACATGTCTGGCCTGGGCTAATTAAAATAATCAGCGCCCACCGGCTACGGTCATGAGCGTAACTCCTGGAAGTCGCTGGAGTCATCTTGTATGGTTACCTTTGATTTTTAGGCCATCACACATGATGACAGGCTGAAATGCCCCTATTTCATTCTACGAAAATACATCATATAGTTGACATGGGTATTGCCCCCAAGAGAATATCTGCGTAAAAAAGGGTTATAATGCAGCCCGGTCACATCCTGAACAGTCAACCCGGCGCTGGCACCCCATTTTTCAAGCTCGGATGGTTTGATGAATTTGCCATAGGTATGGGTGCCCTTGCGCACCAAACCCAATATGTATTCGGCAGCGACGATGGCAAAAAGAAATGATTTCAGGTTACGGTTGAGAGTGGCGAAAAACACATGTCCACCCGGCTTGGCCATTTTCCGGCAGGCCAAGACCACCGAAGATGGATCGGGAACATGCTCGAGCAGCTCCAGGCAAGTGACCACATCAAAGGTGTCGGGATGCTTTCGTGAAAACGCTTCAGCCGTCGCATGCTGATAATCCACCTGCAATCCGGACTCCCCAAGGTGACCTCTTGCCACCGCCAGCGGTGCTTTGCCCATGTCGATTCCCGTTACCTTGGCACCCAATCTAGTCATGGCCTCGGACAGGATACCACCGCCACATCCCACATCCAATACCCGCTTTCCGGACAAACGGGCATGCGTGTCGATGTAATCCAAACGCAGAACATTAATGTCGTGAAGCGCTTTAAAATCACCGCTTTTGTCCCACCATATGGGCGCCATGGCCTCAAACTTGGCCAATTCGGCGGCATCGATATTTTCTGCTACCTTGTTTTTACTGTTTTCAGTCATTGAATTCTTTCATGGTAAATTGCATTAAAATAGCAGTCTGAACCTAATATAAATGCACTTTCATTGCAGCAAACAACACACCACGCTGCTTATTTATCTTGATCCTACAGCATATTAAAATCATCATACTAACTGCAAGCAGCAAATACAATTCACCCGGTTTCAATATTGTCGACACGAGCACGGACATTTTTGTTGCACTGTATGTTACGATACATCAAGAGTTCTGAATTGTGTCTTGAACGTACCAGGAGAAAGAATTTATTGACAGCCAGGCTTTTTTTTGAAACGTACCGAGTATTAATGACGATGTGTTGTATCGAATTCCATAAAGGGGGGGCGAGCGACTCCGTCCTACAATCCAAGCCGGCCTTCGCCGCCGTTGTTACTAGGGTGAAGCAGTGGGCTGGGCGGGGAACGATCTCTTTTACCAGTATCCAGCAACCCGTAACCAACCAAAGGAGGATGTGATGAAAAAATTATTAAGTTTTGGAATTGCAGCCATAATGGCGGCAGCCCTTCTGGCTTCGCCGGCATTGGCCGACAAAACCATGGACCAGATCGAAAAAACCGGCAAGATCAAACTGGGATTCAGGGAAGGATCAATTCCGTTTGCCTTTGTAGACCCTAAGGTCGGCAAACACGTCGGCTTTTCGGTGGACATGGCCAATGAGCTGGCCAAGTATCTGGGGATGCGATTCGGCAAAAAAATTGAAATTGTACCCTTTACGGTAACCCCCAAAACCCGGATTCCCATGGTTGTTAACGGTACCATTGATGTTGAGATGGGCTCCACCACCTATACCCAGAAACGAGAGGAGCAGGCCGACTTCAGTATGACCTTTTTCTTTTCGGAGACCACCTTCTTGGTGGCAAAAGACAGCGGTATCAGCACCCTCGAGGACCTGAATGGCAAGCGGGTCGGTGCCGCCAGGGCGACTACCAACCTCCGAGCGGTTGAAAAACTGGCCGATGAGGGTAAGTTCAGCCCCAAGGATATCGTCGTGACCGAAACCCATCCTCAAGGTATGCTGGCTTTAAAAAGCGGTAAAATCGAGGCCTACTCCACCGATCGCAGCCTGTTGGAAGGATTACGCATGAAGGACCAGAATCCAGATAAGTGGATGACCGTCCCTTTTGCCATTGCCTATGAGCCCTATGCCTATATCATGAGGGAAGGCAACTCCGACTTCAGGGATTTTGTCAACAACACCATCATCTGGTCTATCCATACCGGTAAATTTGCAGAGCTGTATGAAAAATGGATGGGACCCGACGGTCTCGTTCCCATCCCCATGTCCGATGTTTACAAAGCCTACCTTACAATGATGGTGTACCCCATTTCGGATGGATGGTGGAAAAAGTAAGATAAATACTTATCTCAGCGCCCATTAACAAGGGTAGATAGATGGATTGATAATATTTTCATATTATTTTATTTTTAAATTCGAAAGTCTACAATATTCGGGTGTATTTGAGGATATTCGATGGGGTTCGCGTATGATTTTGACTGGGGAGTTTTGTGGCGCCAACCATACGGCATGTGGTTGCTGGAAGGCCTCTGGTTTACAATCAAAATAGGATTTATCGCCTGGATCATTGCGTTTATCTGGGGAGTTTGTATCGGCACGTTGCGTGTAACTCCCTGGCGATGGCTGCGCTTTTTTTCCAGTGCCTATACGGAAATCTTTCGCAATATTCCCTTCCTGGTCCAGTTGTTTTTCTGGTATTACGCCGGCCCCATGCTCTTTGGTGAAACACTGAGCCGCCAGATCAACCAGATCACGGGACTGAATTATTATGTTGCCATTATAGCCCTGGGACTTTATACCGCTTCGCGGGTGGCGGAGCATATGCGGGCCGGATTCGCATCGATCAGTTCCGATCAGTATCAGGCGGTGTTGTCCACCGGGATGACCCAGTACCAGATGTACCGTCATGTGATCATTCCTTACGCCTTAAGGATCATCATGCCGCCTTTGACCACCGAGTTTTTGACCATTTTTAAAAACTCATCGGTGGCCATGACTATTGGCGTGGCCGAGTTGACCTTCATGAGTTATCGCATCGACGCGGAGACCTTCCATGGGCTGGAGGCGACCACCGGCGCCATGGCCATTTACCTGATCCTGGGGCTTGTCGTGGTGAGGGTGATGAGCATTATCGAAAACCGGTTCAAAATACCCGGCATGGTTGGGAGGTAGCCATGTTTGATGCGGTATCCCGCAACATCACCTTTTTGATGGGCGGCTTCGGGGTCACCTTGCAGTTGAGCTTCTTTGCCCTTGCCGGTGGAATCGCCCTGGGTGCATTGGTCGGCCTGGGCCGGATTTCCAAAAAAAAATGGATCTACCGACCGGTCACCCTTTATGTCAATTTCATTCGCAACTTGCCCCTGCTGCTTGTTATTTTTTGGTTTTATTTTGTGATGCCGATCATCGCCGGCCGACCGCTGCACCCGTTTCTTTCGGCTGTCATTGCCTTTATTATCTTCGAGGCGACCTATTTTGGTGAAATCTTTCGCGCCGGATATCAGTCCATCAGCAAGGATTTATCTGCTGCAGCCTATTCCACCGGTATGACCTATACCCAGACGGCCCGTTACATCTTAATCCCGATCGCCTTTCGGCGCATGTTGCCCAGTTTGATTACCCAGTCCATCGTGACTTTCCAGGACACAAGCCTGGCCTTTGTCATCGGCTTGCAGGAATTCGTCCGGCGGACTTCGATTGTTGACAACCTGGAAGTACGCTCCATTCAGCTTTACGGCTTTGTGGCCATTGTGTTTTTCATTTTTTGCTTTATCGGATCAAAGATCTCCAGACATTTCGAAGAAAAAGGCAGAAAGACAGGTTTGCTATGATTGAAATTAAAAATGTCAGTAAATGGTTTGGTGATTTTAAAGTGCTGTCTGACATCAATGAAACCGTTGAAGCCGGCCAAACCATGGTTATTTGCGGTCCGAGCGGTTCCGGCAAAAGTACATTGTTGCGCTGTGTCAACGGATTGGAGCCGTATCAGGAAGGAGAAATCATTGTCGACGGTGTCTCTTTGAGTGATCCCAAAACCAACCTCTATAAATTGAGAGAAAATATCGGCATGGTCTTTCAACGCTTTGAGCTTTACCCCCACATGACGGTCATGCAAAATATTGCCCTGGCTCCCATGAAAGTGCGCAGGTGGTCGAAACAAAAAGCCCAGGAAAAAGCTGCAGAACTTCTGGAGCGAGTCGGCATTCCCGACAAAGCGTATTCTTTCCCGGCCAACCTGTCAGGCGGTCAACAGCAACGGGTGGCCATCGCCCGCTCCCTGGCCATGGAACCCAATTACATGATGTTTGATGAGCCCACCTCGGCACTCGATCCCGAGATGATCAAAGAAGTATTGGATGTCATGATCAATCTGGCCAAAGAGGGCATGACGATGCTCTGTGTCACCCATGAAATGGGCTTCGCCCGTGAAGTCGCCGATGAAATAATTTTCATGGATTTTGGCAAAATCGTAGAACGGGGCACCTATGAGGAGTTCTTCAACAACCCCAAGAGTGAAAGAGCCAAGGATTTCCTGAAGCAAATTTTGTAGATAACGTGTGTTACAGATAGTCAATTGTGCTTACTATTAGATCTATGGTTATTTAAATTCGAAATCCGAATCTCGAAATTCGAAACAATACCAAATTAGAGAAACATAATGTCCAAAAAAGTAATCGGTATTCTCGGCGGCATGGGTCCGGAAGCAACCCTGGACTGCTTTGGGAAAATCATCAAAAATACACCGGCCCAAAAGGATCAGGAACACCTGCGGGTCGTCATTGACTCCAATCCCGGTGTTCCGGATCGAACCGCGGCCATTGTCGGCAACGGCCAATCACCGGTGCCGGAGATAGTCAAAGGGTGTCAGGCCTTAGAAAGAGCCGGCGCCGATTTTGTCATTATTCCCTGTGTTTCCGCCCACTTTTTCATTGATGAAATTCAGCGTCAGGCAAACTTGCCCATCGTGTCGATTTTTGATGCGGTGGCTGACACCATTGCCCGAGACCAACCAGAGGTTAAAACCGTAGGCCTACTGGGGACAACCGGCACTGTCCGGGGCGGCCTGTTTCAAAAACGCCTGGCCCGGGAAAATATAAAAACCCTGGTTCCCGCCGAAACCGTACAAACCAGTGTAATGGCTGCAATCTATGACATTAAAAGTGCCGCACCAACCAGGACCAGATCGGATATCACGGCGGATCTGGTCGCTGCAGCCGACAGCCTCATCGTTAACCGGCCTGACGCAGCTCAAGCCGTCATCGCCGGATGCACCGAGATACCCCTGGCTCTTCATCAGCGGCATCTGTCGGTTCCCTATTTTGATTCCTTGACGATCCTCGCGCGCGCTGCCATCCTTCATGCCGGCATAACACCGATAGATTCTAAAAAATGATTCCAATCGAAGGCCTGGCTCGTACGATCCTATATTTGGAGTGAACTAGAATAAAAATATTCAGGAGTAAGAAAATGAAAATCCAGATTATCCAGGTTCCTTATGATAGTGGGCATAGAGATCTGCGTCAGGGACGCGGCCCAACCCATTTTATTGAAAAAAATCTTATAGGCATACTGAAAGGGGATGGCTACCAGGTCCGGGCGACACGCATCGATGCGAAATTACCGTTTACCACCGAAATCGGTACCGCCTTCGAACTCAATCGCATATTGTCAGGCGAGGTTAAAGCCGCCGTCGAAAGCGGATCATTTCCAATAGTGCTGGCCGGCAATTGCAACAGCTGTTTGGGGACCATCGCCGGGATCGATCCGATGAAACTAGGTGTTGTCTGGTTTGATGCCCATGGCGAGTTTAATACTCCCGAAACAACTCGAAGCGGTTTTTTAGATGGGATGCCACTGGCCATGGCGACCGGGCGCTGTTGGAAAGCCATGTTAGAAACCATCCCCGGATTCATACCGGTCGAGGAATCCAATGTCATATTGATTGGCGCCAGAGATTTGGACCCGGAAGAAAAAAGGCTACTTCAACTAAGCAGGCTAAACGTCATCGGCTCGGCGGGAATTAACGGTGACAAGCTTTTGGATCAAGTTGAAACTGCATTGAGCAAACTCCAAGACCAGGTCAGCGGTATCTACCTTCATATCGATATGGATGCCCTGGCAATCGATGAGGGTGCCGCCAATCACTTCGGTACGAGCGGGGGCCTAAGACCCGAATTTATCGAAACGGTCATAGCTATGGTAAAACAAAATTTTAATTTGAAGGCCGGCACGGTCGCCTCATTTGACCCGACCTTTGATTCAAACAGCAGATATTTGGAGGCCGGCATCCGGTGCATTCGTCAAATGGTACCGGTATTAGAGGGGTAACCCAGAAATATTTTTGCTGTTCCTTGTACTTTCCGCTATCCTTTTAGTTTATCGTTAACAATTGTCATACATTCGAATTATTTCGCCGGTTCCTTTTCCTTCCACACTTTTTACATAGCCATTTATCACTTTCTTCATGGGTATTGGATTGTGGCCTGGAAAGTAAGCTTCATACTTTTCGACGGCGTCTTCAACCAAACCCGACGATACAACATTTATCCGAATGCCTTTTTTCAACTCCAAGGATGCCGCTTTGACAAAGCTGTGAATGCCACCATTGACCATAGCTGGACTTGTGGTTAATTCCACAGGATGATCAGCCAATATTCCAGTTGAAAGTGTGAACGAGCCACCTTCATTCACATAATCCTGACCAATTCGTACCAGATTAACCTGCCCCATCAACTTGCTTTTCAATCCGATATAAAAGTCTTCTTCACTCATGGATTCAAAGGCTGCCCATTTAGCTTCGCCAGCTATGCAGACAACTGCATCTACTCTGCCAATGGATTCAAACATGGTATCAATAGACTTACTGTCGGAAATATCTACGTTTACATCACCAGAATTTCTTCCACCAATCAAAATTTCGTGTTTGCTTGCGAAATGAGCACTTACCTTTTTGCCGATTGTACCGTTTCCACCGATGATTAGAATTTTCATTATACCTCCGCTTTCATTTTCCTTAAACTTCTCTTATGGAATGAATCAATTTGCTATTGATTTAGGATTTAAACCCAAAGCGCACTCAGCTTGCCGATGGAGTTTTAGTTATAAACACTACCGAACAGCAACCAGGTGGATTTGAAAACTGAGCAAATCAAAAACTTTATGCATCCCCAGGTGCTCGAAAAAGCGAGTGGACCCATAGATCACATTCCAACGCGTTCGATCGATATCGAAATGGGCCTCCATAGCCAAAGAGCCGTCCTCAATCAATACAACGGTGGCATCAAATTCGAGGTGGGCTGAAACACCTCTCAAATTCAACTCACCTTCGACACGGTAATTGGGGGCGGTCACCCAGCCGGGTTCAATACGTTTGGCTCCCTTTAAGGTAAATACCGCTTTGGGAAACATCTTGGTAAAGAAAAAATCGTCCGACTTAAGATGGGTCTCTAAAACCGGCTGTAGTTCGTCACCTTCCAGGTTGATATTGTGGATGGTGTTCATATTTATTTCAATGCTGCCGGTGATAGCGCTGCCTTGAATGTCAATCGCGCCCTCGGCAATATCTACCGTTCCGATATGACGTGTATTGGGATTGCGGCCCGCCCACTCCACCTGGCTGGCCTCAGCGTCAATCGTGTATTGCCCGTCCGGTAATGTCACGATCGTTTGCGGATCTTCCAGCTGGTCAGGTGCCTCACCTTCGAGATCAAATCCGGCGTCGTACCAGGCTTCGATCCCCCCCTTTAGAAAAGAGACGTTCTCGTAGCCGGCCCGATCCAGCTTGTCAAGGGCCATTGATGCATCCCTGCTGCGGTTGCTGGCACCATATACGGCTATCGGGGCCTTTTTATCTGGAGCAACTACTCCTATATCGTCCAAAAAGGAGACCTGAAAAATGCAGGCATTTTGTGCGCCGGGGATATGTCGCCGGCCATAATGTTCCGGGGACAATAGATCTATTAAAACCGTTTCAGGTTTTTGGGATAAAAAAGCTTTCAGATCATCGATGTCGATGAGATTATCGTCAAATTTTGAGCTCATGTCTTCTCCTTTCTTCTCTGAAATTTTACGACAACAACAGGCCTCGGTATGAGAGGATCGCCGCAGTTTTTAGTGAGCGCTTCAATCGTGTTTCTCGCAACTGGATTCACCTCGTGTGTTGAAACACAAGCGCTACGAAGGTTAAATCCTGGTGGTTAACCATTGCTTGGTTAAGTCATACGCCCATTGGGGCGATCGTTGAATATCATCATTTATTATTCTTGTCATGGCGTCGATCCAGTGTCGGTTATGCTGCATCGTAGTCATTCGATTTTTGAACATGGCTGCGCCTTTGGCCGGTTCTTGGCGCAGCGTTTCTAGTATCATCTGAATTTCATCACGAAAGCCTTTGATTCCATAGTAGCGCAAAAACCCATGCCAGGCGCTTTCGATATTGGAAAAATCATCCAGGGGTTGGGAAACAGCTTTTAATTTTTCGAAAAACCACGTGAGTTTTTCATTCTTCAATAAGCTGAGCCCTTCAGGGCCGATGCCGTATGGGATTACCTGCATGTGAGCAATACATCCACTGGAAAGAACGATTTTAAGGAAATATCCAATTTTTCGGTATAAAAGATCGGTCTCTTGATAGAAGACAAAGTTTCCCAGACTATAGCAAATAGGGGTATTATGGAAGATCTGGATACCTTGGGGAACATGAGGGTGATGTCCGATAACGAGATCGGCACCGGAGTCGGCGATCTGCTGAAAAGCTTCGGCAACATACGGCGGAGGAAAAGGAATGTATTCAACCCCGCAGTGGCAGATAACGATTATATGATCAACGGATCCTCTGATTTGATCGATAATGGAAATCACCTCGTCAACTTCCCAGCCGAACACTCCGGGTCCATTTAGGGCGGCCGTAAGATCTTCTCCTTCACTAAAACTGATAATGGCCAGCCGGATCTTGTTGAGATCGATAATTAAAGGGTTTTTGGCATCTTTTGGGGATAGACCGGCGCCGACGGTTTTGATGCCGTGATCATTTAACAATTCTAATGTCTTTTTAAAGGCATCGACCCCATGGTCAAAAACGTGGTTGTTTCCCAGGGTGACAACCTCAAAGGGTAACGCTGTCAGCCCTTTGACATGATTTACATCGCCTTTTAGAACAGATCCGCTTTTCCAGACCGGGGACTCCCCCGCAAACAATGGACATTCAAGATTGGCAATTCGTAAATCGCTTTGGCGTAAGACAGGCAGTAAATCGCCATATACCGATTCCGGATGATTTAGGATAATATCCCTATAAGCACGAATCGGCGCCCAATCAGAAGTGATTATTACTTCTGCTTCCGCCCTGGGCGCGGTATCATTCACCCAACTTCCTTCTTCCCAGTTCAAGGAACCAGATTTTTCCATCAATTCACTTCCTTTGATCGAATCGTTCCAGGAACTGACGGCTGTGTTCGGAAATAGCATGCTGCAAACCTCGCTGCAAACTATTGACAACCTTGGTTTTTACTTCCCCGGAATCTTCATTGATATATACTTTAGAAATTTCAGTCGGGAGCACCAGGATGTTCGGATCCCAAGCGGTAAGCCGTCGGCAAAGCTCCCCCTTTCCGGAAAATACCTTGTTTTCAGCGACCGTAGTTTCAATGCCTGGAATTTGGATCTTTTCAAGCTGCCGGCGCCAATCATCAATCGCTGTTTGCCATTTTAATCGATTGAGCAACTCGGTACCGATATTGAACAGCGGCGGCGAAGTAAATCCTTTTCGGATTTGACGAGAAATATTGTAGGAATGGATGTCGTAGACAAGGCATACACCATAGCGCTCAAGAATAACTTTTATACAACTGCCGATAAACAAATAAAACTCGTCGTATTTCTTCAGGCTTTGCCGATTCATATCAGCAGTGGGCGCTGTATGATACACTTGCTTGCCCCAGAACATATCCGTTGTTAGAGGCAACGCAAGTTCAGGGGAACGATTCAGATCATACTCCGAACGTGAATCCAATCCCCAGATCCTAGTGTGATTTCCACGAATCAGGATATCGGTAGCCGGATCTTCCTCAAATAAGCGCTCTTCCTCGGGCATACACAATAAAGGCCGCAATTCAGTACGGACACGATGCCCGGCATGAATAGCGGTGACGATGGCTGGTACTGAAAAATTAAGGTCAAAAGCAAATCCTTTGGAGCTGTCAGCACCCTTAGTTAGTTCCCCTCTTCTCAGACGCTCATATAAATTGGCATCATAGGGTATTTTCATGATAGGAGACCCATTCAAAAAGGATGCGGGATGTTTTATACCAATCCATATCTGCTAAAGCCGGATTCTACTATGATATGAACAAATTGCCGATATTCTTCCATCACGCCTCCGGGAGATGGATGATACAAGGAATAGATCTGAGGACTCCAGCTCTTATCGGGCTTCAGGCCGGGAATACCATTGACCTCAATAATTTTGAGGGTGTCGTCTGCCCCGACACGCATGTCAATCCGCACATGATCCAGGCAGTTAAGGGCTGTGACGGCCTGCCTGGCGAGTTCGATGCTTTCTTCTTCTCTCGTTTCAGGACGGTGAATTTTGGTGAGTCCGACACCTCTTAAATCACTTCTCAGTATCGGGTATTTGCCGTAATGGGATGGATCTACCTTAACCACTCCGGAAAGGAACTCCTGATTCTCACCATTGCCATACATCATAACGGTATACTCCGCCCCCGGAAGATATTCTTCAATAAGCGCCGGCTGTTCAAATTCAGCGTGAATGTAATTTATGGCCTTTTCAAGACTATCCGGTGTGTTTACCACGCTGTCGTCACTAATGCCAACGGATCTTGATTCACAGCTGGGTTTGACAAAGACGGGAAAACGTGCCTCAGGAATGTTCTCACCGATGTCAACCGTGTAAAAATATGGCACAGACACATGGTTTTGCTTCAGGATTTCGTGGGTTAGATTCTTTTGAATCAATTGTTTCATGGTAAGGGCATCAGGGCCGATATAGGGTATCCCTTTAGAGTCCAGAATATCGGCGATCCAAAGCCCATCGTCTTCGTTTAACCCCACAATGTCGGCCTTGGTGGAAATGTGATACAAGGCACTCCAGATAATATCGTATGATTTTGTATCTATGGCATCCAGAAAATCTTGCTTGTTTTCGATGAAGACAATTTCGGCCGCCTTGCTGGCCGTATTGAGGGTGTCGCACAGCTGTCGGGTTACTCCGAAATCGCCCCACCCCTGGGCGTCTCCAGCCGGTCCGGTCAGTATCAATACTTTGTTCATTGGGTGTACTCCATAGCTTTTTCAATGGTCAGTGATTCACCCCAGCAATAGGTTAAACCTCAAAGAGGTCTGGCTGATAGGTATAGTCAACCAGAGCATCTGCCGTCTTTTCCGATATACTCCTGATGATGCCCGCAATCGACTGGATCTTGGTTTGCTCCAGCAATATTTTTGAGATCAGCTTCACCTTGATATCTTCCCCTGAAGAAAGAGCCGATTTTTTAAGGTTGAACAAAAAGTTGCTCATTGGGGTGTTGGGATCGAGCAATTCAATATCGGCGATTAATTCTTCACTTAATTTATCCCGAAAAATATGGGCGCTGTAGGCAAAATGGGTACAGCACAGCGCAGCAAGCACCGTTCCTTGCCCGTAAATTTTTGGAGCTGCTTCACGCATATATCGAGCTATCAACCCAACCACGGCTTCACCCTGGGGAGCTTTTTCGATTTCCGTGGCCACTCCGTGGCATGCCTGGGTGATGATCCGGTTGGCAGCGATGCCTCTCTGGACAAGTCTTCGCTGATGGACATTCTCCGATATGGTCGTGCGGGTACCCAAAATGAGGGCCTGGCTGTCAGAATTCTTGGTCAGTCCGCCGTATATCAGGTCCACGCCGAAATCAACGATATCCACAACCGGTATGGTCTCGTGCTGGCTGAAAGGTGTTCGTTCATAAATGACCGACAGCGTGTTGCAGGCAATCATGATCAGGTCAGGATTGTAGCTTTGCACGCTCGTCAAGGCCCGATCAAACACCCGCACCCTTTCAGATAAACTGCCCAGAGAATTGTAGCCCCGCGCCTGCTCCGGCCAGACATTGAAAAAAAAGAGGGAAACCTTTCTAAAAAGAGGCTGCTTTTGCAACGCCCGTTCCAGTTCTGCACAGACAGACAAACCGCCCAAACCGGAATCCAGGACAGCGATAAGGACGCTGTCTTTGTTGAATAGCGCCTCTATTTTTTCTCGATTTCTCGTATACAATTTTAAACGGTTTTACTTTGATTTTGCATTAAATTAATTGAGGGTTCGGGAAGTTTCTCTCCAAACGTTATTAGGCTGAAATCTTTGTGTTGGTTCTAAAATTAAGGGTCTCGCGGGGAATAGCCCGTGCCAGCCGTAACAAATAAGTACCGAACCCTGGACACGCCCCCAATCCTTTGCGTAAAGATCGTACAGGCAGGGACGATCCGTGCCGCCGGAAGAATCTGTCTTCCGGGGCTGGTTCAGATCTAATCTCAGCGGGATAGCTGCCGTACGTTCCTTCCCCAATTCTATTGTTACGGCTGGCACGGGCTATTCCCCGCGAGGGACGGATGCAATTTGTAAAACTCCCCGAACCCTCAATTAATTCAGTAATTCCTTACTTCCAGTGAATCACCGGTGCCTTTCTCTCCGGCAATCGATGATACTTAAACTTGGGATACCCTATCATCATCGGGTAGAACCAGCTGTGTCCTTCAGGCAGGCCCATGGATTCCACCAACTCGGGGGTGGCCAGCATGGCTGCCCGAAGCAACCCGGCCCAGCAGGTGCCCACGCCAAAGGGCAGTGCTGCCAGCTCCAGATAAGTTAAGGCAATGCTCAAGTCCACTAGGCCGTTGGCGCTCTCTTTCGGAGCGGAAGGAATAATAAGGGTCTGAGCCGTTCGCAGGATGCCGTCATAGCCGCCGGCCCAACGAGTTACTACCGGACGGAAGTAATCGGCTGCCGGCGAATTGGGCTGGGTCTGGATGACACTTTCCATCCAGTTGATGGTTGCCTGGGACAACTGCTCTAACTTGTCCCGCCCTTCGATCACCGTCCAATGAAGATTCTGGGCGTTGCTGGCCGTGGGGGCATAGCGAGCCGCCTCGATCAGCTTTTCCATGGTTTCCCGATCCATGGCCTTGTCCTTGAACACCCTAATGGATCGACGGGAACGCAGGAATTGCTCGGCCTGATTCCAGGACAGGATCAGGTTTTTCTCTATCTCCGGGCAGTCTTCAATGTCCACCCCGTTCACGCTCAAGGCGCCGTGGGGGCAGACGGCCACGCAATGCCCGCAAGCCATGCAACTGGCTTCATCGGTCTTGTCAACTTGAGGGTAACTCGCGTCACCCGCCTCGGTTATAATCTGTCTGGGGCACTCGGCCGCACAAATTCCGTCTTGTTTGCACTTGTTTTCATCAATTGTCAGAAAGGTCATTTTTGTCTCCATGTTTGAATTTTGAACCCAACGCTGAACTGTCCTTAGACGCGAAGGTCAATGTTATGAATAAATAATTGCAACTTGTACTACCCTGTAAACAAACGCCGCCACACCAATGATGGTAATTTAGCCATTTTCACATATCTATTGATTTTATCCAGTCCCTTTAAAACAGTCGGCAAGTTTAAACCCTCAGGTAACTTTGCAGTAGGTTTAATGCACGAAATTTAAAAAAAATGCAATCCCTGAATCAGGCACAATGCACAAAAGTATAATAAATTTCCAGGAGATGTATACTATAAGACAAGTTTTCTTCGTCTACAAAGCAGTAAGAATAAACATAAATCCAATAATATATAATACTTATGGAATTCGGCATAAAACTTGCTGACGAAAGTCCTCGCTTAACAATATTTGACGCTATTCGATCAACAATTCGGATCGCACCTTTAATTCAAACGAGGACAAATTGAAAATGAAAGCAAGCTTTAAGATTATGAAATCATCAAGCCGCGAAGCAATACATCAGCGGTTTACTAAATTTCTCTACCCATTTTACACCATTTCAATCTTAATCATTTTTAGTATTTGTTCTCCCAGCCAGGCGCTTTCTGCCCAGGTGACCTTGCGATGGGATCCCAGCGGCCAGACATCAGGGTACAAGTTGTATTATGGTATTGAAAGCGGATCGTACGATTATATAGAAGACGTCGGACCAGAGTTGCAGCACACGGTGACTGATCTGAATGATCATCTGACCTATTATTTTGCCGTAAGTGCCTACAACGACTATGGTGAAAGTGCCCTGTCGGCAGAGGTGGCTTATCAACCGGCACCTAGTTCGCAGAATCAACCACCGGTGGTCGAAGCCGGCGCCAATCAAACGGTGACTCTGCCGGAAAACAGCGTCTTTCTGGCTGCCAGTGTGACCGACGACGGTTTGCCGAATCCGCCGGGAGCGACGGCTACCACATGGCGTCAACTCAGCGGACCTGCGACGGCAGCCTTCACTGATCCTGCGAATGTCACTACCTGGGTTAGTTTTCCAACGGCCGGTACTTATATACTCAGATTGGAAGCCAATGACGGCGATCTGTCAGCCGGCGATGAAGTCACCATCAGCGTATCCCCAGAGATTGTCAATCAGCCGCCGGTGGTCGATGCCGGTGCCGACCAAACCATAATCCTGCCGGATAAC
>JAAUYD010101884.1_pt1 | contig 22533 bp, 14 predicted proteins | sample 7278101 | NCBI WGS metagenome assembly JAAUYD01 (sample SAMN14350128, study PRJNA611818) | marine sediment metagenome | isolation source: surface marine sediment (0.6m) | place: French Polynesia: Moorea | collected 2018-08
ACACCGAGCTCGGACGCGGCGTCTTCCCAGGCCGAGCGGTCCGAGAGGGTCTGGCAGGGAAGCCGCGCCTTGCGCGCCGCCTCCTCGAGGACGGCGCGGAACAGCTGGCCCTCGGCGGCGTGGGCCCGCATGTGGGCGCTCCCGACCTTTGCCGGGTCGCGCAGCGGGGGGCCGACCACGCCGACGGCGGCAGCGCGCAGGCCACGGCTGCGGAGATCCGCGCGCAAGGAGGCGAACGAGGAGAGGGCCGCGGCGCGCGCAGCGGACTCGGCGGCGGCGACGATGGGGCGGGCCTCCTCCGGCGGCAGGTCGAGGCCGGCGTGATGCGGCTGGTACGAGGCCGGAACCTCCGGGTCGCACGTGGGGAGCTCCCGCCGATCCAGGATCTCGGGCCGGCCGGACACGTCTCGCCCGACGACGACCGTGAGCGCCCGACCCGTCTTGCTGCGCAGCCCGATGGCCACGGGACGCATTGCCATGGCCCCATTGTGCCCGACCCGGCGGCCCGATCGTGTCAGCAGACCTGCCGATCTCTGGTCAGCGGGCCTTCGCCCCGGCCGAGAAGAGCCAGGCGCGCCAGCGGGGAACGGCGAGCGGAATCGCGCCGACGACGAGGAGCAGAGCCGAGGCCCCGACGACCCCCTGCCCCGTGGCCACCGCCTCGCCCAGGACCGCGAACGCGCCGGCCCGGAACTTCGCTCCGGATGCCACCGCGGCGGCGTACTTCCAGAGCGACATCCCGGAGAGGATCGCGGCGATCTGGAACACGTGCTTCGGCCCGAAGGGGTAGGCACACACGAGTGCCAGGCCTCCGGCCGTCGCCCTCCGATCTCCCACCGCGAGCGTCACGCTCCAGTGCTTCGGCAGCTGGCGCAGCAGGAAGTCGCGGCCTGCGATGCTCGCCACGGCGAACTTGAGGAGGGCCGAGAGGGTCAGGCCGATCGTCGCGTACAGGGTTCCCGGCACGGCCCCGAAGCAGAGCCCGGCCGCCGCCAGCAGGATCGAGGAAGGCACGAGCACGGCGAAGCGAAGCGTGAGGATTCCGACGTAGAGCACGGGGCCCAGGAGCCCGGCCCGCGAGACGAGCGCGCGCAGCGACTCGACGCTCCACTCGAGACTCAGCTGGTCTCGAACGAGAAGCGACAGCGCAGCGAGGGCGAGCACGACCCCGCCGAGCAACGCCCAGCGGGAGGGCGGGATGCCGAGGAGCTCCCGCGGCTCGCTCATGCCGGAGCGACGGCGCGGGCATCGATCCGCCAACGGGTCGCGTTCGCGAGCTTCACCAGGGTGAGCATCACCGGAACCTCGACCAGCACCCCGACCACGGTGGCGAGCGCCGCCGGCGAGTCGATTCCGAACAGTCCGATCGCCACCGCGGCGGCGAGCTCGAAGAAGTTCGACGTACCGATGAGCGCCGCCGGGGCGGCGATGGACGACGGGAGCCTCCATGCAAAGGCCCACCCATAGGCCACGGCGAAGATCAGGTAGGCCTGAACGGTGACGGGGACGGCGATGAGAGCCACGGCGAGGGGATCACCGAGGACGGACCCGGCCTGCAGCCCGAAGAGCACCACCACGAGGAGCAGGAGCCCGAAGGAGGTGAGCGGCGCGAAGCGGCCCGCGAACCGGCTCACGGCCAGCTCCCCGCCCCGTGCGAGCAGGTGGCGACGGACGAGGGCGCCGGCGACGAGGGGCCACACCACGAAGATCGCGGTGGCGAGCGCGAGGGTGGTCCACGGGATCGCGACGCTCGCCACGCCGAGCAGGATCGCCACGAGGGGCGCGAACGCGACCAGCAGCACGAGGTCGTTGACCGAGACCTGGACGACGGTGAACGTCGCGTCGCCTCCCGTGAGTCGGCTCCAGACGAAGACCATCCCCGTGCACGGCGCGGCCCCGAGCAGGATCAGGCCGGCCACGTACCCCTCGGCCTCCTCCGGTGCCACCCACGGCGCGAACCACACGCCCAGGAAGAGGGTGGCGAGCGCCGCCATCGAGAACGGCTTGAGGAGCCAGTTGGTGGTCAGCGTGAGCGCGAGCCCGCGCCCCCACCCCGACGCCCTCCCGAGCTTCGTGAAGTCGACCTTCACCATGGTCGGGAAGATCATGAGCCACACCAGGACGGCGATCGCGAGGTTGACGCTCCCGATCTCGAAGACCTCGAGCCAGGAGAACACGAAGGGGACGCGTGCACCGAGGGCCAGGCCGAGGGCGATCGAGAGGAGGATCCAGACCGGGAGATAGGCCTTGAAGGCCCCGATCTCGCGGGCGACGGAGCCCGCCCCATGGCTCATCGAGGCTCAGCCTTCGGACGCGAGGTTCTTGGTGTAGAGAGCGAGCTCCTCGTCGGTCTTCGCGCCGTAGTGCTCGAGCTGGCCGAAGGACCGGAACGTCTCCCAACGGACGCCCTGGGGATCGGCGGTCCAGTGCTTCTCCGAGTCGGCGAAGCAGCACTGGGTTCGCCCCACTTCCAGGAGCGGCGCCTCGGCATCCGTGAGCGCCTGGCGAATCGCCTCGAGGTCCTCGGCCGCCTCGACCTGGATCCCGACGTGGTGGATGCCGGGAACGTCGCCCGCGACCTCCAGCACCTCGACCGTGAAGTTCACGGCCGGATCGTCGAGCAGCCACTTCGCATACCGTTCCCGGGTCGTGGTCGGCTCGCTGCCGAACAACGTCGTGTAGAAGTCCACCGAGGGCCGGAACCGGGTGGCCTCGACGTTCAAGTGCAGATGGATTCGCTTCATGGCGGCTTCGCTCCTCTATGCGCGGGCGCGCTGACCTTCGTCCCAGCAGGCCTCGAGGGCATCCGCCAGCCCGCGAAGCGTCGACGTCAGGGCGCCGACCTCGAGGCGGTAGTGCACTTCTCGCCCGTGCTTCTCCGCCCGCACCACACCCGCTCGCTTGAGCAGGGCGAGATGCCGGGACACGCCGGAGAAGTGGATGCCGCAGCACTGCGATGCCTCGGTCACCGTGAGTGCGCGTCCGCTCGCGGCCAGATGCGCCACGAGGGAGAGACGCACCGGATCGCACAGCGCCTGGAACAGCTCGGGCTCGAGGCTCTCGTCGAGTGCGGTCCGACACGGCGAAGGCAGCTCTGTACGCCTGCGGGAGGTCATGGGCGCATGATAGTAGACTTGCGCAGATATGCAAATATTTATCGCCACGGAGGCGAGCGGCCGCCCGGCGCGCACTCGCGGTCCGGGCCTGGGTCTAGCCGTGCCCCGGGGCGCGGAGCTTTCGCCGCGCCGGCTCGGAGAGATAGGGGTCGAGCACGGTGGTGAAGCGACCGCGCAGCTCCTCGACGTGGGCACGCTCCAGGTCGACGAGGCCCCGGGTCTCCACCAGGAACTCCACCCAGTAACGCAGCACCAGCCAGGCCCCGTCGGCCACGGCCGGAAGCTCGCGGTCCCCGATGGTGAGATGGCCTCCGACGCGCATGGCGCGCAGGCAGTCGTCGAGCTGCTGGCGGCCTTCCTGGATCAGCGTCGCCCGGCCGCGCGAGGCCAGGCTCGGCGCCGCCTCCACGAGCTGGGCGGTGTCGCGGTAGAGGTAGCGGAGCTCCCACATCAGGCCGGTGAGGCCGCCGAGCCAGCGCGGCAGATCCTCGAGCACCGTCTCGGGCTCCCAGCTGTGGACCCACTCGAGGTGCCGCTTCTCGGCCTGGTCCCAGGCCGCGAGCACGAGCTCGCGCTTGGTCGGGAAGTGGTAGCTCAGGTTCCCGGTGCTGATGCCCACCCGGGCGGCCACCTCCGCCACGGTCACCGGGGCGAATCCGCGCTCGTTCCACAGGGCGATGCTGGCCTCGAGGATCCGCTCACGGGTGCTGCTCATCGGGGGAATCCCCACTGGAAGGGCGATTTAGGATGGATATCCTAGTCGGACTGGCCGAAGAAGCCAACTGACCGCCGACCCGTCGCAGGTTCATTTCGCACGGTCGGCGTCCCGAAGCGCCCGCCTCCAGGAGCCCACCTTGGCCGAGCCCCAGACCCTCCATCCCAGCGAAACGAGTCCGATCCCCTGGTCCGAGATCCCGCGCACGAGCCTGCGCGAGTCCCTGCGCCACGCCCCGCGGATCCGCCAGGACATGCTCGGCGTCGTGACCGAGCGCTACCAGACCCACGGCCCGGTGGTGCGCCAGAAGCAGGGCCCCATGTCGATGGTCAACCTGTTCGGCCCCGACGCCAACCGCATGCTGCTGCTCGACCGCGACGAGATCTTCTCGGCCAAGAGGTCGTGGCACATGATCATGGGCCGCATCTTCACCAACGGCCTGCTGCTGCGCGACGGCGAAGACCACCGCTACCACCGGCGCCTGCTGCGCGAGGCCTTCCGCACACCGGCCCTCGAGTCCTACCTGCAGGGCATGAACGAGCTGATCGCTGCGACCGTCGACGAGTGGGCGGAAAGCCGCGGCGAGTTCCTCGCGTTCCATCGCATCAAGGAGATGGCCCTCGAGATGGCCTGCCGGACCTTCCTGGGGCTGCCCCCGGGCCAGGACCGCAGCAAGCTCAACCGCTCGTTCGAGGCGACCGTCGCCGCCTCGATGTCGATCGTGCGGCTTCCGATCCCGGGCCTCGAGTTCAACCGCGGGCTCCAGGGCCGCCGCTACATGATCGAGCTCTTCCAGGGGCTGGTGAACGAGCGCCGCGGAACCGACGGCACCGACATCTTCACCCGCATGTGCAACGCGGTGGACGAGGAGGGCAAGCAGCTCTCGGATCAGGAGATCATCGACCACATGATCTTCCTGATGATGGCCGCCCACGACACCACGACGAGCACCCTCACGTCGATGCTCTACGAGCTGGCCAAGCATCCCGAGTGGCAGGAGCGCATCCGCAGCGAGATGCGCGGACTCGACAAGCCCGCGATCGAGTACAACGACGTGCTCGAGGTGCCGGACACGATCCTGGCCATCCAGGAGACGCTGCGGCGCTACCCCCCGCTCTCGACGATCCCGCGCGTGGCCACCGAGTCCTTCGAGTGGGCGGGCTGCGAGATCCCGGCCAACACCATGGTGGTGATCTACCCGATCCACACCCATCACATGGAGGAGTGGTGGAGCGAGCCCTTCCGCTTCGATCCCGATCGCTTCGGGCCCGGGCGCGAGGAGCACAAGCGCCACAGCCACTCCTACATCCCCTTCGGAGGCGGGAACCACATGTGCCTCGGCCTGCGCTTCGCCGAGCTGCAGATCAAGGCCGTCCTCTTCGAGCTGACGAAGAAGCTCCGCTGGAGCGTGCCCGACGGCTACACCATGCCCGTCCAGCAGGCGCCGATCTCGAAGCCCAACGACGGACTTCCGCTCACCCTCGAGCGGATCTAGCCCCGGCGGCGAAGCCGCAGCACCACGGGCAGAGCGAGGAGCCAGCCGAGACCGCCCGCCTCGGGCACGAGGCCCGGGCTGAACTCGAACGCGTAGAGGTCGGCGAGCACCATGGGATCGCGCCCCTCGGAGACGACGAGCCGGTCGTACTCGGCCTGGTCGAGGGAGAAGACCGGGTCGGCGAGCGCCTGACAGCCGGCGCTGCCGTCGACCACGCTGCTGCGACAGCCGGCGCCGAGATCGACGCGCAGCGGCCGACCCGGCCGTAGCCGCAGGTCGAGCACCCGATCGAGATCGTCGCTGCCCGACAGGAAGGCGCTGAACAGGTTGCCGAGCACGACGCTCGCCCCGGCGCCCGAGCCCGAGGTCTCGGCTCGCACCCGGACCTCGACCGGGATGTCGAGCTGGTCGGGGGCGCCGGCGAGGGGAACGAGCAGGGCCGCGTAGGAGATCGACGCCTGGGCCGTCGCGCTGGCCGGGCGCGCGCGCCCGGTCTCCTCGCTCTGGAGCGAGTTCGCGTTGGTCTCGGCCGTCGCCATGGGGCTGCGCCCCCCGAACGTCGCGGCACGCGCCACGTTCTCGGCCGTACCGTCGGTTCCCGAGTCGATCGTGTTGTCGCAGCTGAGCGTTCCCGGCGTGTCTCCCAGCCGCGAGTCGCGAACCGGACCGTCACAGTTGACGAGCACGAAGGACTCGATCGGCTGCAGCGGCATGGCGCCCGAAGGCACGCCCATCGCGAAGACCCCGAACAGCGCAAGGCAAGGCACGGCCCGGGAGTGCCGCGGGCGGATCCAGAGGATCGCCGCGAGGGCCAGCAGGAGGACGCCGGTGAGCTCCGGCTCGGGCACCGAGATGGGCAGGATCGTCCGCAGGCTGAACGGAAGCGGGTCGCCGCTCACGTCGAAGGGGTCGGTGATGGTGGCGAAGATCCCCTCGGCCACGGCGCCCGAGCTCCCCTCCCAGCTGATCTTCTTGGTGAGGCGGATGGACACCACGCCGGCCCCCGCGACGTCGAAGCTCTCCGAGAGAGTCGCCCCGTCGACCCGCACCGTGCCGAACCCGTCGAACACCGCGCCGATGTCGGTACCCAGAACGGTGAACGTCTGGTTGCCCGCGAGATCGGTCTCGAGCCGCCCGCCTGCGGAGTAGCTGCCGAGAAGCACGGACGTCGCTTCATCGATCACGCTGAGCCCGATCGAGAAGTCGAAGAGGGACGAAGGCGAGAAGGGCGCCGAGAGCTCGATCACGGGCAGGCTGGCGTTCACGTCCACGCGGTTCCCGGTCAGCCGGAAGACTCCGCGCTCCGCAGTCTCGACCTCCATCTGCGCGGGCTGTGTCCCCGTCGGTCCGAAGATCGACAGCGCCGAGCCCCCCGCGCCGTCGGTCGTGGCGGAAGCGGCGACGTCGAGACCGGACGCGCGGATCAAGCCCTGGGCGGACGTCGGCGTCTGCCCACAGACGGGCGAGAACAAGACGAGGGCGCAGGCGTCTTCGGCCTCGTCCAGCTCGAAGGCGAAGGGAGGCCCGTCGAGGTCGATCTGGGAGAGGGAGAAGATCTCGAGCGGAATGACGCCGTTGGCGAGGGCACCCGTCGGGAGCCACAGCACGGCGAGGCAGAGGGCGATCCGGAAAGAGTGGGCGAGTGTCGACATGGAGACCTCCAGAGGTCCCCTTCCCGCCCGGGACCATGGCGGGAAGCGCTCGCGCCGGCACTCGTCAGTTCTGAGGACAAGCCTCCGCAGAGCCCCGCGATCCGGGGGCGAAGACGACCCGTACTCGCGTTCCCTCGGGCGAGCCGCCGCCTCCGGAGTCGATCTCGAGGCGGGCGCCCAGGAGCTCTGCGCGCTCGCGAAGATTGCGCAGCCCGCGGCCGGGGTCCGCCTGCTCGGCCCCCCCGCGCCCGTCGTCCCGGATCTCGAGCCAGACCGAGCCGTCCCGCTCCGAGCACCCGGTGGCGACGCGCACCCGCCCTCCCCCGGAGTGCCGCACCGCGTTCGCCACCCCTTCCTGGACGATCCGCACGACGTGGAGGAAGGCCTCGGGCTCGTGGGGCACGCCCTCTCCGGCGTCGGTCACGTGCCAGTCGAGGGCGAAGCCGTGCCCTTCGGTGAGCCGGCCGAGCCGGGGCCGGATCAGGCCGAGGATCGTCGGCAGGTCGGCGGCATCGGGCTCGAGGGAGTCGAGGGTCAGGCGGAGGTCGTCGAGGGCCTCCTCGATCAGCCGCCCCGCCTCGCTCGACTCCCCCTCCGACTCCCGCACCACCGACAGCGCGGCGACCAGGAGGCCGCCGGTGCCGTCGTGCATCTCGCGCGTCATGCGCTCGCGCTCGGCGGCGACCACGCGCTCGCGTTCGAGCTCCTGGATGCGTGCGTGGTTCTTGGCCAGCTCGGCCTCGCGAGCCGAGACGCGCTCCTCGAGGGTGGCGTTGAGCTCCTCTGCGCGGCGCAGCGCCCGGTTCACCCGCGTCCAGAACCCGGCGGCCAGTCCCAGGAGGATCGGCGCCGCGATCAACCCACCGGACCACGAGAGACTGCGCCCCAGGGTGAGCGACACACCGTGGGTGACGACCCCGACGCCGAGCAGCCCGAGGAGCAGCGCCGCGACACCCCAGGAACGCGACCGCGTGCGAAGGGCCTGGGCCACGACGCGCCCGTACGCCTGCACGATCAGGACCCCCGAGCCCAGCAACCAGACGGCGAAGACCCGGTAGGCGGAGGTCGCCGGGACGAGCGCATAGGCCGTCGCGAGGGCGACGTAGGCCGTGCCCCAGATGCGCTCCCGCCGGTTGGCCGGGCCGCCGGCCGCCCGGCGGACGCCGATGGCCGCGCACAGCACGCTCGCGTGGAACGACGTGCCGACGATCCACTCGACGCCTCGCGAGGGGATCCGAATGTCGGGAAGCAGCGTCGTCAGGTAGAAGCCCGGAACGCAGCAAAGGGCCAGGCCGAACCACAGCCCCGAAGAGCCCGATGGGCCCGGGCGGCGATCGCGCCCCAGCGCCTCGCGCAAGAGCAGCGCCCCGAGCAGGCCGGCCAGGATCGCCGACAGCTGGACGCCTGCGGTGTTGCGCCCCGTCGCCTCGCGCAGCGACGCGAAGTCGCGTTCGGGGCCGACATGGATCGGATGCAGCAGGCCCGGCGTTCCCGCGCTGGTGACGAGACGGATCTGCAGCCGATTCTCACCGGCGACGAGCAGCCCGGGTGCCACCACCTTGATCAGGGGCCGCTGCACGTTCCGGGTCGGCGGCTCCTCCATGCGGCCACCGGACCCGAGACTCCGGCCGTTGAGGAATATCTCCGCGTTCAGCGTCGCACCCGCGAGGAACACGACGAAGGGCTCGGCCGGCGCGGCTTCCAGCCGGAAGTCGATGCGGTACCACGCCCTGTGGCCCCGAGCCAGACGCTCCCTCGGCCAGGCATCGGGCAAGGGCACCTCGCGCCACGCGGCGCCGTCGCCGGGCGGCGCCGGCGCGTCGGACATCACCATCTCGGCCCGATCCAGACGGATCGCGCTCTCGGGGATCTCGGCGCAACCGACGAGGAGCAGGACGAGCGGGAGTCCGAGCCCGAAGCGTCCGCGCACCGCCACCATGTGCAGAGGCTACCCCGCTCCCCCGCTCGGCCGGGAGCGAGCCGCTTGTCGTCAATTCCGACGACACGCTTCGATGCCGTCTTCCCCTGGCGTAGTCTCCCCGCATGTCCACGGTGTTGCTGGTCGAAGACGAGCCGAAGGCGCGCGCGCACCTGGCCTCTGCGATCGAGGCCCGGGACGAGCTCGACCTCGTCGGCAGCGAGACCACCCTCGAGGGGGGCCGCACGCGGCTCCATGAGCTGCGACCGGACGTGCTGCTCACCGACCTCGGCCTCCCCGACGGAAGCGGCCTCGAGCTGGTGAAGGAGGCTTCGGAGCTCGAAGGCACGCACCCACTGGTCGTCACCGTGTTCGGAGACGATCGCCACGTCCTCGAGGCGATCCGTGCGGGAGCACTCGGCTACCTGCTCAAGAGCGAGAGCCGAGCCGGTGTCGCGGAGGCCATCCTCGAGGTCGTCGAGGGCGGCTCCCCGCTCAGCCCATCGATCGCAAGACGCATCCTCGGAGAGCTGCGCGGGCCGGCGACTCCGGAGCCGACCCCGGAGGTCCCGCTCTCGGATCGCGAGCTCGAGGTGCTGCGACACATCGTCAAGGGCTTCACCTACGCCGAGATCGCCCGCCTCCTCGAGGTCTCCCCGACCACGGTCGCGACGCACGTCCGGCGGGTCTACCGCAAGCTCTCGGTCCACTCGCGAAGCGAGGCGACCTACGAGGCGCTCCAGCTGGGCATCATCCGGCCCGACGAATGACCGACCCGTCCCCGTGGTAGCCTACGGGGTCGGAGGCGGCGGTGAACGAACTCGACCTGATGATCCGGGCTGCGGTCGTCCTCGGGTTCGCCATCTCCGGGGTCGCACTCTGGCGCAGCCGTGCCCGCGCCTTCGGCCTCTGGATGGGGAGCTGGGGCGTCCTCGGGATCTCGGGAGCGGCGATCGACCTCGGAGCCTCCGAGATCGCCCTGTTCGGGAGCCCGCTCTTCGCCGCGCTGGTCTGGATGGGCGCCCGCTCCTACGCCGGAAGGGGCGAGCCCGCGTGGGCCCTCCTCGTCGCGCTCGGGGCCGGCGCCGTGCGCCTCGCGGGCGAGCGGAGCGGCTTCGTCGAGGTGAGCCACGCCGTCCAGCTCGGTGCCGAGGCACCGGCGATCCTCGGAGCGGCGTGGCTCGTGCTGCGCGCCCAGGGTGCGGGCAGCACGATCTACCAGCAGCTGCTTCCGCTCGGCTTCCTCTGCCTCGCCGCGGTGAGCGCCGGAGACGCCGCCGCCGACCTCCTGCGCGGCACGAACGAGATGCCCGGGCAGGCGTGGCTCGCCGCGTCGCTCGTGAGCTTCGCCTTGCAGATCCTGGCCACGGTGGACGCCACCCGCTCGGAGCTGCGCGCCAGCGACGAGCGCTTCCGCAGGCTCTCGGAGGAGTCGGCCGAGGTGGTCGCCGAGCTCACTCCCGACAACCGGATCGCCTACGTCAGCCCCAACGCGCGGGCCGTGTTCGGCGTCGAGGCCTCCGAGCTCGTCGGCGTTCCGCTGCTGGACGCGGCCCGCGGCTTCCGGCGCTACGAGATCGAGCGCTATCCCCGGGCGGGTGAGCTGGCGGATCGGATCCGCCAGGAACGTTCGGGCCTGCTGCTGCGCCTGGACCAGCCCGGGGGCCGCCCGGTGCAGGTGGAGATCCGCGCCATCGACTTCATGGACTCGCTCGGTGAGCGCCGGGCGCTCCTTCTCGCGCGCGACCTCACCCAGCGGCTGCAGTCCCAGGATCGCTCGAACCGGCTGCGCAAACGCGAGAGCCTCGCCGTCCTGGCCGGTGGGATCGCCCACGACTTCAACAACCTGCTGATGTCGATCGTGGGCAGCGCCTCGCTGCTGCGCGCCTCCATGCCACGGAACTCCGAGGAGCGCGACCTCCTCGACGACATCGAGCACGCCGGCGAGCGCGCGACGCACCTGGTGCAGCAGCTCCAGCGCTACGCGGGAGGGCGCCCCTTCGAGCCGGAGCCGGTCGACCTCTCCGATCTGGTTCGCGACGCCGCGCGGCTGCTGATCCCGAAGCTCCCTCCCCAGGTGGACGTGAAGCTGCGCCTCGCCTCCCGGCTCCCCACCATCGACGGCAACGCGACGGAGCTCAGCCAGGCGGCCATCAACCTGATCCAGAACGCCGCCGAGTCGATGCCCGTCGAAGGAGGCTCGATCGACCTGCGCACGCGGCTGGTCGAGCTCACGCCGGAGGAGCTCGAGGCCGCCGAGCCCGGCGCGGACCTCCCGGCGGGAGCCTACGTGCTCCTCGAGATCGCCGACGACGGCTGCGGGATGGATCCGGCCACCCGCGCGCGCATGTTCGACCCCTTCTTCTCGACCAAGGGCTCCGGCCACGGGCTCGGACTCTCGGCCATGCTCGGGATCGTGCGCAGCCACGGCGGGACGGTGCTGGTGCAGAGCGAGCCGGGGCAGGGCACGCGGGTGCAGCTCTACCTGCCCCCGGGCCGCCTGGCACGCGGCGCCCGGCCCGGATCGCCGCCGCTCCCCGAGACGCCCTCCTGGGGACAGGGCACGGTCCTGCTGGTCGACGACGAGGAGGACGTGCGACGCGTCTCGAGCAGCATGCTGCGCCGCTTCGGCTTCGAGGTCCTGGAGGCCGCCGCGGGAGACGAAGCGATCGAGCGCGTCGAGAGGCACGCGGGAGACCTCGTCGCCGCCATCCTCGACCTCACCATGCCCGGGATGTCGGGTGGCGAGACGCTCGACGCCCTGCGTGCGCGCGCACCGACTCTCCCGATCCTGCTGTCCTCGGGCTACTCCTCGCCCGAGGTCCGAGACCGCGCCGACGTCGGCAAGGCCGACGGCTTCGTGCAGAAACCGTACCGGCAGACGGACCTCGAGGCGGAGCTTCGCAAGGTGCTGGCCGCGCGATAGCCCGGCTCAGCAGCTCGGCCAGACGATCTCGATCGTGCGTACGTCCTGGCCGGTGCCGAAGGAGTCCGTGGCCTCGAGGATCACGTCGACGTCCTGGGTCCCGCAGTTCGGGGTCAGGAACGCCTCGGGCACGAAGGCGCCGTTCAGCACCGAGGTGAGCGGGATCTTCCCGTTGCCCTCGTCGACGCTCCACTGCAGCGAGATCGCTCCGCCGCCATGGCTCGTGACGATCGCGTCGAACGCGACGAACACCTGGGGGATGAATCCGGTGCCGAAGTCGGGCTCGGTGATCGTGACGCTGGGAGGCGTCCCCGGCGGCGGATCCATCACGGTGACCGCCAGGGTGTCGCTCCCCGAGCCTCCGTCGGGGTCGTCCGCTGCGACGCTCACCTGATAGTTGCCCGGTGTCGGGAACGTGACGGTGGGCTGACAGTCGCCGAGGATCGGGGCCGGCGGGATCGCACCGATGCTGTTCGCGCCGAAGCTCCAGTCGAACTCGGAGCAGTCGAGCGCCTGGAAGGGCTCGTTCTGGTCGAACGAGGTGGCGAAGAGCGCGACCGGCGTGTTGGTCAGCAGCTGGGCCCCGGCGAAGGGCTGCTGGATCACGACGAAGGGATCCTGGTTCAGCGACGTGACCGAGATGCAGTCCGTGGCCTCCTTGCCATTGGAGTCGCTGGCGGTCGCGCACACCGTGTGGGGGCCGGCGTCGGGGAAGGCGTACTCGAGCGTGGAGCCGTAGCCGATCGGCACTCCGTCTCCGGTCCACTGGATCGCGCAGCAGCTGCTGCCGTCCTCGACGTCGCTCGCCACCGCCGTGTAGGTCGTCGTCGAGAGCCCGCCGAAGCTGACGCTGGCGCCGTCCGCTGGCGCGGTGATCTGGATCGTGGGCGGATCGCTCGGCGTCACGCAGTCGAGGCCATCGATCAACGCGGGGAGGAAGGGATCCGAGCTCGCCCACAGCTGCAGCATGGGAGCGAGGGCGTGGGGCATCTCGCCGCCGCAGATGCGAGTCTCCGCAACGCCGGTCGTCGCCGCGGAGAGACCCGAGGGCGAGTCGTAGTCGAAGTCGAACAGGGTGTCCTGCCACATGTGGCAGGTGCGGCAGAGCGGCTTCACGACGTCGTCCCAGAGAGGATCGTTCTCGAGCGCGGGCTGCGCGGTGTTGCCGGGGACCTGCACCTGCCCGCCCGGTCCGTAGATGTCCCCGAGCAGCTCGAGGGCCGGATTGTCGCCGGGCGCGAGGCCGGGATTGCTGGCCTGGGTCACGATCTCGACGATCGCGTTCAGCTCGCGAATCCGCTCTTGCTGGTTGGCCAGCGTGTAGGGGCCGGTGGGCGGGTACTCGTACTCGTGGGCATCGAACACCACGAACTGCGGCTTGGACAGCCCGTGGCAGTGCATGCACACGCCGGGCACGTGCTTCTTCCCGGGGTCGTCGTCGAACTTCGTGTCCAGCGCGAGGGGCATGTCGGCGGGGCTGATCCCCGGCTTGTAGATGAAGAACTGCACCACGCGCTCGCCGTTCGAGGTCGGCGTCACGCTGTACTCCATGGCCACGGTGTCGCCGGCCGCCACGCCGGCGATGCCGTCCTGGAGGCTCAGGCCCGGCACCTCGCCCACGTGCCCGTACTTGGTGACGTAGCAGGCATACGAGTTCTGCTGACCGGGATTCGACTTGATCTTGCAGTTCGCGCGGCGCGTCAGCCCGAGCTCGTTCGGGTTGAAGAACACGACGTCGTCGGCGAAGTCCGCCACCGTGAAGCCGTTGGCCGCCATCCAGTCCGCGAAGGTGGCCTTGTTCTGGATGGCGCCGATGTCCTGGTAGTACTGGAGTGCCGTGGCCTGGTCGTTGCCGCGGCGCCACAGGAACTGCTGGGAGCTTCCGGCCCCGTTGTTCGGGATGTCGGACTGGATCGTGACGTCCTCGCAGCCGTCGTAGGGGAAGGGCGGCTCGATGGGCACCACGCCCGGGCCCGTCGCCACCAGGTAGGTATTGAGCACGTTGTCCGGGTCGCTGAACGGACGCACCTCGAGCAGCGCGAACTGGTTCTGCGGCAGCCGGAAGATCGCGTTGTGGGCCTGCTGCACCACGTACTCGTCCACGAAGTTCGCGTTCGGCGAGAGCAGGGAGGGCTTGGTGTAGACGCGAAGGCGTGCCGGAAGCTGGAGCGAGCCCTCGTTCACGTGGACGTGAAGACAGGCGGTGGCTCCCGAGGCGATGCTGCCCGCACTCCAGCTCGAGAAGCTCGTGACGGGCCCCTCGTAGCGCGAGCCGCTGCGCACCACGCGACCCGCGGACTCCCACAGGCCCGTGCCCTCGTTCAGGTGCCCGAGGGTCAGCGTGCGAGGCAGGCTCACGGCCGGGAGATCGGCCGCCTGGAAGCCGACGATGGCCTCCGCCCCGGCGGCCAGGTTGAAGAGCGTGCCCGCGGCGTCGCGGATCTCGACCGAGGCGATCTGCTCGGGCACGAAGGTCTGGGCGCCGAGCCGGCCTTCGGTGATCACGCGGGAGCCCAGCGGCTTCTCCGTGCCGGGATCGTTCGTGACCAGACCCACCTCGAGCAGGCCCGCGGGCAGGTCGCCCGCGGCGTCGACCAACCCGTTCGCCGGCAGCCGGACGGAGAAGCCCCGCTCGCCGTCCCACAGGAAGTTCTCCTGGGTGGGGTCGATGACGTGCACGTTCCAGGAGCGGAGCTTCACGTCGAGTGCGGCACCGGGACCGGACATGCGCTCGACCCAGGACTGGAAGCCGTCCGCGTGCACCTGGAGCACGTGGAAGGCGGCCGCCGGCACCTGAATCTGGAAGCCGCCCTGGGCATCGCTCGACGTCGTCGTGCCGTCGACGTCCACGAGCGCACCGGTGATGGGCAGGCCCGTCTCGTCGGTGACGAACCCCGAGAAGGGCACGAGCCCGCCGGTCACGTCGTAGGCGAGCTTCGCGAGGGAGACGCCGCCGCGGCCGTCGCTCACCTTCACGTACACACGGTCGCTCTTGGTGTAGTCGGGCGCGGTGTAGGGAAGGACGGGCAGGTCCTGGCTGATCAGGTCGTCGCTCTCGTTCTCCCACTCGTAGGTGAGCGGGTCGCCGTCGGGATCGGTGGCGTCGGTCGCGAACTGCACGAACTGCCCGGTCTGGACGAAGGCCAGGGGCTGGGCCGCCTGATCCACCACGCGCAGGAACTGGATCTCGGGCGCCGCGTTCGGAAGCGTCCAGTCGAGGGGCACCTCGCCGGTGCGCTCCTCGGGCAGCAGGGAGTGGAGCTCGGAGAGCACCGTCGTGGCGCAGTGCGCCTCGAAGGTGAAGCGCGGCGACCGTTGGGAGCCGAGCTCGGTCAGCACGTAGCCGCCGAGCAAGTTCGCCTTCACCCGCGAGACCTCGGCGAAGGTCTCGTCGAGCAGCACGACCTCCACTTCCTCGGCGCAGGTCGTGCCGTCCGAGAGCAGCACGTGGCCACGCACCGCGTCGCCGATCGGCTGCAGCACGAAGTCGCGCGGCTCGGACCCCGTTGCGGGGCTGTCGAAGGGCAGCAGCTCGGGGTGGCACTGGGGGACGAAGCCCGGCGCCTCGGCACACACCTCGAAGGGCTGGGCCAGGTCCACGGTCGTCTGGTACTTCCCGGCGAGATTCGTGGTGGCGGTTCCCGGGAAGGGGAGCCCGCCGGGAGGAGCCTGGAAGCGGATCGTCGCACCGGGGAGCTGGAAGCGAACGCCCTGGACCTCGGCCTCGACGAGCCCGACGGCCACGTTGGTCCCCGGCGGCGAGGCGCCGGCCTCGGTGGTCCCGGGGCCGGGCGGGCCGCCCAGTGCCGGCCGCAGCACACCGAAGAAGTCCGACGGGCCCACCGTTCCGTCGCCGTCGAGGTCGGCCTTCACGCACTCGGGCCGCAGCGTGAGGTCGGCACCCAGGCAGGGGCGGAAGACCCCGAAGAAGTCCGACGCCCCGACCGTCCCGTCGTCGTCGAGGTCGGCGTCGCAGACGTCCCCGTAGTGCTGGACTCCGGCGAGCGAGCTGTCGTCGTCGCTGCCGGCGTCGGCGTCCTCCTGGCCCGGGTTCGAGACGAGCACGCAGTTGTCGAAGACGTCGGCGACGCCGTCGCCGTCGCCGTCGTCGAGGGCGGCGACCGGCGCAGCGGCCGCGAGCAGGAGGAAGGCGGTGAGCAGCAAGCCCGCCAGGGCGGTGCGGGAGCTTCGAATTTCGTCGGCGCGGATCGTTCTCACGTCGAACTCCTCGAGCCGGCGCAGCCAGGAAGCGCCGGCGATCCGCACCGTACCCCGGGCGCGAGTGACCGCGCCGTGAGCAGAACGTGAACCCTTGCGTGAACGACCGGGGCTCTGCCGAAACCCCGATCCGAAGCCCCCTGGCTGCCGAAGAACTCCATGAGAAGGACCGAACACCCGTCCAGCGGGGCTAGACTCCCGCGGGGGCACTCCCACCTCGGCCCCAGCTGCCTGCCAGGATTCCGCCGTGAGCTTCCGCTTCGAAGACTTCGAGCTCGACGCCGCCACCCGCGAGCTGCGCCGCGGCGGAGAGCGCGTCGAGGTACAGCCGCGCGTCTTCGACCTGCTGCTCCACCTGATCCGGCACCGCGCGCGGGTGGTGCCCCGCAAGGAGCTGATCGAGGCGGTCTGGCCGGACGTGGTGGTGGGCGACAACTCGGTGTCCCAGGCCCTCAAGGCGGCGCGACGTGCCATCGGCGACCCCGCGGCAGAGCCGCGCTTCATCGAGACGGTTCGGGGGCGCGGGCTGCGCTTCAAGGGCCCCGTCACCGAGGCCCGACCCGCCCGGGAGGCGGAAGCGGCTGCCAGCGCCGACCCCTTCGTCGGTCGGGCGCAGGTGCGCGAGCGCCTCGCCTCACAGCTCGAGGCAGCGTGTGCCGGGGAGACCCGCCTCGCGCTGCTCGTCGGGGAGCCGGGCATCGGCAAGACGCGCACCGCCGAGACCCTCGCACCCGCGATCGAGGCCCTGGGTGGACGCCTGATCGTCGGCCGCTGCATCGAGGGGGAGGGGGCCCCTCCGTTCTGGCCCTTCGCCCAGGTGCTGCGCCAGCTCGACACCGATGGCGCCCGACGCCTGCACGAGCGGCTGGTCGAGGGCGACTCCCCGGACGGCCCGACCGCCATGCGCTTCGAGCTCTTCGATGCGATCGCGGGGGAGCTCGCGGCGGCGGCGGCCCGGGCTCCGCTGGCCGTCCTGCTCGACGACCTGCACAGCGCCGACCCCGACTCGCTGTCTCTGCTCATGCACGTCGTGACGAGCGTCGGCGACCGTCCCCTGCTCGTGCTGGGTACCCTGCGCGACGTCGCCTCTTCGGAAGGGTCCGAAACGAGTGCGGGGCTGTCCGAGCTGGTGGCACGCGACCCCCTGCGCGTCCACCACCTGCGCGGCCTCGACCGCGAGGAGCTGGCCGAGCTCGCCCGGGCGGTGACCGGCGCCGCGCCCTCGGAGGAGGATGCCGCCCGACTGCTCGAGCAGACCGGGGGCAACCCGCTCTTTGCGCGCCACGTGCTCGCCGCCGCTCCGCTGGAAGAGGCGAATCGCAACGCGCCGCCCGAGGGTGTGCGCAGCGCGATCCGACACCATCTGGGCTTCCTCCCCGAGCCGTGTCGGGAGCAGCTGGGGATGGCGGCCGTACTGGGACGCGAGTTCGCCCCCGACGTCCTCGAGCGCATGACGGGGCGGCCCGTCGCCGAGCTCCTCGATCAGCTCGAGCCGGCGGTCCGGGGACGCGTCCTCGAGCGCACCGAAGACGGGCGTCTGCGCTTCACCCACGGGCTGATCTTCGAGATCCTGGAGGCGGACCTCGGCGGGGCGCGACGCGCGCAGCTCCATGCCGACGCCGCCCGGGCCCTCGTGTCTGCGAGCCCGAGGTCTCCCGAGGCGTCGGCGGCCGCGATCGCCCACCACCTGGCCGTCGCAATCCCGGTGCTGGGCGCCGGCGAGGCACTCCGGGCGCGGCGCGAGGCGGCAGCCGTGGCGCGGGACCGGCTGGCCTACGCGGAGGCTGCAGCCCATCTGGATCAGGCGTTGTCCCTGCTGACCCTCGACCCCTCTCTCGACACCCAGCGCAGCGAGCTCCTGCTCGACCTCGGCGACGCGTTGTGGAGGTCGGGACAGGGAGACCGTGCGCGCGAGGTCTTCTGGGCGGCGAGCGAGGCGGCCGCCGAGGCGGGCCAGCCCGAGATCCGGGCTCGGGCGGTGCTGGCCCTCGGCGACTGGTGGGATGGCGAGCCGATCCTCGAGGCCTACCAGGCCGCCCTCACGGCCCTGCCACCGGGCGCCACCGCCCTGCGCGCCCGGGTCCTGGCTCGCTACGCCCGCGAGATCCGCGAGTTCGAGCCGCCCGAACGAGTCGCGCGTCTGGCCGACGAAGCGACCGAGCTGGCGCGCGGAGCCTCCGATCCGGCGACGCTGTCCTACACCCTCTTGTGTCATCACTACACCGTGTGGCGACCCGACGATCTCGAGCCGCGCCTCGCGAGGGCGCGCGAGGCCATGGACGTCGCCGCAGCGGCGCGGGAGCCGGAGCTCGCACTGCGCAACGCGCACTTCGTGATGATCGACCTGCTCGAGAAGGGGGACCTCGAGGCCTTGCACCAGACCGTCGAGCGCGCCCAGCCCTGGCACGACGGTCTCCGCCAGGCGCAGCTGGACTGGGCGCGCAGCCTCTTCCTCGGCGCCCTCGCCCTGCGCGCGGGACGCGTGGACGAGGCGTCGGTGCTGATCGAGCAGGCGCGCGAGGCGGGGATCCAGGTGCAGCCCGCCCCCACCCTCGCGTTCCACCACCTCCAGCGTTTCGCTCTCGCGCGATTCACCGGCGCACCGGTGCCGTCGGTGGCGCCCGAGCTCGGCCAGGCGGGCGCCGAGCAGATCAGCAGCAGCCCCATGCTGCTCCAGCTGAAGCTCTGCGCGGCGCACAGGGCGCAGGAGGCGGGAGACGCGAGCGGGGCACGGAGCCTCGCCGACGAGCAACGCGGGCGGCTCGCCGACCTCCCCAGCGACGTGGCCTGGAAGAGCGTCCTCTTCCTGCTGGCCGAGCTGGCGGCACGGCTGCCCGACCCGGAGCTGGCGGGCGAGATCCAGGCTCTGCTGCGCCCCTTCGAGGGGACTGGCGCCCTGCTCGGCTACTCCGCGGCCTCGCTCGGCCCGGTGGATCTGGCGCTCGGAATCTGCGCCGACACCCTGGGCGACCATGCCGAGGCGGACGCCCGTTTCACGGCCGCGCGACGCTTCGAGGAACGGGGCCTGCACCCCGGCCTCGGCCTCGTGGCCGAGATCGGCGCCACCTGGGCGGAGTGCCTCGAGCGACGGCCCGGAGCCGACGCCCGGAAGCGTGCCTCGAAGCTCGCCGCCGAGACCGCCGAACGCGCCCGCGCTCTCGGCCTGGGCCGCATCGAGGGCCGTGCCCGCGACGTGCTCCACCGCGTGGAAGGCGTCGCGTCCCTCGACTCGGCTCGCCAACGCCGGCGTTCCCAGCTCGGTTCGAGTTAGGCGGGGCCCACAGCTCGCCGGCTCCCCGGGGGCAACACGGGGCGAACGTCGTTCCCCCCGAATGAACGCCCAGCGAGTGGGAAGGGGCCTGCGCCCGCCGTCCTCTGGTCGGTCGGGCAGGAGAAGCCCTTGCTCCCTCTGCGCTCCCTGCTCGCTCCCGTGTCTCCCACCCCCGGGTTTCGCTCCTTCGCCGCGGCCGCCGTGCTGGCGTTGCTGGTGCTGGCCCCTTCCCCTCCCGTCCACGCCGCCCTCGACCAGTCCGCCATCTCGAACGTGAGCGGCTTCATCGGCGCCTACGCCGGCCTGCAGAACGGCAGCAACCCCGATGCCGGCGGCGACCTGGAGACGGCCTACCTCGCCAGCGACTTCCTCTTCGACGAGGTGGTCTTCGCGACCGGCGGCGGGAGCGCCAGCGCGTCACAGAGCTACTCGGGCGCGCTCGGCACGAACAGCGCGAGCGGAATGGCCCAGGCGGGCACCGTGCGCTTCCAGGCGCAGAACGTGGCGTCGAATCAGGGCTTCGCCGGCAGCATGGTGCACGCGGGCTGGAACGACGCGATCACCCTGAGCCATCCGACCCTGAACGGGATCGACGGCGTGTGGCTGTTCGACATCGACGTGAGCGGCTCGTTCGCGGCGACGGGCTTCGCGGGATCCGCGCGCGTGGAGCTGAGCGCGTACAAGGACAACCTGCAGCTGCGCAAGAACCAGGGCCCCTTCGACCCCGGAGCGTCCGACCCGATCTCGACGGATCGCCAGCAGGCCCAGTGGGGCATCTCCTCGGCACCGAACGGCTCGCGCAGCGTCTCGGACACGGTGACCTTCGCCGTCCCCTTCACCTTCGGCGACGCCTTCACCCTGGGCGTCTACTCCTTCGCGAGCGCCGGAAAGCGCAGCAGCAGCGCCGTGCCGGGCACCTCCACGGCCAACGCCGACTTCCTGAGCACCGTGTCCTGGGGCGGCACGAACGACGTGCTCGTTTCGGGAAGCCCGGTCGGGGGCTTCTCGATCGGCGCGGCCAGCGGCATCGACTGGCTCGCGGCGGTGCCCGAGCCCCACATCCCGTCTGGCCTGCTGCTCCTCGCCCTCGTCGGCGCCTGCGCCCTGCGCCCCCTATCCTCCGCGGCTCCACAACGCTGAGGAGGAAGCACCGTGGCGAACCAGAAGATCGATGAGGTGGAAGGAATCGGCACGGCCTATTCGGAGAAGCTCCGCGCGGCGGGTGTCGCCGACACCGACACGCTGCTCGAGCGGGGCTGCGCCCGGGCCGGGCGCAAGGAGCTGGCCGAGGCCAGCGGACTCTCGGAGAAGCAGATCCTGAAGTGGGTCAACATGGCCGACCTGTTCCGGATCAAGGGCGTCGGCTCGGAGTACGCCGAGCTGCTCGAGTGCGCCGGCGTCGACACCGTGAAGGAGCTGGCGACGCGCAACGCGGCCAACCTCACGGCACGCTGTGCCGAGGTCAACGAAGAGAAGAAGCTCACGCGTCGCGTCCCGAACGAGGCCGCGATCACCGAGTGGATCGAGCAGGCCAAGACCCTGCCGCCCAAGGTGACGCACTAGCTCGCGCGCCCCGGCTCCTTGGGGGCCGGGGCGCCCCCTCCCTCCCGCGCGAGCGCGCCGAAGAGTCCTACGCCCAGTGGCACGATCAAGAGCGCCAGCGGAAGCCCGATCACGATGGACGCGGCCTGGAGCGCCTCGAGCCCACCGAGCCGCAGCAGCGCCACCGTGACGACGGCGAGCGAGAGTCCCCAGAAGACCTTCGCGCCGGGTGCCTCGCGCGCCCCGACCAGGTGACACACGACGAGCGTCGCCGAGTCGAGCGAGGTGATCAGCCAGGTGAAGAGCAGGAACGCGGCGACCACGACCAGGCCACGACCCACCTCGGGCGAAGCCAGGTTCCCGATCACGGCGACGAGCCCCTTGCTGTAGTCCTCGGCCACCGCGGCGCTCACCGAGCCGGGGACGGCCAGCTCCTGGTGCAACGCGGTGCCGCCGAGCATCGTCATCCAGACGAGGGTCACGAGAGTCGGCACGCCCATCACCGCCACCACGAACTCGCGCACCGTTCGGCCCCTCGAGATGCGCGCGATGAAGAGGCTCACGAAGGGCGTCCAGGCCAGCCACCAGGCCCAGTAGAAGACGGTCCAGCTCGCCTGCCACGAGCGGCCCTCGGCGTCGTCGGCGACGTAGAGGCCCGTCGGAACGAAGTGGACGGCGTAGTCGACGAGCGTGCGGCCGAACAGCTCGAGCAGGAAGCCGGTCGGCCCGAGCGCGACGAAGGCCGCGAGCAGTCCCGCACTCACCCAGACGTTGAGCTCGCTCAGCCGACGGATGCCGCGGTCGAGTCCCGAGAGCGCCGAGAGGATCCCGAGGATGCAGACGCCGAACACGATGCCGATCTGCGTCGGGATCGTGACGTCGACTCCGAAGAGCGAGCCGAGCGTGGCATTCATCCCGCCGGCGGAGATGCCGATCGACGTCGACACGCCGCATACCGTTCCGAAGAGGGCGATCAGGTCGACGGCGCGACCCGGCCAGCGATCCACCTGCCGGGCGCCGAGCACCGGCACCAGTGCCGTCCGGAAGCTCAGCCCGTAGCCCTTGCGATGCCCGAAGTAGGCGATGGCGAGCCCGGCCAGCACGTAGAACGCCCAGCCGTGGAAGCCCCAGTGCAGCACCGTGATGCGCAGTGCGGAGCGAACGCCGTCGTCGCCGCTGCCGGTCAGGAACGGATTGTCCTGCTGGTGCAGGATCGGCTCGGCCGCGGCCCAGTAGAGCAGGCCCGAGGCGAGGCCCGCGGAGAAGAGCATCGCGAACCACGAGAGCCGCCCGAACTCGGGCTGGGAATCCTCGGGCCCGAGCCGCACGTTGGCCCGGGGCCAGATCGCGAGCACGCCCACAGCGGCGATCGCCGCCGTCGCCAGGGCGACGAAGAGCCAGTCGAAGTAGCCGACGACCCAGTCCTTGGCGGCGACCAGGGTCTGGTTGGCGGCCGCGATCGAGACCGCCGCCAGGGCGACGAAGGCCCCGATCGAAAGGACGGCGAGCCAGGAGGACCGCGTGGGCAGCCCGATTCGGGCGAGCAGGGAGCCGGGGGCCGCGGGCATCGGACGTGCGTAGTCCCCTCGGCCCGGCTGCGCCACCGGCGGCTCGGTCGGGCCCTTGTACTGTACCGTCCGGACGATATAGTCCGGCGCCATGGGTGACGGACGAGAGCGG
>JAAUYD010085166.1_pt1 | contig 22523 bp, 23 predicted proteins | sample 7278101 | NCBI WGS metagenome assembly JAAUYD01 (sample SAMN14350128, study PRJNA611818) | marine sediment metagenome | isolation source: surface marine sediment (0.6m) | place: French Polynesia: Moorea | collected 2018-08
GGGACCAACCTCCTCGCCCTCCTCGCGGCCCGCGTCGCACCCGAGCGGAAGTCAGCCGCGGGCTCGGCCGTCTGGATCATGATGATTGCGGGCCTTGCCATCACAGGGGCAACGGTCGGCCTGAACCTCGACCCCTACTCGCCCGAACGGCTGTTCCTGATCACCCTGATTGTGGCAGGTCTCGCCATGACGCTTGCCCTGATTGGCGTGGCCGGGATCGAACCTGTCGCCACCGCGCCGCCCACAGCAGAGCCAAGCCGACCGAAGCCCGCCTTCTGGGCGACGCTGCGCGAAGTCTGGGAAGACCCCTCGGCCCGCGGCTTCACCCTCTTCGTCTTCGTCTCGATGCTCGCCTACAACGCGCAGGATTTGATCCTTGAGCCTTATGCTGGTCACGTCTACGGCATGACCCCGGGCGAGAGCACCTCGCTCGGGGCCAACCTGCATCAGGGTGCATTGATCGGCATGATCCTCGTGCTCTTGTCGGCGACCGCGCTCAATCGCATCGTCACGATTTCCACCCGCACGTGGATCGTCGGCGGCTGCGCAGCCTCGGGCGCGGCCCTACTGGCCATTGCCTATTCCGGCCAACACGCCGAGACATGGCCACTGGCGCTGAATGTCGCCCTCTTGGGCGTCGCCAACGGCAGCTTTGCCGTTGCAGCCATTGGCGCCATGATGGCGCTGGCCTCAGACGGGCGTGGAGGGCAGGAGGGGATGCGCATGGGCGTCTTTGGCGCCGCGCAGGCCATCGCCTTTGGTCTCGGCGCGTTCCTCGGCACCGTCGCCGTCGACCTCGCCCGGCTGGCGCTTGACAGCGATGCAACCGCCTACGGTCTGGTCTTCGCGGGCGAAGGGCTGGTCTTCCTCGCCGCCGGCGCGATCGCCGCCCGTATCTTCGCCCAACCGTCCCACCGCGCCGCACTGATGCCAGGAGAGTGACCATGATCTATGACGCAATCGTTGTTGGTGGTGGCCCCGCTGGTGCCACGGCGGCCGAGGATCTGGCGCGTTCGGGCCACACCGTCGCCATGCTCGACCGCGCGGGCCGGATCAAACCCTGTGGCGGTGCCGTCCCACCCCGCCTGATCCGCGATTTCGACATACCCGACAGCCAGATCGTTGCCCGGATCAACACGGCGCGAATGATTTCACCCTCGGCCCAGAAGGTCGATATCGAGATCGAGAACGGCTATGTCGGCATGGTCGACCGCGAGCATTTCGACGAATTCCTGAGGGTTCGCGCGGCCGATGCCGGCGCCCATCGTATCACCGGCACATTCGTCAAAGTAACCCGCGACGAGGATGGCACTCAGGTCTGGTACCGCCCCCGCGGCGAGGATGAGGTCAAGCCGCTCGCCACCCGCTTCATCATCGGGGCCGATGGCGCCCGGTCAGACGTTGCCCGCGCCGAAGTGCCGGGCGGCGACACAATTCCTTACGTCATCGCCTATCACGAGATCATCGCAGCACCCGAGCCCTCCGACGCCTATGATCCAACGCGCTGCGATGTGGTCTATGACGGCGAGATCTCCCCGGATTTCTACGGCTGGGTCTTCCCGCACGGTCCCCAGGCCAGCGTCGGCATGGGGAGCGGCATCAAGGGGGTCGACGTCAAGCAGGCCACTGCAGCCTTGCGCGAAACCTCCGGCCTCAAGGATTGCGAGACCATCCGGCGCGAAGGTGCGCCCATTCCCCTCCAACCGCTCAAACGCTGGGATAATGGCCGCGACGTCGTGCTCGCTGGCGATGCCGCAGGCGTCGTTGCCCCCTCCAGCGGGGAAGGCATCTACTACGCCATGATCGGCGGCCAGTTCGCCGCCATGGCCGTCAGCGCCGCCCTGGCTTCGGGCCGCGTATCCGACCTGAGGCTTGCCCGCCACTTCTTCATGAAAGAGCACAAGATGGTCTTCCGCGTCTTGCGCGTGATGCAGGATACTTGGTACCGCTCTGACGACCGGCGCGAGCGGTTCGTGACCCTATGCCGCGATATTGACGTCCAAAGACTTACTTTTGAGGCATATATGAACAAGAAGCTTGTGCGTGCCAAACCCTGGGCCCATATCCGGATCATGGCCAAGAATATCGGGCACCTGACACGACTGATTCCTGCTACATGACGCAACTGATCCCGGCCTGGGTGAACGGCCACCTGCGCCCCGTCGACAAGATGGAGGTCCACCAGAGGGGCCTTCGCCATCCCGCAATCTCGGTCTTCGTGATGGATGGCAACCGCACCCTTCTGCAGCGCCGGGCCCTCTCCAAATACCACACGCCGGGGCTCTGGGCGAATGCCTGCTGCACCCATCCCCACTGGGGCGAAGGGATCGATGCGTGTGCGGCCCGCCGCCTGAGGGAGGAGCTTGGTATAACCGGCCTGACGCTGACCCCCCGCGACATGATCGAGTACCAGGCCGATGTGGGCCAGGGTCTGACCGAGTACGAGCTTGTCTCACTCTTCATCGCGGAGGGGCCCGTGACGCTTGAGCTCAATCCGGACGAGGTCATGGACACCCGCTGGGTTCGCCTCGACACACTCCGCCAGGAGATCGAAGAGCACCCCGACCTCTTCACACCCTGGCTCCGCATCTACATGACCGACCACGCTGCCGACATCTTCGGCGAAGTGGTGTGAGGTAGCGCCACCATCGGACTGTAGCGTTTCGACGTTTGGTCAAAGCACATCGCACCCCAAAGCATGTTCGAGGCCAAGCCCTGAGGCAGCGCTTTGCGTTTCAATGTTAAATCGAAACGCTTTAAGGTGAGGCAAAGCGCTATGCGATGTCCGCGCGCGTCAGACCGAAGCGCCTCAGATCAGCCGGGCGCCCGTCGAGCGTCAGCAGGCGTGCAGCGTCGCCCACGCCCACGACAATCGCCACAGGACACAAGGCGGCGCGCGCGCCAATGGCCCGATGCGGCAGGTCCTGGGCATCGATATCAATCGCGACAACAGCCCGGACCGTCTCGCTGCCCGCGCAGAGCGGAGGTTGCACGACCACCTTCATGACCGCCTCACAAAGACGTCCCAGCCAAAGCGGAGCGCCGGCAGAACAGCACGGATCGGCGCGATCCGGACCTGGGCTTCCAGATTGCCGTCCAGTGTTGCGCCACCGAAATCCGGCTGTAGATCAATCGCATAACGCGGCCCTGGGAAAGAGAAGGACAGGGGCAGCAAAGCACCGAAGAGCTGCCCGGTATCTGCCGGGTCCGGCAGCCCGATCCGCCCCCGCACCTGCAGGCGCTCGATCCGGAACGCCGCAAGGACGCCCCGGATCAGGCGCGGGGTCGCACGAACCATGCGCAGCACCCGGCCGCGCCCACGTCCCCTCTTGGCACGCTTGGTCCGGCCGCCCCCGCGGCTGTGCGCCCGCGGCGTTGGACGGTGCGGCGTCTCACCCGCACGGGCAGGCTTCGAGGCGGAGGTGTCGACGCGAAACCGCATGGGAAAGCCTCGTGAAAAGGGGCGCAGCTCGACCCGCAGACGCCGCAGAGGGTCAGTCGCAGCCACCACCACGATCACCCAGGGCACAGACAAAAGGAGAAGTACCAGCACCGGCACCCCGATCACCACCGCGCCCACCAGCGTCAGAAAAAGCCCCATCCGGAGGCCCCTCAGGCTTCCCCGTTGTGCTTGGTCTTCTCGCCGGATTTGGCGGTCATGACGCGCGATGCGGCCTCACCAAGAACGCTCGCGACGCTGGTCATGGCACCCTTGATCGCCTCGACACGCGCGCCCTTGTCGTCGATGATGATGGCACCAAGCGGTTTGATGCCACCACCGCCACCTGTGCCACCGCCGGTGCCTTGCGCGCCGGACTTGCCGCCGGTGCCCCCACCCGCCCCGAAGGCGAAACCAAAACTCACGATGGGGACGATCGTCGCGCCGTCCTTTTCAATGGGATCGCCCAGAACGTTCTTGGCATTCAGCATTCGCTCAAGCTCTTCCACCGTGCCCTTCAGCAGCCGTTCCACATCGTCCATTGGGTCCTCCAGTTTTGCGGGCAACACTTTTGCCGGGATTGTAGGAGGTCCGCGCCCCATGCGATTGACGTGCGTCATATAGGCGGCGTCGGACAAGCGGGGGGCCACCGCTCGCCACAGCAAAACATCGCAGGCGCCCGGCAAAGGCGGTTCTGATCTCTTGGCACCGGGCACGAACATCAGAACAGATTACGCGCGACCGCCTGCGCTCAGCCGTCGAAGAACCCCGGCCCAGCGCGGTCGCGGAGGTAGGCGGCCGCCTCGGCGCCCATCCGCGCGCCGTCGTCGATACCGCCCGAGATCTGGTGGTTCAGCGCTTCCGATCCGTCAGGGCGAATGATCTCGCCCCGCAGCAGCAGACCACCATCGGCAAACTCTGCCAGCCCTCCGATCGGCGTCTGGCAGGACCCGTCGAGGCCGCGCAGGAAGGCCCGTTCGGCGGCGAGGCGCTGTCCGGTCCTTTGGTCGTGGATGGCTGCCAGCAATTCGGCCGTGGCCTCGTCATCGACGCGCCGCTCGATCCCGATCGCACCCTGCGCCACCGCGGGCAGCATGTCGCCCTCGCTGATCGGCACGCGCGGTACATCGAGGCCAAGGCGATTGAGCCCGGCCATGGCCAGAAACGTGGCCGCCGCGACGTCCGCCTCCAGCTTCTTGAGGCGTGTCTGCACATTGCCGCGGAACTCCACCACCTCCAGATCCGGGCGGCGATGCTTCAGTTGCGCGCGGCGGCGGAGGCTCGATGTGCCCACCACAGCGCCGCGCGGCAGATCGGCCAGCCCGCCGAAACTCAGCGAGACGAAGGCATCACGGACATCCTCGCGCGGCAAATAGCAATCCAGCGTCAGCCCATCGGGCTGATCGACCGGCATGTCCTTCATCGAGTGGACGGCAATGTCGATGCTGCGATCCAGCATCGCCTCCTCGATCTCCTTGGTGAAGAGGCCCTTGCCGCCGATCTCGCCCAGGGGCCGGTCCAGGATCTTGTCGCCCGTCGTCTTGATCACACAGATCTCGAATGCCTCCTCGGGGCATCCATGCGCCGCCATCAGCCGGATGCGTGTCTCATGGGCCTGCGCCAGTGCCAGAGGAGAGCCGCGCGTGCCGATCCGCAGAGGTTTTTCAGGGGAAGGCAGCGTCATCAGACCTCCGGAACGCCTATGAAAATCAAGAACATATCTTCCCCTTAGCAGAGGCCGATTGTAAGGTCCACGTGACACTTTTCGGGGGAGCCTCATGAAGACTGAAGACAAGACCTTGATGCGCGCGCTCGCGGGCGAAGCGCTGTCTCCCCCGCCTGTCTGGATGATGCGCCAGGCCGGGCGCTACCTCCCCGAATACCGCGCCACACGGGCCGAGGCGGGCAGCTTCCTCGACCTTTGCTACCGCCCCGATCTGGCCGCCGAGGTGACACTGCAGCCCATCCGGCGCTATGGGTTCGATGCGGCCATCCTCTTTGCCGATATCCTGCTCGTCCCCCAGGCGCTCGGCGCCGATCTCTGGTTTGTCGAGGGGGAAGGGCCGCGCCTGTCGACCGTCACAGGACCAGGCCGCCTCGCGCGCCTGAAACCTGTGGAGGCGATCCACGAAACGCTTGCGCCCATTTACGAGACTGTCCGCATCCTCCGGACCGAACTTCCCCAAGAGACGACACTGATCGGGTTCGCCGGCGCGCCCTGGACAGTCGCCACCTACATGATCGCAGGGCGCGGCACCAAGGATCAGGGCCCGGCCCGGCGGCTGATGTATGGCGACCCAGCGACCTTCGATGCCCTGATCGACCTGATCACAGAGGCAACGGCGGCCTACCTCATCCGCCAGATCGAGGCCGGGGCCGAGGTCGTCAAGCTCTTCGACAGCTGGGCCGGCGCCCTGCCCGGCACGGCCTTTGAGCGCTACGCCACCGAACCCGCCAAGCGCATCATCGACGCAATCCACGCCAAGCACCCGCATATCCCCGTGATCGGCTTCCCCCGGCAAGCGGGCGAGAAAGTGCCCGCCTTCATCGAGGCGACAGGCGTCGCGGCTTGCGCCATCGACACCAGCGTCGATCCAAGCTGGGCGGCCGAGACCCTGCAACCCCTGACCTGCGTGCAGGGCAATCTCGACCCGATGCTGCTGGTCACCGGCGGCGACGCGCTCGACCGCGAGGTTGCCCGCCTGAAAGAGGTCTTCGCGGGCGGTCCCTACATCTTCAACCTCGGCCATGGCATCACGCCCGAGGCCGATCCCGCAAATGTCGACCGAATGCTGAAAGCCCTTCGCAGCTAAAGCTTGATGTCCTGTAACGCCGCGAGGGTCGCGGGGTCCAGTTCTTCCGCCATATCCCGGGCCATCAGCTCCAGCGTAGCCGCGGCACTCATCGCCGGCTTGTAGGGACGTATGTCGGTCAGGGCATCGAACACATCGGCGACAACAAGGATCAGGGTCAGGGGGTCTATCTCAGACCCCGTCAGACCATGCGGATAGCCGGAGCCATCCAGCTTTTCGTGATGCTGGAGGACGATCCGGCTGGCGCGCACCATACCCGGCACGACCGCCAGAATGGCAGCACCGTTTTCGACATGATGACGCATGCGCGCAGTCTCGCCCGGGGTCAGCGCATCGGTCTTGTTGAGGATCGTGTCAGGCGCGCCAAGCTTGCCGACGTCATGCAGGCGGGCCGCCATATAGAGGACCGCCCGCTCCTCAGGCGCGACCCCGAGGCGCCTCGCGATCAGTTCGCTGAGATCGGCAACCCGGCGCATGTGAAGCGCTGTATCGGCGTTCTTGCGGGCAAAGAGCTGGCCCAGCACATCGGCGACACGGTCGACGGTCAGACGTTCCGGGTCGAAATCGCTGTCATCGGCTGACGTGAAAGGACCGGGCCGATCGCGCTGGATCTTATGGATCACCTCGTTAGCGCCGATCTGTGGATCGGCCTCCAGAGACTCGCGCGCCGTTGTCAGAATGGGCCGCAACGGGCTTTCGGCATGCTCATCCAAGGGACTTGCGGCGCCTTCGGGAAGGCCGATCCAGCGCATCATTGCCGCACTGACCGCGGCCGTCTCCGGCCCATCGACCTCGAGGGGACCGCCGTCTCTAAGGGGAATATGGGCCAGACGCCCGAAGCGTGCGGCGAGCTCCAGATCCCGCACAGCCGCATCCTTCAGGCCGAGACCATGCCCAACGCTGGTCATGAGCGTGGCCAGCCGCGCGCCAAACGCGGCGCCGTCGGGATCAGCCAGGCCGTGGGCGGCGTTCAGCACCGCAACCGCGTCTTCCGGCGTCACAGCAGCAGGATGCACCCGCGCGGCCGGGTTGTGTTTCAAGTCACCCGTCAAACGATGGACCTGTGTGATATCTCTCCACCCCAAGCTTTGCGCCTTTAAGTTAGCATTGTAAATGCTGCGGACAACTTTAGGGCGAATTGATGGCAAAGGGCCTTAAAAGTGAAACCCGCGCCTTGGCAAGCCAAAGCGCGGGTTCCTGTACTGATCGCCCAAGGGGTGGGCCCCGGGCGATCCCCCCAAGTTCAGAAGCCGCCGGTGCCCGGAACCTCGATATTGTCCGGATAGACCGGGCCGAAGCCGTGGATCACAGCCCATTCGTACCAGTTGTCGACAACCGTGCCTGTCAGCAGGATGCCAATGCCGCCGGTGATCGTCGTCAGGCAGGCAAACCACCAGGCCCAGCGATGGATACCCTCCATCGTGGCGTTGAAGCCCATGGTCCAGCGCCAGAACAGCCCGGCACGTTCCGATGCGGTGCCGCGATCGACGATCTGCTCGATCTCCCGGTCGCCGCCCATCCGGGTGACCGCGAGGATGGTTGCCCCATGCATCGCAAAGAGCAGGGTCGAGCCATACAGGAACACGATCGAAAGAGCGTGGAACGGATTGTAGAACAGGTTTCCGTAGGTCAGGCTGAAATTGTTGGTCCAGTCCAGATGGGTAAAGACACCGTAGGGTACGGCCTCGGACCAGCTTCCCATTAGGATCGGCCGGATCAGGCCCAGGACCAGGAACAGCCAGATCGCCGCCAGAAACGCCCAGCACACGTGGTAGCCCATGCCGAGCGCCCGGGCGCGGGAATAGGACCGCGCCCACCAGCTCATGACCGAGACCAGCAGGAAGAAGGACGAGATCAGCCACCATCCCCCTTCGTTCAGCGGCGGGATCGACAGGCCATACTCCGCAGGCGGCGGATCCAGCGACAGCCAGAACAGATCGCGCAGGAACACGGCCGGGTTGAAGCCCGCCTGGATCCAGAAGTTCAGCCCGATGATAAAGAACCAGAGCGCGCCGGAGACCAGGCTGATCACCCCGAAGAAGCCAAGGTGAATGGGACCAAGCTGGGCGTTGCCGAACCAGCCGGCCAGCTTCGAGAAGCCGGGGGTGCCGACGCGGTCCGAGTTCCAGTCGGCGCCGACCGCCATGCCCATCTCGGGCGGACCCTGGACCTGCACTTGGGTGAAGATGTTTTGATATTCCAGTGTCATCAGATCATCCTCCTCACAGATCCGCCCACCAGGGCAGGAACAGCCACCAATCCCACCAGACGATCCACGCATCGGTCCAGAGCGTGCCCGAGATCACGATGCAGATCGCCGACCAGAGCCCGGCGTTGAGTGCAAGCAGCAAGCCGAGCCGGTGGATTCCCAGGGTCCCGACCGAATAGCCGATGAAGTCGCGGAAATAGGTGTCCTCGTGATCGGGCGTGCGCACCTCGTCGCCCGAGGGGTTCGTGGCCGACAGGATCAGACCGCCATGCAGGGCCAGCGCCAGTGTCGTGGTGAAGAACAGCGACACCGCGATCATATGGGCCGGGTTGTAGTGAAAGTTCCCATAGGTGTAGCCGACATTCGAGACCCAATCGAGATGCGTCCAGATCCCGTAAGGAAAGGCATGCCCCCAGGCCCCCATCCAGATCGGCCGGATCACGTTCAGCGTCACGAAAGCGAGGATCGCAAAACTGAAGGCAAAGGGCACGTGCAGTCCCATCCCGAGCTTCCGGCTGATCTCGACCTGCCTGAGTGCCCATGAGCAAAATGCGCCCAGCGCGCAGATTGTGATGATCTGCCAAAGCCCGCCTTCGTTCATCGGCATGAAGGCCAGCCCGGCCTCAACCTTGGGCGGGTAGATCGAGATCAGCCAGGGGTTCCAGGTCGGTCCCTGCGCCGCCCCGATCAGGATCAGCAGTGTCCCTAGGGCCGCGAAAAAGATCGTCGTCACGCCGAAGAAGCCGACATAGAAGGGCCCGACCCAGAAGTCGAACAGGCTTCCCCCGATCAGCGTACCCCCGCGTACGCGATATTTCTTCTCGAAGCTGAGCAAAGCCATACTTCTATCTCCGCGTTGGTGGCCGCGGCAGGTGGGGCCGCGCCATTAAACGATTTGGTCTGCCGCGGGCGACCGCGCCGCCCGCGGCGATCTTGCCTCGGATCCTGGAATGACCCGCAGCCCGTCAGGGCCACCGGATTACCCGGCGGCCTTGGCCGCTGCGATTTCAAACCAGTTGTAGTGATCCGTGCTGAGCAGGACGAGGTGGATCATCGCTGCCAGCAGGAACAGGAACACGCCCTGTGCCACGAAAACCCGGCGCGGATCGAAAACCAGCCAGATTTTGTAGAACTTGCTCATATCGAACATGTGCGTGTCCTCCTCAGAACCAGGGGCGCCAGATGAAGACCGCAAGGTGCGCAATCGCGGCGATTGTAACGAAGAGGTACAATCCGCTCATGTAGACACTATGCAGTTCCTGCGCCTGGTCATCGGTCAGGCCTGTAAACGACAGACCAGTGTTTTCAGTCATGAACTATCCTCCTGGATGGTTTGACCGACACCGCGGAACCCTCGCGGCCAGGGTGCGCCACCCGTCACCGGGCAGAACAATCCCTCCAGCCTTTTGACCTTCGGGACCTCGGGTCTCTGCCGTCAGACAGAGAAGATTCTCGGCGTGACTTCCTGCGCCATGGCCCAGGCTTCGGTCACGAAGAAACGGCGTGCCTGCCCTTTGCGCGGGACGACCATCCGAACCACCGCAGGCGGCAGCGAGATCGCGAAGATCAGCACGAAGTAGAGCGCGTACTCCCAGCGCTGATCCTTGGTGCGGGACAGATGCGAACCTTGGTCATAGGGAACATGTGCCATTCAGCACTCCTTTCCGTTTCGCGTTTTCGTCTGGGGAGACAGCGCCGCGACGGTCTCCACCGCGACACTGGATTGTCCTTGGTCAAGCGCGGCCTTCTCTGCCGCATCACGCAATGTCTTGGCCGCCGAGATCCGGGTCAGGATCGGGTGACGGGCAACGATCTCGTCCAGAAGGCGCTGCGCCTCGACATCCCAGGGGAGATCCCGCTTCAATGTCGTGGGCGTGGCTTCCGCCGCATCCATCTCCGTGCCAAGCGGCAGGATGTGGAACAGCGCATCGAAGAGGCCGTTGCAGACCTCCTGCAACAGATACGTCGCCCCCGCATAGCCCATGAAAGGCGTGCCGGTGGCGCGCCGGATTGCAGCGCCGGGGAAGCTTGCTGGGATAAAGGCCGGCTTCGGCCCGAACCCGCCCGATTGCTCGGCCAGATACATCTTTTCGTTGATCGAACCCAAAACGACGGTCGGCCGCGCCTCGGCCAGCGCCGCCCGCACAGCATCATTGTCGGTCTTGGCGCCCGCCTCCCGCGGCGTGGCCAGCGCACAAGGCAGGCCCAGATCGTCTTCCAGATAGGCGCGGATGCCGCGCGTATAGGTCTCGTTCGCAACAATCGCGAAGCTGGCCGTGGCAAAGAAATCCTGCGTGACCGAGCGCCAGAGATCCCAGACCGGTTTCAGGGTCGAGTGTTTCTCGGTCTCGATGAAGGGTTCCGGATCCAGCCCCAGCATCTCGCCCAACTTCCGCAGGAACAGCGTGGTCGACTCGAGGCCGATCGGGGCCTGCAGATAGGGCTTGCCCAGCACCTCGGCGAGGCCCCGCCCGAACTCGCGATACATCACGATATTGGCGTCGGCATCGACCAGCCGGGCGATCTCGTTCAGATGGCAGCCAAGCGGCATGACCATATTGACCTCGGCCCCGATCCCTTCGACCAGCCGCCGGATCTCGGCCAGGTCCGAGGGCATGTTGAAGGTTCCGTACATCGGCCCCAGGATATTGACCCGCGGCTTGGCGCCCTCGGCCCGTTCCTTCTCCCGCGGCATCCGGCCCTTGGTCATGCCGAACTCGGTGAAGGCCCAGGTCATCGCCCGGTCCGCCGCTTCCCACTGATCCTCATCAATGGTCCGCGGCAGGAAACGCTGGATGTTGGTGCCCTGCGGCGTAACACCGCCGCCAATCATCTCGGCGATGGAGCCTGTGACGACCACGGCAGGCAGTGCCGGGTCGAGCGTCTTCCACGCCCGCTTCATCGCCCCTTCCGTGCCCTCGCGGCCCAGCTCCTCCTCACCGAGGCCCGTGACCACAATCGGCAGCTCATGCGGGGGCAGACCATCGGTGTAGTGCAGGACAGATGTCACCGGCAGATTCTCGCACCCGACCGGGCCGTCAATGACCACTTGCAGGCCCTTCAGCGCCGTGAAGGCGTAGACCGCCCCCCAGTAGCCACCTGCCCGATCATGATCCTGGATCAGCATGGCCGCGCACACTCCACCCGTGTCCGGGTTAATGACCGGAAGGCAGACAGATGCACGCGGCCAGTGAGAGGCGCACGGCCTCTCTGAGCGCCCGTAAAGCGTACCGACAGCTTCTGTACGAGTTCTGTACAGCTTCTGGACGGCCACTTGCTGGGGGGTATCGGGCGCAAGGACATCAAATCATCTCCGCCGCTTTTGCCGCGCGAGCCTGCTTGTCGAGCTTCTTCTGATGCCGTGCGCGGAACTCAGGCTGCAGGTTCGGCGCGCCTTCCCAGACGCCCGAGCTGTCTCCGGAGCCAACCCCCTGAAAGAAGGATTTCATCCGATCCATGCGATCCGCATTGGCCATCGCGGCAGTCACAACCTGCGCCAGAGACCCGGCACCGGCAGCCCCCATAAGCGGGCGGGCGGAAATCAGATTTGTGAAATAAAGTGCTGGAATTCCAAGCTCTTTTGCCTTCTGCACAACAGGCGTCGTGCCGATGGAGAGGTCCGGTGCAAAGGCCTCCATGGCGGCGCAATCGTCTTCGAGAGAGGCGCGGAATTTGACCTCCGTGCCCTGCGCCTTCAGCCAGGCGGCATCGTCGGCCGACCAGGGCGATTTCGCGCAAGCCGTTCCAACATAAGGAATTTCCGCACCACTTTCGATCAGCAGGCGGGCGACCAGTAGCTCGGACCCTTCATAGCCTGACAGCGTAATCCGTCCCTTGATCGGGCTCGCCGCTAGTGCACCTCGGATCGCCGCGGTCTGCTCCGCGATGACGCGATCACGAGTTTCCGCTTTGATTCCAAAGAGATCCGCAAGCCCCGTCAACCAGGCCGCCGTGCCCTCGACACCCACAGGCGCCGATCCCAGGATCGGTCGCCCCGCCGCCTCGAACTCCCGCACAGCCGCGGTGTAGAAGGGATGGATTGCTGCGACCGCCTTGGCATCGAGGGCCGCATAAAGCTCCCGCCACTCCCGGCAGGGCACAACAGGGCCGGCAGAAAGTCCAAAGGGTTCAATCATTTGCCCGATCGTGACGGGGTCCAGAGGGAACATCTCTCCGAGCAGCGCGACCGAGGGCCGGTCCCCCTGAGCATTCGCCGGGCGCGGGACCGGTCCGGCCGAGGCCTCGGCCCGCGCATAGGCCCGCATAGCGCCGGCCAGCACATCCTTGGCCTCGGCATGGGTCGGGATGCCAAAACCCGGAACGTCAATGCCGACGATCCTTACGCCATTGATTTCCTTGGGCAAAAGGCGCAAGGGAACGCCGCTCGCGGTTGGCACGCAAAGGTTGGTGACAACGATTGCGTCATAGCGTTCAGGGTCCGCCATATCATGCACGGCGTCGCGGATATCCTCGAACAGCTTGCCCGTCACCAACGTCTCGGAGTTGAAAGGGACGTAACCCACGCTACGTCGTGCTCCGTAGAAGTGGCTCACGAAAGTAAGGCCGAAGACACAGCAGGCGGAACCAGAGAGAAGAGTTGCCACCCGCCGCGTCCTCAGCCCTACCCGAAGGGATCCAAAAGCAGGACACATGCTTTGCGGCTTGTCATGCGGTCCCTGCGGGTAGTCCTTTGCATAGCGCACCAGCAGATCGGTCTGCCCCGATGCCTTCGCGGCGCGCTGCATTTCGTCGGCCCCGGCATGACACCCACCAGTGGTGGTGGCAGGCTCAGCGTCGGTTTCATATGAAAGCCCGTCTGTCATACGCGCCCCTTCCGGGCGGGCCGACGGCCAAGAGCGCCAGATGGCCCCAAATCCCGTTCCGGGATTTCACCGGGCAATGCCCGGTTATTTTGGCCAGCGGCCAAAATGGGGCCCGCCACCCGGCGCACATCTGATCCGACCAAAGCGCTGGTATCAGACATCATCATAGACGACCTCCAGGCTGGCCTTGGGCTTGGCATTCTTGCCCCGCATATCCGCATCCGTCGCGGGCTCCAGCACGAACTCGGCGCCCGTTTCTGCCCCGTCGAACAAGGCAAGCAGCCCGTCCTGGCTGAGGGGCGTCGGGTGTGTGGGCGGTGCTCCGGCAACGTTCTCAGCCAGCGCACCGAACAGTGCACCCCATTGCGTCGCTTCTGTTCCGACAATCTGGTAAGCGGCTGATTTCCGGCGCAAATCATCGTCTGCGGGAATTGAAGCCAGAACCGGAATATCGACGGCTTCGGCAAAGGCCGCGGCCTCTCCGGTCCCGTCATCCTTGTTGATCACCATCCCCGCCACGCCGACATTGCCGCCGAGATTGCGGAAATACTGCACGGCAGAGCAGACGTTGTTGGCCACGTAGAGGCTCTGCAAATCATTCGATCCGACAACGATCACCTTCTGCGCCATGTCCCGCGCGATCGGCAGACCGAAGCCGCCGCAGACCACGTCGCCGAGGAAGTCGAGCAGGACGTAGTCGAAGTCCCAATCGTGAAACCCGAGCTTTTCCAGCAACTCAAAGCCGTGGATGATCCCACGCCCACCACAGCCGCGCCCAACTTCGGGCCCGCCAAGCTCCATCGCAAAGACGCCGCCGCGCTTGAAGCAAACATCGCCGATTTGCACCTGTTCGCCCGCGAGGCTCTTCCGGGTCGATGTCTCGATGATCGTCGGACAAGCCTTGCCGCCGAAGAGCAGGCTAGTCGTGTCGGATTTCGGATCGCAGCCGATCAGCAGCACGCGCTTGCCCTGCTCGGCCATCATGTGGCTGAGATTGGCCAGCGTGAAGGACTTGCCGATCCCACCTTTTCCATAGATCGCAATGATCTGCGTCTTCTTGGTCGCTTCCTGAACCGGGATCTCACCGAGGGGCGCATTGGCCTCGGCCCTCAATCGGGCATCGTTCCCGCTGATGCTGTCACCCGTCAGATCCGGCACGCGATCATCCAGCGCGGTCATGCGGAGCCCTCCCAATTGAGGCACATCTTGAGGCAGCGAGGATCGTCAAATGCCGTGCGGTATGCCTGCGCGGCCTCTGATGCCGGCGCTGTGTGGGTGATGAGATTGCCAAGATCGAGATGCCCTTCCTCAATCAGAAGGCGTGTGGCCAGCATGTCGCGTGGCGTCCACTCCGCCGCAACCCGGATGCGGGCCTCGCGCATGAAGGCCGGCGGGAACGCAAACTGAACGGGAGCCGCGTAGAATCCAGCCAGCACGACCTCACCACCCTTCTTCAGGCGGCCGATCAGACCGTCGAGACCGGTCAGATCACCTGAGACATCGTAGATCGTATTGTAAGACTTGCTCTGATCATCGTCGGGATGAATGACCGGGTAGTCAAAGACACCTTCACGTCGGGCTTCGCTCACCTCCCAGACTGTTGGTGGCGGCCCGCCGGCGGCAAGCGTCAGCCGCGCCAGTAACCGCCCCATCACACCATGCCCCACGATCAGGTCCGGCAGCTCAGTATTCAGCCCGGCAATCGCGTGGCGGGCGGTGGCAGCCAGGGCCATCAGCACGGCGGTCTCACCGAGGATCGGATCGACGCGCTGTAACCTTTCGGCGCTACAGACAACGGTCTCCGCGTTGCCGCCAAACAATCCCTTGACGTCGCGGTAGCAATCAGATCCCGGCACGAAGACAGTGTCGCCGGGCTTGAAGCCTGAGAGAGCGCCCGCCTCCATCACTTCGCCGGTGCTCTCATAGCCTGGCACCAACGGGTAGCCCATGCCCGGGAAGTCCGGCATTGCACCGGTGAAAAGCAGTTTCTCGGTCCCGGTTGAAATTGCAGAGTGGCGGATCTTGACCACAAGATCGTCGACCGACGGCTCTTTCAGCTTCACCGTGTCGAGGCGAATCCGTTCGGGAGCGTGCAATACGACTGCTGTCGTCTCCATAACATCGCCCCCTTCTCTTTTCTTCTTTCTCGGAGCGCAGCCGCCTTCAACGCAGGAGGAGCAGCAATCTCCGTATGTGTAAGTTAAAGCTGACAGTATTTCTTGTCAAACAAACATTACGACAATTTTATGCATTTGCGTGCTCAGGTTTTGTCCGCCAGGATCACGCGGGTGATGAAGCCCTGCCGGGCCCGAAGCGGCCGGATCGCGGAGAAGCCCGCCCGTGCCAGCGCTTTGCTATGACTTTCCATCGAACGCGGTTTGCCGCTGGTCATCGCGGCCGTATAGAGGCCGAAATAGGCATCCCCTTCGCGGGTCGGGCGTCGACCGCCTGACATCGGCTCGGAGATGACGAGGCGTCCACCGGATGGCAGATAGGCAAAAACCTTGGCGAGCAGGTCCGCGACAACCTCGTCCGGATGGTCGTAGAGAACCCGGATCAGGCTGACCGCATCCGCCCCTTCCGGAAGTGCATCGGTCCGGAAGCTTCCGCCCACAGCGCTCGCCCGCTCAGAAAATCCGCCTTCGGCAATCGCCTTGCCGGCACGCTCCGCCACCGGCGGAAGATCGAATACGATGCCGCTGAGAGACGGATGGGCTCGAAGCGCGGCGGTTAGAAAAGCGCCTTCACCGCCGCCGATATCCAGGAGAACCCGAGCGTCCTTCAAAGCCCCGGTAGCCAGCGTTTCGACGGCAACCATGGCTTGGCTTTCGGCCATCAGGGCGGAATAGGCACCGGCGGTCTCACCCGCCGCGCGACCATGCACATAGGCCCAGAAGGTGGAGAGCTCGGTCTCTGGCATTTCCCCCTTCAAGAGAGCCACGGGATCCGCGAGGTCCGCATAAAGCAGGCGGTGGTGGCGGACCATCTCGACAACACCGGGCGCACCAAGCAGCACCGCGCCAAGCTGGCCGAGCGCAAAAGTCTCGGAAGATGCGCGCCTGAGAAGGCCCAAGGCAGCAGCACCCTGACAGAGGCGCTCCATGCCCTCCTCGGGCACCCCCGTTTCCATGGAAAGCACCGCCGCACTTTTCGGGCCTCTTTGCAGTCGGGCAAAGAGATCAAGCTCGACCGCGGCGGAGAGAATTTGCGAATACACAAAACCCGCCACGATATCATAGAGTTGACGCCCCTTCGCGTTGACCAGAGGGCGGGTCAGCGGGTTCCGTGCGGCCCACGCCTGAAACGCCGGATCCATGATCCGGGCATCGCGCCAGCGCTGGATTCGCGCAATCAGACGAGTCAGAAGCGGCGGGCGCAGGTCTGAGCCGGCCAGCGCCATGTCTCAGGCAGCCGCGTGTCGGAACTCGACCGGCGTCAGGCGCTTGGCCTGGGCCGAGACGATCTCGCACAGCAAGGCCTCTCCCGGGCAGGAGGGGATCGACGAGATTGCCCCGCCGAGAATGTCGTGCAGTTTCTTGACAGCGCCTTGAACACCCAGCTCCTGCACCGCACTGGGGCGGGCATGAACGACATCCTGCCCGACTGGCTTGCCCAGTTCCTCTTCGCTCAGAAGCACGTCGCGCAGATCATCTGCGACCTGAAACGCCTCGCCGATTCGCGCGCCAAGCTCGACCCAGGGCTCGGCCTCGGCCCCGGCGGCCGTCGCGCCCATGGTAGTCGCCGCAACGAAAAGCGAGCCTGTCTTGGCCATGTGATACGCCGACAGATCGACCTCCTCTTCGCTTTCCCAGCCCTGCCCAGCACAGATCCCGCCGGGCATACCCGTAGAGCGTGCGAGTTGTGCAACCAGAGGCCCAAGGCGGTCCGGCGCCTCCTGACCGGCAAGAGCCAGCACGTCGAACGCGGCAATAATCAGCGCATCGCCGGCCAGAAGGGCCAGCGGCTCAGAAAACGCCTTGTGGACTGTCGGCTTTCCACGACGGATGTCAGCGTCATCGAAACATGGCAGATCGTCATGGACAAGTGACGCACAATGCATAAGCTCAATAGAGATTGCGGCGGCATCCGACAGGGCGGGACGATCATCACCGCACGCATGGGCCACTGCCAGGGCGAGTTGAGGGCGCACGCGCGCACCGCCCGGAAATACAGCGTGGTTCAAAGCTGCGGCCAGTTTTGGTGGAGCTTTACGCGCTGTCGCAAAGCCAAGGGCTGCCTTTAATGCCGTTTCAATCCGATCTTGCATGGGCAGGCCCTTCCGCGTTTGCAACTGTCCATGTAGTATGACAGCATAGTGTAAATTAGTCTGGACACAATTATCGAACCTGTCAATTGCGGAGGTCAGTGTGAAGGCAGATCGTCGATGAAAACTCAGCCCGAGACCGTGGTCGTCATCGGCGCCGGAATGGGTGGCCTGGCGGCTGCACTTGAGTTGGCCCACAAGGGCTTCCGCGTCACTGTTCTGGACCGTCAACCGGGCCCTGGCGGAAAGATGCGCACTGTTCCGACCGATGCCGGCCCGGTCGACGCCGGGCCTACTGTTTTCTCGATGCGGAGCGTCTTTGACGCCCTCTTTCACGACGTTGGCGAAGACCTGGCGGATCATGTCACACTGACGCAGTCCAATTTGCTGGCGCGTCACCATTGGCAGGACGGCGGGGTCTTGGACCTCTTCGCGGATGCCGGGGAATCGGAGGCCGCAATCGAAGCCTTTGCCGGGCCCGAAGACGCAATGGCCTTCCGCAAATTCACCAGGCGGACGGCCTATCTGTTCGAGACGCTGGATGAGCCCATGATGCGCAATCCGGACCCCAATCCCCTGCGCGTGACATGGTCGCTCGCCTCCGATTTGCCAAGGATCCTGCGTGCAGCCTCCCCCTTTCGAACGATGTGGGATCTTTTAAGTCGCGAATTTCGCGATCCACGCCTGCGTCAGCTCTTTGCACGCTACGCCACATATGTCGGCGGCTCCCCTTTTCTCAGCCCCGCCCTTCTGACGCTGATCTGGCAGGCTGAGGCGAAGGGCGTCCATCTGGTTAAGGGTGGAATGTCAGCGCTGGCGAAAGCGCTTGAGAAACTTTGCAAGGCGCGCGGCGTGATCTTCCACTACAATGCAGATGTCAGCGAGATCATCGTCGAGCAGGGCGTCGTGCACGGCGTGCGTCTGGCGAAGGGTGAGGCTTTTCTGGCTGGCACCGTCGTCTTCAATGGGGACCCCTCAGCCCTTGGCTCCGGACTGCTGGGGGAGGGTGCGAAACCTGCGGCCCCAGCGCTCCATCGTCTCAGGCGATCGCTGTCAGCCTATGTCTGGACCTTCGCTGCAGAACCCCGCGGCATTGAGCTTGCTCATCACAACGTCTTTTTTGGCAGTGATTATGTCAATGAATTCAATGATCTGTTCCGAATCAGACGAATGCCCGAGGATCCCACGATCTATCTCTGCGCCCAGGATCGTGACGCGGACAACCGCCCCCTGCAAGCACCGGAGCGCTTCCAGATTATCATGAATGCCCCTGCCGATGGCGACGTCGTCGTGCCCACCGAACAGGAGATCCGCCAATGCGAGACGAGGACTTTCGACCGGCTGACAGCGGCGGGGCTGACGCTGGAGCCGCTCGCCGCGGAGAACACGTTGACGACGCCCTGGGATTTCGACCGGATGTTTCCGGGGACAGGCGGGGCGATCTACGGCGCCCATCCGCACAGCCTGATGGCAAGCTTCCGACGCCCGACGGCGCGAACGAAGATCGCGGGGCTGTACTTGGCGGGCGGCGGGACACATCCGGGGCCCGGTGTGCCAATGGCAGCCCTGTCCGGCCGGCACGCGGCCGCGGCGATCATTGCGGACCGCGCTTCGACATCCAGGTCGCGCCCGACGGCTACGCATGGTGGTATGTCGATGGACTCAGCGATGACGGCACCCGCGGCGTCTCGGTCATCGGGTTTATCGGCTCGGTCTTTTCTCCGTATTATCGCTGGTCGGGGCGCAAGAAGCCGCTAGAGCACTCCTGTATCAACGTCGCGCTCTACGGTCGTGGCGGCCGGTGGGCAATGACGGAGCGGTCGGCGCGACACGTGCGCCAATCCCCGGAGCGGTTCGAGGTTGGCCCCAGCGCGATGACGTGGACAGGCGAGGCGCTGGAGATTGAGGTCAACGAGATCACGACCCCGCACTTGCAGAGGATCCGAGGTACGATCCGGGTGATCCCAACGGGCATAACCGACGTCGAGGTGCCGCTTCACTCCGGCGACCGGCACATCTGGCGTCCCTTTGCCCCTACGGCACGGATCGAGGTCGATCTGGGGCGGGAGGTCTGGAGCTGGTCGGGCCACGGCTATTTCGACGCCAATTTCGGAACGGCGGCGCTGGAGCGAGACTTCAGCTACTGGACCTGGGCGCGCCTGCCGGTCAAGGGAGGCACAACGTCCTTCTACGATGCGGCACGTCGGGACGGAACGGATTTGGAAGTGGCGCTCAATTTCAAAGACACCGGCGAGGTGGAAGAGGTCGAAGCCCCCCCAAGAACGCGTTTCCGCCCCGGCCTCTGGGCAATTCGGCGGGAAACGCGGGCCGATCCGGGCTTCCGCCCCCGCCAGGTGCAGGCCATGCTTGACGCGCCCTTCTATTCGCGCAGCGCAATTCGCACCCGCATCCATGGTCAGGAAACCACGGGTGTGCACGAGGCGCTGGACCTCAACCGGTTCCGCAATCCACTCGTTCTGTCTATGCTGACGGTTCGGATGCCGCGCCGCTGGTAGGGGTACCCCTGTTGCGGCGCCAGATATCGAAATTGAGCGCCGCCGCGTAGGAGACCCAAATCAGGTAGGGGACCAGCAACACGCCAGCAAGCAGATCTGCGCTGAAGAAAAGCAGCATTGTCACGAGCACGGCGCCCCAAAGCGGGCCAATCACGAAGAGCGCCGCACCAATGCGGCGGAGCCCGAAGAAGACCGGAGACCAGAGCGCGTTGAGGGTGATCTGGCAGGCCCAAAAGGCAAGCGCCGGACCGGCAGCCTCCGTTCCGGCGACGCGCCATGCCGCATAAACCATTGCGATATATAGAAACGTCCAAGCCAGTGGAAACAACCAGTTTGGCGGCGTCCAGGTCGGTTTCGACAAGGTCTTGTACCATTCACCCGGTGGAAAGGCCGCACCGGTCGAGGCCGCTGCCATCGCGGCGCCAGCGAGACCGATTGCTGTCAACCACTCCATGCCACACGCCTCTTCGCAGTCCCATTCCAGATATAGGAAGGCCGGCTCAAATGTCCCACCTAGCCGGCGGTGTGGCCGCGATCGCGCGCCTCGAGCTGCAGCAGAAGGTCCGTGACAGTGGAGATCTTGCGGTCCATGTCAAACAGACCTCGCGACCGTACCGCCGGATCGGCCGCTGCGTCGACCAGAAACGCGGTCTCAGGCAAGGGCGCCGCGTAGATCACAGCGGAGCGCGGGAGGACAGCCGATATCCCCGCAGCCGCCAGTGAGACACCGGCCAACCGCAGCTTCGTGGCCACGCCCGTGTGGGCGCGCACCGTGACGCTGTCACAGCCGGCCCGCCGAATTTCCGTTCCGATGGCCGCGTAGATGAACCGGGCCGCATAGATCGCGGCGCGGCAGCGGAGCGGCAAGGCAGCGATCCCCACCTCGGCACGCGTATAGAGCCGCTCTGCTTCCCTGAGCACCTGGTGAACGACCTGCCCAAGCGCGCGGCTTGGCCGTGGATTGGCAAGGAACGCATCAGGATCCAGACCCTGATCGCGCATCCAGTCGAGCGGTAAGTAGATCCGCCCTTCCACCGCATCCTCACCGACATCGCGGGCGATGTTGGTCAGTTGCATCGCAACACCCAAATCGCAGGCGCGGGCCAGTGCGTCCCGGTCGCGGACGCCCATCAAAACGGTCATCATTGCACCGACAGCCGCGGCCACCCGGGCGGAATAGGCGCGCACATCCGAAAGCGTTTCGTAGCGGCGCTCTTCCGCGTCCCACGCAAAACCTTCCAGCAACGCCTCGGGCAATGCGCGCGGCATGCGATGTTGTGCGATCATCTCGGCGAAGGCGCGGTCAGCCGGCATCGGCATCGGATCGCTCGAATAGGCCCGCATCAGACGCTCCCTCAAATGCAGCACTGCCATCGCCTTGTCGCCACCAAGATCGACGGCATCGTCTGCCAGGCGACAAAAGGCATAGAGAGCGAGGGCCGGATCGCGAACTGTGCGCGGTAGCAGTTTCGATGCCGCGTGAAAGCTCTTTGACCCGTGTTGAATGGCCAGCCGGCACGCCTCCAGATCGGCGGCGGCTGCGCTCATTGCGCAGCCATCGAGGCTGCGGAAACGCCCGCTGCAGGCACGAGATGATCCAGAACCTCTGCCGATGACACAACACCCGGCAGACCCGCACCGGGATGCGATCCCGCGCCAACCAGATAGAGACCCTCGACCTCCTCCGAGATATTGTGCGGCCGGAACCATGCGCTCTGCAGGATCCGGGGCTCAAGCGAAAACCCGGCGCCATAGGGGGAACGGTAACGATCCCGGAAGTCGTGTGGCGTCATCAGATGGCTCTCTGCCACCCGGGGACGCAGGCCGGGCAGGACAGTGTTTTCCAGCATGTCCGTCACGCGCTCCAGATAGGGTCCTGCCTCGACCTCCCAGTCGACCGGATTGTCGAAGCCCAGATGGGGAACCGGCGCGAGGGCATACCAGCTGTCGCAACCGTCCGGCGCGGGGGACGGGTCGCTATGGGTCGGGCGATGGAGATAGATGCTCATGTCCTTGGCAAGCTTGCCATGCCTGAAGATGTCGCGCACCAATCCCCTGTAGCGTGGGCCGTTCAGGATCGTGTGATGACCCACCTCGGGCCACATTCCGCGCGTGCCCTTGGTGCCGAAATACCAGACGAAGAGGCCATTGGACCATCTCATCCGGCGCAGTTTCCTGTCTGTCCAGCGGCTCTTGGCAACGTTGCGCAGAAGGTGGCTGTAGGTGTGCCCGGCATCCGCGTTGCTGACAACGATCTCTGCGGGAACCCTCGCGCCACCGGCAACGAGGACACCCTTCGCGCGGCCATTCTCGACCAGAATTTCCTCGACATCGACGCCGAGATGCAAGCTGCCGCCGAAGTGTCGAACGAGACCGGCCATCGCCTCGGCTAGGGCGCCTGCCCCACCGACGGCGTAGTGCACTCCAAACTCCTTCTCGATATGGGATACGAGCGAGTA
>JAAUYD010093954.1_pt1 | contig 22522 bp, 17 predicted proteins | sample 7278101 | NCBI WGS metagenome assembly JAAUYD01 (sample SAMN14350128, study PRJNA611818) | marine sediment metagenome | isolation source: surface marine sediment (0.6m) | place: French Polynesia: Moorea | collected 2018-08
CGATCCCGAATTTAAAAATGCGCATTACAACCTTGGCATTACCTATGGCAAGCTCAAACTTCATGGAAAAGCAATAGATGCCTTCAAACAGGCCGCCATGCTTGACAACAGCTCAAAACTGGCACACTACAATCTGGGAATTAGTTATGCCAAACTTGATCGTCACAAAGAGGCGGTTGAGGCCTTTGCTAAGGCTATCCAAATCGATCCCGATTTCGCCGGTGCCCACTTCCTGATGGGAGTCAGTTACAGCAAGCTTGATCTCCATCGTAAAGCGGTCGATTCCTACAAAAATGCTTTGCGGATCAAACCCAACGATGAAAATGTCCACTACAATTTGGGGGTCAGTTATGGCCAGCTTGAACTTTACAAAGAGGCCATTGCTGCTTTTAAACGGAACATTCGAATTGATCCCGATAATGTGTCGGCTTACTACAACCTGGGTCATCTTCATCGAAAACTGGGCCTTGCAGAAGAAGCTATCGCAGACTACCAACAGGTCATTCGGATCAAACCGGATGATGAAGACGCGCATTTTGTTCTGGGAAATATTTACCTTAGACTGGGTTTGCGCAGAAAAGCGATGGATGCCCTCATGCAGACTACGCGACTGAATCCTGCTAACGTCAAAGCGCACTACAGCCTGGGATACATGTTTAGCAATCTTGGTCTTCACAAAGAAGCCATTGAGGCATATCAAAAGGCCGTCCAAGTTGCGCCTGATTTTTTAGAAGCCCATTTCAACATGGGGCTGAGCTACAGTGAGCTTAATCTCAACCAGAAAGCTGTCGAAGCCTTCAAAATGGTTGTCCAGCTTGATCCGGCCAATGCGAGAGCCCACTTTAATCTGGGTATTGAGTATTTAATTCTCAACGATCTGGAAAGTGCCAAGGAGCAGTATAAAATCCTCGATAACCTTGACAATAAAAAAGCGGGGGAGTTGGCTGATTTAATCAACACATCGTAAGACAAGTTTCTGGATAATGAGGCCTAAGGTATGATAATGCGTTTCAGTACTATTTTTCCCAAAATAGCTATACTTTTGATCGTTTTCAGCTTGACAACAATTTCTGGCTGTAAGTGGGGCAGTTGGAGCTTTGATTTGTTTGGCGGTGATCCCGTCAACGAAGATGATGACAATTCAAATGGCGGCGATAATAATAACGGCGACGACAACGATATTTCGGTTGAAATTCTACCGACCGTTTTTTCGGCCAACATCGGCGGCACGAAAATCAATGAGCCAGTCGAAATCTTTTCCTCATTTGAAAATGGATCCGATATCATCGATCTTACAGGGGTTGTCAATCAAGGAGGTGCGGGAGATGAATTTAAGATATCGCCGGATGGAACTTTGGTTGCCTATCTGATCGAAGGAGGCAACGGCCGCATCGATCTTTTCGTCGTACCGGTGGATGGCGGCATTGAAACCCAAATTTCAGAATTGCCGTTAACTGATGCCGATGTTACCGAATTCGATTGGTCACCGGATGGTTCCCGCATCGCGTATCTGGCCGACGGTGAAATCGATGGCCGTTTTGAGCTGTTTACAAATCTTGCTGAAGGCGATGACAATCTCAAGGTTTCCGGTGCGCTGCCGGTGGGCGGAACGGTCGATGCCTTTAAATGGTCTCCAGACAGCTTGTTACTGGCGTATACGGCAGATCAAAATATTTTTGGTGAATTTGAGCTGTTTACGACACCTCCCACACGGCAGGACCCCGAGCAAGTCTCCGGAAACGTCTTGCCGAACAACGGTGACATTACCGAATTCGATTGGTCGCCCAGCAGTCTGAGAATCGCATATTTGTCAGATCAGCGCGTGGCCGGTTTATTCGAGCTTTTTACAAGTTTACCGACAGGCAGCGGAAATGTCAAAATATCTGGTGGAGACAGCATTCAGAATTTTGCCTGGGCAGCGGATGACATAAACGAACAGCTGGCCTACTCATCTGATCGGATCATTTTTACAGCACCGCCAAATGGCGGTGGCAGCACCCAAGTTACGCCCGGCCTGCCTGTCGGCGGGAGCATATTCGAATTTAGCTGGGCACCGGACAGTTCAAGAATCGCATACAGGGCTGACCAGAGAGTCGATGGTCTCATCGAGTTGTTTGCCGTTGAACCTGACGGTAGCAATAATTTGCGCATATCTGGCGGGCTTGCGACGGGCGGCAATGTGACCGAGTTTGCCTGGTCGCCGGACAGCGATTTTATTGCCTATCGGGCAAACCAGGATTCGGTGTTCATTTTTGAATTGTATGTGACCACACCTGACGGGCGCTTGGGTGATACAAAAGTATCCGGGATTCCGATGGCGGGAGACGTCCAACCTCTGTTTGAATGGTCGCCTGACAGCACCAGGGTCGCCTACCGGGCAAATCAAAGGACGGCGGACGCAATCGAGCTCTTTACCTCCACGCCCGATGGTCAGGAAAATGATAGGGTTTCCGGAGAGCTTATTAGCGGTGGTAACGTTGATGAATTTAAATGGGCACCCGACAAAGTTGTTAAATCACCATCTGGCGAGGATGTATTTGTTATCGGCTATATTGCCGACCAGGAAAATAATGAGGTCTTCGAATTGTTTGCGTCCACGCCCAATGGTGATGAAACCGTCAGGCTTTCCGGCGATTTCGCTGTAGCCGGGGATGTTTTATTTTTTGAATGGGTACCGTGATTGGAAGGACGAACGAAGAAGGACGAATGTCGAATGACGAAGGGTGAGTTGAGGCAAGCATTCTGTCTATTTAGAAAAGACAAGACCTAGTAAAACCATCCTTAAGACAAAAAAATTCCAAATAGCAAATCACAAATACCAAACAAATCTCAATGTCATAAATTCGAAATCCCAAACGGTTGCGATAAATTTTAATTGAGCTTTGGATTTTGGAATTTATTTGAAATTTGGTGCTTGAGTTTTGAGATTTATGGTACCTAAATTTCTTCTACAATCGTACGCTTTTTCTCTATAGCGGACTTTTCCGGAAACCTCTACTCCGGCTGCTTGATTCGTTCGGCGATTCCCGTATATGTTTTTCTCAGTTTAGGTTTTTCGATTTTGCCGGTGGGGCTTCTGGGAACATCGCCAAAAATAATTTTCCGGGGCCGTTTATACCTTGGCAACTCTTGGCAGAATTCAGCAATTTCTGCTTCCGTGAGAGTTTGATTCGGCTTGACACTAATGATGGCCGCCACGATCTCGACCAGGCGTTCATCGGGAAGGCCTATGACGCCGACATCTTGCACTTTCGGATGCCCCATAATATGGCTCTCAATCTCCACCGGGAAGATATTTTCACCGCCGGTGATGATTATGTCTTTGGCACGATCCACCAGCCAGATAAAACCATCTTCATCCATGCGGGCAATATCACCGGTGAGCAGCCAACCGTCTTTTATGGTTGCAGCTGTGGCTTCAGGATTTTTGTAATATTCTTTCATGACACCGGGGCCTCTGACCAGCAGCTCCCCGGGTTCACCCTGGGGCAGGGGCGTTAATTCGAAGTCGACAATGCGGCATTCCCAGTCAAATCCGGGAACGCCGATAGCCCCCACCTTGGCGGTGTTTTCCAGCCCTAAATGCACGCAGCCCGGCCCGGTTGTCTCGGTAAGCCCGTAATTGGTGTCATATTCATGGTGAGGAAAAACTTTTTTCCAGTTGTTAATCAGGCTGGGTGGAATCGGCTGGGCGCCCATGTGCATGAGGCGCCATTGGTCAAGTTTATAATCTGCGAGATTTACGTCCTGGTTTTCAATGGCTATCAAAATGTCATGGGCCCAGGGGACCAGCAGCCATACTATCGTGATTTTTTCTTCCGAAACCGCCTGCAGGATCAATTCAGGCCGAATGCCCTTGAGGATTACACCCCTACCACCGACAATAAAGCTACCGAACCAGTGCATTTTGGCGCCGGTATGGTAAAGCGGCGGGATACACAGGAAATTGTCTTCACGGGTCTGGTTGTGGTGACGATTTTCGGCATAACAGGCATATTCAAGGTTACGGTGGGTCAGGAGGACGGCTTTGGGCCTGCCGGTCGTGCCGGATGTGAAGTACAAACCCGCGCTGTCGAGCAGGTCAAAAGATATCGCGGGATTCTCTGGATCGGCCGAAGCCAGAAAATCCGTATATTGTTCGGCGTCTTCGGGGCGCGCGTTTTCATTGCCCACAAATATGTATTTTTCTACGGTTCGATCCAAAGCGGTCTTGACCGAATCGATTCTGTCGACAAACTCTTCGCCGAAAATTAGGACTTTTGCTTCGGCGATTTCACAGCATTGTTTGATATCATCGCCCGAAAACCTGAAATTCAGCGGTACCACCCAGGCCCCGGTGCGCAGAATGCCAAAGTAGGCTGGCAGCCATTCGATGCAGTTCATCATCAGGTGCACAACTCTGTCGCCCTTGCGAACGCCTCTTTCAATCAGGGCATTGGCAACCTGGTTGGCCTCGTCATCGAACTCTTTCCAGGAAATTTCCTTGCGGCTGTTTTTGGCCGGGTCCCTTTCAACCAGCGCAATGTCATCACCATAGACGCGGGCATTTCTGGCGAGAATTTCAGTTATCAGCAATGCTGCCTCCTTTAATTGAAGATTGAAGACTGAAAATTGAAGATTTATTGAATTCTGTCTTTTATATTTTTAATGACCTCTGAACGAAAAAACCTTAAATAAATGATAGAACTCCCCAACATAGTTGGCGGTTGGTCTATCTTGGCGGAGATATTCAAGGAAATAAATCGTTTTTATCTTTTGACAATCTTCATTCTTCATTCTTCATTTATTCCTAATCCAGCTTTTGAAAGGCTTCCTTGCGGCCGGTATATTTCAGCCGCATTTTGGGCTTCATGAGTTTGCCGGTTGGATTTCTCATGACCGAATCGAATATGACTTTACGCGGCACCTTGTAGGTTGCCATCTTGGATTTGGCGAACTCAATCAACTCGGTCTCCGTCATGGATTCACCTTCCTTTAATTGCACGATGGCCAACACGATTTCCACCAGGCGTTCGTCCGGATATCCAATGCAGGCGACATCATCGATTTTCGGATGATCCATCAAGGCATCTTCAATCTCTACCGGGAAAATATTTTCTCCGCCGCTGGTGACCATATCTTTGGCGCGATCGACGATGTAGTAGTATCCTTGTTCGTCGGCTTTCACCAGATCACCAGTATAAAGCCAGTCGTCTTTGAGCGATTCTTGGGTCAAATCCGGGTTTTGATAATAGCCCTTCATCATCCGATTGGTTTTAAGTAACAGTTCTCCAACTTTACCGGCTGGAAGTTCGGTACCGTCAAAATCGACAATTTTTGCATCCATGCCGAACGTAGGTTTGCCGATGGATCCGGGCTTTTGTAGTACTTCCTCCGGATACAGATTAAAGAGTCCGCCGCCACCGCCTTCGGTGATACCGTAAATATTCGAAACACCGCAGGGCAGTGTTTCGACCAAGCGCTTCATGACGTCGAAGGGTACCGGCTGAGCACCGATCTCCATGTATCGCCAGCTGGAAAGATCGTAGTCGTCTAAATTGATATCACCACTGCTGATCGCATTTAGGATCGCGACGGCAATGGGTACCACAAAGAGAATGTCGGTTCCTTTTTCTTCAGCCAAAGCCTCTATGATCCATTTTGGTTCGTTGAATTCGCGCAGAATTGTTCCGACGGCTCCCGTGGCATAAAAGGGCGCCCATAGAAACATGGTACCACTATGATACAGGGGAAGGAAAAACACATAATTATCGTTTTTTTCAACAAAGTAACTCATGCCATTGCCGATGGCGGTATTGTTCAAAGAGTAATGGGTGTGCAGTACCGGCTTGGGGTCACCGGTGGTCCCGGAGGTAAACATCATGGCCAAATCATGGTCGTCTGCCACATCGACCATGGCTTCGGAAGTATCGCTGCTGTTTTCAATTGTCTGATAGTCGATCATATCATCCGGCACCGTCGGGCCCACGCAAATGTACTTGTCTACAGTTTTCAAGTCTTTTTGAACTGGCTGGACCACCGAAAGAAATTCCGATCCCAGGATAAACGCTTTGGGTGTGCTAATTTTAGCGGCATATAAAATGTCGGAGCCAACAAATCGAAAATTAAGGGGAACGATCACGGCTCCAATCTTGATAATACCATAATAAGTGATCAGCCATTCGAGGGAGTTGTTCTGCAAATGCATGACAAAGTCGCCGTCACTGATGCCCAAGTCCTTTGACAGATAATTGGCAACTTTATTGATCTCATCATTAAACTGTCGCCAGGTAAGTGTACGCCTGTGGTTCTTGGAAGGCGTTCTTTCGATCAAGCAAATTTTATCGGATAGGTGCCGGGCATGAACGGCGGCATAGTTGGCATAATTCATTTTTGTCCTCCTTAATCCTGAAACTTCTCCCTGAGTTTGCGGTGTAATATTTTTCCAGTTGGAGTCCGCGGCATTTCCTCTTCATCGATGAAAATAATCTCCTTGGGACGTTTGAATCCGGCCATCTGGCTTTTACAGCATGCCTGAATGGTATTTTCGTTGATCACAGATTCATCCAGACCGGGTTTGCGAACAATCACCGCCGCTACCTTCTCGCCCCACTTATCGTCTGGAAGCCCGACCACCGCACAGTCAAATACGCACTCGTGACTGCCGATGACTTCTTCGATTTCACTGGGATAGACATTTTCTCCACCGGTAATGATCAAATTGTCTTTGCGGTCGACGATCTGATAGAAACCGTCTTCATCCCGGGTGGCCATGTCGCCGGCAGAAAACCAACCGCCTTTATAGGATTCTCTGGTTTTCTCGGGCAGTTTGTAGTATTCGTCAAAAAGCATCGGCCCCCGTGAATATAATTCGCCGACCTCACCGACACCAACCTCATTTCCATCCGGATCCAGAATCTTAACAAAATCCGTGCCCAACGTTTCATAGCCGATCGATCCCAGTTTTCTCATCTGATCCTCGGGTTTGAGCACAGTGACTATGCCGGCTTCGGTGGAGCCGTATCCTTCATAAAGCTCGACGCCGGGGAAAAAATCCATGATTGCCAGTTTCATGCTTTTGCGGACCGGGGCAGAAGAGCACAACAGTTTTCGGATGGAGCTGACATCGTGCTTTTTGGCCTCTTGGGAGGCGTTTAGAATCAGGTTATAATGCGTGGGGATCAGGGAGATAAACGTGATTTTCTCCTGCTCGACGATTTGCAATATTTCTTCCGGTTTGAACGATCGTGCCGGGTGGATGTATACCGAGCCGCCGATGTAGATAAAGGTAAAGGTGAAAAAAGTGGAGTTAATGTGGCAAATCGGCATTACATTCAGACAAAAATCATGCTCGTTAAAACCAAAGTCTGCTGCATTGATCAGATAAAATGCAATATGTGATACGTGGGATCGAACGACTCCTTTTGGTTTGCCGGTCGTACCGGAGGTATAAATCAGTATCCAGGGGTCATCCGGTGACACCTCGATATCAGGTTCATTGTCTGGAGCGTTTTCAATAAAGGTCTCGTATGGAATGTACCCCTCTGAGGCCTGACCAACGATGACATATTTTTCCGGTGCGATATTTTTCAGGTTGTCCCTGATGGGTTCCACTGTTGATGAGAAATCGTCGTGGACGAAAAAGGCTTCGGCATCCGAATTTTCAGCAATGTACTCAACCTCCGAACTGACCAGTCGAAAATTGATCGGCACGATGATGATGCCGGTTTTGGCGGTTGCCAAGTACAATTCAACGATTTCGATGCTGTTTTCCAGCAGCACAGCCACCTTATCACCCTTGGACAAGCCCATCGAAAGCAAACTGTGGGCAAGCTTGTTGACCCGTCTGTTGGCCTGGGGATAGGTAAACGACCGCGTGCGGTCCTTGAGCGCTATAGTTTGCGGAAATTTTTTGGCATTGATTTTAAGGTTTTGACCTAGATTCAACCATCCGGCCATGGAATTCCTCCTATAAAAATGAAGATTTTCGATTGACGAATGATGAATGAAGGAATCCTGCCGATGATATACATATTAAATGTCAACCTCCGGCTCGTAGGGGGTGTAGTGCCTACGCCTCGGAGAACGAATTCCAAAATTCGTCAATCGTCATTATTCAATGCTTATCCTGGCATCCACAACAAACACCTGATCTTCGTAGGCAATCAATGGATTCAAATCCATTTCCTGAATTTCTGGCAGATCTCCGAGCAATTGGGAAAGACGCTGGATGATTTCGATCAGCCGGTCCTGATTCACACCTTTTTGTCCCCGCACGCCTTCAAGCATGGATGCGGCTTTAATGTCTGACAGCATCTGGCGAGCTTCCCCCGATGCCACCGGCGTCAGATTGAAGACCACATCTTTCATAACTTCAACGAAGATACCACCGAGACCGAACATAACGGCGTGGCCCAGACCTTCTTCGGCCTTGGCGCCCATGATCAATTCCAAACCACCTGGCAGATATTTTTGAATGAAAAAGCGCAGGTCATCATCGGAAAAACTGTCCTTCATTTTCTCAACCGCCGCCCGCACGGCATCACCATCCTCCAGGTCAACGGCGACGCCTCCCAGGTCACTTTTATGCAAGATAGAAGCGGCATCGGCCTTGACCACAACTGGATAGCCGATCTTGGCAGCTTCAGCGACGGCATCTTCCACGGTGGCTGCCATGCACCAGCCCGCAGTCGGAATGTTGTAGGCACCCAGGATGCTATAAACCTCCTCGGCCGATAGACTTGATTTTCCAGCTTCCTTAGCTGTCATCAGTATTTTCTGACCCTTGGCGGCGTCAACATCGTCGAAGGTCTTGAGCTCACCGGTTTGACGGGTGCGGATTTCGTTGTACCGTACCATGGCCGCCATCGCCCGCGCTGCTTCTCCGGGCAGTGCAAAGCACGGTACACCGCCATCTTGCAAGATCTTTACCACTTCCGTCCACTGGCGCCGATCGGTCATCAAATTACAAACGATGGGCTTTATCTGCTGGTTGCTGACTTCGACAATTTCTCGGGCAATGCTCTCATTGTCAACGAAAAATGGCGTAACAAAGTTGACATATACACTGTCAAAATTGTCATCTGCCATCATGGCGTCCAGGCAGGCCCGGTAATGGGCAGCGGGACCGGTTGCCAGAACATCCACCGGATTGTTTACCGAAGCCTCCGGAAACAGCGTTTCAGTAAGCACCTGTTTGGTTTTATCCGAAAGCGGTGGCAAGGTAAGGCCAGCACCGACCATCACATCTGTGGCAATCACAGCGGGTCCTCCAGTGTTCGTAATAATTCCGACTCGATTGCCTTTGGGAATCGGTTGGGACGCAAATGCAACCGCTGCCTGAATTAGCTCACCTTCATCTCTGAAAGACAGGATTCCGGCCCGTTTAAAGATCAAATCAGTGGCAATGTCTTCTTTGGCCAGCCCACCAGTGTGGGATGCAGCTGCTTTGGCGCCTTCCATGGTCCGGCCGGCCTTCATCGCCAGGATCGGTTTTTTGGCGGCCACCTCTTTGGCAACTTCCTGAAAAGTGCTGGCATCTCTAAGACCTTCAACGTAGGTAACGATGACCCGGGTGCCGTCGTCATCGCCCAGATAGCGAATGATTTCGGGAATGGTCACGTCACAGGCATTGCCGTTGGAGGCGTATATGCGGGTGCCGACACCCATCTGGGAAAATGCCTGATGAATCACTTCAGCAACGCCCCCACTGAGAGCTACGATTGAAATGTAGCCCGGATCCGGCATGGTAAAGGTGAAATTGGTGTAAGAACGGACATCGGGGTCGGTGTTGATCACGCCCTGGCAGTTCGGACCCATAACGCGGATGCCGTATTTGCCGGCTGTTTTGAGAAATTCTTTTTCAAGGGCCGCGCCATCAGGACCGATTTCGGAGAAGCCGCCGGAATTGATAATGACATTTTTTACGCCTTTTTTACCGCAGTCTTCCATGGCCATGGGTACAAACTTGGCAGGGATCACCATATGAACGACGTCGATGTTGTCGGGACATTCCACAATCGACTTGTATGCCTTAAGACCCCGGATTTCATCCGCCTTGGGGTTGATGGGGTAGATATCACCCTTGAACCCAAAATCTATCAAGTTCTTGATTACCCGATTGCCGATGGAAAGCTCTTTGGACGAAGCCCCAATCACGGCTACCGATTTTGGACGAAACAAAGACTCTAACATCTAGATTCTCCTTTTTGCGAGTGTTTTGTATTTAGTTGTTTTGTGTTGTTTGGTTGTTTTATATTTAGTTGATTGGTGTTGTAATGATTTTGACCAAACACCCGACATCAAACACCAATTACCAAACACTAAATACCCATCCGTTAAACGCTTTCTTCGAGCTGTTCGATAAAGGCTTCGACATTTGTTTTGGTCTGCTCATCGGAAAGCAACCTGAGATCGTTCAGATCACCGTGAATCGTCAAACTTGGAATACCGGTCGCCTTGCTCAGTCGCTGGGGCATGCCGTAACGACAATTCGTGTTGTTAGGACACGTCTTGGCGTCATGGTAGATAACACCGTCGACCTTGAAAAATGACAGCATATCCTTGATATATTTTTCTTTGGCGTCATCGTCGCGCACGATGAACAATTCCGTGTAGGCTTTGGCCATGCTATGAAATGGGTCTTCGGGGTCCAGGGCGGAGAATATCCAGCTGTTGCAGTAGGTCGACGCCAAAACATTGGTATTAAGTCCCGAAAACAGTTTCGAGTGTGCGCTCAATCTACCCCAAACCGGCATACCATCCCAGTAGATCCTGTGTTTTTCACTTTCGACTGCACCTTCACCATTTTCGATTCTTTGTTCAAGTTCCGCCAGCAGCTTCTCAAAGACATCCAATGCCTTTTGGGTACCTCGACCGACCACCGCCGGTCCCATGAGGGTGGTACCATCGAAAAAAGTTAGGGGTGCCGGAATTGCCGAGGCCGTATCCAGAATTTTTTTCCAGATATCGGAGCAATCGCGCGAAAGCCTCACTGATTCCTTAAGCTTGTCCATTTCAAATTTTTGGCCGGACACTTTTTCCAGGGGCTCGACCAGTGCTTCCATCTGTTTGGCAATCGAAGCAATGTGGGCTTCAGTCACATCACCCACATTTCTATGGGTATGAACACCGATGACCGGCGCGTTGAATTTTTCCCCATACCATCTAAACCAGTCCTGCACGTCCCGACATTGATTGGTGTTATAAACCAGTACATCGGGCTTGGGAACACTGTCGATATTAAATACCTTTTTCAGTGGGGTTGCACCTTTCAAAAATGCTCCGATATCTGCGGTCAGATATGAACAGATATCCGGCGAGTATCCCAATGCATTTGCTTCCGGGATGAGATCAGTAGCCATACGCGTCGCACCCAGCATTGCGGAATGGGTCTCAGGAAAGTAGATTAAAAATCCCATGGCTCTGAGAATTTCAGCAGGGCCGACACTGGTGCACCAAGCAATTTTCGGTTCTCCTTTTTTGGAAGCCGCATCGAGTTCGAGATAGTATTCTGCCATGAATTTGCCGACATCAGCGGCAGCTGCTATTTTTTTTCTGACGACTTTCTGTTCTTCTGCCATAATTTATCCTCCCGTCGAAATAAATATTACTTATTGTTGGTTTTTATATTGTCATTGAATACTTCGAATATAGACCAATTACTGATCGAACCGCATAGGGTCGAGAGCAAAGAGCATAGAGTTAACCGATTGAATATGAGCATTGCTCCACGCCCTATGCGCCCTGCTCTTTGCTGCTCATTGCATACAATGCTGCTCCGATGGCCCCGGTCAACTGCGGATGATCGGGGAGCAATACTTTTCTCGCAATCATTTCCTCGGCCATTTTGACCAAATAGGGATTATGGGCGACGACACCTCCGGTCATAACCACATTCTCGGTCATTGAATCCATTTCAAGAACCCTTTTGATGACCGAGAAAAAAACACCCTTTACGATATCGTTGATTTTTTTTCCATGGCGAATATTCTCAAGTACTTCAGTGGCTGAAAATACAGTACAAAAGCTGCCCAATTTAACCATGTTTTCTGATCGGGAAGCCAAAGCGTCCATTTCCTCAAGGGGTATGTCCAGCCGGGCGGACATCTCTTCCAGGAAAGCGCCGGTACCGGCGGCACATTTGCGGTTCATTTTAAAACTCGTGCGTCGGCCCGCTTGGTCCAGCTTGATAATTTTATTGTCCTGGCCGCCAATGTCAATGACAGTGATTTCCTGGGGAAAATACAGATAGCAGCCACTGGCATGGCACCCAATTTCGGTTTTTGTGTCGCTGGCGTAACTAACATTTTTGCGGCCGTATCCGGTGGATATGGCATTTGCAATGTCGTCCCGATCGACACCTGCCATTTTTAAAGATTGTTCAAGGCACGCCTGGGCGGTCGCTGTAAAATCTGTGCCAGACTTTTTAATTGCATGTCCGATCAATTTTTTGCCGGGATCGAGAATCGCTACTTTTGTTCTAGAGGATCCCACATCAGCGCCGACGTAGATTGAGCTATTACTCATGATATACCAGGTGTTAGATACAATCCAAGATAGTGTAAAATTTCAATTGGAGGTTGTTGGTTATTAGTTATTAGAGAACGATGATCTCTCCATTTTACGGTTCTGCTATAAATACAACATAGGAATGGATTTTAATTTTCTCAAACCATTAAACAATAACAAATAACGTCTGTTTTTTATTTCGACTCCAGCCCCTTTACCAGGGCCCACATGGTTCGATTATACGGTGTTTCAATGCCTGCCTGTTGCCCATAAGCAACAAATTTTCCATTCATGAAGTCGATCTCGGTCCGGCGGTTCGCTTCGATGTCCATCAGCATAGAGGGCTTGTGATCGCCGGCATTTCGCATATAATCCATGGCATGGGGGTAGTAATCCCAACCAAGACTTATTTCATTTGCCCTGGAGACGGTCAGACATTCTTTGACCAGGGCGTCGACGATCTGGTAGACGATAGGGTCGTTCATTGCCCGGGACATGGTCAGCCCGGTAACCGCGCATACTGGATTCATCGAGGCATTCATGACGGTTTTGCGCCATACCATTGAAACAATCTGACTGGTGTGATCGGTGGGAAGTCCGCATGCTTTAAGGGTCTCGGCGATCAGGATGGCCTCGGGCTTTGAAGCTGGGTCAAGCTCCTGGATATAATGGGGTGGATGATGAAAAGGAATATGAACATGAGCCGGCTTTACAAGTCCGCATCCGTAGTTGACCACTGCCCGCATGACAGATTCCTTTCCCAGAATTTTAGCCAATTCCAATTCTGTGTCAATGCCGTTTTGCCAGCTGACAATGAACATTCCTTCATGGTAAAATCCTTCGATGGCTGAAGCAATCAGCGGCAAAGCATTGGCCTTGACGGTGATAAAAATAACATCCGGTTCATATGCTGCGAGTTCGTCTATGGTTGTACAGGTCCTGGTAACTTTTTGCTGGAATTCTTCTGTTCCTTCAATAATAATGCCAGGATCCAGTGCTGGTTTGAGCAGCTCAGGGATCACATCGCAAAGGGTGACGTCATAACCGCCCTTGGCCAGGAAGGCAGCCACAATGCATCCCACCGGACCGGCACCGATCACTGCGAAGGATTGGGGACGAAAGTCGGATTTGTCAGTCATTTCGTGTCTCCACCGTTAAACCTTTTGCCTCTGAACTTGCCAGCGGAAAACTCAAGTATGCTAGGCCGCAGCGGCAGCTGAAAATCCAAGATCAAAGGCTTTGAGATTGGACTCCAAAAAGGCCTGTTTGGTTTTGGTATTCATGGCTTGTTTGACTTCTTCAACAGATAGCGGCAGAACGCCTGTTTGGATCAGGGCGCCCAAAAGGACCATATTGACCGCCAAACTATTACCGGCCTCTTTGGCCAGAGCCGCGGCGTTAAAAGCAATCAGCTGGCCCGTTTTGTTACGAATCAGTTCCTGTAGTTTTTTCAGATCCGGATAAACGCCCTGACCGATATTTACCGTAAAGGGCATCAGCGGTGCCAAATTGGTGATCACCACCGTATTGGCGTTGCATTTGGGCAAGGCCCGCAATGTTTCAGCTGGTTCAAAGCCGACGAGCACGTCGGCCTCGCCATTGGAGATAATGGTGCTTTTGGCATCACCAAACACCAGAGAAGATTCAACAACTCCGCCCCGTTGGGCCATGCCGTGTATTTCACTCATGTTCAGTGGGATCCCACAAAGTAAGGCTGCCTCACCCAGGACACTGGATGCCAGAAGATTGCCTTGGCCCCCTACCGCTACGATAACCAGTCGTTTCGTTTCCATAGTGTATTCCTATATGAGTTATTTATTTTAATGCACTAGATAAAGAATGATTGTCCCGGATAAACCGGAAATGACTATTGTGCTTTTTATTTCTGCACGCAATTTGCAGCCTGCAATTCGTGCGTTACCATTTTTCTATGCGCTCGCTTTTACGGGTAGGATTGCATTTTCGGGACATATTTGGGCACACACCGCGCAGCCCGTGCACAGGTTGGCATCAATTTTTACCCGGTCATTCCAAATATAGAAGGCAGGGCAGGCGAGAGAGCTGATGCAATCCTTATGGTTTTTACACTTATCGCTGACATGAAACGGCTTGCGTTTGGGAAGTTTCAACGCATTGGCATACAAGGCACAGATCTCCTCGGAGATGATGACCGAGACGCCCTTATGGTCGATCGCCTCCTTGATGGCTCCGATGCTTTTCTTTACCTTATAAGGCTTTATGGTGGTGACATGATCCACACCAATTGCCCTGACCACCGCTTCAATGGACACCTTGCGGTATCCATCCATGTTCAGCTGGGTCATGTCGACTCCAGGATGGGGCTGATGTCCTGTCATGGCAGTGGTGCCGTTGTCGAGAATAACCAATGTGAAGTTATGGTTGTTATACACCGCGTTGATTAACCCGGGGATGCCCGAATGGAAAAAAGTGGAGTCGCCGATAAAAGAGATGACTTTTTGGTCATTGACTTGGGCGAAGCCTCCAGCGGTTCCAGTGGACGATCCCATGCAGATGAGAAAATCAGCTGCCGAAAGGGGCGGTAGCAGGCCCAGGGTGTAACACCCGATGTCAGATGGGAATATGGTGTCCATCCCTTCGGTGGCTTTTTTTACTTCAAGGTAGGTAGCCCGATGGGAACATCCGGCACACAATGTTGGGGGTCGTTGGGGGACTTCCGGGACGTCGGAAAGATCCACAGCCTGGGGTGCAGTGTACGGTATGTCGAAATACTTGGCAATGCACTGCTTCACCTGCGCCGGATCATATTCATACAATCGAGTAAATAAACCTTCGGTTTTACCATTGATGGGAAGCATCAAGCCTTCTTCCTGAGCAAAGGCTTTGACTGCTTCTTCCATATAGGGCTCACCTTCCTCGACAATCAATACTTTTTGACAATCTTTAATGAATTTTTTTATTAACTTCGGTGGCAGAGGGTGGGAAAATCCCATACGAAGCACTTTAACGTTATTTTCCGCTTTCAAATCCTTGAGAGCATCGCTGACATAATTATAGCTGACACCATTGCATATGATGCCCTGGTCACCGCTGCCGATGATGAAGTTATGGTCGGAAGATTCGGCCAGATCCCGCGCGGTGTCATAGTTTTTCAATAACTTGACATGTAAATTTCTGGCCACCGCCGGCACGACCACCAGATTGATCGGATCTTTGGTAAATTTTCCCTGGGTGACAGGCGGCTTGATGTCGGCCAAGGTGACTACCCCGGTGGAGTGGTTTATGCGGGTGGTGGTTCTGAAAAGCACCGGTTCCTGGAGTTTTTCAGACAGATCAAAAGCATAGGCAACCAGGTCCTTGGCTTCTTCCACGGACGAGGGCTCCAGCATGGGAAGGCCAGACAATTTGGCATAATAGCGGTTGTCTTGTTCATTCTGGCTTGAAAACATGTATGGATCATCGGCTGAAAGAATTACCATGCCGCCTTTGACTCCCACATAGGCCAATGTCATCAAGGCGTCAGCCGCCACGTTGACACCAACGTGCTTCATCACGCACATGCTGCGAACCCCACTGTTTGCTGCCGCCGCAGCAACTTCCATGGCTATTTTTTCATTGGTGCAATACTCAAAATACAGGTCGCATTCGCGGGCCATTTGGAAAAAATTGGTAGATATTTCCGAGGACGGGGTGCCCGGATAGGTACTGGCAAAGGCAACTCCCGCTTCGATTGCGCCCCGGGCAATGGCCTCGTTGCCCAGCAACAGCATCTTTTTTCCTGGGTTGTCGGTAAGCAATTTGTGCATGGTATCTTCCTTTTTTTGTTTCTTTGTTCTGAAATATTATTAATGGAAGGAACGATGTGATTCAGCCTTTCGTCCCCTCGTCCTTTACGTTAATTTTCTGCGCGTATAAATTGTTTTGAGCGAATCGGGGCTGTCTTGCAGGCAGCTTGTGCAACCGGATTCATTTTCGGCTCTAACGGGTTCCAGGTGAACCTCAAGATTGATCGCTTCATAGGTTTCCACCAGCTCCGAAAGTCGCGGATCATCGTAAGTCGCCTGCTTTATCCACCCTTCACGGGTTAATCTCTCTTCGTAAGTCCTAGGCATTATGATCCTTTATATTCGACTCTTTTCCCGATATTTGACAGGCCCAGCAGTGCATCATCGGTGGAAAAAATTTCTTTGCAACGGCTGAGCTCCACCTCAATGGCTTCCTCCATGGACTTGCCGGCCTGCTGATCGATAATTTCATTGGCTAGCTTGAGAGCTATCGGTGCCTTATAACCAATGAACTTGGCGGCTCTGACAGCGATTTCATTCGGTATCCCTTCCGGCGGATTTCCAGAAAGAAGTTTGGCAACATTGTCCTGACTGCATGCTTGTGCGAATGGCTCGAGATGCGCCGGTAGGTCGCGTGGTTGATACTTTTCAGGTTTTCTCTCAGAAGTGAGTTCTTTAATGGCTGCCTCCACTTCCACAGGCCTGACGAGTTTGGTGACAATACCCAATTCATAGGCATCCTGAGCGGTTATTGGGGTACCGGTAAAAACATAGTATTTGGCAAGGTCCGGACTGGTGAAGCGGGCCAACCGGAGCATACCGCCAAGTCCCGGAAAGATACCAATCCCCGTTTCTGAAAAACTAAAGGAACCGGCTGGTGTCGCAATCACCGCCTGACATGTGAGGGCCAGCTCACTGCCACCGCCTATGGACAGACCGTCCAGAAGTGCAATGGTGAGTTTTGTTGAATTTTCGATACGTAGAAAAAGTTCATGGCCTTTGCGAGTGAAAGCAACAATGTCGTCTATCCGGCCGGTTTTTATCTTTTCAATGAAGTATTTGATATCCGCACCAGCAACGAATGCTTTGCCGGCTCCCTGAAACACAATTGCTTCGACAGCTGGATTATTCTCAGCATCTGTAAAACGTTGATCCAGCTGAGCAACCACGGTTTCGTTGAGAGCGTTCATAGCTTCCGGTCGGTTGAGAGTGATGTAGGCAATATTCTCTTGTAATTCCAGGTCTACAAACTTGAATTCGAACGGTGTTCCCTTGGCTTTCTGCTGCGCCAGAATTTGTGGCATTTTAAAGTCGGCATATCTTTCAGCAATCGACGACACTGCCGCAAAGGTCCGCTCAACACCGATCTTATTCATGATCTCAAAAGGCCCCATGATCCAGCGCAAACCGATCTTGGCGCCGCGATCGGTATCTTCAATGGTGGCAACCCCTTCATCGACCAAAGCGGCGGCAACCCCGAGACAAACACCGTAAAAACGGTCCATGATCGCTGAGATTTTAGACTCGTCCAACTTACCGGTCAGGTCCCAATTCTCACTTTTTTCCATCTGGGCCTTGAGGATATCCGCAGTTGCATAAAACGGGCCGAGCTCGTTGCCCAGGGTTGTTGAAGAATGGACAGCTATGGGGATGCCGGTGACATTCATGAGCTCAAACGGGCCCATACCGATTTTAAATGCCTGTTTGGCGGCGGCTTCAATGGTGGGAATATTTGAGACATTTTCTTCGAGCATTCGGGCAGCCTCGTTGAGAAACGGAACGAAAAAACGGTTTACGGCAAAGCCGGGTGCATCTTTGACGACGATGGAAGTTTTACCATGCAGTTTGGCTGCTAGCAGTGATGTCTCCAAGGTGTCTGGGCTGGTACCTTTATGGGGTATGACCTCTAAAAGTCTGTTTTTTGCCGGATGATAGAAATAGTGAAGGCCAATAAAGCGGTCGGGGCGGGCGGTTTGCTCGGCAAATTCACCGACAAAGAAACTGGATGTATTGGTTGCCAGAATGGTTTTTTCTTGGCAGATTTTGTCGAGCTTTTTAAACAAATCCGATTTTACCTGCTTGTCTTCGAAGACCGCTTCGATGACTAGATCCGCATCGGAGACAGCGTCGAAATCGGTTGTCCCAGTGATGCGAGAAAGGATTTCATCAACCTGGCCCGGGGTAAAAATTTTGCGCTCCACACCTTCACCGAGCAATTGCTTGATGATCCCTAGACCGCGTTCGACATACTCGTCTTTGATGTCGACAACTACGACATTCAATCCCTCCTGGGCAATTTTCTGCGCGATACCGCTACCCATGTTGCCAGCACCGATGACTCCGATTTTATTGATTTGTGACATAAGTACTCCTAACGGTTTTTCCACACCGGTTTGCGTTTTTCTTCATAGCTGGCGATGCCTTCCAGCGTGTCTTCTGTTTTCATCAGGGTATTGAGGAACAAATCGCTGACACCTGCCAGGGCCGGCTTAAATGCCAATCCGAAATGCTGTTTGACGGCTCTTTTGTTCAGCCGAATAATCAGGGGACTGTTGGCCTGGATTTCTTTGACGATCCCGGCGGTACATTCTCCGAGCTTGTCATCCTCGGATAAATAGGCGACCATCCCCATTCGCCGGGCATCTTCGGCGCTATAAAATTTCCCCGTGGTACAAATTTCAATGGCCCTGGCCGGCCCGACAAGTTGCGGCAGACGCATGGCTGCATAAGGCGGAAAAAAACCGACCTTTATTTCAGGCTGACCGAATTGAGCGCTTTGGGCTGCAACAATGACATCGCAGGCTATGGCCAATTCCATTCCCCCGCCTAAACAATATCCCTGAACGGAAGCGATGATCGGCACTTCTATCTGCTCCGAAAGTTCGAAAATACGATTGAAGGTCGCAATCATATCATCAACTTTGTCCGGTTTATGATCACCGACTTCCACCCCAGTGCAAAAGTGCTTGCCGGCCGCAAGATAAACAATACATTTAAGATGGCTGTCGTCAAGAAGGGACTCAAGCAGACCATTCAGTTCTTGCATCATCTCAATGTTCATCATATTGAATTTGGGACGGTCTAGCGTGATCCGTGCAACACCATCGGTTTTTTCAAATTTCAGAAATTTAAGTTCGGGCATGATTTAAATTCCTCTTGGGTTTGGTATTTAGTCTTTTGTGTTTGGCAGATGGCGTCTGGTGGCGTATGTTGATTACCAAAATGAGGTGGTTTTCCCAAACACCATTAAGCCTTTTGAAACACATAGTTCAGCTGTTCATTGGGCAGGGTGTTGGCCACAGTCTTCATCTCCATTCCCACCGAAATATCTTTTTCTTCTATCCCAGGATCAATTCTGCCAAAGACCTTATAATCACCGTAGTCGAGCAAGGCGATGCAATAAGGGACATCCTCCTGGAACCCGATGGGAGCATACTCCAATTTGCTGTAAGTAATCAGCCTGCCCGTGCCACTCACCTCAAACCATTCCATGTCACCAGGCAGACATTGGTAGCAGTCCGATCTGGGTGGGAAGAATACCAGACCACAATCTTTGCAGCGTGTTCCCATGACTTTGCCATTTTCCAGATAAGAAATAAAATCATTGGTTTTTGTAATGGCGGTAAAACTGACCGTCCCGAATTTTTTGAACCGATCGTCTACTTCTTTTTTGGCCATATTTTTTTCCTTTTCCGGGGAGTCGCAAATCTAATGTCCCCAGTGTAAATTAATTAAGCATTAAGCAGGTTGCAAAAACATGAGTAAATATAATTTTTATCGGCCTAGTATGGTCACATTACCGTATAGCCCGACGCCGCCGATATTGTGGACGAGTCCGATTTGTGGGTTGTCCACCTGAATATCTCCGGCCTCATCCCGGAGCTGCATAACGATGGTTCGGATCTGGGATCCCCCGGTGGCACCGATCGGGTGTCCCTTTGACAACAAGCCGCCGTCTACATTCACCGGGATGCTGCCTTCCTTGTAGGTTTCCTTGTTTTTAATCAGTTCCTTACCCTGTCCCGGGGCTGCAAAGCCCAGATCTTCATAGGCCATCATTTCCGCGATGGTGAAACAATCATGGACTTCGGCGACATCGATATCAGCGGCGGAAACCCCAGCCATTTTATATGCCTGCCTGGCTGCTTCCTGGGCCACCGTCAGACCCGAAAACAAATCCCTGCCAGCCAGATTGACACTGGTTGTCGCAGCCCCCAGACCCATGATCCAAACAGGTTTCTTGCACAAAGCCTTTGCTCGATCCTCACTGGCAACGATGATGCAAGAGCTGCCGTCTGCATTCGCGCAGCAATCGCCTACCCGCAGCGGGCTGGCCACCGGGCCGGACATACGGTTTTCAGGGTCCGTGAACATATCGAAGGTAACCGGTTTGCGGTAGACAGCCTTGTCATTCAATTGACCGTAAGTGGCGGCTTTCACCCGGATTCTGGCCAGGTCATCGGGGGAGGTGCCGTAAGTTTCCATATGGTTGCGGGCATACATGGCATAATAAGCCGGCATCATCGTACCAAATGGACTTTCCCATTGGATATCGGCCCCGCGGCCCATGCGCTCCTGAGATTCGGAAGATGAAATTTCTGACATTTTCTGAAATCCAATGACAGCCACGACATCATGAAGACCTGATTTGACCAGCGAATATGCAAGCCTTACACCCATGCTGCTCGATGAGCAAAGGCTTTCCACATAAAAGGTGGGCTGTGGGTTGAGGCCAAGGTACTCGGCGAAAACACCTGCCGGTGAACGCTGTTTGTCGTATTCGGGTGCAGAACAAATAACAGAGGCACCAATATCTGTGTTCGCAATTTGAGCGTCCTGCATGGCCTCCTTAAAGCCCTCGAAAGCCAACTCGCGAATTGAACCGGGATACGAGCGAACGAACGTACTTTGACCGACTCCGATGATAGCTACCCTACTCATAACTTTCCCCTTTGAATGGAATATTTTCAATTGATGGTTTCGTAAAAAGTCTTGAATCCTCATTTAGCGTCATTCCCGCGAAGGCGGGAATCCAGTATTTTCAGGTAGTTATGGATGCCTGCCTTCGCAGGCATGACGGAATATCCGACTATCTACGAGCTTGTCTCAATTGAATATTGAATATTAAGGTTCGCCTCCGGCGGATCGATTTGAAAACTGACCGCAAAAATGACGGAGCGATCCGGTTGGACAAACCTTCAATCTTCAACACACATTTATATATACTGTCCGCCATCAATTTTAATGATCTCACCGGTAATGTGTCGGGCTTTTTCGGAAGCCAGAAACGCCACCAAATTTGCTAAATCCTCGGGCTGGCCCACACGTTTGAGGGCACTTTCACCCATGGCCAGGTCAATAATTTTATCTCTGGCCTCGCTTTCTTTGAGCATGGCGGTTTCAATCAAACCGGGAGCAACCGCGTTGACATTTACACCGAACGCGCCCAGCTCCTTTGCCAGGGCCTTGGTATATCCAATAATGCCGGCCTTGGAGGCGGAATAGTTGGTCTGTCCAAATTTACCCCGGAGTCCGTTTATGGACGTGATGTTGATAATTTTGCCATATTTCTGGTTTTTAAAAACCGGTGCGACCTGGCGGGTAAAATTGAAATATCCTTTAAGGTTCACCTCTAAAACCCGATCCCATTGTTCTTCGGACATTTTCCATGACACGCCATCCCAATTCATCCCGGCATTGTTAATCAGGATTTCTAGACTGCCAAATGCTTCTAGAGCCGAATTTACCACTCGCTCGGCATCGGTAAAAGAGGCGATGTCGCATTGAATGGCCAAGGCCTTGCGTCCGATTTGTTCAATTTCTTCGGCATATTTCTTGGCTTCAGCTTCGTGTTTGCGGTAAGTGAGACAGATATTGGCACCTTCCCGGGCCAGTTCGAGGGCCGCGGCAGCCCCGATTCCCTGGGATCCGCCGGTGACCAGAGCATTTTTCCCTTCCAGCAGCATTTTTTTCCTCCGTTGTTTGTTGTATCGTCTTTTAGATGAAGTGTTTAAACATGATATCCGTCGCCATTGGCACCATATAATTTTTTACTATTTCCGGGGGAGCCGTTAGCCGCGTTGAGCAAATTGCTGGCGGCCTAAATATATAAAGATTTGCGGATTTTCTATTCTTTGGGTTTTCCCAGAACCGCTGCCATAAATTCGAGGTCAAATGCATCGCCTTTGGCCTGCCGTCTGCGAAATTCAATGAAATCGATTACATCCTGACCGGTTATTTTCTTAGAGTTGAAGGCGCTAAAACCGAGA
>JAAUYD010121198.1_pt1 | contig 22521 bp, 23 predicted proteins | sample 7278101 | NCBI WGS metagenome assembly JAAUYD01 (sample SAMN14350128, study PRJNA611818) | marine sediment metagenome | isolation source: surface marine sediment (0.6m) | place: French Polynesia: Moorea | collected 2018-08
CCGGCGCAGCTGTTCAGGCGCCAGAAGAGGGGCTTCTGGAGGTCGGGGCGCTTCAGCCAGTAGGTGGGCGAGAAGGTCTGAGTACTGAAGTTCCGGCCACAGGAACGACAGTTGTACCGCTGCACGCGGCGGGGGCCTCGCAAGCGGGCGTAGAAGCCCTTCTTCTTGAAGCGCCAAGGGCCCGGAAGCGTGTGGGATTCACACGTGGGGTTGGGGCAGAAGGGCGCTTGCCAGTGGCGGCGAGGAGGCGGCACACGCCTCGACTACGCAGGCTCCGTGCCAGGCCCATTCTTCGCGCCACAACTCAGCCGGTGAGTGCGGCCAGGATCTGGTCGGCTGCGCGATCCGCGATCTCGCGCATCTCGTCGTCGGTGCGGTCCTGGATCGGGTGCTCGACGAACACCGACGCGAGGTCCGCGCCGAGGGCCCGCTCCTGGCGCTCGCCGCCGTCCTGGAACTCCACCGTCGCGACGTAGACCGTGGGAAGGCCGCGTGCCTCGAGGTCTGCCATGTCGTGCACACTGCACGACGTGCAGCTGCCTCAATCGGCGAGGGCCTCGATGACGGCGTCGCAGCTCGTCGCGATCTCGTGGCGCAGGTCCACCGGCGCCGGCTTCGTGAAGGTCGGCTTCTTGAAGCGCAGCACGTCGGCGCCGGCGGCCTCGACGCGCTCCTGCAGGCGGTCCAGGAAGACGTCACCGCGCGCCTTCGAGATGTCGAGGAGGCCGACCTTGCGGCCCGAGAGGGCACCCAGTCGGGCGACGCGCTCGCGGATCGCCAGGCTCTGCTCGTTGGTCGGGTCGAGGAGGATGCGCTCGCTCACGGCACTAGCTTCCGATCTCGCGGCAGACGGGCAGGCTTCCGGTCTCTCCGGTCACCCAGCCGCCGATGATGCAGGAGAAGAGGCCGGCGCGCCCGCCGGCATGGACGATGTGCAGCCCGCCGGGCCGGAACTTCGGGAGCGTCGCGTCCTTCAGGCTCTCGGGCATGCCCTCGGCGATGCCGTCGGCGCCGCGGATCAGCTCGCTGCCCGGGATCTGGAGCAGCTCGTGCAAGCGGTCCTTCAGCTGCTGCTTCGACCAGCCCGCCTGCTGGAACACGCGGGCGTGCTCGGGCCCGATCACCAGCATGGCATCGAAGGCCAGCACGAGCTTCGGGTGGTGCACCGCGCGCAGGTTGACGGCGAGGGTGCGCGCCAGCGACTCGGGGTCGCGCGAGATCTGGTCGACGATGGTGCGCGGGCCCTCGCCGGCGAAGACGGTGAGCGCGCTCTTGCCCTCGTCGCCCCCGGTCTCGACACCGAAGTCCGCAGCCAGCGGCGTCCAGGGCGAGCCCTCCTCGTCCTCCGCGAAGCAGAAGCCGAGCTTGCCCGGGTTGCCGAAGGTGGCGCGGTCGACCTCGCCGGGGCGCCCGCCGCCGACGTTGCGGATCACGAGCTGCACGGCGCGTCCGATGGCCGCGTTCGCGCGGTTGCCCTGGCCCAGCGCGTTGATGCCGGAGTTCATCGACAGCGCCCGTCGGATCGGCCCGTTGACCACGATCACCGGGCCGACGCCCATGGTGGTGGCGAGCACGCCGTGCATGTTGAAGACGTCGTTGCTGACGGCCTCGAGGGCGGTCATCACGACCGGGAGGTGGTCCGGGCGGCAGCCCGCCATCACGGCATTGACGGCCACCTTCTCGACGCTGCACGGAACGAGGTCCGGCGGGACGTCGACCACGATCTCTTCGGGCGCGCGCTTCGTGCCCTCGAGCATGGCCATCACCCGGGCTTCGGTGGGTGGCACCACCGGCAGACCGTCGGTCCAGCCCCGGGCCTCCATCGCCTCGTGGGGATCCTCGAGCTCCGCGATCGGGACGCGCCGTGCCCGCAGCACGGAGCCGCCGTAGCGAACCTGGAGCTCCACCTCGCGGTCGGGGTCGACGGAGAGCGAGCCGCAGCCCGGCCGCCAGTCGGGCAGGTCCGGCCCGAGGCCGCTCACGCCGGTGAACGTCTCCCACTCGTCGCGCTGCCAGCCGACGATGCGCGAGGTCTCGCGGCCGTCCTCCACCCGCACGAGTGTCGGCACGGCCTCGACGTCGTGATGCCACGACATCGCGAGGGCGGTGTCGTCGGTGGGCTCGAGTCCGGGAGGAAAGCCCGGGTCGTCCTGGGTGAAGACGTGGAGCTCGCCCGCGCTCGCGAGCTGCTGCAGCACCGGCACGACGAGCTCGCAGGTGGGACAGTCGCGCTTGACGAAGGCGACGAGTCCGTCGGGAAGGGGCGGGGCGGCGGTCACGTTCGCAGGGTACCCCAACCCCCCGATTCTCAACCCGGTCGGCCGGCGTTCACCCGCTCGGCGAAGCCGCCGGACAGGGGCCCGACGGCGCGAAGACCCGGAAGTGGAAGGCCGGCTCGATCCCGCGGTGCTCGGCCACCACCGTGAAGTGGGTCGCGTCCTCGAGCAAGGCGATCGCCGGGCGTCGCTCGCGGTTGTGCACCGGGTAGCCCGAGGCGATGCGCAGCGGCTGCCCCGCGTCTCGCGCCGTCCGGCAGATCGCGGCGATGTCGGCGACGCCGTCGAGGTAGCGGATCTCGGGATCGTAGACGCGGAGCGCGCTGGTCCCGAAGCCGAGCCCGGCGCGGATCGCCGCCGGAGCCAGGCTGTCGCGGGTGTCGCGGAGCGGTGCGTAGGGGCGCTCGAGGAGCAGCTGGATCTGCGGGGCGCAGACCGCGAGCCAGGCCGCGACCGCCGCGCCCGCGAGCGCGAGCCCCGTACCGTGCCCCCGAGCGCCCGACCAGCGGCGCGCGCACCTGGCGTGGAGCCGCTCGAGGCCGATCGCGGCCAGGACCACGACTGCAGGGAGCGCGTACATCAGGAAGCGCGGATAGAAGTGGCGCCCGGTCACCTGGGTGACGATCACCGCCAGGGGAGCGGCGGCGAGCCAGCCGAGCAACACGCTCCGCGCGCTCCGGTCGAAGCGACACACGGCGACGGCGCCGCCCGCGACCACCAGGGGGAGGACGACGAGCACCACCGCCTGAGCGAGCCGCGAGCTCTCGAGCAGCGCCGAGAGCGAGGGAAGTTCCGGGTCGCCGAGGCCGTCGGGCCAGAGCATCCCGGTGGCGAGCCCGGCCAGCACGGCCGGGAGTCTCGAGACGGCGTCTCCCACGTAGACGCCCCAGGTTCCGACGAGGGTGAGGTTCGGGGCGAAGACCTGCACCACCGCCATCACCGCCAGCACATGGGCCACGACCAGGCGGAACGCCTCCCCGCGACGCTCGCGGGCGCTTCCTTCGCTTCGCAACACGTGGAGTCCGGCGGCCGCTCCCAGGCCGGCCGTGACGAACGCCGCGTAGGACCAGGTCCAGACCAGCAGCACCTGGCTCACGACGTACGCCCCGAGATCGCGGTGGCGTCGGCTGCGCAGGAAGCGCGCCATCGCGAGCACGCCGAGGACGGTGAAGGTCATCACGAAGCCGTAGGCACGCCCCTCGGTTCCGTAGCGGATGGCCCAGGGGTGGAGGGCCAGGAGGAGCGCCGCCAGGGGGCCGGCGCGGGCGAAACCGAGCTCGCGACACAGGAGCGCCACACCGAGCATGCAGAGAGCCGAGGCCAGGAGGGCGGGCAGGCGATAGGCGAGCTCCGAGAAGCGCTGCGGGGGGCCGTCGTGGGTGCTGCGCCAGACGCCGTTCGTGCTCCAGGCGGCCACGCTGTAGAGGGCGTGGTTGGTGGGCTTCTTGGCGTAGAAGAGCGCGCGCTCGAGCCCCCCGGGCTTGAACCGCTCGAGATCGTTCGCTGCCGTCGGGTCGCCGTCGGTCACTGCGAAGGAGCCGACGATCACCTGGCGGATGGTCCACGCCTCGTCCCACCAGAGGCTCTTCGTCGCGAGAGGGAGCCGCAGCCCCAGGCCCAAGAGGATGGCCAGCGCCACGAGGAGCGCGAAGAGCCGGCGCGACATCCCGGCCGGACGGCTCGCTCGTGGCGGTACGGGCCGTGTCCAGAGCGGCGCGCTGGCCACGCACAGGGCGCCGAGCCCGAGGTTCAGGGCGGCGGCCCACCACAGGCCGATCCAGACGTTCGCGCGGAGGGGGCGGCCGCGGTCCTCGGCGAAGAAGCCGGGTCCGCCTTCGACGCTCCATGGCGAGGGGGCCAGCACCAGGAAGGCGGCGAGGGCGAGCAGTCCGAGGCCACCCCACAGCCGCACCCGTCGCAGCGCCGCGTCCCCCGTCACGATCGCCGGCTCCCTCCCTTGGCTCTCGATCTTTCGCTCTCGATCTCAGGACCCGCCCAGACTATCGAAGGGGCTCGTGAGGGGCGCGTGTGCGGGTCGCTGGCCTGCGGGGCAAGTGCTAGCTTGCGCCCCCCCGAAGCCGCTCCTCAGCAGCGGGTCCTCAGCAGCGGGTGGAGGCTCCTTGGCGCGAGACGACCTGATCCAGACCACCGGTGCCGTGGACAAGATCCTCGGCGGAGGTCGCTACCAGATCACCCTGGATTCGGGCCAGACCGTCACCGCTCAGCTCTCCGGCCGGATGCGCCGCTTCCGCATCCGCGTGATCCCCGGGGACCGCGTGCAGGTCGGCCTGTCTCCCTACGACCCGACCCACGGCTTCATCACCTTCCGGCTGCGCGAGGGCGAGTCGACCCAGGGCAGCTAGGGCCCATGCCCGACGGCTGGCTCGGTCGCTGGTTGGGGTTCTGGCTCCCCACCCAGCTGCGGCTGGTCGCCCTTCGCGATCGCCTGGTGTTGCGTTGGCTCCAGTGGCGGCACCCGGGCCTCGAGATCCACCCGAGCGCGACCAACGCCCTGGCCGTTGCGCGCTTCCGTCTGGGCCCGGGCGCGCGCCTGGTGATCGGCCCCGGCGTCCTGGCGGATCGGCGCCCGGGGGGCGTGACCTTCTTCGTGGAGCCCGGGGCCGAGCTCCGGATCGAGGAGGGGGCCTGGCTGCGCACGGAGTCCGGGCCCATCCACCTGATGGTCTACGCCGGCGCGCACATGCGCCTCGGCCGGGAGAGCCTGCTGAACGGCTGCACCCTGAGCGCCCGGGAGCGGATCACCGTGGGCGAGAAGGGATGGATCGGCCCCGGCACCCGCATCTGGGACTCGGACCATCCGATCGACGACGACCACCAGGAGACGCGCGGCCCCGTCCACATCGGAGACTGCGCCTGGGTGGCCTCGGACGTGACGATCCTGCAGGGCGTCCGCATCGGCGATCACGCCGTGGTCGGCACCCGCTCGCTGGTGACGCGCGACGTTCCGGACCACACTCTCGCCTTCGGCATGCCGGCCAGGCCCCGCGGCAAGGTGGGCGATCGCAACCACCCGCGGTAGCCGGCACAAAGACAGGATCTCGAGCATGTCCCTACGCATCGCGTTCTTCGGCCAGGCGGCCTTCGGAAAGGACGTGCTCGTGCGTCTGATCGAGGCGGGCCACGAGATCGTCGGCGTGTACGCGCCGCCCGAGGGCAAGCGGCCCGATCCGCTGGCCGAGGAGGCCGCGTCGCGCGGGCTTCCGCTGATCCGTCCGCGCGCCATGCGCAAGAAGACCGGCGAGCCCCTCGCGAAGCGCGTGGAGGAGTATCGGGCCCTCGGCGCCGAGCTGAACGTGCTGGCCTTCGTGACGATGATCCTGCCGAGCGAGGTGGTCGATGCGCCCGAGCACGGCTCGCTCTGCTTCCACCCCTCGCTGCTGCCGAAGTTCCGGGGCGGCAACGCGCTCGCGTGGCAGATCATCCAGGGCGAGACCGAGGCGGGGGTGACGGTGTTCCGCCCGGACGCGGGCGTGGACACCGGCCCGATCGTGGTGCAGAAGGGCCCGGTCCCGATCCAGCCGAAGCACACCGCCGCCACGCTCTACTTCGAGGAGCTCTACGAGCTCGGCGTCGACGCCATGGTCGAGGCGGTCGACCACGTCGACCGCGGGACCGCCGAGCTCCGGGTGCAGGACGAGTCCCAGGCGAGCTTCCAGGGGCTGGTCGGCGAGGAGGATGCGCGCATCGACTGGTCGAGGCCCGCTGCCGTGATCGACCGGCAGATCCGCGGCTGCGATCCCCAGCCCGGCGCCCACGCCGGACTGGCCGGCGCGCGCGTGCGCCTCTTCGATGCCTACCTCGCCGAGGAGTCGAGCGACGGCGAGCCCGGCACCGTGGTGGAGTGCCGGGACGGCGCCGCCCGCATCGCTGCCCGGGGCGGGAGCCTCTGGGTGGGCCGGGCGCGGGCGGAAGGCGGCAAGGTCTCGGCCGAGGAGGCGGGCCTCGTCGTCGGAACGCGTCTCGACTGACTCGCGCGATGCCGGGCGATTCGTGGGAGCGGCTGCGTGCGGGCCTCGCCGCCACGGGCTTCGACCGGGTCGGGATCGTCACCCGGGAGGCCTGGGACCGCCTCCAGCCCGAGCCCCTGCACGTCGCCCGGCTGCTGCCCGAGGCCCGCTCGGCCTTCGTCGTCGGCTGCGGTGGGCGCGCCCTGTTCGAGGCCGTCCAGGCCCGCGGCCTCGCCGGGCCCGATCCCGTGGACGCCTTCACCGAGGCCGAGATCGCCCGGCGCGCCGCCGCCCTCGAGGCGGCGGGGCACCGGGTCCGGGCCGTCTTCGCCCACCGGCCCGAGGCCGGGACCTATCTCGACTTCGTCGCCCTGGGCCGGGAGGCGGGGCTCGGCTGGCCGAGCCGGCTCGGCCTGCTGCTGCACCCGGAGGTCGGTCCCTGGATGAGCCTGCGCGCGGCCCTCCTGGTCGACGCTGCGCTCGAGGGGCCGGGCCCGCTCCCGGGCCCCGGGCCCTGCGAGGGCTGTCCGGCTCCTTGCCAGGGGGCCTGCCCGGCGTCGGCGCTGCCGGCCCGGGGCTTCGAGATCGAGGCCTGTGCGGCAAAGCGGCGGAGCGACCCGGGCTGCCGCGATCGCTGCGCGGCGCGTCGGGCCTGCGTCGTCGGGCCGGAGCACGCCTACTCGCAGGCAGCCGAGGGCCATCACATGGCGGCGGCCGCCCGGGCCATGGGGATTCCCCGACTGAAGTCGGTTCCCCCTGGGGATTCTTGACTTCATCTCCGCTGGCACGATCCTGAAAACCGATTAGTTTTCGGGCCCGTCTCAGGGGGTGGCTGCGGCCTGCCGATGGTCGGCCCAGCCTCCGCTGCGTCGAGGAGCTTCCGCCTAGGGAAGCGGCTCACGCGGGGGTCACCCCAGAGACGGAACGGAGTGAAGGTCTTCGGGGGCCACGGAGCTGGATGGCAACACCATCCCCCCAGTGCCGGCCACCCAGGAGCCGGGTTCGGCCCGGCGCTCCCCGCGACCCCAGTCGCACGGACCCCATCGAACAGTCGAGTCACAGGTTCCCGCCGAGAGACGGCGGCATCAGAGAGACTCGAACCAGCACCGGAAAGCTCGCGCGGCACGCCCGCGACGACGCAACGCGGCAAGACGTCATGATCACCGACCTCGAGAAGATCCGGAACATCGGCATCAGCGCCCACATCGATTCGGGCAAGACCACGCTCACGGAGCGGATCCTGTTCTACACGAACCGGATCCACCGCATCGCCGAGGTGCGCGGCAAGGACGGCGTGGGCGCCACCATGGATCACATGGAGCTCGAGAAGGAGCGCGGCATCACGATCACGTCCGCCGCGACCCACACCGAGTGGAACGATCACCACGTCAACATCATCGACACGCCCGGCCACGTGGACTTCACCATCGAGGTCGAGCGTTCGCTGCGCGTGCTCGACGGCGCCATCCTGGTGCTCTGCGGCGTGGCCGGCGTCCAGTCCCAGTCCATGACCGTCGACCGCCAGATGCGCCGCTACAAGGTCCCGCGCGTCGCGTTCATCAACAAGCTCGACCGCTCGGGCGCGAACCCGCGCCGCGTGGTCGAGGGCCTGCGCGAGAAGCTCAAGCACAATGCCGTGCTGATGCAGCTGCCCATCGGCCTCGAGGCCGATCACGAGGGCGTGGTCGACCTGATCACCATGAAGGCGATCCGCTTCGAGGGCGACAACGGCGAGAACCCCGTCGAGGGCGACATCCCCGCCGAGATGCTGGCCGAGGCCGAGGCCGCCCGCGAGGAGATGCTCGACGCCGTCTCCATGTTCTCGGACGAGCTGATGGAGGCAGTGCTCGAGGAGAAGGCCACCGAGGAGATGATCCACGAGGCCGTGCGCAAGGGTGTGCTCTCCCTCGACCTGACGCCGGTCTTCCTCGGCTCCGCCTACAAGAACAAGGGTGTGCAGCCCCTGCTCGACGCGGTGGTCCGCTACCTGCCGAGCCCCCTCGACGTCGAGAACACCGGCGTCGACCTCTCGAACGACGAGGCTTCGATCGTCATCGACAGCGACTCCCAGAAGCCGCTGGTCTCGCTGGCGTTCAAGCTCGAGGACGGGCGCTACGGCCAGCTCACCTACATCCGCATCTACCAGGGCACGATGGAGCGGGGCAGCAACATCTTCAACGCCCGTACCAAGAAGAAGCACAAGGTCGGTCGCCTGGTGCGGATGCACTCGAGCGACATGGAGGAGATCGAGAAGGCCGGCGCCGGCGACATCGTGGCGCTCTTCGGCATCGATTGCGCCTCCGGCGACACCTTCACCGACGGCAGCGTGGACCTCGCCATGAGCGCCATGCACGTGCCGGATCCGGTGATCTCGCTCTCGATCAACTGCACCGACCAGAAGGCCCAGGCCAACATGGGCAAGGCCCTCGGCCGCTTCGTTCGCGAGGACCCGACCTTCCGGGCCGGCGTGGACGAGGAGAGCGGCGAGACCGTGATCTCGGGCATGGGCGAGCTGCACCTCGAGGTGTACGTCGAGCGCATGAAGCGCGAGTACAACGTCGAGGTGGAGACGGGCGCGCCCCAGGTCGCCTATCGCGAGGCCATCTCCCAGCGGGCCGAGTTCGCCTACGTGCACAAGAAGCAGACGGGCGGCTCGGGCCAGTACGGCAAGGTCTGCGGCTTCGTCGAGCCCACGAGCGACGGCGAGGAGTTCGTCTTCAACAACGAGATCCGCGGCGGCGCGATCCCGGTCGAGTACATCCCCTCGGTCGAGAAGGGCTTCCGCCAGATGATGGACAAGGGCCGCATCATCGGCTTCCCGGTGACGGGCCTCGCCTTCACCATCAACGACGGCCAGGCCCACTCGGTCGACTCCTCGGACATGGCCTTCCAGGCCGCCGCCCGCGGTGCCTTCCGCGAGGTCTACCCCCGGGCCAAGCCGATCATCCTCGAGCCGGTCATGAAGCTCGGCGTCGAGGGCCCGGCCGAGTTCCAGGGCGCCGTGCTGAAGAGCGTCATGCAGCGCCGCGGCTCCGTGATCGGGACGACCGAGGAGGACGGCTTCTGTCAGGTCGAGGCCGAGGTGCCCCTGGCCGAGATGTTCGGATACGCCACGGATCTGCGCTCCCTGACCCAGGGGAAGGCGGAGTTCTCCCTCGAGTTCTCCAAGTATGCGCCGGTTCCGGCCGAGGTCTCCGAGGAGCTCAAGAAGAAGTACGCCGACCGTCGCCTGGTGGACGACGAGGAGTAACATCGGGGGAACCCGACAACCTCCCCTGGGCCTCCGGGCCCGGGCCCCTCTGGAGGACCAGACTGGATGGATCTCGATTTCCTGACCGCCCGGAGCCCCGTCCGCCTGCTCGAGAAGGGGCTCCACGGCGGGCTCGGCAAGGGCAATCTCGGTCTGGTGCTGGCCGCCCATGGCGTCGGCAAGACCTCCTTCCTGGTGGGCCTCGCCGTGGACGACCTGCTGCGTGGCGAGCACGTGCTGCACGTGGTGCTCGACCAGACCGTGGCCCACACCCGGGCCCACTACGACACGGTCTTCGAGGACCTCGTCTCCCACGCCCAGCTCGAGGACGAGGCCGTGGTGCATGCCGAGGCCGACCGTCGCCGCAGCATTCGCGCCTATCCGCCGGCCGCCTTCTCGGCCGGCAAGCTGCGCGAAGCCGTGAAGATCGAGCAGGAGGCGGGGGGCCGTCCCGCGCTCGTGATCCTCGAGGGCTTCGACGGGGCGACCCGCGACGAGCTGCAGGACGTGGGCAGCCTGGCCCAGGAGCTCGGTGTCGAGATCTGGCTCTCGGCTTCGTGTGCCACCGAGCAGGTGCAGGAGCTGCCCGAGAGCCTCGCGGCGAGCCGCGATCTCTTCGGCGTGATCGTGGCGCTCGAGCCCGACGGCCAGAGCGTGGCGCTGCGCGCACTCAAGGATCACGAGAACCCCGACGTGGCCGCGCTCCGCGTCGCTCTCGATCCCAAGTCCCTGCTTCTCGTTCGCTCGTGAGCGGCGCCGACGCGACCGCCGGGTGGATCTTCCTCGGCGTCGCGAGCATCGGAGCCGTCCTCGCCTTCACCGCCCTCCTGCAGCGCCGGCAGCTCGGCGCCCTGGCGGGCCCCTACTTCTTCGGCGCCTGGCTCACGGGGGAGCTCGCGCTCCATCACCTGGCGTGGCAGGCCCTGGCCACCCTCGTGTTCGCGGCCTTCGGGGCCTTCGCGAGCACCCCGGGCATCGTGGGGCTCGGCGTGGCCTTCGTCGGCTGGGGAGCCCTGCTCAGCGCCCATCTGCGCGCCGAGTCCGACCCGCTGCGCGTGGACGAGCCGAGCGAGTCCGTGGTGCTCGACGTGCCGCGAGACGTCTCGGCCGGCGAGTGGCTGCGTCCCTTCCGCATGCGTCGGCCCGGCGTGACCCGCCTCGCCAACGTCGCCTACTCCGACCCCCAGCCCCGAGATCGCGGGCGTCGCAACCTCCTCGACGTCGTGATGCCCGAAGCGCCGGGCGAGGGTCGGCCCGCCCTCGTCCAGATCCACGGCGGCGGCTGGGTGATCGGCAACAAGGAGGAGCAGGCCCAGCCGCTGATGCACCACATGGCCGAGCGCGGCTGGGTGTGCTTCGCGCCCAACTATCGCCTGAGTCGGCCGGGGCGCATGCCCGACCCCGTGGTGGACGTGAAGCGCGCGATCGCCTGGGTGCGGGAGCACGCCGACGACTACGGCGTCGATCCCGAGTTCGTGTGCATCACCGGCGGCTCGGCCGGCGGCCATCTCGCAGCGCTCGCGGCGCTCTCCGCGGGCGACGGCGACTGGCAGCCGGGCTTCGAGCACGCCGACACGTCGGTGGCGGCCTGCGTGCCGTTCTACGGCGTGTACGACTTCCTCGACCGCCAGGGCATTCGCGGCCGCCAGGCGATGCAGCCGTTCCTGTCGAACCGCGTCTTCCCGGGGACGCCAATCACCGACGGCGACCTGTGGGAGCGCTGCTCGCCCATCTCCCGGGTCCACGCCCAGGCGCCCCCGTTCCTGGTGATCCACGGGACCCACGACTCCCTGGTGTTCGTGGAGGAGGCCCGCGCGTTCGTGGATGCGCTGCGCGAGAAGTCGCAGTCGCCCGTGGCCTACCTCGAGTCCCAGGGCGCTCAGCACGCCTTCGACACCTTCCACTCGGTGCGCTCGGTCCGCACCATCCGCGCCGTGGCGGCGTTCCTCTCCGCCCAGCACGAGGCCTACCTGGATCGCTAGCGTGGATCGCTAGAGGGTGGAGAGGACCCCCGGGGGTCTCCGGGGCCGGTGGGCGGCTCGACGGTTCGAGTAAATACTCTTAGAGTATGTGCATGGACGGATCGGGTCCCCCCACCGAGTCGCCGGGCGAGTACCGCGTCGAGGAGCTCGCGCGCCGAGCGTCCGTCTCGGTCGACACCGTCCGCTACTACCAGACCCGCGGGCTGCTCCCGGCTCCGCGGCGTCGCGGCCGGGTGGCCCTGTACGGAGACGCCCACCTCGAGCGCCTGGCGCGGATCCGGGCGCTCCACGAGGAGGGCCTGACCCTCGCGCTGATCGCCAAGGTGCTCGAGGCGCCCGAGGAGTCGCCCACGGGCCCGCTGCTCGAGGCGCTCGCCCGGGAGCACGTGGGCGAGCGCACCTTGTCTCGAGAGGAGCTGGCCCGCGAGGCCGGGCTGCCCGCGGCGTTGGTCTCGGCGGCGCAGCAGGCCGGGCTGCTCGAGCCGCTGCATCTCGAGGGCGAGGAGCGCTTCGCGGCCAGCGACGTCGAGATGGCCCGCGCGGGTCTCGCCGTGCTGCAGGCGGGCTTTCCCATGGCCGAGCTGCTGCAGCTGGCCGTCGACCACGCGCGCAACGTGCGCGACGTGACCGAGCGCGCGATCGATCTCTTCGACGACAACGTGCGCAAGACGGCGCTCGAGGACGCCGAGGGCGCCGCCTCGGTCACCGCGGCGTTCCACGACCTGCTGCCCCAGGTGACCCGCCTGATCGCGCTGCACTTCCAGCGCACGCTGGTGACGCGCGCCCTCGAGCGTCTCGACCGAAGCGGCGCCAGCGACGATCTGCGTGCCGCGCTCTCGGCGACCCGCGATCGCAGCCTCGCCATCGAGGTCGGCTGGCGCGGTGCCGGGGGAGGGCGGCGCCCGTGAGCGAGCGAGCCCTGCGCGACCCGGGGCGGAGCAGCGTGCTGCCCGCGGCCGAGGAGAAGCGGCAGAGCGTGCAGTCGATGTTCGATCGCATCGCTCCGCGCTACGACCTGCTGAACCGGCTGCTGACCCTCGGCCTCGACCAGCGCTGGCGGCGGCTGGCGCTCGATACGGTGGGCGTCTCGTCCGACGATCTCGTGCCCGACATCGCCTGCGGTACCGGCGACCTGGCCGAGGCGAGCGTCGCGCGCGGGGCCCGCGTGATCGGGCTCGACTTCGCTCGTGAGATGCTGCGCGGCGCGTTCGTGCGCGGCGTTCCGTCCCTGGCCCAGGCCGACGCCCAGCAGCTTCCCGTCGCCGACGGGATCGCCGACGTGATCACCTGCGGCTTCGCGCTTCGCAACTTCGCGGATCTCGAGGTGGCGCTCGCCGAGATGGCGCGAGTGCTGGCCCCCGGCGGACGGATCGCGCTCGTCGAGGTGGATGCTCCGGACAATGCCCTGCTTCGCCTGGGCCATCGTCTGCACTTCGAGTGGCTGGTACCCGCCATCGGCGGCCTGCTCTCCGATCGGAGCGCCTATCGCTACCTGCCCGAGAGCACGGTGTACCTGCCGCCGCGGGCCGAGCTGCTCGCGATGATCGAGCGCCAGGGCTTCGAGGACGTGCGCCGCAAGAGCCTCGGGCTCGGCGCCGCGCAGCTGCTCACCGCGCGCAAGCGAGCGGCATCGTGACGGGCCTTCCCGCCCGCGAGGAGATCCGCGTTCGCTGGGTCGAGCTCGAAGCCGGGCTCGATCCGCTCGCGATCTTCGGTGCCGGGAACGACCACGACCGCTTCTACTGGGAGCGCCCGGCGAGCGGAGAGGCGTTCGTCGGCCTGGGCCGCACCGCGGCGCTCTCCGCCACGGGTGCCGAGCGCTTCGAGGTGATCGATCGCGGACGAGCCGCCTTCGCATCCCGGCTGCACATCGAAGGGGAAGCGGCACCTCCGCCGGGCGCGTACTGGCTCGGCGGCTTCTCGTTCGACGACGAGCCCGTTCGCAGCGCGACCTGGCACGGCTTTCCCGCGGCCCGCTTCGTGCTGCCGCGAATGCTGTTCGTCTGGCGCGACGGGCGCTGCCTCGGCGCCGTGGCCGGCCCGGACGGCGAGGCTGCCGAGGCGATGCTCCGCGCCCATGCCGAGCGAGCGGGGGAGGAGCGGACGGACACCCGCAATCGGGGCGCCGCGAGCTTCGACGCCCGCTCGGATGCCGCACCCGAGGACTACCGCCGGCGCGTCTCCGCCGCCGTCGAGGCGATTCGCGCCGCAGACGACGGCCTCGAGAAGCTCGTGGTGGCCCGCTCGTGTCGCATGAAGTCGCGTCGGGGCTTCGAGCCGGTCGCGCTCCTGGGCGAGCTGCGTCGCGCCCATCCCGCGTGCGCCAGCTTCGCGGTCGGACGCGGGCCGGCGTGCTTCCTCGGCGCCTCCCCCGAGCGTCTGATCCGCGTCGAGCCCGACGGCCGCGTCGCCACCGAGGCGCTCGCCGGCACGCGGGCCCGCGGCCGCTCGCCCGAAGAGGACGCGTCGCTCGCGCGCGCGCTCGTCGAGAGCAAGAAGGACCAGGCCGAGCACGCCCTGGTCGTCTCGGCGATCCGCGAGGCCCTCGGGCCCGCCTGCGTCGAGCTCGAGGTCCCCGAGGCGCCTCGCATCTTCGCCACCTCGGGCATCCAGCACCTGCAGACGCCGTTCGCCGGACGGCTGCGCGAGCCGCGGGCGAGCCTCCCCGAGCTCGCGGCGCGGCTGCACCCCACGCCGGCGGTGGGTGGCGTGCCCGGCCCGGCCGCGCGCCACTGGCTTCGCGAGCACGAGCGGCTGGATCGGGGCTGGTACGCCGCGCCCATCGGCTTCCTGGGGAGCGACGGCAGTGGCGAGCTCACCGTGGCCCTGCGTTCCGCGCTGATCCGCGGGCGCAGAGCGGCCGCCTGGGCCGGCGCGGGCATCGTGGCCGACTCCGACCCGGGAGACGAGCTGGAAGAGACGCGCCTGAAGCTCCGCACCATCCTGACGCCGATGATGGAGATCTGAGTTGGTCGAGAGGACGCGACTGCTGGGCCCGCGCGAGCTCGAGGCCCGCAACCCGAACCTGGCCTTCGCCGTGGCGCTCTTCGAGGCGCTGGCCGGAAGCGGCGTCGAGCACGTGTGCATCTGCCCCGGCTCGCGGTCGGCTCCGCTGGCGACCGCCGCGCGCTCCCTTCCCGGGCTACGCACCCACGTCCTGGTGGACGAGCGCTCGGCCGCCTTCGTCGGGCTGGGCATCGCCCGTCGCTCGGGGGCGCCCGTCGCACTCGTGTGTACGTCGGGCATGGCGGCCGCCAACTTCCACCCGGCGGTGGCCGAGGCGGACCTCTCGCGCGCGCCGCTGATCGTGCTCTCCGCCGACCGGCCGCCCGAGCTGCGCGGCTTCGGCGCGCCGCAGACCATCGAGCAGCCCGGGCTCTTCGCCCGCCACGTGCGCTACGAGCACGACGCGGCCGTGCCGCGCCCCGAGCTCGACGTGCGCCGCTACGGGCTCTCCCTCGGTGCCCGCGCCGTCCACGAGGCGACGGGGCGTCGTCCCGGGCCGGTCCACCTGAACCTGCCCTTCGACGAGCCTCTCGATCCCGCGGCCCAGGCTCCGAGCGGTCCGCCCCTGGGCGAGCGGGACGAGGCGCGGGGCGGGCGCGAGCGCGGCCCGGCGCGTCGATCGCTCGGCATCGCCGTGCCTTCGCCCGACGTCGTGGCCGACTGGACCGAGATCATCGGGTCCACCTCGCGCGGCGCGATCGTGTGCGGCCCCCTCGATGCGGACGCCGACCTCGCCGAGGCGATCCTCGAGCTCGGCCGTGCGGCCGGCTGGCCCGTCTTCGCCGAGCTCACCTCGCAGCTCCGGCGCGGCCCCTGGGCGGGCGCCGGCCCGCTGGTGGCGGGCTTCGACGCCCTGTTGCGCGATCCCGCGCGGGCCGACGCGTGGGCGCCCGATCGCGTGCTGCGCTTCGGCGCGCCGCCCACCAGCAAGGCGTGCAACGCCTGGCTCCACGCCCACGCCGGGGCCGGAGGCGCGCGTCTCGCCGTGGTGGATGCCAGCGGGACCCGGGCCGACCCGGGTCACTGCGTGGACGAGTGGCTCGAGGTGGACCCCGAGCTCTGGTGTCGGCGCGTGGCCGACCGCCTCTCGGCGCGCAACGCCGCCGGCCGGGGCGCGGCCGACCCGGCCTGGCTGGCGGACATCGCGGCGGCGGACAAGCGGGTGGGCTCGGCCCAGCGCGACTTCCTGGACTCGCGCCCGGGCCTCCAGAGTCTCGGCACGGCCGACGTCCTGCTCCAGGAGCTGCCGGCGGAGGCGACGCTCTACCTCGCCAACAGCATGAGCGTGCGCGATGCCGAGACGGTCGCGCGCGGCGCGGAGCGCGAGGTGCGCGTGGTCGCCAACCGCGGAGCGAACGGCATCGACGGCCTGATCTCGAGCGGCCTCGGGGCATCGCTCGTCGCGCCCGGTCCGACGGCGCTCTTGATCGGCGACCTGGCTTTCCTCCACGATCTCTCCGCACTGGCCGCGGCGCCGGCACTCGGTGCGTCGCTCACCATCGTGGTGCTGAACGACGACGGCGGCGGGATCTTCTCGTATCTGCCGGTCGCGGCCCACGGCGAAGAGGTGGCCTTCGACGAGCTCTTCCGCGTCCGACATGGTCTCGCGCTGGACGGCGCGAGCCGGGGGCTCGGGGCCGACGCCGTGCGGGTGAGCGACGCCGACGGACTGCGCAAGGCGCTGCGCGCCTCCTTCGAGGCGCCCGGCGTGCAGGTGATCGAGGTGCCCATCGACGCCGAGGAGAACGGGGCCGAGCACCGTGCGCTCTTCGCCACCCTCGCCGAGGCGGCGAGCGAGGCGGACGCCTCGTGAGCCCGGGTCCCGAGCGACGCCGGATCCGCGTCTCGCCGGAGCGCGAGGTGGCCTTCGTCGACGAGGGTGAGGGCCCTGCGCTCTTCGTCCTGCACGGCTTCACCGGGAGCTGCGACAGCGTAGCCGGGCTCGCCGCCGGCTGTGCAGCCGGCCATGCCGACGGCCATGCAGCCGGCCATTCGGCTGGGCGCCGCGTGGTCCGCGTCTACCTCCCCGGGCACGGAGGCACGCGCGTTCCGGCCGACCCCGCTGCGCACTCGATGGAGGCGTGCGTCGCCGATCTCGAGGCGGTGGCCGAGGCGCTCGGCATCCAACGCTGCGCCGTGGCGGGCTACTCGATGGGCGCCCGCGCCGCCCTCGCGTGGGCCGTCTTCCGGCCCGAGCGCGTACGCGCGCTCGCCCTGGTCGGCGCCCGTGCCGGCTTCGCGGATCGCGAGGCCCGCGAGAAGCGGATCGCCGCCGACGAGTCCCTGGCCGATCGCATCGAGGCGCAGGGTCTCGAGTGGTTCGTGGACCACTGGATGGCGCTCCCGCTCTTCGCCTCGCAGAAGCGGCTCGGACCCGAGGCGCTGGCGCGGGCGCGGGAGGCGCGGCTCGGGGCCGACCCCGCCGGGCTCGCAGCGTCCCTGCGCGGCATGGGCGCCGGTGCCCAGCCCGCCCTGCACGCGCGCCTGCCGGAGCTCCGGGCCCGCACGCTGCTGCTCGTGGGCGACGAGGACGAGCGCTTCCGCGTCGAGGCGCACGACCTCGCCGGGCGCATCCCCGACGCCCGGGTCGCCCTGATCCCCGAGGCCGGGCACGCCGCCCACCTCGAGAACCCGGTCGCCACGGTCGCCGCGATCGATTCCTTCCTGGACGAGGTGCGCTCGTGAGCGAGATGGTGAACCCCGGGCTGGGCCAGGCCTGGTGGCTGGCACTGCGTCCCCGCACCCTGCTCGCCGGGGTGGTGCCGGTCCTGGTCGGAACCGGTGTCGCACTCTTCGACGGGAGCGCACGCTTCCTGCCCGCGATCGCGGCCCTCGCGGGATCGCTCTGGATCCAGATCGGCACGAACCTGGTGAACGACTACGCCGACTTCGAGCGCGGCGCCGACGACGACGAGCGGCTCGGTCCGGCGCGTGCCGCCCAGTCCGGCTGGATCTCGGTCGAGCGCCTGCGTCTGGCGGCTGCCTTCGCCTTCGGAATGGCCGCGCTCGTGGGGATCTACCTGGTGTGGCAGGGCGGCTGGCCCATCCTCGTGCTCGGCGCACTCGGCCTCGTCTGCGGCTGGGCCTACACCGCCGGCCCCTTTCCGCTCGGCTACCGCGGGCTCGGCGACGTGCTGGTGTTCGTGTTCTTCGGCCTCTTCGCCGTGGCGGGCACCCACGCCGTCCAGGCCCGCGACTTCTCGCTGCTGGCGCTGCTCGCGGGCGTGCCGGTCGGCGCACTGGCCACCCTGATCCTGTCGATCAACAACCTGCGCGACCGCGAAGGCGACGTGCGGGTGGGGAAGCGGACCCTGGCCGTGCGCCTCGGTGAGAGCGGCGCCCGCCGCTTCGCCCTCTGCCTGCTGGTGGGGAGCTATGCGTTCCTGCCGGTGCTGCGTCTGGCCGGTGCGCCGTGGCTCGCGTGTGTGCTGCCGCTGCTGAGCCTGCCCCTGGCGTGGCCCCTCGCCGTTCGCATCCAGCGTGAGAGCGGGCCCGCGCTCAACGAGTGTCTGGCGGCTGCGGCCCGTCTGGAGGCCGTGTACGGCGCCCTGCTGTTCGCCGGCTTCTGGATCGGACGTTAGGCGCCAGGGCCCGGGCCGCGTGTCCCGCGTCCGCTTCGAGGCGGTCCGAATGCGCCGCACCCTGCGCCGCCCGATTCGCACGGCGCAGGCGGTGCTCGAAGAGCGCGGTGGCTTCTTCGTGTGCTTGCGCGACGACGACGGGCGAGTCGGACGCGGTGAGGTCGCGCCGCTCCCGGGCTTCGGCACCGAGAGCGAGACGGAGGCAGAGCAGGCCTTGTCCGGCCTCGACGCCGGTGCGCTGAAGCTTCCCGATGCGCCGGGACAGTCCCCGACGCTGCCCGAGGGCCTCGGCCCCTGCGTGCGCTTCGGCCTCGAGACGGCGCTGCTCGATCTGGCAGCCCAGCGGGCGGGCGTCCCCCTGCATCGCTGGCTCGGGGGAGACGCGACGTCGCCCCGCGTCGCGGTCAACGCGCTCCTGGCCGAGGCCGATCCTCGGGCGCGCGTCGCCGAGGCCCTGGCGGCGCGCCGCGCGGGCTTCTCGTGCCTCAAGCTCAAGCTCGTCGGCGCGGAGCCGGAGGCGCTGGAAGGGGTCCGCGCCCTGCGTCGGGCACTCGGCGCCGCGCCGGCGCTTCGGGTGGACTGGAATCAGGGGCTCGACGCCAGGGCGGCCCGGCGCGCGCTCGAGACCCTTCGCGACAGCGCGCTCGAGTACGTCGAGCAGCCGCTGCCGGCCGACCAGCTACTGGAGCTGCGGAGTCTGCGAGAGATCGGCGTGCCGATCGCGGCGGACGAGTCGGCGTCCGACCCGGAGGGGCTCGCGCGGGTGCTCTCGGCCGAGGCCGCCGACGTGGTGGTGCTGAAGCCCGCGACCCTGGGCGGCCTGCTCGCGACGCGCGCCTGGGCGCTGCGCGCCGCGGACGCCGGCGTCGGGGTGACGATCACGTCGCTGCTCGATGGAGCCGTGGCGCACTGGGCGGGCCTGCACCTCGTGGCCTCGCTGCCGGGTGCGAAGCGCGCAGCCGGTCTCGGATCGGCCGGGTCGCTGCGCGACGACGTCCTGCCGGAGCCTCCGATCGACGCGGGCTGCATCGCACTGCGCGACGCGCCCGGCCTCGGGATCGACTCGTGAGGGAGCGCCCCTGGATCCTCGAGCGACTGCGGAAGAGCCCCGATGCGCTGGCGTTCGCGCGCGCGGAGGAGTCCCTCGACTGGCGCGCGCTCTCGGGCCTCGCCTTCGGCCGCGCCGCGTTCCTGCAGGAGCAGGGGATCGGGACGGGCAGCCTGATCTCGGTGCGGACGTCCGATGCCTCGGTGTTCGCGAGCTTCCTCCACGCGGCGCAGCTCCTCGGCGCGACGCTGCTCCCGATCCACGCGCGCCTCACCGAGGGTGAGGTCGCCACCCAGCTCGGTCATGCCGAGCCGGCCGCGCACTTCGATCACCCCGAGCCCGCGCCCGCCCGGGACGAAGCTCCCGCCGGGCTTCCCGAGGGCTTCGATCCCGAGGCCGATTTCGTCGTACTCTTCACTTCGGGGACGAGCGGGCGGGCCAAGGCGGCGCGCTTGAGTCACCGGAGCTTCGCCGCCCACGCGAAGGCCTCGGCGGCCCATCTCGGGGGCGCTCCCGACGATCGCTGGCTCGCCTGCCTGCCGTTGTTCCACGTGGGCGGCATCTCGATCCTCGTGCGCAACGTGCTGTCGGGCGTGCCGGTGTTCGTGCACGACGGCTTCGACCCGGCGCGCGTGCGCGATGCGCTCGCGAGCGAGCGGATCACCCACGTCTCGCTCGTGCCGACGATGCTGAAGCGGCTGCTCGAGCTTCCCGGCGGCATGCCGGCGTTCCCGGCGCTGCGCGTGATCCTGCTGGGCGGGGCGGCCGCCTCGCCCGAGCTCCTCGAACGGGCCGGGAAGGCGGGGCTCCCCGTGTGCCCGACCTACGGGCTGACCGAGGCCTGCTCCCAGGTCGCCACCGCGCTGCCGAGCGACGGGGCCCCGGGCTTCGCGCGTCCCCTCCCGGGAGTCGAGGTGCGCATCCAGGCCGAGCCCGGTGCCGCGCGCGGCGAGATCCAGGTGCGCGGTCCGACGGTCTTCTCGGGCTACTGGCGCGATCCCGAGGCGACGGCCCGGGCGTTCGAAGGCGGCTGGCTCCGGACCGGAGACACCGGTTCGCTCGACGAGGAGGGACGGCTCCGGGTGTTCGGGCGCGAGGGCGACCTCCTGGTCACCGGCGGCGAGAACGTCTCGCCCCTCGAGATCGAGACGGTGCTCGAATCGCACCCGGCGGTCGTCGAGGCGGCGGTCCTGGGCGTGGCCGATCCGGACCTCGGCGAGCGGGTCGTGGCGCTCGTCGTCCTGAAGGGCGACGCACCGGATCCCGAAGCGCTTCGCCTCCACTGCCGCGAGCGGCTGGCGGGCTTCAAGCGGCCCCGGGAGCTTCGCCGCGCGCCGGCGCTACCGCGCAATGCCCTCGGCAAGCTCTTGCGGCGCGAGCTCGCTCAGCGGTTCTGGAACTCCGAGAGCTGGTCGCGGTAGCGGGCCCGCAGGGCGTTCACGTCCTGGCGGCCGAACCCGAGCTCCTCGGCGATGGTGTGGATCTCGGCGCTCTCGTCGCTCGAGATGGTGCCGTCGGCGGCCGCCACGGCGAACAGGCACTCGAGCATGGCGATGCGCTGGGCCGAGGTCGCGATGTCCCGGAACTGCCGGGTGACCACGTAGTCCTCGGTGCTGCCGAAGACGCGGGCCTGGGACTTGGCGATCTCGACGACCAGCGCGGCCTCCTGATCGGAGATGCCCCCGAGGTCGTGGACGATCGCCCCCATGGTCTCGGTCTCCTCCTCGGCGAAGGAGAGGTCGGCGTGGGCCACCCGGGCCAGCACGTAGGCGAAGGCGGCGAGGTAGCGCGCCTTCTCGGCGTCGAGTCGTTCGAGCTGGTCGGCGATGCGGCGCACGGTGGCCGTCTCGCGTTCGGCGGGCTCGTCGCCGCCGAGGCCGAGGAAGCGGAGCAGGGACATGGCCCGCAGGCTAGCGTTGAGGCCCGACGCCGGGCCAACCTCGTCGGGGTGACCGGCATCCGGCCCAGGGCTACGATCGGCCCGTGACGCTTCCCTCCGACGATACGGTCCTGCTCCTCCACAACCCGCGCTGCTCGAAGAGCCGCAAGCTCCGCGAGCTCCTGGTCGAGCGCGGCGCGAGCTTCCAGGAGCGGGCCTACCTGGACGAGCCGCTCGACCGGGCCGAGCTCGAGGATCTGCGGAAGCGTCTCGAGCGCCCGGTCGCCGAGTGGGTCCGCAAGGGCGAGGCGGCATTCCAGGAGCACGGGCTCGCTCCCGACTCCGGCGAGGCCGAGCTGCTCGGCGCGATCGCCGACGCCCCCATCCTGCTCGAACGCCCGATCCTGGTGCGCGGCCCGCGGGCGCGGGTGGGTCGTCCACCCGAAGACGCCCTGGAGCTGCTCTGATGGACGCGGAGGCGGCGGCCGAAGACAAGGTCCTCCTCGATCGGCTACGGGCCGGCGATGCCGCGGCCTTCGAGAAGTGGGTGCGCGAGAGCACGCCCCGGCTCCTAGCCGTGACCCGGCGACTGCTGCGCAACGAGGAGGACGCCCAGGACGCCGTCCAGGAGGCCTTCGTGTCGGCCTTCAAGAACCTCGACGGCTTCCACGGGGGATCCAAGCTCTCGACCTGGCTGCACCGCATCGCCGTCAACGCCGCGCTGATGAAGCTGCGCAGCAAGAAGCGCAAGCCCGAGGAATCCATCGAGGATCTCCAGCCGCGCTTTCTCGAGGACGGGCACTTCCAGAACGAGCCCACCGAGTGGACCGAGGGGGTCGACGACCTGCTCGGCCGCCAGGCGGTCCGGGTCCAGGTGCGGGAGGCCATCGAGGGACTCCCCGAGTCGTTTCGTAACGTGCTCCTGCTGCGCGACATCGAAGAGCTCGACACCGCAGAGGTGGCCAAGATCCTCGACATCTCGACCGGGGCGGTGAAGACGCGACTCCATCGCGCTCGCATCGCCCTCCGAGAGCAGCTCGATGCCATCCTCCGTGCCGATGCAGGAGACGCCCGATCATGATGACCTGCCAGGAGCTCACCGACTTCCTGATGGCCTACCTCGACGACGAGCTTCCCGACAAGGAGCGCGCGGTCTTCGAGGAGCACATGGGGATGTGCCCGCCGTGCGTGGCGTACATCGAGTCGTACAAGGAGACGGTCGAGCTCGGCAAGGCGGTCTGCCGGGCGGACTGCGACGAGCTGCCGACCGACGTGCCCGAGAACCTGATCCCCGCCATCCTCGCCTCTCGCACTACGACGTAGGATCGTCCCTCTCGATCCGTTGGTCGGTGCCAGGGCCGGGGCGGAAGGGGGCTCCGTGCTCAGACAGTCCTCGGCGCTCTGGCTCCGGGGCTCGCGCGAGCAGGGAGGGCGCCTGCGGAACTGCGATCGTCGGCCCTCGCCATGGGACTTCAGGGACGACAGCTCGCGCCTGGCAACGCGCGACGCACGCTCGCCTCCCGCACGAGGA
>JAAUYD010261565.1_pt1 | contig 22519 bp, 15 predicted proteins | sample 7278101 | NCBI WGS metagenome assembly JAAUYD01 (sample SAMN14350128, study PRJNA611818) | marine sediment metagenome | isolation source: surface marine sediment (0.6m) | place: French Polynesia: Moorea | collected 2018-08
CCACGCGTTGTGCGAAAAACGCAACGTTGATTTTTTATCAGCATAAGGGGATTAATCCATGTACTCCAATAGCAAACTGCAGACGGCAGTTCGCTTGAGCCTAGGTATGGGCGCAGGCGCACTTGCTGTCGGATTTGCACCTGGCGCTCTTGCCCAGGATGCAAGTTCAGCAGATGAGCCGTTAGAAGAGATTATCACTACGGGGTCCCGCATTAAGCGTGCGGACATCGATAGTGCAAGTCCGGTAACGGTAATCGACCGTGAGGTACTGCTCGCGCAGGGCATCACGGACGTGGGTAACCTGCTCCAGCGTATGCCGTCAATGTCCGGTTCTCCAATCGGCACGACGACGAACAACGGTGGTAACGGTTCCGTACAGATCGATCTGCGCGGTATGGGCGTCGATCGTACGCTGACGCTCGTCAACGGTATGCGCACTGTTGATGGCGGCGACTACCAGACGATTCCTGCCAACATGATCGAGCGCGTCGAAATTCTGAAAGACGGTGCCTCGGCTGTGTACGGCGCGGACGCGGTAGCCGGCGTAGTAAACATCATCACGCGTCGTGACTTCGAAGGTCTCGAGCTCACAGCTCAGAACGCAGACTTCTTCGACATGGACGACGGTGCTCAGTTGTCGGTCGGCCTGATCGCAGGCAAGACGTTTGATTCCGGCAACATCATGTTCGGTGCCGAGTTCGTCGATCAGAAGCAGGCCTTCCAGAGCGATGCTCCGTGGGACTACTTCCAGAACTCGTACTACATCTATCCTGAAGGCTGCGAATTCACGCTGACCGAGCCGTACCCGACGGGTTGCTTCCCGATCGGTTCGTCTCGCGTACCGCAGAGTCGTCTGCCGTTCCTGAACCAGGGCCTGTTCCACATCGGCACGGCTGCAACGCAGCCTTACGAGGTTGGCCTGATGACGTCGGGTGCTGCGCCTACGTACAACTATGCGCCTGTGAACTACATCCAGACGCCGTACGAGCGCACCAACCTGTTCATGGAGTCGAACTTCGAACTGACCGATACGGTTAGCCTGAGCGTAGGCGTTCGCGGTAACTTCCGTCAGTCGGCACAGGAGCTTGCTCCGCTGCCGTACACCGGTGGTGATCCGTACTACAACGGCTTCTACGCCGATCCTGTATCGGGCACGACAGTCCCGTACGAGGGTGTTTCGGAGAACAACTACTACCTGCGTCGCGCAGTCGATGCCTACAACGCAGCCAACGGCACGTCGCTTGTTTACGAGCCGGTTGTTCAGCCGCGCCGTCGTATGCTCGAGACGAACCGCCGGTTCACGCAGGACATCACCCAGATCCAGGCCGTTTTCTCGCTTCAAGGCGAGCTCAACGAGATGGACTGGGAGGTTCACTACAACCAGGGCTATCGTTCACGCACGGACGTCGACAGCGGTCAGTTCTCAGGCGCTCGCCTGTTCAACGCGCTCGGCCCATCTGCCGATCTCGATGGCGACGGCCAGCCCGAGTGCTACGCACTGCCAGGCACCGATCCGGGTGGCGTCGACGCCGCTTCGCTGATCACCGGTTGTGTTCCGCTGAACCTCTTCGGTGGTGGCGAAGTCGATCCGGTCTCGAGTCAGCCTACGGTAACCACGCTGACGCAGGACATGATTGACTACGTTTCGGTCGATCTGATCGATACGTTCCAGTTCCAGATGAAGCAGGCTGGTGTCAGCCTTGCCGGTTCTGCCATGGATCTTCCGGGCGGCGAGCTCGGTTGGGCAGTCGGCTACGGCTACTGGGAACAGCAGTACACGTACTCTCCGGATTCGGCGAAAGCCACCGGTGCGGCTACGGGTAACGTTGGTGCCGGTACCGACGGCTCGCTGTACAACAACAGCATCTTCGTCGAAGTTCTGGCTCCGGTTCTCGACAACGGCGAGCAGGCTATCGACCTGAAAGCCGGCGTCCGCTACGACGACTGGAACGTGTTCGACGGCGATACGACGTGGCAGTTTGGCGTGGAATTCCAGGCAATCGATGCCCTGAAACTCCGCGCTACGGCCGGCACGATCTTCCGTGCGCCGACGATCAGCGACCTGTTTGGTGGCCAGATCGACAGCTTCCCGACGTTCTCGGATCCGTGTAACGCCGCTAACTTCGCCGGTTCGCCGGGCTGTGCACAGGTAGCACCGCAGTTCGACAACCAGTTGAACGCGAAGATCGGTGGTAACCCGAATCTCGTACCGGAGACGGGCGACACGTTCACGGCTGGCGCAGTATTCAGCCCCGACCTCGGCGATCACGACCTCACGGTCACGCTGGATTACTGGCAGGTTGAAATCGAGGACGGCATCAGCTCCCTCGGCGTCCAGTTCACGTTGGATGACTGCTACGTCAACCAGAACCCGGCGTCTTGTGCTCTGATCACGCGTAACCCGAACTACACGATCAACCAGGTTCTGGACGCGGATCTCAACGTAGCCGACCAGGGTGCCAAGGGTGTCGACACGGAAATCCGTTGGGGCATGGATTCGGATTACGGCCAATGGCAGGCATCTCTCCTCTGGTCGCACCTCCTCGAGCGTACGAAAGTTGCTCGTCCGGGCGCAGCTGAGGAAGACCTTTCCGGTCGTTATACCGATCCGACCGCAGAAGACGGTGGCGCTTACGCAGAAAACAAGATCAATTACTCGATCCAGTGGATGCGTGACGGCCTGTCAATCGGTTACCTCGGTGAGTACGTCAGCGCACTCGATGCAGATACGTTCTGTAACTGCGACAGTGACGGCGATCCGTCCAACAACGGACCGAACGGTGAGTACATCCAGGCAATCGACTCAGTGCTCTACCACGACATCGTTATCGACTATACGTTCGAAGAGTACGGCACCAACATCGCAGCAGGTTTCACCAACCTGACCGATGAAATGCCTCCGTACATCGACACGGGATTCAATGCCAATACGGATCCTGCAACGTATCGTTTGTTCGGTCGTGGCTACTACATCCGCCTGACGCAGTCCTTCGAATAAGCGCTGCGACTGGTAATACGTAGTAACAGAGAAGGGCCGCGAAAGCGGCCCTTCTTTTTTACGGAGATTGCGGTGAGGCTTACTGCCAGAAGCGTTCGTCATCGGCGAGTTCGTAGACGGATTCCGCGAGTTCGATCAGCTCGGCTTTCCTATCCGCATCGTCGGTACGCTCGGCGTCGAGTTGCCACTTCATCGCGAAATGGCGCAATGCGTCACGGGGCGACGCCGCATTTGCCGACGCCGTAAAGTCGAGCGGCGCTTCACCGGCGATGAACCAATGGAACGTCCTCGGGTTCATTTGCTCGCGAAGCTGGCCAACCAACAGCCTGTTGGGCAGCGCCCAGGCAGGGCGCGCTTCAACAAGCGCTTCATCGACGATGCCGGCATCGGCCGCACCGCGGATCGCCTCGTTCACGAGTCTACTCATCCATTTCTTCGTGTCGTCGTCCATTCCGGTCAATCAGCTCTCGTCGCAATCAGAATCCAGGCGAGCGGCAGATTGCTGTCGGAAACCACGAACTGGCCTGCCTGGTCTATCTTGAAATTGTCCCGCTCCAGATGAGCGCGGATCCTCTCGAACGCGCTTGCATCGGCAGCCGTGGACAGCATTGACTCCATGCGCCCAGCGTACGCGTCAACCTCATCGTTCATCGTCGCGAGCCAGCCGAGCACGTCGTCGGGTTCGTAGTGAGGCATACGGCTGTGAATTCGTGCGACGTCGTCGTACAGCGTCGACAGCGTGCCGCCAGCAACTGCATCTCCGTACTCGTCCAGAGTCTTCTCGAGTTCCTCGACGGCCGGTGCGAGTTTCCTGCCAGCGTCGTCGTACGGCGTCCTGTCGGCGCCGCGTACAGCGGCAAACCCGCGCCGGAACAGCTCGGTGGCGAGCGGAATGAAACTCGAGGCGCGCAGGCGCTCGATTGCCGTAAGACTGTCGGCGCACTCCCGGTGAACGATGCCGTTGTCGATATGCATGAGGAGGGCCAGACAGCCGCCTGGCGCGACGAGTCGCGCCGCTTCGAAGACAGCTTCGGGTCCGGCATATTCTATGCCGAACTGGCTCGTTACGATGTCGCAGGTCGCGTCATCAAGTGGCATCGCTGCCGCGTCAGCGACGATGCCCTTTACGTTTGGAAATCGCTCGATGACGTTGTCGATGGCGGTCGGTGCAATGTCGATACACGTAACATCGGCCGCGCGGTCACCCAACGCCCGCAATGCCGACTCGAGCACCGCCCCGTTGCCTGTCGCGACATCCACGTAGCTCGGGTTGGGGTAACGAGTGCCCCAATGCTCAAAGAACTCATCCCAGAACTTCCGCAATGCAGGATGGCTCGCACCACCCGCGAGACAGGCATCGACAGCACCGGTGCCGTTCCAGTACGTATCCCAGCCGGCCGCTGGCGAAGTGGGGTTGTTTGAGTTCATCTGACGCGGGCGTCCGCAACTGGCGACGCTGGAGTATAGCAATTGATTTCACCCGCAGAAGAGTGTCGAATGGCGCGATGCAAGATGAGATTCAGAACCTGAGCCTGGCTGGCCGCCGGGCTATGGCCCAGCAGGATTGGTCGACCGTGCACGTCTGTGCCTCGGGTATCCTCAGCCGCGATTCGGAGAACGTTGAAGGTCACTACTTGCTCGGCATTGCCGAGAAAGCCGCGGAGCATCCGCGACTGGCGACGCAAGCGTTCGAGACGGTGCTGAGGCGAGACCCGAAACGCTACGACGCGGCGATCGAGCTGGCAAGCCAGTATTCGATGGCGCGAAGGAACGGCGAGGTAAAGAACCTGCTGGATCGTTATGCAGGATTGCTCGATAACAGCCCGATGTACCTGGACATGGCCGGAACGGTCTACACGGAAATTGGCTTGGCCGAGAAGGCCTGGCCGCTCTTCATGAAGGCGTGCGAGCTGCAGCCCGACATACCCGTGTTCCAGGCAAATCTCGCAACCTGTGCCGTTTACGTGGGCGAAATCGACGTCGCGAGAGAGGCCTACCGCAAGCTTCTTGCCGCGAATCCCCGCCACCAGCGCAATCACTACCAGCTTGCACGCCTGTCACGTGCTACCGACAGCTCGCACATTGACGAGATGCTGGAGGTCCTGAGCGAAACGAACCTTCCACCGGATCGCAACATCTTCCTGTACTACGCGCTCGGCAAGGAGTACGAAGATCTCGAACGCTGGGATCAAGCCTTCGAGTACTACAAGAAAGGCGGCGATGCGGCCTTCGGCATTTCCAATTACGACGTTAGCGAAGACGTATCCATCATCGACAAGGTCATCGAAATCTCGGACGCGGACTGGTTGAAGGGCGGCACCGTCACCGGCGACGCGACGCACACACCGCTGTTCATCGTCGGATTACCGAGAACCGGTACAACACTGACAGAGCGGATCGTCGCGAGCCATTCGACCGTGCAGAGCGTCGGCGAAACCGAGTTCATCCAGATGATGATTCGCCGCAAGAGCGGTGTGTCGTCGATCCGGCGGATGACACCGGAGATGCTCGACGCGGTAAGGGACGAGGACATCGCGTTCGTTCGCGACGGCTATGTCGAGCAACTCGGGTATCGACTCGGCGACGAGCCGGTATTCATCGACAAGTTGCCGTTCAACATCCTGTACCTCGGCTTTATCGCGAAGGCATGGCCGGACCGGCCGATCGTGCTGCTCAACAGGAATCCGATGGATTCCTGCTTCTCGATGTACAAGCAGGTTTTCACCTGGGCCTACAAGTTTTCCTATGACCTTACAACACTAGCCGACTACTACATTGCCTACGATCGGCTTTGCAGGCATTGGCGCGAGGTGTTGGGCGACCGACTGATCGATGTGCACTACGAAGAGCTCGTTGCTGATCAGGAGGGACAGACGCGGCGCCTGCTCGATCGCCTGGGCCTCGATTTCGAGGAAGCCTGCCTCGACTTCACGACTAACGTAGCGCCGTCTACGACCGCGAGCTCGGTGCAGGTAAGACAACGCGTCCACACCGACTCTGTGGCGCGCTGGCGACGCTACGAGAAACAGCTCGAGCCGCTGCGCAGTCGACTCGAGGCTGCCGGCATAGTCATCGACTGATGCAGGTTGGGCAGTGACCGGCAATTCGATCGATTCGCAGACTCACCGTGCGGTCGCCGCCGTGCAACGTGCGACTCAGCTCATTTCACAAGGTCGCTACAGGGACGCACGCGACTACCTCTCGCAGGCGGCAGAACGGCTGCCCGACGATCCGCGCGTTCTCGACATGGCTGGCCATGCCTGGTTCGTTATGGGTCGATACGAGCAAGCCTGGCCGCTGTTCGAACGAGCTGTGGCGCTCAGCCCGGGCGAAGAGATGTTTCTCGTCCACAAGGCCGCGTGTGCCGTTTACGTCGGCAAGACCGAGGTGGCGCGATCCATATACAAGAGCATCCTCAAACGAAATCCGCGGAACCGGCGTATACACTATGAGCTCGCGCAGCTCGGTCGTGCGCGCAACGACGAACACGTGAAGCAAATGCTGAAAGCCCTGCGCAAAGGAGCGCCGGCTGAGAATATCTTCCTGTATTATGCGCTCGGCAAGGAATACGAAGACCTCGAGCGCTGGGACAGCGCGTTCGAGTACTACAAGCAAGGTGGTGACGCGGTGAAAACCGTGTCGCGCTACAACGTCACCGAGGATGTCGAGGTCATTGACTCGATCATTGACACCTGCAGCGATGAATGGCTGCGCGACGGCGGCGCGACCCGGGTCACCGAGCCAACACCAATATTCGTCGTCGGCTTGCCACGCACGGGTACGACGCTGACTGACCGCATTCTCTCGAGCCATTCGCAGATCGAGAGCGCCGGCGAGTCACAACTGCTGCAGATGGTGCTGCGCGGTGGCACCCGCGCCGGAAACGAGGTGGGGATTACGCCGGCACAGATCAAGGCAGCGGCCAGGCGCGATCCGACGGCGACTGCCCGGGACTTTCTTGCCGCGGTACGTCACCGCCTCGGAGATGCCCCGTATTTCATCGAGAAGCTGCCTGAGAATGTTCTGTACCTCGGCTTCGTCGCGAAAAGCTGGCCTGATGCGAAGATCGTGCACTTGCGCCGACACCCGATGGACGCTTGCTTTGCAATGTACAAGCAGTCCTACTTCCGGTTCGCCTATTCACTCGATGATCTCGCCGAGTATTACCTTGCCTATGATCGCCTGAGCCGTCACTGGCGGGGCGTTCTGGGCAACCGCGTCGTAGAGATTCACTACGAGGGCCTGGTCAGCGATCAGGAAAACCAGACGCGGCGTCTGCTCGACAGGCTCGGCTTCGAATTCGAGGAGGCGTGCCTGCACTTCGACAGGAACGTCGCACCTGTCGCCACGGCAAGTTCAGTGCAGGTCCGCGAGAAGGTGCATACGCGTTCCGTGGAGAAGTGGAAGAAGTTTGCGGCACACTTGAAGCCACTGGAGAAACGTCTGCGGGCCGGCGGCGTCGAATTCTGAAAGCGGAGAACGCATGAGAGCTGATATCACGTTAATTGTCGTGCTGCTGTTTGGCAGCACACAGGCACATTCGGCCGAACTGGCCGACAACCTGGCGGGCTGCCGGGCGATCGCGAACGATGCCGAACGTCTGGCCTGCTACGATGGCCTCGCAGATACGTCGTCGCAAGCTCCGCCAGTGGCCCCGTCCGCTGAAACTGTGGTCGCTCCCGCCCCGCATACCGAGGCTGACGCCACACCGCCACCGGTCCCTGAAGACCTGGGTGCGGAAGTGCTTCCCGAGAAACCGGGCGAAGAGAAGGAGCCGGAGAGGTTCTCGGCGACCGTGACGCGCTGTGGCGAAGCGGCCGACGGGCGCTACTTGTTCTATTTCAAAAACGGGCAGATCTGGAGGCAGGCGAAGGATGATCGTCTGTATTTTCGTGATTGCCAGTTCGGCGTCACTATCACGAAGGACTTCTTCGGCTACAAGATGCAGCAGGTCGGCGAAAAGAAACGCATTCGCATCAGACGAGTCCGCTGATCAACCGTCGGCCGCCGCCGACGCGGTGCCGCTCGACTGCGACATCATGACCTTGACCGTGGCTCCTTCATTCAGGTTCTCCGCCCCGCGTACCGCGACGCGATCGCCGGCTTGCAGCGCGCCGCGCACGGCGATGAGGTCGCCCTCGCTGTCGCCCAGCTCGACAGCGATCTGTTCGGCCAGGTTGTCCTGTGTGATGCGGAACACAAATGAACCGTTATGGCGCAGGACGAGCGCGTCACGAGGAACCGTGATCGCCGACTCACGAGCACGAATGGGGACGGCCACGCTGACGAGCTGACCTACGGTCCAGCCCGCCTGCGAAGACGCCGGCAGATCGATGCGCGCCTCGAAGGTCTGTGAGCGCACATCGCCCGTTGGCACGAGCGCACGAATCGTGCCTTCAAGTTCCGCATCTGTCGTGAACACGTTAATCCTGTCTCCGACGATCGTGCGCGGCAGGTGCTTGAGTGGGACAAACGCGCGGACTTCCATGTTGCGAATGTCGGTCAGTTGCGCAAGGACTTCACCGCGCGAAACATCTTCACCTTCGCGGTGCATGCGGCTGATGACAACACCCGTGAAGGGTGCCCGCGCATCAGCACGTCGAATCTGGTCGTCAATCTGCCGAATGCGTACCCGGGTGATTTCCGCGTCGCTGAGTGCGAGGTCCCGGTTCGCCTCGGTTTGCTCGAGTTCGAATTCGGACACGAGGCTGGAGCCCTGCAGTTCGCGCTGGCGGCGCAGCTGGCTGTCGAGCTGTCGCACATTGATCTCGGCACGTTTCAGGAGCGCTTCCTGCTCCGCGCGTTGCAACAGCAGCGGACGGGTGTCGATGCGGGCGACAGGCTCGCCTCTCTGGATCAGTGTGCCGGGCTCCGCAACCGCGATGAGCTGGCCGGCCACGCCGGCCGTGACCTGTACATCGTTGCGGCTGTAAATCGTTCCCGGAACCGCGACCGTCGGTGCGATCTCGGTGCGCTCGACGGTGGCCACCTGTACGACGCTGGCTGGCATCTGCTGCGCGACGACTGTACCGGTCAGCAGGCAGGCGATGATGATCGTTGTCGTTTTTCTAAGCATCGGCGATTACTCCCTTGCTGCCCTGCGGCCGGCTGCGTCGTCGCATCATAAACGCTGGCGGCGGCAACCGCAGAATACTGGGCATCAGGACCAGTGTGAATACTGCGCTGACAAACATGCCGCCAATGATGACGGTGGCCAGGCCCCGATAAATCTGCGAGCCGACACCGGGTACCAGCATCAGTGGCAGCATGCCGAAGATGCTCGTCAGTGTACTCATGTAGATTGGGCGCGCGCGCACGCGGACGGCTTCGGTGACGGCGGCGCTGCGGTCAAGACCGTTCCGTTGCCCGGCGCGTGTCTGCATGACGAGCAAGATGGCGTTGTTAACGACAAGTCCGAGGAGAATCAAGAATCCGATGGTCGTCAGCAGGTCCATGGCCTGAGTCGTGAACAGGTTCAGAATACGAAGGGCGACCACGCCACCCGCAACGGCCAGCGGCATCGACAGCATCACGAGCACCCCGTCCCAGAGCGAGCGGAACATTGCGGCCAGCACGAGAAACAGAACGACCGCGGCGATCGTGAGGTTTATCGTCATCGTTTCGAACGCGCCTTCGAGACGATCCGCCGTACCCCGGTATGAGATGCTGACATCAGACGGCATGCTCTGGCTCAACTGTGGACCGATTACATCGCGCAGTGTGTCGAGAGCTTCCTCGACCGTCATTTCCGGTGGAGGCGTTACGGCAAGGGTCAGCGTACGCTGACCATTGACGCGCAGCAACTGCGTCGGCCCGACGGTACGCTGAATCTCCGTCAGCTCGCCGATACTCTGGATGCCGGCGAGCGGCGTCCAGATCGGTACCGCGGCGAGTTCCTCCGGCGAATCCCATGTCGGCCCTTTGAGGATCATGTCCATGCGGTCATTGCCGTCGAAATACTCGCCGACGAACGAGCCGCTCGTCAGAGCTCGAACGACGTTCGCCACTGCCGCCCGGTCCAGGCCGGCGGCCGTAATGCGGCGATCGTTGGGTACGAGCTGCAGCTCGGGCTCGGCGATCTGCAGTCCCGGTATCGGGCGTACCTGTGAGCCGGGGATCGTCTCGCTGATCAGCGGCATGGCCCGCATTGCAACGGCGGACAGCGAGTTGATATCGGAGCCCTGCAGGTCGACATTGATGCTGCGACCCCCGTCGAAACCGAAGTTCAGGAGTGACGAGCGCTGCACGAACGCGCGCGTGTCGGGCAGGTCGACGAGCACCTGATCGCGGACGATGCCGATCATCTCCTCGATGCGCTCGGGATCCTGAGGATAGATGAACAGCGCATTGAACGAGCCGAACGAAGACAGGTTGTAGCCGCGAATATACGGCTGTTGCTCGTGATCCATGTAGGGCCGCAGGCGCTCGACGATCGTCCCTGCGATCTCGGTCTCGACCATCTCAACGGTCCCGCCCGGCGGCATCGCGAAGAAGGCGTTCAACGAGTCCGAAGGCGCCTGTGGCAGCAGGTTCGCCTTGGGCACGAGAAGGAGGATGACCAGCATCGACGCGCCGAGTATTCCGACAATCCACGCCCCGCAACGGGCCGGTGTGCGTGTAAGGCGCATGACGAGCGTCGTAATACGGTCCCACCAATGGTCGAGTGGATCTTCGTTTTCCTCGCGCAGCATGAAATTGGCGGCGACCGGCAGGACGGTGATCGCAATGAAGAACGAAGCGGAAACGGCAACCGCGATGGTCAGCGCGAGATCCTGGAACAGCTGGCCCTCCATGCCCTGCATGAAAAGAACCGGAACGAAAATCGCAACGCTCGTGACCGTCGATGCGAACAACGCGCCCGTGATCTGTCGTGTGCCTTTGCGCACGGCTTCTTCCTGGCTCGCACCCTGCTGGCGACATCGCACGATGTTTTCGAGCGTAACAATAGCCGCATCCATGACGAGGCCTACCGCGAATGCGAGCCCGGCCAGGGAAATGACGTTGAGCGACTTGTCGAACAGGCGCAGTGCGACAAACGCGACGAGTACCGACAGCGGTACGGTTGCCGTGACCAGGAAGGTCGCACGGCGGCTGCGCATGAGGAAGTAGAGGATGCCGACAGCCAGCAACAGGCCAAGCCCGAGGTTGCTGCGCACCAGCGCCACAGCGCGCCGGATATGGATTGACGCGTCGAAGCTGAGATCCATCTCGAGACCGGCTTCGCGCAGCACATTGTCGTTGAGTTCGACAATCGCTTTGTTGACCTCGTCGAGGATGGCCACGGTGTTGGCATCGTAGTCTCGCTGCACCGTGATGTAGTAGGCGGGATAGCCGTTGCGCAGCGTGAAGCCGTCCTGCTTGCGCGGCACAATGTCGACGTCGGCGACTTCGCTCAGGTAGATCGGGCGTTCGTCGCTCCATCCTACGATCAGTTCATTGAGCTGCCCCGGCTCGAATTGCCCAACAAAGCGCACGGTGTACTGGCGTCGACCGACGTCAGCGAAACCACCCGACGAATCCGTCGCACGCGATACCGTCGCGATGATGTCGTTGATCTGGACACCGAGCGCCGCCGCGCGGTATGAGTCGAACGTGATGTGCAGTTCGCGTGGTTGCTCGCCCTGCAGCTGGATCTGCGATACGCCCGGTATGCGCGCAAGACGCGGCTCGACCTGGTCCTCAATGAGCTTCTGGTAGCTCGCGAGCTCGCGATTCGGGTTGTCGGGCAATACGCGGATCAGCAGGGAAGCGGCGCCCGGCGTTTGCTGGCCGCCGCCGACGTTGACCATCGGCTCGAGTGCATCGCCGGGACGTGGTGGTGCCTGGGTAAGGTTGTTGATGACGTCGAGCTTCGCCGTCTGGATGTCCGTGCCGACGGCGAAGGTCAGGTTGACGAACCCGGAGCCGCGTCCTATGAAGGAATTGATGTTGGTGAGCCCCGGCGTGTTGCGCAGCACGTTTTCCTGCGGCTCCACGATATTGGCTTCCATCTCTTCGGGTGCCGCGGCACGCCAGAAGTTCGCAACGGAAATCTGGGGTTCCTCGATGGTCGGCAGAAGTTGGATGGGGAGGGAGGCGATCGACGTGAGGCCGAACAGCGCGACCAATGCGACTGCGGCAGCGACCGATGGCCACTGCCGAGTACTCAGATCAGTGAGATTCATGGACTATTAGATGCAAAAAGTCGCGTTTTGGTTGCAACACGGAACGGGCGAATCGGGCCGGCCTTATACTCTCGAGGAATAAGGAGGCGGGTTACTCACCTCGGTGCGGAATATCCTCCCCGAGCATGAGTGCCCGCACGAACCGCAGGGGCGGGGAGCCGTACGACAGCAGCTGGTCGTGATAGCGCCGTAGCGTGAAGTCGTCGCCCCAGGCTTGTTCAACCTCACGACGTAGCTCGCGGTGTTCCTGGTAGCCGACGAAATAGGTCGATAGCTGGGCGGATGTCAGCTGCGCGCGTACCCACTTGCCGGCGGCCTCGCGATCTTCCTGGAATCCACCTTCGACCATGAGCTTCATAGCTTCGCCGCGTGTCATGCCGTCGACGTGAATCGCCGAGTCGATGATCGCGTTTGTGATACCGCGCAGGTACCACTTCAACGTGATCAGTCTCTGCAGCGGGTCGTGGTCCTGGTAACCCTCTTCGATCATCATCTGTTCGGCGTAGACAGCCCAGCCCTCGACAAAAGAACCCGACCACAGGACCGAGCGTAGAATTGACGGGTAACGATTGCTCAGTGCGAGCTGCAGATAGTGGCCCGGTACGCCTTCGTGGATAGTCAGGTCCTGGATCGAGTAGAGGTTGTACTCGCGCAGGAACGACTCGTCCTGTTCATCGGTCCAGTCCTCAGGCAACGGTGCGACGGCGTAGAACGCAGGCTGGTCGCGATCGAGCGGCCCCGGTGGGTCGAGGTAGGCCACCGAAACGCCGCGCCGGAATTCAGGCATGATGATGATCTCGATCGGATCCTCAGGCATCTCCACGATGTTGTGTTCAACGACGAAGTCGATAGCTTCCTGCAACTGCGACTTCGCGATATCGACAATGCCGTCACGCGGCGGCAGCGCCCGGTAGGCCTCCTCGAGGCCGGCGCGAATGATCGCCTGCTTGTACGACCCGTCCGGGTCGTCCGGGAATGCCGTCATCGGATGCTTCGCTGCGTAGACGGTCTTCGCGACTTCATACATTTCGTTGCGTACGGCCTCGTATTCGCGTTCGGCCCGGGCCCTGACTTCCTTCCGGCCGAGCGTTGAATTGAGGGCGAAGGCAAGCTTGGCGTCATAGAGTTCGGCACCGATACGAAATTCGCCGTTGGCCCGTGGCAGCAGGTTTTCCTCGAGCCAGCTCTGGTGGTCCGCGACGGCGTTCTTCGCGGTCTCGATCGCGGCCTCGAGGCGCGCTCTCTGATCAGCTGTCAGTGCATCCATCTCGGGCACGATCATCGTGTCGATGATCGTATTCAGACCCTGGTTCTGTGACACCGCGGTTTCGGCGTGGATCCTCGGTACGCGAGCGGGTTGAAGCGAGCCGCGTGCCTGCTCGAAAAAGCGCGGCATTTGTTCGAGACGTGCTGTCGCGGCGGCAAGGCGATCGGCAATCGGTGCGAAATCGCGCGACATCAGGCTGTAAATCGATCCGCCCGAGATGTCTACATAGAAGAGTGGATTCCACGCCCATTCCTGCAATGTCTCGATCCGCCAGATGTTTGACTCGATCTCATGCGCGAGTAACTCGGCATCGACCTGGTTTGGCCGCGACAGCTGATCGCGATCGAGACGCTCCAGCGCCGCCTCGTATTCGCGAAGGAGCATCAGCGTCTCTTCACGAGCCGCGTCATCGACGTTGTCGAGTTCGTCATCGGCACTGTGATCACCGATCATCGTCGCCGTCACCGGCGACAGGTTCGTCAGGCCGCTGATGAACTCGTCGGCAATATTCCGGAAGGCTTCGTCCATGCTGTTGTCAGCAGTCACGGTGCCGAAATACAGGATCAGAGTCAGTGCGGTCAGGAGTCGTTTCACGGCGCGCCCCGGCAGGAAGTGCAACGACGATGACCTTAGCATGCCCGCGACCGACCTGTAATATTGGGGCATGCTGAAACGCGCGCCGATCCTGCTGCTGATCTGCTTTTCCATCGCCGCCAGTGCGCAGCAAGTACCTGCATGGCTGCTGCGCGTGCCTGGCACGATTGAGACGATCTTCATCGCGGAGACCGAGGTTTCGTCATTCCATCGCTTCCATCGCGAAGACGACTATCACTTCGCCCCGGCGGGGCAGGATTACATGTCGATCGGTCGTGGCGGTATCCGCAAGGAACGCGAGGGCGACCGCAAGACGCCGCTAGGTATCTACTTCGTTACCGAGCAGCTCGACACGACCAGGCTGCACGACAAGTACGGCATCACCGCGTTCCCGCTCGACTATCCCAACGCCTGGGATCGACACGTCGGCCGCACAGGTGACGGTATCTGGGTGCACGGCGTCGATCCGAACGGCGGTAAGCGGCCGCCCCTGGACACCGATGGGTGTATTGCCCTGCCAAACGAGCGGCTGCGGGCGCTCGAGACGCTTTTCGTGCCGAACGCAACGCCGGTGCTGGTATCGAGTCGCCTGGAATGGGCGGAGCCCGCCGACGTCGAGGCAGTGCGGGTATCGCTCGAAGCGGCGGTAATGAACTGGGGCAGGGCGCTCGAAGAGGGTGACTTGCACGCCTGGCTGGACGCCTATGACGAGACATTTCGTCACTGGGGGATGAGCAAGGCCGAGTGGTCGTCGTTCAGCATGCAGACAATCGCCCGACGAGCGATCAACGATGTCAGGATCAGTGAGCTGTTGCTGTTGGGTGACCCGGCGGAAGACGGGCTGTACCTGAGCCGGTTTCGGCTCGAGGTTACCGAGGACGGCGCGCGCAGGGTCGTTTCCGTGCGCCGAATGTACTGGCGCCGCTCGGAGAGCGGCGCCTTCAGAATCATTGCAGAAGATAGCGGCTAGGACGCTAGCGCAGTCCTTCTCTGACCGTCAGTTCGTCGATGAGCTCCAGCAACTCGTCATAGCCGCCGGCAGCGCCCGCGCTGGTACGGTACTTGCCATTCACAACCACGGTCGGCACAGACGTTACGTTGTAGCGACGTCCCAGGTCGGCGCCGACGCGCATCTTCTGGTTGACCTCGAACGAATCCCAGGTCTTCCTGAAGTCGTCTGCCGACACGCCGTAACGGGCGAAAACACGCATGATGGCGTCTTCCGACGTCAGCCGGTTACCGCGACGGTGGAATTCCTCGAACATGGCCTCGTGCAGGCCCTGTCCGTTTTCGAGTGTGCCGTTGCGTGCAAGGATTTCGTGCGTGTAATAGATCTGGGCATGCAGTACTGCGAGCCGGTTCCACTGCGCCGGAATACGGACGAACCGTACGCCGGGATCGAGATCCGCCTTCCATTGTTCGATATACGGCTCCAACGTGAAGCAATGAGGACAGCTGTACATGAACAGCTCGGCGACCTCGATCTTGTCGGCACCACCAACCGTCGGTTGTGTCGGCACCATGCGGAAGTAGTGCTGGCCCTCCCTGAACTTCCATTCACGCGCAGCAACTTCGTTCGTGTCGGCCATTGCCAGCACGATGGGTTCGTCGTCGGATGCTTCCTCGACAGCTGCCGATTCCTCGACGACTTCGAGTGTTTCCTCGGTGGCCGGCGTAGTGGGGTCTTCGGCTTCGGCGATGGTTCCCACAGCCTCAGCCGCCTCCTCGACAGCTGCCTCGGCAACCGGCTGCGGGGTCTCGTCCCGAGACAGAGACATGGCGATGAGTATGCCGACGCCGAACAAAGCAACGGCACCGAGGGCCAGATAGAGTTTTTTCATGGTGTCTTCCCGGACGCGATGATGTCGCTTATCTCAGACCCTGCACATACGAAGAAAGTGCCTCGATATCCTCTTCACTGAGGCGTTCGGCGATGTCGCGCATTACGCGGGTCTTGCCGTCACTGACGCGCGTGCCGGATTTGTAGTCACGCAGCTGCTTGGCCGTATAGTCGGCGTGTTGGCCGCGCAGTGCCGGGTACTTGGCGGCCGGATTGCCTTTACCGGTCGGGCCGTGGCAGGCAATACATGCGGCCACCGCGGCCTCGCCGTCGCCGCCGCGATACAGGTTCTCGCCGCGATCTACACTGGCCGGGTCTTTTACGGACTGCGCGGCTGCTTGCAGGCCTTCGTAGTAAACGGCGAGGTGCGCCATGTCCTCGTCGGACAACATCATCGCCTGTCCGGACATAAGCGGGTCCTGGCGATCGCCGTCCCTGAACGCCTTGAGCTGGGCCAGGATGTAGGGTGCGTTCTGGCCGGCAATATTCGGCCACAGGGCATTCGAGCTGTTGCCCGCCGGGCCGTGACAAGCCGTGCAAGGCAGCGACTTGGCCTCCCCGTCCTCGGCGGTGCCCTCGACGAGACTGTCAGCGTTGGCCTGGGTTGCGAAAAGCGTCAGAGAGGCCATCGCAAAAAGCGGAGCGAGCTTGATCTTCATTATGTTCTAACCGTTACTTCCCCGCGCTGGCCAAGACCAGCGCCGCTAATCGAATTCGTTGACTGAGTCATATTGCGAGGTGCCGGAGTGGAAGGCGGCCAACCGCCTTGCTGCGTAGCCTCGAACCGGTCAAACTGGCGGCCCGGCCCCGTACTCAGCAAGCGCGAATTATACACACAAACCGCTGGGCATACCTATGTCGCACTACCCCCGAGCCGCCTTTATCAAGAGCGCGAATGCGCTCGCCCAGTTCGTTCCGGACGACGGTGCCGAGGTCGCGTTTGCGGGGCGTTCGAACGCAGGAAAATCCAGTGCTATCAACGTTCTCGTCAACCGCCGGCAATTCGCCCGAACAAGCAAGACGCCGGGCCGGACCCAACTGGTCAATTTCTTCGCCCTGACGCCGACGGAGCGTCTCGTGGACCTGCCGGGCTATGGCTTCGCCAGGGTGTCGCAGAAGATGCGGGATCACTGGGCCGATCTCATGGCCGACTATTTCGAGGCCCGGGCCTCATTGCGCGGTATGTTTCTCATCGTCGACATCCGGCGTCAGCTGACCGAGTTCGACCGGCAGATGCTCGGCTATGCCGACAGCGTGGGACTACCGGCGCACGTCCTTCTGACCAAGGCGGACAAGCTCAAGCGTGGCCAGGCGGCGACGGCGCTGCTCGAGGTCAGGCGTGAACTCGGCGACACGGCGACGGCGCAGCTGTTTTCGGCCCAAAGCCGGCTGGGCGAAGCCGAGGCGCGAGACAAGCTCGAGGAGTTCCTGAAACTCGAGCAATAAAAAGCCCCGAAGCGCATCTAGCGCCCCGGGGCCAGAAGAAGCAACAGGCTTGGGGTTACCGTGTTGCACGCCTGCTTAGGGAGGTAAACAGGCGAGTGACTTACGCACTCATAGAGTTTAGAGGTCTGAACGGACGCAGAGTTCCCGGGCAACATTAACTCGCTGATATGTCGGGAAAAGTTTCCTCACGCGCCTTCGCTATGGATTCGGAAACTTTTCCCGACGAACCTGTGAACCTCCGTGCCGGCATTCGTGCTACCGATTAGTGCGCTTCGTCCCAGTTCGAACCGACGCCGACGTCGACTTTGAGGGGCACCCTGAGATCGGCGGATGTGTTCATGATTTCGCTGACGTGCTTCGAGATCGCGTCGACCTTGTTCGCTTCTACTTCGAAGACGAGTTCGTCATGCACCTGCATGATCATGCGGGCGCCGGGATTGTCTGCACGCAGCCAGTCGTCCACCTTGATCATGGCGCGCTTGATGATGTCCGCGGCCGTACCCTGCATGGGCGCATTGATTGCACTGCGCTCGGCGTACTGGCGGCGCTGGGCGTTGCGCGCATTGATCTCCGGCAGGTACAGGCGGCGACCGAACACGGTTTCGACGTAGCCCTTCTCGCTGGCGCGAGCGCGAATGTCGTCCATGTACTTCTTCACGCCCGGATAGCGATCGAAGTAGAGATCGACATATTCCTGCGCCTCGCCGCGCGAAATGCCGAGTTGCTTGGCGAGGCCGAAAGCGGACATGCCGTACATCAGCCCGAAGTTGATTGCTTTGGCAGAGCGACGCTGGTCGTCACTGACATCGTCGAGCGAGACTTCGAAGACCTCGGCTGCGGTTGCCCGGTGCACGTCCTGCTCCTTGTCGAAAGCACGCAACAGACCCTTGTCCGCGGACAGGTGCGCCATGATTCGCAGTTCGATCTGCGAGTAGTCGGCCGCCAGAAGGACATGGTCCCCGGGTGCGACGAATGCCTGGCGAATGCGGCGGCCCTCCTCGGTTCGGATCGGGATGTTCTGCAGATTCGGATCGGTCGAGGAGAGGCGGCCCGTCGCGGCGACGGCCTGGTGATACGACGTGTGAATGCGTCCCGTGCGTTCGTTGATCATGAGCGGCAGCTTGTCGGTGTAGGTGCTTTTCAATTTGCTAACGCCGCGGAACTCGATGATGACGGCCGGCAGTTCGTAGTCTCCGGCGAGTTCTGCGAGCACGTCTTCGGCCGTAGAGGGCTGGCCCTTCGGTGTCTTGCGGATGACCGGCAGGCCCTGTTGCTCGAACAGGATCTCCTGAAGCTGCTTCGGCGAACCGAGGTTGAACGGGCCGCCCGCGATTTCATGGGCTTTGGCTTCAAGTGATGCCATCGTCTTGCCGAGCTCACTGCTCTGGTGGCTCAACATCTTCCGGTCGACGAGCACGCCGCATTCCTCCATGCCGAGCAATACCGGAACGAGCGGCTGCTCGATCTCCTCGTAAACCTGTCTGAGGGGCGGTATGTCGTTCAGCTGTCGCCACAGTGCGTCGTGAAGTTGCAGCGTGATGTCGGCATCCTCGGCCGCGTAGGGCGCGGCAGTCTCGAGGTCGACCTGGTTGAAAGTCAGCTGCTTTGCACCCTTGCCGGCAACGTCCTCGTAGTGAATCGTCTCCTTGCCTAGGTACTGTCGCGCCACCGAATCCATGTCGTGACGCGTTGCGACGCTGTTGAGCACATAGGATTCCAGCATCGAGTCGTACGCCATGCCGCGAAGCTCGATGTCGTAGCGAGCGAGGATGTGCGCGTCGTACTTGAGGTGATGGCCGACCTTTTTCTTTGCCTCGTTTTCGAGCCAGGGTCTGAGTCTCGTCAGTACCTCGTCACGCGACAGCTGGTCCGGCGCGCCGGGATAGTCGTGCGCGACCGGTATGTAGCACGCCTCACCCTCGCCGACCGCGAGGGACAACCCGACCAGGTTTGCGCTCATGTAGTCGAGGCTGTCGGTCTCGGTATCGAAGGCAACGAGTGGCGCCCGGTCGATTCGCTTCAACCAGGTTCCAAACGATTTGTCGTCGAGCACGGTTTCGTACTCGATCTCCTCGTCCTCGACGACCGGCTCCGTGGCCGCGCCGTCGGCTTCGTCGAGCTGGCGAAGCAATGATCGTAGTTCGTAGTGACCGTAGAGGCTGCGCAGAGCGTCCGTATCGCCGTCCGAAGTGGTCAGATCGTCGATGCGGACATCGAGCTGGACGTCCTTCCGGATGGTCGCGAGTTCCTGCGACAGCCGCAGCGACTCGACATTGCCGCGCAGGCTCTCGCCGATCTTGCCTTTGATCACCTCGCCGTTCTCGACGATGCCGTCAGCCGTGTCGTACTCGTTCAGCCACTTCGCGGCCGTTTTTGGACCGACCCTGGGTACGCCCGGGATATTGTCCGACGAGTCGCCGACCAGCGCGAGGTAGTCGACGATCTGCTCCGGGTAGACGTCGAACTTTTCCTTGACCGCATCACGATCCATGCGAGTGTCGTTCATCGTGTTGATCAGCGTCGTCTTGTCGGAGACGAGTTGCGCGAGGTCTTTGTCTCCCGTCGATACGAGCACTTGCATGCCCTGTTCTTCTGCCTTCGCGCACAGGGTGCCAATGACGTCGTCGGCTTCGACGCCTTCGACGCGCAGCAGCGGCAGTCCCATGGCTTCGACGGCATCGAGGATCGGCTGAACCTGCAATCGCAATTCGTCGGGCATCGGCGGTCGGTTGGCCTTGTACTCCGCGTACAGGTCGTCACGAAACGTTTTGCCAGGCGCATCGAACACGACCGCGACGTGGGCGGGCTGTTCGTCGCGGACCAGCTTGAGGATCATCGTCAGCACACCGTGCAGCGCGCCGGTCGGTTCGCCCCGGGAATTGCTCAGGGGCGGCAGCGCGTGAAATGCGCGATACAGATACGATGACCCGTCGATGAGGACAAGGTCAGTCATTCGTGTTCTTACTCTTTGTCGGCGTCGCCGCCGTTATCCTCTTCTTCCTCCGCCGTGGACTCGGCCTGCGGCGGTTGCTGCTGGATCTTGCTCGGGTTCCCCGGGATATAGAGCGGACCACTCTGGCCGCATCCGGTTGCCATGAACAGGAAGGAAACTGCGGCGAGTGCTGCGAAAAGACGTTTCATGTCATCGACCAATTACTAATGTCGTTTGATTATAGAGGCCGTATCGGCGATTTGGGTATCATTCCACGATGCGCCTGACCAAGCTCAGTCTCGCCAATCCTGCCGCCATCACCATTGTCGCCGCCGTGGTCGTGCTGCTCGGGCTGTTGTCGGTGGCGCGGATTCCGGCACAGCTCCTGCCGCAAATCGAGAAGCCGATTGTTACGGTGATGACGGCGTGGCCCGGCGCTTCGCCGCGCGAGGTCGAGTCGGAGCTGACGGTGCCGGTCGAGGAAGTCCTGCAGGGCACTCCCGGCCTCACGGAGATGGCCGCCTGGAGTATGTCGAATTTCGGCTTCATTCAGCTCGAGTTCGCTCTCGAGACCGACATGACGCGCACGCTGATCGAGATCATCAGCCGTCTCAACCGTCTGCGACCGTTACCGGCGAATGCGGAAAAGCCTCAAGTGATGCTTGGGGAATGGGGCGACGCCAACGACCAGCTGATCGAGTATTTCGTGCAGCAGCTCGACGGCGATGAGGACCGCCTGGTCGAGAACAAGCGGTACCTGCGCGAGGTGATCGTGCCGGAGCTCGCGTCGCTGTACGGCGTGTCCGAAGTCGACATGTTCGACGCCAGCGGCAACAGCAGCGACCAGCTGCAAATCATCATCGACCCTTACAAGGCCGCAGACCTCGGTGTCGATATCGCGAGGGCAGCGGCCCGCATCGGTCGAACCGCGGACATCTCGTCGGGCGTCGTCGATGTCGGGCGTCGCAGCTATACGCTCCGTGTAGAGGGGCGCTACGATGTCGAGGAACTCGCGGACCTTATCGTGGAATGGCGCGACGGCGTTCCGATCAAGCTGGGCAAGATGGCCTCGATCGAATACGGGCCCGCGCAGCGCGAAGGCTTCATCTATCAAAACGGCCACACGGCGGCGCGTCTGGCGATCACGAAAACGACCGACGCGAACGTTCTCGAAGCACTCGATGGCGTGAAATCCCGCATCAACGAGCTCAACGAGACGGCGTTCCGGGAGCGGGGATTGCGGGCCGACTACAGCTTCGACCCGGAACTGTACATCAACCGTTCGATCCGGCTGCTCACCGGCAATCTCATCGCCGGCGTGTTCCTGGCGATCGGCGTGCTGTGGCTGTTCCTGCGCCAGTGGCGCGCGACGCTGATCATCGCGATGGCGATCCCGATCTCTCTGCTCGGCACCTTCGTCGTGTTGTCGGCGGCCGGCCGCTCCATGAACGTCATTTCGCTCGCGGGACTGGCGTTCGCGACCGGCATGGTGCTCGATGCGGCGATCGTCGTGCTCGAGAACATCGTACGCCTGAGGGAGCGGGGCGAGGACCCCGCCGTGGCGAGTGACAAGGGCGCGAGCCAGGTGTGGGGGGCGTTGTTGGCATCGACGACGACGACCGTTGCGATATTCCTGCCGATCATGTTTCTCAAGGACGTCGAGGGGCAGATGTTCGCCGACCTGGCGCTGACCATCGCCATCGGCGTATCGATCTCGTTGTTCGTCGCAGTAACGATATTGCCGACGACGGCGCGGTACTGGATGCGCACATTGCCGCCGGGACCCGGTGCCGAGTCCCGGTGGGACAGCCTTGCCGACAGCCTCGTACGGCTCACCGGGACGCCGGCACGACGTTTCGGCTGGATTGGCGGTCTGATGGCGGGCTCTGTGCTGCTGACCGTCTTGTTGTGGCCCGAGAGCAACTACCTGCCCCCGGTCAAACGCGACACCGTGGACACCTTCCTGTTCTTCCCGCCGGGCACCAACGTCGATACCGCCGATCGCGAGATTGCAGATCTGCTGAACCGGCGTCTTGCCCCGCACCTGAGCGGCGACAAAGAGCCGGCAATTCGGGATTACTTCCTCTGGTCGTTCCCGGGCGCAACTGGCGGTTGGCTCGCCATAAATCCGGCGAAGGGCACCAATCTCGACGAATTCCAGGCCGTCGTGCAGAACGAGATCGTTGCCGGCGTGCCGGATACGTTCGGATTCACGCTGCGGCGCAGCCTGTTCGGGGGGTTCGAGGACACCAACAGCGTCGAAATGCGGCTGGCATCG
>JAAUYD010045044.1_pt1 | contig 22507 bp, 23 predicted proteins | sample 7278101 | NCBI WGS metagenome assembly JAAUYD01 (sample SAMN14350128, study PRJNA611818) | marine sediment metagenome | isolation source: surface marine sediment (0.6m) | place: French Polynesia: Moorea | collected 2018-08
ACGGGTATCCTTGAACAAGGTATGATCCGGCGCGTTGTCTTGGACAATGGGGCGCGCTTGGTTATGGATTGCGTGCAAGCCCTGCATCGATGCCAGGTTTTCTTCAAGGAACCCTGGAACAGCCTTGCAATTCTGTCAGCTCACAAAATGAGCGGTCCATTTGGTGTGGGATGTCTGGTTGTGAAACAGGGCATCGATGTCGAGGCGCAGGCAAAGGGCGGCGGACAAGAGATGGGGCGCCGGTCGGGGACCGAGAATGTGATCGGGATTGCCGGATTTGGTGCAGCCGCAGAGGCTGCGCAACGAGATCTTGAGGCCGGTGTCTGGGAAAAAGTCGAGAAACTTAGAAATATTCTAGAAGACGCTCTAGCCGACATCTCAAAAGAGACTATTTTTGTCGGGAAAGACGTCGCCCGTCTTCCGAACACGTCCTGCTTTGTCACGCCCGGCTGGAAGGGTGAGACGCAGGTGATGCAGATGGATCTGGCGGGTTATGCGATCAGCGCCGGCTCGGCCTGTTCGTCCGGCAAGGTCAAGGAGAGCCGGGTTCTGCGGGCCATGGGTTTCGGCCCGGTGGAAGGGTCCAGCGCCATCCGGGTCTCGCTGGGGCCGACAACGACCGAGGACGAGGTTCTGGGCTTCGTGCGGGTCTGGGGGGAACACTACAACCGCTGGCGGGCGCGGGCGGCTTGAGGACAAGGGAGGCGGGGTGAACCCCGCCCTACGGGTTAGGCCCCTTGGGGGCAGAAGGAGAGAAAGATGGCGGCATTCGACACCACTCAGGTCAAGGAAGGCGTGGATCAGGAAACGGTCGACGCCGTCCGCTCTGTCGGCGAGCGCTACAAGTATGGCTGGGCGACCGATGTCGAGATGGAGTATGCGCCGAAGGGGCTGAACGAGGACATCGTTCGCCTCATCTCCGAGAAGAACGGCGAGCCCGCGTGGATGACCGAATGGCGCCTGCAGGCCTATGCGCGCTGGCTGCAGATGGAAGAGCCGACCTGGGCGATGGTCGACTACCCGAAGATCGACTTCCAGGATCAGTACTACTACGCCAAGCCCGCCTCGATGAAGGAAAAGCCGAAATCGCTGGATGAGGTCGATCCGGAATTGCTGGCGACCTATGAGAAACTGGGCATCCCGCTCAAGGAACAGATGATCCTGGCGGGCGTCGAGGGTGCGGAAGGGGCGCCCGTTGAGGGCCGAAAGGTCGCCGTCGATGCCGTCTTTGACAGCGTCAGCGTGGGGACGACCTTCAAGGATGAACTGGCCAAGGCGGGCGTTATCTTCTGCTCCATCTCGGAGGCCATTCAGGACCACCCGGAGCTTGTGAAAAAGTATCTGGGCTCTGTCGTGCCGCAGTCCGACAACTTCTATGCCACGCTGAACTCGGCCGTCTTCTCGGACGGATCTTTCGTCTACGTCCCGCCCGGCGTGCGCTGCCCGATGGAACTCTCCACCTATTTCCGGATTAACGCAGAGAACACCGGCCAGTTCGAGCGGACGCTGATCATTGCCGACAAAGGCTCTTACGTGAGCTACCTGGAGGGCTGTACCGCCCCGATGCGGGACGAAAACCAGCTGCACGCTGCGGTCGTCGAGATCGTCGTGCTGGAGGATGCGGAGGTCAAGTACTCCACAGTCCAGAACTGGTATCCGGGCGACGAGAACGGCAAGGGCGGGATCTACAACTTTGTCACCAAGCGTGCCGATTGCCGGGAAGCGCGGGCGAAGGTGATGTGGACCCAGGTCGAGACCGGCTCGGCCGTGACCTGGAAGTACCCCTCCTGCATCCTGCGGGGCGATGACAGCCAGGGTGAGTTCTACTCGATCGCCATCGCCAATAACATGCAGCAGGCCGACACCGGCACCAAGATGGTGCATCTGGGGCGGAACACCAAAAGCCGCATCGTCTCCAAGGGGATCAGCGCGGGCCGCGCCCAGAACACCTATCGCGGGCTCGTCTCGATGCACCCGAAGGCCAAGCAGTCGCGGAACTACACGCAATGCGACAGCCTGCTGATCGGCGACAAGTGCGGGGCGCACACGGTGCCTTATATCGAGTGCAAGAACAACTCCTCCCGCGTGGAGCATGAGGCGACGACGTCAAAGGTCGACGACGACCAGCTCTTCTATTGTCGCCAGCGCGGCATGGACGAAGAGGAGGCCGTCGCCCTCGTTGTCAACGGGTTCTGCAAGGAAGTCCTCCAGGAACTGCCCATGGAATTTGCCATGGAAGCGCAGAAGCTGGTCGCGATCTCGCTTGAGGGCTCCGTCGGCTGAGGCAGGCGGCATGGCGCGAAAGACACCAAGTGGCGAAAGAAGACTTCGAGCAGCGGCTTGCGCGGATCCGCGAGCGGGACGAGCGCAACGCAAAGACCGACACGCTGCGCCAGAGTCCAAAAAAGGAGTTTCCGCTCCGCGTGTTTCCGCTCTTTGTCGGTATGATCATGGGCAATGTGTTGCGGATACCGGTCAACATCCATCTTTCGTCGATGGTCCCGGCCGGGATCGATCCCGGTTCTTTGAGTTTTCGAGACTATTTGCCCGCGTTTCTTCTCGTCGGGATACTGTCTCTGATTGTGGTCCTTCTTGTTCACAAGGTGGTTGGCCCACGCACCACGAGCTTTGTGATGGGGATCGCTATTCCGCTTGGTGGCAACCCCGCGCTGTCCCGGAGCATCACGCTTATCCTTGGTTCCCACGAATGGATCTGAAGCCCGTTCATAGGAACTTGCGGGCAGGCTGTTCGGGGTCTGCGTTCGGCGATTGTTGCAGTTTGTTCAGGACTCCCCATCTCTTTAGTGTTGTGGGAGAGGTGTAATGAGCGAAGAAGAGTTCAAGAATTGGGTCGATCGCGTGACGACTGCGCATGCCGGTGAGCAATCCGGAGGGCGCAATGTGCCGAAACCGCGAAGTCTTGCAATGACACTCTTCTTCTGGTTCTTCGCAGTGTCTTCGATCATCGGCATCTCGGTTGCGGTCGTCGAGACATTTCCCAGTATGCAGGACACCTGGATTGTGTCGGAGTTTCGCCCTTATGTTGCTCTCGCTGGCATCATTATAGGCATTCCCCTCTTCCTTATCCTGATGGCCCTTCTGTTGCATGACCATCTGGACATCTCCGTCCTGCTGCTGCTGCCAGCCCCGTTCTGGACGCCCTTTGCGGGCCTCCTTTGCGGAATGTTGGTCTATATCGGCGTGCACGAGGGCATCGGCTGGGCGCAGGGTCCACAGGATATGGAAGAGCCGGGTTTCTTCGCAAGCCTCTGGGGCGGGGATGACGGGGGCGAGGATGAGGGCCGCTTCTGGTCCGGATGGTTCGGCGGAGAAGACGAAACACCGCCGCCGGAGCCAACGGCAGAGGCCGGCTGGAGCCTCAACCCGTTCGCCTCGGAAGAAGCGCCGGAAGCCCTGCCCGAGACAACAGAAGAAGAACCCGGTTTCTTCGCCGGTCTGCTTGGTGGGGGTGAGACGGCTGAGGCTGCGGAGCCTCCGGCCGTTGAGCCGGAGGCGCCTGCGGAAAAGCCCTCGTTTTGGCAGAGGATCTGGCCGTGAAGCAGCCGGTGCCATCGACCGATTTGACCGAGAGCGTCATGGAGCGTGCGGCAAGGGTCGAGCGGTCTGACATGAATTGGCGCAAGTATCCTTCCGCAGACCCTCAGGAGACCGCGGAGGAGTATATGTTCCGCCTGGAGGCCGGTGGAGCAAGCGAAACTCCGATCCTCAAGAAGGTAAGAGAGCAGTTTGATGTGAGTCCCGAGGGGGTTTCGCAGATGCGCGCTAAACTGACCGACGCCCGTCAGCTTGAGGTCGCCTTGAACCTGAGAGATCGGAATCGGTCTTTCTACAGCGCTGCAAAATGGGTGGAACGCAGCTATAATATGACCTTCGATGAAGCCGGAGAGCTTCTGCACCAAATTGGATTTGAGGGGAGATCCGATGGGTAAACCAGTTCTCAATGTCGCGGATGCGCAAGCATTCCCGATGCAGCCGGAGGGCGGCTCGGACAAGTTCGGGGCGCTGATTGCACCGGTCGGCCAGGCAATCGGCCTCAAGGGTCTCGGTGCGATGTATGTCCAGGTGGAACCGGGCAAGCGCGGCTTTCCCTTCCACAATCACCTGGGCAACGACGAGATGTTCGTCATCCTGGAGGGTGAGGGAACCTACCGCTTCGGCGATCAGGAGTACCCGGTCAAGGCAGGCTCGGTCTGCGGGGCGCCCAAGGGTGGGCCGGAGACTGCGCATCAGTTGATCAACACCGGTAGCGTGACGCTGAAGTATCTCGGCATCTCGACCTCCAATGATCCAGACATCGCGGAGTACCCGGATAGCGGCAAGTTCGCGGCCATGGCCGTCGCACCCGGCAAGGATTTCATGACGGCCCATCTGAAGGTTGTCGCTAAGCGCGAGGACGGACGGGACTACTGGGAGGGAGAGCTTTAGGCCCGTGTCCAGACCCGTCGTTGACATTGGCGCCCTGCCTCAGCAGGTCGTCGCTCCACCGAACTCTGCGCGGTTCGGGGCCTCCATCGCCGAGGTGGGCGAGGCTTTGCCGCCTATGGGGCTGGGTGCGATGTATGTGACGGTCGCCCCCGGCAAGCGCGCCTTTCCCTTTCACAATCATCTGGCCGCAGACGAGATGTTTCTGATCCTGGAGGGTGTGGGAACCTACCGCTTCGGCGCGGACGAATATCCTGTTCGTGCCGGCGATATCTGTGGTGCCCCCAAAGGCGGCGCTGAGACGGCGCATCAACTGATCAATACGGGCGAGACATCCCTGAGATATCTCGGCATCTCGACAATGGAGGACCCGGATGTTGTCGAATATCCCGACAGCAACAAGTTCTCTGTCGTGGCCATCGCTCCGGGGCCGGATTTCTGGCAGGCGCATCTGAATTTCAAGGGCCGGCGGGAGATGAGCCTCGATTACTGGGACGGAGAAGAGCTATGATTATCACAACGACCCCTTCAATCGAGGGGCACCGGATCTCGGCCTATCATGGCGTGGTTGTGGGCGAAGCCATCCTCGGCGCCAATATCGTGCGGGACCTGTTCTCGGGCATCACCGATATCATCGGTGGCCGGTCTTCGGCCTACGAGGCCAGCCTTCAGGAGGCGCGCGACACCGCCATGAGCGAGTTGAAGGAGCGTGCGACAGCCGCCGGCGGCAACGCGGTCGTTGGCGTCGATCTTGACTATGAAGTTGTAGGAAGCTCGATGCTCATGGTCTCGGCGTCCGGCACTTCGGTCACGGTGGAGGCGGTCTGATGCCCTTTCTCGGCGCTTCCATTATCGCAGGCTTCATCTTCTTTGTGCTGAATTTTCTATCCAGCATGCTTCTGGATGGCCCCAATGTCACGACCTTAGGCGCACTGATAGAAGCGGTGATTAAGACAGCCGTTTTCTCGACGCTTTTCCACTATATGCACAACTGGACCGCCAAACTTCTCGGCTGGTACAAGATCGACAACCCCGAGGGGCGGCACTTGTTCGATCGCAATCCTGGCCTCGATCAGGTGCGCGAGGAAAGCTCAGTCTGAGGTTCGCCCATGTTCCGCGCCACCCGAAACAGCACGCAAGAAGAGCCACCCCGCCGATACCGCGGGCCGTCCCTGAGCGCACTTCTTGCCATCTGGATCCTGACATTCACAACGGCCGCAGCGCTCGGTGTCATGATCGGGTTGTTCCTGCTTGGGCGCGGAACGGTCTATGTGCTCTACGCCATGGATTACTGGGAGAGCATGAGCTTTACCGGTGAGCTTCGCCCGACCGAGTTTCTGGCGCTGGCCGCGGTGGGTATCATCGGGTTCATTGTCCTGCGCTACCTGTTCCTGCAGAGCCTGATCGGCTGGGGCATCCTGCTCGGCATTTTCCTGTGGGTGCCGTTTGGCCAGCACGCATTGGCCTTCGTCCCCTCGATTGAGCTGATGTATCCGACGATCCGCGTGACACTCGACACGTTGCTCCTGTCCTATCCGCAGCTTCAGGACATCCAGATCTACGCTGAAACCGTAGTTCCCGTGCCCGAACCCGCCTACGACATTTACGAGCCGAGTTACGGCAGCGACCCAGAGTTTATCGAAGACAGAACGAAGAAAGTCGGCACCCTGAACGGGAGTTCAAGCCGGCTGCCACAAATCACCGACTGAGGAAGAAAATGTTAGAAATCAAAAACCTGCATGTCTCTCTTGAGGAAGAGGAGAAAGAGATCCTGAAAGGCGTCGATCTGACGGTCGAGGCCGGCAAAGTGCACGCGATCATGGGGCCGAACGGATCGGGCAAGTCGACGCTCTCCTACGTGCTGTCCGGCAAGGACGGCTACGAGGTCACGCAAGGCGCGGCCACGCTGGAAGGCGAAGACCTTTTGGAGATGGAGCCGGAAGAGCGCGCGGCGGCAGGTCTGTTCTTGGCCTTCCAGTACCCGGTCGAAATCCCGGGCGTTGGTAACATGACGTTCCTTCGGACGGCGCTCAACGGCCAGCGCCGTGCGCGGGGTGAGGAAGAGCTGAACGCGGCGGAGTTCCTGAAGCTCGTGCGCGCCACGGCGAAGTCCTTGAAAATCAGCGACGAGATGCTGAAGCGCCCCGTCAATGTAGGCTTCTCCGGTGGCGAGAAGAAGCGGAACGAGATCCTTCAAATGGCCGTTCTGCAGCCCAGAATGTGCATCATGGACGAGACCGACAGTGGCCTGGATGTCGATGCGATGCGGCTGGTGGCGGAAGGGGTCAATGCGCTTCGCGATGCCGGGCGGGGGTTCCTTGTGATCACCCACTACCAACGCCTGCTCGACCACATCAAGCCGGACGTCGTACACATCATGGCCGACGGCAAGATCGTCAAATCCGGCGGGCCGGAGCTGGCTCTTGAGGTCGAGAAGAACGGCTATGCCGACATTCTGGGCGAGGTGGCCTGATGGCTCTGGCACAAGCGAAGCTCGACGGTGCGGCTGCGCTGGTTGGCCGTCACCCACGTCCTGATGCCGGCGCCAGTTGGGCCGAAGATGCGCGCAATGCCGCTCTTTCACGACTGCGGGCCATGGGCGCTCCGGTGGCGCGCGATGAGTACTGGAAATTCACCGACCCACGCCCGCTGACCGATCCGGCGAGGCCGACGGTGCCGGTTCTCAAAAGCGACGAGGCGCCTGTCTTTGGCGAGGTTGACCGGCTGAGGATCATCTTTGTGGACGGTGTCTTCAGCGAGGAGCGCTCCGATCCGCTGGAGATGGAAGGCGTCGAGATCGAACTCCTCGAAAGCGCATTGTCAAAGGACATTCACTGGGCGCGCGATCTCTACGGCGTGCTGGAGGAGCGGGGCCAGTCCCCCGTCCAGCGGCCATTGGCGGCGCTGAACACCGGGCTTGCGACCAGTGGTGTCGCAATCCGTGTGACCGGCAACGTGCCGCGTCCGATCTCGCTGATCTACATCCACGACGACCCGCAATCCGACGCCATCCTTCACCACGTGGTCAAGGTGGAAGAAGGCGGGCACGTCACGATCCTGGAAAACGGACCGGCGGCGGCGCGCTTTAACAAGTGCATGGAGATCGACATCGCCGATGGGGCGGAATTCCACCATGTCCGGGCGCAGGGCCGCGATCACGAACGGTTGGCCGCAACGCATATGTTCTCGCGCCTCGGCAAGGAGAGCGTCTTCAAGTCGCTGACCCTGACCGTGAATGGTGTGCTGACCCGGAACGAGCATGTCATCGAATTCAAAGGCGATGATGCTGTCGCCCATGTCGCCGGTGCTGCGGCGGGCGATGGTCACTTCCACCATGATGACACGGTCTTCGTCACACATGATGCGGTGAACTGTGAAAGCCGTCAGGTCTTCAAGAAGGTGCTTCGCAATGGCGCCAAAGGCGCATTCCAGGGCAAGATCCTTGTGAAAGAAGGCGCCCAGAAGACGGACGGCTACCAGATCAGCCAGGGCCTCCTTCTGGACGATGACAGCCAGTTCCTCGCCAAGCCCGAGCTTGAAATCTACGCCGATGACGTGGCCTGCTCGCATGGCTCGACCGTCGGTGCGGTCGATGAGGAAGCGCTTTTCTACCTGACTTCACGCGGCGTGCCGCGGGCCGATGCGCAGGACATGCTTGTCCTGGCTTTCATCGACGAGGCCATTCAGGAGATCGAGGACGAGGATCTGGCGGACGACCTGCGCGGCCGTTTGGCAGCGTGGCTGGCCCGGCGGCGGACTGCCTGAGCGGTGGTGAGCCTCCTCCGCGAGGTTGCCGGGGCTTACGGCGACCTCACCGGCTCGATGCAACGACAACTGGAGGCGCGCCCGCGTGAGGCGCGCCTTCTGGCTTATGCGTTCCTTATCGGTCTGACAGGATTCGTTGCCGGATTGCCCGCGGCGGTCGAACAGGCACGCAGCCTCGACGTTGAAGATGCACTTGTCGCGGTCCTGACGGGTCGCCTTTTTGGTGCGATCTTCCTTTTGCCGCTCTTTCTCTATGCATTGGCTCTCACCTTACGCGGTGCTGCGCGCGTTTTGGGGGGGCAGGGCAGCGGCTATGACACGCGGCTCGCGCTTTTCTGGGCGCTGGTTCTCTCCCTTCCGCTTGTTGTTTTTGCGGGCCCTCTTGCCGCCGCGCTGCCAGCCGGGATCGCCGCCGCGTTGCCTGGCCTGGTCGCCTTTGGCCTCTTCCTCTGGATTCTCGCCCACTGTCTTTCGGAGGCAGAATCCTTCCACAACCCTCGGCGGGTTTTTGCCGTTCTTGCAGGCGTCAGTTGTGCGATTGGCGCGCCGATCATGTTAGGGTTAACGGGTTCCTAACCTTAGTTGGTTGGGAATATGTCATATTTGCGTCCCATTCCTGGTGTCTGTTGCATCCGAAATTTGTATGAGGGGCTTGTCGTTGTCGGGCGAGCCAAGTCAGGAGGAATGACATGGTAGACCAGGCAGCCGAAGCGCCGGGCAGCATCGTCGATGATGAGGACTACCTCGATAACCGGATTAGCCTTGGCCAGCGCATTGGCGCCAGCTGGCGCGATATGCGTGCGGCAACGCGTCAACTGATTGACGAGCGGCCAAGCGAACATCGCTTGATCTTCTTTGTCCTTCTGTCAGACATCATATTCTTTGTCGCCTGGTCGCTGAAGACGGTCGTCTCGCCTGTCTCCGCCCTGAAAGAGCATGTGCCGCTGCAGATCGGCGCCCTTCTGATCGGTGCGTTGCTTGCCCGCACATTGACAATGTACGTCTTCTCCTTGTTCCTGACCGGGGTTGCCCGCGCGGCCGGGGGTAAGGGATCCTGGCGGGACACCAGAACCGGCGTTTTCTGGGCAGCGCTCGTTGCCGCCCCCATTGGCCTTCTGGTGGCCCTGATCACAGGTTTGATGTCCTGGCTTGAGCCGACCTTTCCGATCCTTAGCGCGGATTGGGTAGCATTGCCGCCCACGTGGATCAGCCTTGTGCCCTTCTGCTGGTTTGTCAGCCTCGGTCTGGCTGAGGCACAGGGCTTCAAGAGCCATCGCATCGCCTTCTGGACGATGCTGGTCACCATCACAGTGGCCATGGGCGTCATCGCGCTGCTGTGGACGCGCGGCCTGATATAGAATGCGACTGAACTGGCTTGGTCTGGTCAGGGACAGTCTGATCCGCCCAGGCCAGGCCGCCGACCAAATCAAATCCTGGCACCTTAGCGCGCTCGACAGTTTTCAGTTGGGCGCGTTGGCCATTGTGGTGGGGACGCTTCTGTCCAGCGTCCTCTACCGACCCAATCCCGACACGGTCATGCAGGCCTATGCGGTGCTGATGCAAATGCCGGTCGCCCTCGCTGCGCTGCAGATTGCCATCATGTGGGCCTCGGCCGGGTTGGCTGTGGCTGTCGGGCGCTGGTTCGGCGGCACGGGCACGTTCCGCCAGAGCATCGGACTGATGGCCTGGTATCAGGTCATGTCGACGCTTTTCTTTCTGTCTCAGGCCATAATGTTTGCCGCGATCCCGGTTCTGGCGGTCGTTCTGCTGTTCTATGCGCTGATCTGGCTCGTCTGGGCCCTTGCCGTGTTCATCGCAGAACTGCATGGGTTCGAGAACACCTGGCTGGTCCTCGCGGGAATTTTTGTCACACTCTTCGCGATCTCGCTTGTCGTCGGCCTCGGCGCCACCATACTAGGGGTTACACCGGTAGAGGCGTGAGGATCCCATGTACGACGTAGAAGCTATCCGGCGGGATTTCCCGATCCTGCAGCGCGAAGTGCACGGCAAGCCGCTGGTCTATCTGGACAATGGCGCCTCGGCCCAGAAGCCCAAGGTCGTGATCGACGCCGTCGCGAAGGCCTATTCGGAGGAATATGCAAACGTCCATCGCGGATTGCATTTCCTCTCCTCTCTGGCGACCGAGAAATACGAGGCGGTGCGGGGCATCCTGCAGCGGTTCCTGAACGCCAGGAAGGAAGAGGAGATCCTCTTCACTTCAGGCACCACGGAAGCATTCAACCTGATTTCCTATGGCTGGGCCGCGCCGCGGATGGAGGCCGGCGACGAGATCATCCTGACCGTGATGGAGCATCACGCCAACATCGTGCCGTGGCACTTCCTGCGGGAACGGCAGGGCGTTGTGCTGAAATGGGTCGATGTGGATGCCACCGGCGCGCTGGATGCCCAGAAGGTCATCGATGCGATCACGCCGCGGACCAAGCTCATCGCGATCACCCATCTGTCCAACGTGCTGGGCACTGTCGTGGACATCAAGACGATCTGTGAAGCGGCGCATGCCAGGGGTGTTGCGGTGGCGGTCGATGGCTCGCAGGCGGCCGTGCACATGCCGGTCGATGTGCAGGATCTGGGCTGCGACTTCTATGCAATCACAGGCCACAAGCTCTATGGTCCCTCGGCCTCCGGCGCACTCTATGTCAACAGCGATCGTTATGCCGAGATGCGTCCCTTCATGGGCGGCGGCGACATGATCCGCGAGGTCACAAAGGACACGGTTACCTATAACGATCCCCCGCATAAGTTCGAGGCCGGCACCCCGGGCATTGTCCAGATGATCGGTCTCGGCGTCGCCATCGAGTATATGGAGAGCCTCGGGATGGAGGCGATTGCCGCACATGAGGCCTCGCTTCGCGACTATGCCAACGCAAAGTTTGCGGGGCTCAACTGGTTGAATGTTCAGGGCACCACCCCCGACAAGGCCGCGATCTTTTCCTTCACGATGGACGGGGCAGGGCATGCCCATGACATTTCGACCGTGGTTGATCGCAAGGGTGTGGCCGTGCGTGCCGGCCATCATTGCGCGCAACCGCTTATGGAGCATCTGGGGGTCACAGCGACCTGCCGCGCCTCCTTCGGGCTTTACAACACAAAAGCCGAGATTGATGTGCTGGTCGATGCGCTGGAGACGTGCCACGAGCTCTTTGCCTAGGGCTCTTGGACGTCAACCGGCGCGACGGCCTGCCCAAGCGAATGCAAAAGGCAGCGCTTGCGTCTCTCCATCAAGTAGAGACGGCGCGGGGCTCACTCCCTTGGCAGCAGCCGCGTCACGCCGACCGCGCCGCCTCGGGCAAGAACCGGGTCCAATGACATCGGGATGTACTCGGACCGGCGCCAGAGGAGCGACAGGTCGTCGTAATGGCGGGAGAGAACATGGCCGCTTTGTCCCGTCGCGATCATCATGACGGAGCTTTCCGGGTCGGAGAAGTCAACGACAATCCGCAAACCGCTGGCATGCACATTGGTAAAGGGCTCCTCGCCCCGGGCCCGCATTTGTCCCCTGAGCAGCGTATGATCGCCGCCTGGCGTTTCCTGGCGGATGTTGACCAGCCAGGCGATCCCTGGCAGGCGCCCCAACGCCTGGTGGCGATGGAGCGCCTGATGCGCGGCCCCCCAGCGCCAACTTTCCATGCGCGCGCCAAAACGCTCTGCCAGATCGACCAGTGCCGCATCGAGTGAGACGCGCGCCAGCGTCTCGCAATCCTCGACTGTCTCGGACTGTTTGATGTCGCACCACACAGATGCGCCGTCCAGATCGCGGAAGACGCGCTCCAGAAACAACGGATCTGCGGCGGGACGCTCGGCCGACAGAACCGGGCCGAGATCATCGACGATCAGACGCCGCTGCAACTCACGGATCCAGGCCGCATAGATCAGCGGTTCGGATGCATGCTCGCTCATCTCGCCGTTCCACGCCGCCAGGGCCTCCAAAGCATCCTGGCGCATCCGCTCCTGCGTGCCGGCAGGCGCCTTTTCCCCTTCGAACCAGAGATTGCGCGCAATCAGCGGCAACAATGTGCGCGCCGCCGGTGAGACCGTGTCGGTCTGCGCCTCGACAAAGCTGTCGAGCGTGTGAAACTCTCGCCCGTTCAGAAGCCGGGTCGCCCGGATGATCCGATGGCTGTCGCCCCAGTCGTAACTCCAGTGGCGCGGATAGGGGCGGTCGGTCAGGCGGTTGTTGGTATTCACCAGAAGACCGCCTTCAGGCCCCACAACTTCCGGATTTAGGGCGTAGTCGAAGTAGCCGTCCCAGTCGTTGATTGCCAGCCAGCCGGCGGACGGAATCCGCCCGCGCGAGACGCTGTCAGGCCCCCGGCGCGGGGCGCGTCCCATGGCTTTCTGAGCAATGGTCGAACGGTCCGCCAGCATCAGGTTGTTGGAGGGCGAGACGACCTTCTCGACCGTGTCGATAGCCGCATCAACGGAGGGCGCTCGCATAAGGTCGAGCACGGCTTCGATTGTGTAATCCTCCGCCGTCAGCGCCGGCCACGCGAGTGCCGCGACATGGCCCTCCGGTGTGATCAGTTCAGCGTCGTAATGCGGGGCAGGGATCACGGGCCCGTGCCGTGTCCATCGCAACTGCCGGGTGACCGGGGGCTGGTCCTTGATCCGGATGATCGTGTCACGCGTCTGGAACGGTGCAAAGCCCGAAGGCGTCTCGTACTCATTCGGATTGTCGGGGTTCAGACGCTCGATAAAGATGTCCTGGTCGTCGAGATATGAGGTCGTCAGTCCCCAGGCCAACCGCTCCGACCGCCCGCTCAGCACCGACGGCAAACCGGGGATCGTGCCGCCGATCACCCCACCTGTCTCGAACTCCAGCCGCGCCAGCATCCAGAAACCGGGGGCATAAAGCGTCAAATGCGGATCATTCGCCAGGAGCGGCGCACCGGCTGCCGAGCGGCCGGGCATCGCCGCCCAGGCATTCGACGCACCCGTCGTGCCGACGCGCTGGACCGGGTTGAGCGGGTGATCGGGCGACCGGCTCTCCAGCGCGGCAAAGCGCGGATTGTCGAACAGAGATGCATAATCGGGCAGGGCCATCACACCCTCCTCCGGCTCAGGCAACAGATCGGCCACACGCTCCTCCGTGAGGCGCAGCGACAGGCGCGCGCGCAGAACCTCCCGCTGTGCCATGTCAGTCAGTTGGAAAGCCATAAGCTTCTGGATCGCGATACTGTCCGCCGGCGTCCACGGCGCGATACGGGGAGAGAACAGAAAGAACTCCGGCGCGCCACGGCCGAGCGCCTCCTCCTGGATAAGATCCAGATAGGCATTCACGCCATCCGCATAGGCCTGCAACTCCGTCGTGATCCGCTCAGTCTGGATATCCGCGGCCTGAACCGACAGCCCATAGAGATCCAGCGCCCGCATCAGGTGGTCGATGGCAACCGTGTCCTCGCCGAAAATCTCGGACAGCCGCCCCTCGACCGTGCGACGCATCAGCATCATCTGCCACAGCCGATCCTGCGCGTGCACGAAACCCAGGCCGAACAGCACATCCTCGTCCGTCTCGGCAAAGATATGCGGCACCGCATGATTGTCGCGGACAATCTCGACCGGGCGATCCAGACGCTCCAATGTGTATGTGGCGTTGTAGTCGGGCAGGGAATGCGAGGCGAGGTAATAGCCAAGGCCGAGCGCTGCGACAGTCAGGACAAAGACCGCCACCAGCCCCCGAACCAGCCAGCGAAAAAGCCTGATCATGCGCTGTGCCCATTCCCGAGTTGCCTGAACCTCAACCGGTAGCAGGCCACCCGGGACCGCGCAATTGCCGAGATGCCGCTAAGCCAGCCAGCCGAAGTCCGGTCTTGATCGCGTTGAGGGGGGGAATCAGGACTGGCGGATCACCACCGCACACAGATCGGATAAGGAATGCCGCGTCCGCGCCGGCGCAGATACTGTTCCCGCCAACGCAACCGAGGCCGTCCGCGCCGTCGCCGCCGAGTAGGACGTACGATTGTAGAGCGCGCGAAAGAGACCGCTCTGATTGAAGCCGCGCGAGGCAGAGCGGCTCGCAGCCAAGGACCGGGCTGAAACGATCCGCGAGGAGGCTCGGGCCGAGGTCGATGCGGTCAGCATAAGGGCGGAGGCCAAAATGCTCGACCTTTTGGTCGAGTTTGATGAAAAGAGCGCACTCGTCGAGGCAGAGGGTGCCATCGTGCCCGTGTAAGTGGATCTCGCACGGCCCGAATCCATGCTCCAGATCGTTGCCGAGACAGCGCGCCTCGCGGAGAAGATCGACGGCATCCGCATCCACCAGACCGGTGGGCTGACCGTGGGGCCGGTCGACCGGTCGGCACGGATGGCGGGGGCACGCCCGTGGCCGACCGGTCCCTCGTCTCGATCCATGGGATGCCCGCCCTCAAGAAGCGCGGCGAGGGGTTCGGTATGTGCCCCGAGGGCGATGTCGCAGGTATGGTCAAAGCGCCGGATACCACTGCCGAGCAAGCCGGTCCGAAACCGCGCGAGCATACCTGAGGCCAACTTGCGAAACAGGTGACCCGTCCCCGGCCTCTGCCATGCCCGGGTGCCTCACACTTCTCCCTTAATACGTTGCATTTGATACAAAAAGTCATTTCATTTTGGGGAAAGTGTCGGCGACAGTGGCATTCGACGAGATCATTGGAGCGGAACATGGACCCCATCACCGTATACCTCAACGGCTTTTACGCAGCCTATGGCGGCACTTACATTCCCAGCCGGGGTATCACCCTCGTTGAAGGTGACTTCCGAGACGGTGTATCCCAGACATTCAACCAGTACATCCTGGCGGACAGCCCCTTTGGCGGCTTTGGTGGCGACGGTGTTGTCGTGTACCGCGCCACGCCAGAGTATTCCGACCTTCCGGACCGTGATGGTGCCGTTGATACCTTCAATTTCATCGTCCCCGTAGACTGGACGTGGACCGAGAGCTATACGCCCCTCGGCGGCACGCAGAGCTTCCAACTCCGTATCTACGACGAGACCGACGCCCTGCGCGGCGTCATCATTCAATCAGGCGAGTTCAGCATCGAAAACGCGTGCTTCACGCGGGGCACCATGATCGCCACGCCAGACGGGTTGAAGGCCATCGAGACGCTGGTCGAGGGCGACCTCGTCCTCACCCGGGACCATGGTGCGCAGCCCGTTCGCTGGATTGGCGCATCGCGCCTCACAGCTGAGACGCTGGAGCAGTTCCCCGCCATGCGCCCGATCCGGTTCGCGGCCAACGCGCTCGGGGCAAACACTGAGACGCTCGTCTCACCGCATCATCGCATGGCGCTGTCCGGCTGGCGGGCCGAGGCGCTGTTTGGTCAGCAGAACGTCCTCGTCGCCGCCAAGGATCTGGTCAACGACACGACCATTCGGGTTGACCGGGCTCTCGAAGAGGTCGAGTACGTCCATATCCTCTTCGATCGTCACGAGATCATTCAGGCCGATGGCGCCTGGTCCGAAAGCTTCCACCCGTCCTACCTGTTCCAAGGGGCCGCGGACACGGCGACGCGGGACGAGGTGCTGGAGATCTTCCCGGAGCTTGAGCGCACCAAAGGCGCGGACATGGCCTTCTGCGACCCGACGCTCACGGCAGCCGACGTCACGGTTCTGGTCGGCTAAGGCGCGCCTCTCGCGTGATCGCGCCCGGGCCGCGCTAAACGCAGCCTGGGATCTTTGCGATTGCACCCCGTTCCGAGGAATGGCTAGAGACAGGGCAGACCGGAATCACGCCATCAGAAAGTGACGCCCATGCCGCTGCCTGTCTTCGACGCTCTCCGCACGCCAAAGATCGCGCCGTCGATCCTGTCGGCCGATTTCGCCATGCTGGGGGAGGAGATTGCGCGGGTCGAACGGCAGGGGGCGGACTGGATCCATGTCGATCCGATGGATGGCCATTTTGTCCCCAATCTGACCATGGGTCCCAATGTGGTCGCCGCCATTCGCCCGCATGTGAAGACTGTGATGGACGTTCACCTGATGATCGCCCCCGCCGATCCCTATCTCGAGGCATTTGCCAAGGCGGGTTCCGATGTCCTGACAGTCCATGCAGAGGCCGGACCCCATCTCGACCGCTCGCTGCAGCGGATCCGCGATCTGGGCTGCAAGGCGGGCGTGGCGCTGAACATCACGACCCCGGTCTCGGTCCTGCAATACTGCCTCGACAAGATCGACCTGATCCTAGTGCTGACGATCAATCCCGGATTTGGCGGCCAGAAGTTCACGCATGCTGTTGTCGACAAGATTGCCGAAACCCGCAAGCTCATTGACCAGCGTCCCATCTGGCTGGAGGTCGATGGCGGCGTCACACCGGAAACCGCGCCCCTTTGCACCGGCGCGGGTGCCGATGTCCTTGTTGCCGGTTCCGCCGTCTTCAACGGCGGAACGGAAGAAGCTTACGGGCAGAACATAGCCGCCCTCCGCGCAGCCGTGTCCTGACCGGTCAGAGGCCATGAATAGGTTCCCCGGTTTCGACGGCAGCTAGATGGCTCCGGCCGTTGATCGGCGGCCCTACTATCCTTGACCAAGTGAACGGTCCGGAAGGGGCGGACATGCGCAGCCAAGTCGTGGGAGCTGACCTATGAGCTTCCCCATTTGTCAATCAGCGCCGACGCCCCAGAGCGCATCGCAGAGTTCCCGGTCGGGAAACTGGGTGGTCGGGCAATGTCTTATTCCCGCTCCGGGCTGCCGGATTGCGTTCACCCGCGCGAACAGCGACACCACGATCTAGGTTTCAGCACCGCTCACGTCCCAACTTCCAGATCGGATCTGGTTAGGGTGGTCCGATGCGATGCCCGTCTCGGTGTCGCGCGAAATGACTGCCCGATCTCGGCAGACGGCCAGCGATACATCTGCGTGTTCCCCGCGCTTAGCGGATCAGGCGGGAGTATTTTGCCCCCTCAAGGCTTGCACCCAGGATCAGCCCGCGCTGTCCGTAGACCACGGCGACGACTGGGCGGCCCACCGTGTTGGTCGATATGCCCGCGCCAATTCCATCATCCGGGACGGCAAATTCCGCATCGACCCCAAGCTCCCATCCATCCGTGACGCGGAAGTCGCGCAAGACCTCGGGTGTCATGAAGAACAGTGCCTGGCTGAAAGCCTGCGCGCCGACCTGAAGACCGAAGGCCGCGGCGGTCATTGACATATACTCCACAGGCGCGTCGCCGATCAGAAGTGCGCCCTCGCCATACGCTCCGCTCAGCAGGAAGCCACCCTCAACGACGTTCGGAATGATCAGAACCCCAGCGGCCTGCTCCGAAACACCCTCCGCCCAGGGTACGGTCTGAAACAGCTGTGCGCGGGATGCGAACACGTCCTGGTCGATTTCGGCTGCGGACTGAACATTGACGGCACCACAAGAGGAAAGCGTGGCGGCCCCGGCCAGGATGGCCCCTCTGCGTGTCCAACGCTGCATGGGCGGGCTCCTTTCTGAATGACATACTGCCTCGTGTCCGGTCTTCGCCGGATCGCTGAGAGGTTAACACAGCGGGTGATGCAGCGCCAGATCATCGCCGGCGAGACGGCGTTCGGCCGGCAGAAACCGCCGATCGGGCTTAGTGCTCAGCCAGCAGTTCCGCGACCCTCGGCGCGAAATAGGTCAGGATACCGTCGCAGCCTGCGCGCTTGAAGGCGATCAGGCTTTCCATCATCGCAGCCTCACCGTTCAGCCAGCCATTGTCGCCAGCCCCCCGGATCATCGCGTATTCGCCTGAGACCTGATAGGCAAAGACCGGCACACCGAACGTGTCCTTGGTGCGCCGGCAAATGTCGAGGTAAGGCATCCCCGGCTTGACCATGACCATGTCAGCCCCCTCCTCAAGATCGCGGGCGACCTCAAGCAGGGCCTCGTCACTGTTGGCAGGGTCCATCTGATAGGTCTTCTTGTCGCCTTTCAGGGCCCCCGTTGCCCCGACCGCATCGCGAAACGGCCCGTAGAAGGCTGAGGCATACTTGGCCGCGTAGCTCATAATGGCTGTATCTTTGAAGCCTGCACTTTCCAGGGCGCCACGCATCGCACCGACCCGACCGTCCATCATATCCGAGGGGCCAAGGATATCGGCCCCGGCCTCGGCCTGGGCAAGTGTCTGCTTGACCAGTGCCTCAAGCGTCTCATCGTTCAGGATCACACCATCCCGCACGATCCCGTCATGGCCGTCGGAGTTATAGGGATCGAGGGCCACATCCAGCATCACGCCCAACGCCGGACACGCCGCCTTCACCGCACGTGTCGCGCGGTTGACCAGGTTGTCGGGGTTCCAGGCCTCTTCCGCGCCGGGCGTTTTCTGCGCGGCATCTGTATAGGGGAAGAGCGCAATGCACGGGATGCCAAGGTCTTCCGCGCGCTTGGCCGCATCGACGATTAGGTCGACCGACAGGCGCTCAACGCCCGGCATGGAGGTCACGTTTTGCCGGGTGCCCTCACCATCGCAGACGAAGACCGGCCAGATCAGATCGCTCGCGCTCAGCCTGTTTTCGCAGACCATGTCGCGCAACCAGCCGGTGCGTCTCAGACGGCGTGGGCGTGCGGATGGAAAGGGCGCGATCCTTGGCGTCATGGCCACTCCTTGTCAGGGCAAGTCAAGCGCTTGCCGAAGATTGCCATCCTCCATGCCATGCGGTCCTTTCATCCTCAACAGAATTCCGCTTTGCCATTGAATTCGCCGGAGGATCGGTTAGGCAACGCTGGGTGAACGGGAGGAACGCGTTGGAAGACCTGCGCCGGATAATGGAGTTGGACAGTCTCTGGACCCTGTGGTTCTGGATCACGCATGTCGCGGCCTGGTCCATAACCAGCCACTTCACGCTTGGCGTGCCGTTCGACATGGTCGTGCAGGCCAATCGAGAGAAGAACGAGAACGGCCCATGGACATTGCATTGTGATGCGATGATCCGGGCGAGCGTCTTCCGGATTGTCACTGTTTTCAGCCGCTTCGGCCTTGCGATTGTTGCGATTTGGTCCTTTATCCTGGGCTCGGTTCTGACATTCGCGGTCTGGTATGATAACGAGTTCGCGCTTGCACTGCTGACACTCTTCGTGCCGCTCACGGCGATCTACACACTGTCCGCCCTGAGGGCGTTCAAGATGGATCGTGCGGACCTGACGCCGGAGGATCGGAGAAAGGCCCTCAGAGGTCTGAGGTTCTGGATCCAGATCATTGGGATCCTTGCTATTTTTGGCGCTGCCGCCGCCGCGATCTATACCTACATCAAGGACGTCGTGCCGTTCGCCTGACGGACGGCACGCCAGAGGCCAGACATGAACAATCCCCTGCACATCAAGGTGGGCGGTGCGCCAGAGGGCTTCGAGGCGCGCCTGATTGCCGATCTTGTCGCCAAGACCAACGGTCCGGTGATCCACATCGCGCGTGACGATGCGCGGTTGGCTGCGGTGGCTGAAAACCTCACCTTCTACGGTGCGGACCTGCCGATCCTGCGTTTCCCGGCCTGGGACTGCGTGCCTTATGACAGGATCTCGCCCGCCGCCGACGTCGCTGCGCGGCGTATGTCGACGCTTGCCGCGCTCGCCAGCGGGTTCGACCGGCCATCGATCATCCTGACAACGCTGAACGCGGTCATGCAGCGTGTTCCGACCCGCGAATTGCTGAGGGGGTCCAGCTTTGTGGCCGAGGTTGGCAGGCAGGTCGATGAGGAGGGGCTCCGCGCGTATCTCGTCCGCATGGGGTTCGCACAGACCCCAACGGTGACCGAGCCCGGCGACTTCGCCATTCGCGGCGGTCTGATCGACATCTTCCCTCCGGGTGATCTGGGGCCCGTGCGGCTCGATCTCTTCGGCGATGTGCTCGATGCGGCGCGGCGCTTCGATCCGGCCACCCAGCGCACGATCGAGGCCATCAAGCGCGTTGAGCTGGCACCCGTCTCGGAGGTCATTCTCGATGATGCGGCCATCCAGCGCTTTCGACAGAACTATCGCGTGACCTTCGGGACGGCCGGCAGCGATGATGCCCTCTACGAGGCCGTCAGTGCCGGGCGCAAGCAGCAGGGGATGGAGCATTGGCTGCCCTTCTTCCACGACCGTCTGGAGACGCTGTTCGACTATCTTCCAGAGGCGCCAATCCTCCTTGACGATCAGATCGACGCGGCCCGCGACACCCGCATCGCCGCCATCCGTGAACAGTACGAAGCGCGCCGCGACGCGATGCTGGCCAAGGGGCGTGTCGATACGGTCTACAAGCCCGTCCCGCCGGAGGAGCTCTACCTCAGCGAAGAAGATTGGCAGACCCTGACCGCCAACCGTCCTCTCCGCCAGCTCAGCCCCCTGCCGATGCCTTCAGGTCCGGGTGTCATCGACGCGGGCGCCCGCCTTGGCCGCAACTTTGCGCCCGAGCGTCAGCAGGAAAGCGTCAGTCTGTTCGGGGCGGTCGCCGATCACATCAAGGCCCGTGCGAAGGACAGCCAGGTGCTGCTCGCCACCTATTCCGAGGGCGCGCGGGAGCGGATGGAGGGCCTCCTGATCGAAAGCGGTATCGAGGGGCCGCGAACGATTGCGAGGGCCACCGATATCCCGGACGGCAAGGGTGGGATCTTTCTCGCCGTCTGGGCCCTTGAAAGCGGCTTCGAGGCGCCCGGCCTGACGGTCATCGCCGAGCAGGACATCCTGGGCGACCGTCTGATCCGCGCACCGGGCAAGCGCCGCAAGCGGGCCGAGAACTTCCTGCAGGAAACCTCCACCCTCACGCCCGGCGATCTGATCGTCCATATCGAGCATGGCGTCGGTCGCTACACGGGACTTGAGACGATCACCGCCGCCGGCGCCCCGCACGAGTGCATCGCGCTCGAATACGCAGGCGGCGACCGGCTCTACCTGCCGGTTGAGAATATCGAACTGCTCAGCCGCTACGGGCAGGAAGAGGGGCTGCTCGACCGCCTTGGCGGGGGTGCCTGGCAGGCCAAGAAAGCCAAGATGAAGGAGCGGATCCGCGAGATCGCGGACAGGCTCATCCGGATCGCTGCCGAGCGCGCCCTGCGCTCCGCTCCGCGCTTTACAACGCCCGATGGCGCGTGGGAGGCCTTCTGCGCGCGCTTCCCCTATCAGGAAACAGACGACCAGCTGAACGCCATCGAGGATGTGCTGACCGACATGGCCTCGGGCAGGCCGATGGACCGACTGATCTGCGGCGATGTCGGCTTCGGCAAGACCGAGGTTGCCCTGCGCGCAGCCTTTGTTGCGGCGATGTCGGGCGTGCAGGTCGCCATCATCGCGCCCACCACGCTGCTCACCCGCCAGCACGCCAAGGCGTTTGAGGAACGCTTCCGCGGCCTGCCCATCCAGGTCCGTCAACTCTCCCGCTTTGTCGGCACGAAAGAGGCCACAGAGACGCGCGAAGGGCTCGCGCGGGGTCAGGTGGATATTGTCGTCGGCACCCATGCACTCCTCGCCAAGAGCATCCGCTTCCAGAACCTTGGCCTCATCATCGTCGACGAAGAGCAGAAGTTCGGCGTCGTCCATAAGGAGCGCCTCAAGCAGCTCCGTTCCGAGGTCCACGTGATCACCCTGACGGCCACGCCCATCCCGCGGACCCTGCAGCTCGCGCTGTCAGGCGTGCGGGAGCTCAGCCTGATCGCCACACCGCCCGTCGACCGTCTCGCCATCCGCACCTATGTCAGCGAGTTCGACGGCGTCACGGTCCGCGAAGCGCTGCTGCGCGAGCATTATCGCGGCGGCCAGTCGTTCTTCGTCGTCCCGCGCATCTCCGACATGGCTGAGATGGAGGAGTTTCTGAAGGAACAAGTGCCCGAGGTCAGTGTGCTGACGGCGCATGGCCAGATGGCGGCCGGCGACCTCGACGATCGGATGAACGCCTTCTACGACGGCAAATATGACGTGCTGCTGGCCACAACCATCGTCGAATCGGGCCTCGATATCCCGGCCGCCAACACCCTGATCGTCCACCGCGCCGATATGTTCGGCCTGGCCCAGCTCTACCAGATCCGGGGCAGGGTGGGGCGCTCCAAACTCCGGGCTTACGCCTATTTCACGACCGAGCCACGCAAGCGCCTGACGGTGCAGGCCGAGAAACGTCTCCGCGTCCTTGGCTCCCTCGACAGTCTCGGGGCGGGATTCACACTGGCCAGTCAGGATCTCGACATCCGCGGCGCCGGCAACCTCCTCGGCGACGAGCAATCGGGCCATGTCCGCGAGGTCGGCTTTGAGCTTTACCAGGAGATGCTGGAGGAAGCGATTGCCAAGATGAAGGCGGGCGAGATGGAGGGGCTGTCGGATGCCGACGAGACCTGGGCGCCCCAGATCAATCTCGGCGTGCCGGTCCTCATCCCGGACGACTAT
>JAAUYD010159616.1_pt1 | contig 22506 bp, 26 predicted proteins | sample 7278101 | NCBI WGS metagenome assembly JAAUYD01 (sample SAMN14350128, study PRJNA611818) | marine sediment metagenome | isolation source: surface marine sediment (0.6m) | place: French Polynesia: Moorea | collected 2018-08
ATCCTCGGGCGCGTTGTCCCTTGCGCGCTTACGAATCTCCTCGATAACGGCGACGATGGTGTTACCGGTATCGAAGACATCGTCAACGATCAGTACGCGGTCGTCGTGACAGATTTTCTTGATGACGTAGTTCAGCCCGTGGACCGCAACGGCGCCCCGCTTGTCGATTCCGCTGTAGGACGATGTCCGGATAGCGATGTGATCGGCATCGACGCCACAGTAGGCGAGGATCTCCTGGACAGCCATGCCAACGGGCGTTCCACCACGCCAGATCGCGATGATCATCGTTGGCTCGAACCCGCTCTCCAGCACTTCCAGCCCCAAGCGAAACGAGTCTTCGAGGAGATCCTGCGCGGTGAAGATGTTTTTGTTCATGGGTATCCGTCTGGGCTTATAATGCGGCGCTCGCCATTCTAGCCTTGCTGACCAGCCCATGGAAAAGACTTTCATCGCCGCCGACGATCTGCTGACCGACTCTTTCAGGCTGGCCGCAACAATCGCCGAAGATGGCTTCCGGCCGGACTTTCTCGTCGGACTCTGGCGCGGAGGCAGCGCGGTGGGTATCGCCGTGCAGGAAGGTCTCGAGCAATTCGGCATCCCGACCGATCATATCGCCGTGCGGACGTCATACCGCGGCGCGGCGAGTTACGCCGACATGGTTGACCGCGCCGACGAAATCCGCGTGCACGGCCTCGAGTACCTGATCGACAACGTCTCCTCCCGGCACAAGATGCTGATCGTCGACGACGTCTACAGCACCGGGTCCAGCGTCGCGGCGGTGATACAGCAACTGTCGAGGAAGACGCGGCGGAACCTGCCCGGTGACATCCGAACCGCGTCAGTCTGGTTCCGCGAGACTGACCGGACGCTACGTGCGCCCGACTACTACATGCACAAGACCCACGACTGGCTGGTTCTTCCTTACGAGCTGTCAGGCTTGAGTATCGGGGAGCTGCGAGCAACGCGGCCCGGTCTCGGCGATATCATCGACCGCCTCGAGCGACAGATGGAACAGCGTTCTCAGCGGGACTGAGCTGCTCCAGGCGCTTCTCGTTAATCAGTAGCAACAACTCGGCCGCGGCCTCTGCATCGCACAGGGCCCTGTGGTGGCTGTCCAGCCTGATACCGAAATCGCTGGTCAGCGCCGCCAGGCTGTAGGATTTGCGGCCCGGATAGAGCTTTCGCATTGACGCACAGGTGCACAACCTGGGCATGCGGAATGTTCGCCCGAGCCGGCCGAATTCCTGTGCAATGAAGCGGTAGTCGAAGTCGACGTTGTGCGCGACGAAGATGCCGCCCTCGAGAAACGTCGCGAACTCATCCGCAACGTCTGAAAAGTACGGCGCATCGGCGACCATCGCCGGCGTGATGCCGGTAAGGCGCGTAATGTTGGCCGGAATCCCGCGCTGCGGATTCAACAGTGTCTGGTAACGGTCGACGATCTCCCCGTTCCTGACGCGGACGGCGCCGAGTTCGGTGACGCGATGCTGCTCCCCTCGCCCGCCCGTGGTCTCTACGTCTACGACGACGTAGTCCTGTTCGGGGTCCAGTATCCACCGGACCTGGACGACGTCGGCGTCGAAGCCCGCCGAACGCAGTTGTTCGATGCGCAATAGCTGGTTCCGCCGGACGCTGTCGCCGTCGGTCTTGATTTCAATGAAGCGCACCGTGTCTCCATCGATCAGCATCAGGTCCGGATAGCCGCTGCGCGCATCGTCATAGTCTGCGCAGAAACGCATCAACATCGGGCGCATGGCTTTGGCCTGCGCCTTGTCGATCATTGCATGGAGCGCGTCGAGGGTCCGCTGGCGCCAGCGGAACACGCCGTTGGCTGTGCCGTAGTGACTAACGCTCGTCTTTAGGAGCGCCTGCTTGAGCGCCGCGGGCTTATTCAGTAGAGCAAGACGTGCTGCGATGGCGTCCTGATTCTCGGCCAGGAAGCGGCCGCTCTGCACGGAACCCGGCAGGCTCTCGAACGGCGAGTGCCTGCCTGACGCCGCCTTGCCGAACAGCAGGTCCCAGAACAGCAGGCCGAAAAACGTTCGCCACAGCGTGTTCTCGACTCGATAAGCTGCGATACCGCGCTGCTCATAGTAGGCAACGGCCGCGTTCTCGGGCGAGCCGCTGTGCGCCTCGTCAATGTCGATAACGTCGGCAGCCCGCAGCAGGTCTGTCAAGGAGGACGTTCTTTTCTTGCCGAACTTCCTTGCGTACAGGTCAGCCGCGAGCAAGGCCTCGGCATCGCTGGCCGGGTCGGTCAGGCAACGTTCCAGGAATTGCTCCGCCTCCACCCGTTGCCCGCTCGCCAGCAGAAGGCGAACGACCCGCTCTGCGCAGCGCGTATTCTCTCCCTTTTGATACAGCCGCAACGCAGCGTAAGTCTCCTTGTTCCGCTCCAGTGCGCGGCCGAGGCGGTACGCGAGCTTGTCTCGCAGACTGGCCGCATACCCCTGCTGTGGTTCGGGCCATTCGTCGACGCCGTGCGCCATCTGCTGCAGGCGCTCGGGGAAACGACCGAAGTCCGCCAGCATGCAGGCGTAGAAGTACGTCTCCATGGCTTCCGCGCGATCCTGGAAGCGGGGCTCGTAGCTGGCAGCCTGCGCCGAGGTTCGCACGAGACCAAGGTCTCGCATCGTGAATCGTGACAGGCCATCACTGATGCGACCGAAGTACAGAAACAGCAGAAACCGGATGACCGCTTCCCGGCCCTGGATGAAGACGCCGTCGGTGGGCAGCAGCTCGACGAGCTCAGAGGCCGTGGCGTGAGCCTTCGCAAACTCGAGCAGCTCGGCCTTCTTCATTGACGTTTTCATGCCCACAAAGCGCGGCCGCAGCGCGTCGAGCAGCTGGCTGCGCGTCATGAAACTCAAGACCTCATCAACGTGTTCGGCACCGGGCCTCGCCAGCCAGCCGGCGGCATCGAGTGCAGCCAGCAACCGACCTGAATCGCCGATTTCGGGATAGCGTAGGCGCGAGCGGGCAAAGACCCGGCCTTTTCGATTGACGAGCCGCACATACAGACACTGCGCCTCGAACGGCAGCCCGTCGAAATCGTCGAAAAACGCCTGCTCCCGATCGGAGAACACGTGGGTGTAGTGCGCCTTGACGAATGCGAGCATCTCGACGAAGTGGGTATGGTAGTAGAACCGGGGCAACTCCCGTCGCCAGGGCTGCGCCTCGGCCTGGTAGAACTCGTCGTCGTTCATTTGTCGCGACGAAGTTCGCCGCCAAGCCTGTGCACGAGGAAGTTTCGCAGAGCAACGACCCGCTCGGGCGTCATGTCCCGGAAGACGCCTCGCGCGTGCTCGGGCACGTGCGGCATCGGGTCATGATCCTCACGGAAGATGTAGTGATCGAACATCCGTCGCCAGTGCTCGCGCTCGTCTGATGGCAGGTCCCGGATGGACAGTAGCGCATGGAACATCGTGAACAGCGGCGTGAACATGTGCGGCGCGGCGTCGCGCCACCAGAAGTTGATCAGCACCCCGAGTGCGCTCATGTTCTGGACGTGATGGAACCACATGCTCGGCACGTAGATCGCGTCGCCCGGCTCCATGACGGCGGTCTGCGCGGCCTCCAGCGCGTCGCTGAACTTCGGAAATTTATCCAGGTCCGGATCGTTGAGATCGACCAGGCTCACTGGTTGGCCGGCGAGCGTAACGTCCAGAGGCCCGATGTAGAGATTCGGCAGCTGCTCCGGCGGGAACAGCGTAAATCGGCGCTGCCCGGCAACGACGCAGGCGATATTCTGCGGCAGGTCCCAATGGATGGCGGTCTTGCCCCGGTTGCCGATCCATATCGATACGAGCTGCTCCATCTCTTCATCGAGCAGCACGTGGTGATTGGAATCGCGCAGGGCCTCGAGCCGGCCGGTGAGCTGAATCGCGCCGGCATAGACGGACGGCGGACGGTCGTCGTCCTCATGGCGACGCAGCGTGCCAAGCAGTTCGGCCAGCGGCAGCTCGCGCTGCCGGAAATTGAAGCCGCTAAAGTCGTCGTTGTAGAAATACCGACCTTCGACGTCCGGGGTGGCGAAGAACGCCTTGACCGGACGCCCCGGTTCGAAACTCTCGATATAGTCGGCCAACGTCCGGTTGGAGTCCTTCGCCTTGGCGACTATCGGCCAGTCCTTCGCGAGACCCTTGAGGATCGCGGGCCTGTGCAGCGGCTGGATGTCGTTTTCGAACCGCGCCTTGTCGACATCGGTGTAGACCGGGATGGGTTGGAGGTCGTCGAGGTTCAATGGGGTACCGGCGCAAAAGCTGACAGTTTGCCAGCCCGGGTGGCCTGAGTTCCAGTTCGCGCTACACTTGTTACATCGTGAAGACGGTCATGACAGCATTGCTGGTTTCGCTGGCCGGTAGCGGCACTCCGCTGTTTGGCGGCACGGACACGCTTGAACTTCGTCTCGAGGGTCCCCTCACGTCGGTCGTGGAAAATAAAGAGGCGAAACAGCAATACCCCTTCACGCTCGAGCACGCCGGCAACACTTACGAGATCAAGGTCCGTGCCCGGGGCAACAGCCGTCTGCGCGTCTGTGCTTTCCCGCCGCTCAGGCTGAATTTCAAGGGAGCGGGCGGTGTCTTTGAAGGCGCGGACAAACTGAAGCTGGTGACGCACTGCCGCAACGTCGATCATTCCGAGACGGACGTCGTGGAGGAGTACGCCGTGTACCGGATGTTCAACCTGCTGACGGACAACAGCCTGCAGGTCCGGCTAGCCCGAATGACGTATGTCGATACCGAAGGGAACGACTTCTCCCGGTTCACGTTCTTCCTCGAGCCCGAAAAGGACATGGCGGAGCGCATCGGAACCCGCCTGTCTGGGCTCGGCGCGCTGTCGCGCAGCTGGATAGACCAGGAGCAGGCTGCACTCGTATACGTGTTTGCTTTCATGGTCGGCAACACGGACTGGTCACTGGTGACCGCCGATGGCGACACGGTCTGCTGCCATAATGAGATCGTCGTTGAGCAGGACGAGGGCAGGCTGCTGGTGGTGCCCTATGACTTCGATCTCGCGGGCTTCGTTGACGCGAAATACGCGAAGCCCGATGCGAGTCTACGCACGTCGAGCGTCACTCAGCGCCGCTACCGCGGCTACTGCACCGATCGCGGCACACTGCGGCGAGCGCTCGACAGAGTCATCGAGAAAGAAACGGAGTTCATGCAACTGATCGACTCCCTGCCGTTGCTCTCGCAGAAAGACAAAGCAAAGAAGAAACGTTACCTGGCCGGCTTCTTCAAACAAGCGAAGAATCCGGAGCGGCTCGTCAACAAGTTCGATCGGCGCTGCCTGGGCGCTAGTCGCCGCTGAGCAACAGGTCTCGACGATTCGCCAGCGCCCTGCGCCTTCGCTTGTCGAGGGCATCCTCGAGTTCCTCATCGAGCACGTCATCGGCCAGGCCGGACAGCCCCTTGCGCCAGCTGTCAGTCAGATTGAGTTCGATCCCGGACAGATAATCCGGCACACCCTTCTTCGTGGAAAAGCTGCGACTGTGTCCGATCAACACCAGGTCCCAGCCACCCTCCGGATCGTAGAGCATGCGGTCGCGGGTCCTGGCCTCATTGTGAATCAGGCTGTCGAACACGTACATGGCGTCCCACTGATCGGGCAACGGGCACTGCGCGCCGCTGCCACGGCCGGACGCCGATCGTTGTTCCTCGTTCAACGTACCGGGCACCAGGAACTGCAGCGTGCCGTCCCGTCGGCCCAGTTTGCGGCGCACCGTCGCCGGCACCATGTCGAGCTCGAGCAACTGGTCGAGCGCGAACGCGGCGAGTTCCGGGTAGAAACCACGGGCCGAGCGTGGCGAGAAAACCGCCTCGATACTGCGATCACTTTTCTGCAACCTGACAATCTGTCGGCCCTGCTCGTCGGTGATTTCTTCGACGACCTCTCCCGTCGCAAGCAGGTCGAGCGTGTCGTCGAGACTCAGGAAGCCGCCGGGCCGGGTACCAACCTGCCTGGGATGCGCCTCGACCGCGTAAGCCTCGGCACCGACTTCGTTAATCGCGCTTAAGCGCCCTGCTTCGAGCAGCAACGCATTGCCCGTGCCGCCGTATGACTGGCGATTCATGCCGGTATCGACTTCGATGATGGCGCCGTCGAGCCTGCTCAGGATTCGGCGTGTCGGGGTCGGCGTGTGACCGATGACGACGCGATTCGCACCTATGATCTCGAGCGTTTCGAGCAGTCGCGTCTCCTCGATGACACGGCTGCACGCGGCGTTGCCTCGATACCAGAGGGGCCCGTCGGAATCGTGCAGGCGGGAAGCGTTGAGAATCCGGGTCTTCGCGACACGGTCCAGCACCTCCGGCGAAGTGTCCAGCGGCGGCATCCAGGCTTCCAGCAAACCCGGATGGTCGTAGAAGCTATCGGTCGGCAACAGTATGCCGTCGGCGTATAGCGTATCGAGGAGACGCAGGTACTCCGCCATCTCTCCGACGAGCTTGCCGTTCACCCCGTCCAATCCATACTCGCCGATCATCGGCGATACGCCGCCGTGTACGAATGCGGTCTGGTTGATAACTACGATGACAGGCTTCGACAGCAACCAGGCGCCGTAGTATCCGTCGGCGGCAAATGCGCGTCGATGCGCAAAGTAGCCTGGCGGAAATGCCTTGTCGAACTCGTCGCGCGAGTAGTCCGGCGTCTCACGGGACTCCCTGTGTTTCTCGAACCAGGCGTTCCGTTCGTCTTCGGTTTCGTCTCTCTCGAAGGCCGCGTATTCCTGCGTCGCGACATAGCGAAGATCGCCGATCAGGTTCATCGCCTCGTGATTGCCAATCAGGACGTGCACCTTGCCGCCGGCCGCCTCCGCCTCCTGCTCGAGCTTCATCAGCAGGTCCATCGAACGACGCGAGTCAGGTCCGCGATCCAACAGATCGCCGACGATGACCAGGTGAGACGTTCCGCCGCTCCACGATTGCTCGTCGTCAATGACACCCGCGCCCTTCAATGTAGTGGCGAAGGCCGGGTGTGCGCCGTGAACATCGGATACCGCGACGACGCGCTGCACCCCGTCGAACTGCCAGCTTGCCGCGGCGGGCACTGAGAACAACAGGATGATTAACAAAAGAAGCGGCATAGGATTTCACAAAATACGATGTGTCCTGCGTCCCTGTATTTTAGAGCGACAGTCAAGGTAATGCACGATTACCCGCATGTTAAGATCGCATGAGGTTGCTTAAGGAAAGCTGAACGATGAGACGGATCGTGTGCCTCCTGGTGCTGTGCATTGCGGGTCCTGCACTTGGCAAGACCGACCCGCTGTTCGAGTCCAATGACACGCTGAAAGTAACCATCGAGGCGCCATTCAAGCGCATCCTCCAGACCCGCTCGCTGGAGGACGAAGAGCAAGGAACGTTCACCTATACCGACGAAGCCGGACAGGAGCACCAGTTCGCCATCCAGATTCGCGCCCGTGGCAAATCGCGGAGAGAACCGGCGACCTGCAACTTTCCGCCGATTCGCCTGAACTTCAAGAAGTCCGAGACGAAGGACACGCTCTTTGATAAACAGGACAAGCTGAAGCTGGTCACGCACTGCAAGAGCGATTCGGTCGTTCACAAACAGGGCCTGTTGCGGGAGTACCTGGTCTACCGGATGTTCAACCTGTTGACTGACAGGAGTTTCCGGGTGCGGCTGCTTGAGATCACCTACGAGTACAGCGAGGTAAAACGTCGTCCGATAACCGAATTCGGGTTCCTGATCGAACACAAGAACCGGCTAGGCAAACGAATCGATGCCAAGCCCGTCGAGCTCATAGGCCCGGCTCAGCTGGGCAAGTTGCACAGCGACTTCGTGAACCTGGCCACGATGTTCCACTACCTGATCGCCAACGTTGACTTTTCCACCTTCGCGGCTGCTGAAGAGGATGACTGCTGTCACAACCACATCCTGTTTGGCGAAGGCGAGGAGTTGTACTACTCAATCCCGTACGACTTCGACATGTCCGGTTTCGTATCGGCTGAGTACGCGGTGCCTAATCCCCGTTACGGATTGCGCAGGATCACGCAGCGCTACTACCGGGGTCACTGCGTCAACAATGAACACTTGCCGCAAACGCTGAAGCAATTCGACGAGAAGCGCGATGAGTTCTATGCGTTGGTAGAGACCTTCCCCCACTTGTCGAAGTACAGCCGGAAGCTAACGACGCGCCTAATGGACGATTTCTATAAAATCATCGACGACCCGAGATTGGTGGAAAAACGCCTCGAGGGCAGGTGTCACTGAATAAGGCCGGGCCGCTCGCAGAGCCAGTCGCGGATGATCTTCGACAAGCGCGGATGGATCAGGTAACCCACCGAACTGTGCGGGTTTGATTTGCCGTAGCGTACCGTCTGGTTGTAGATCCGGAAGTCCGTGATCCGGCTGACGATATGCTCCCGCATCATCTCACGGAAATCGTCGGCGACGGTGCCATCGTGACAGAGATAGTCATCTTCCGCCGAGAGATTGAGCCAATTGATGATGTTGCCGGGATAGCGCTCGATCCCTGCCGACTTCGCGCCCAACAGGTATTTGCGAATGTAATTGTCGGACAACGGCGCGCCCATCGAGACGAAACAGTCAACCTTCGTCGTCGCGTGGTCCGAAAACCTCGGGTCACGCGACAGCTGCCAGAGCACGTCGTAAGCGACGATGCTGCCCATGCCGTGCGACACGATCATCAGCGTCGCACCGGATTCCATCGCCTCGATAATCTCGCCTCTGACCCGGTCGCGTATCCTCGTGCCGAGCCCGTCTTCATTCTGAAGATAAGCGGCGAACACCGGGGCGACGCGACCGAGCAATCGCATGGTCTGGCCGAGTAGTCCCATCACCGGCGCTATGATCCCGGCGAGAAACTCCTTCTTCGCCGACTTGCCCGGCAGGCTGTCGTACTGCCGGAAGCCGAATTTCTTGCGCCGGGACACCGATTGCAGAGCAATCAGCGCGTTCTTGCGATCGCCGATATCCAGTTCTTCGTCGTACTCCCTGCCGCGGTCCTTCAAGAGAGGCCGGGTCAGGTCCCCGTAGTACGCCAGACCAACGTCAGCCTCGTCGAACGCCGCTATGTCTTCGGGATAGTCCCGCTGGATACCGGAACGTATCGCGTGACGAGTGAATTCTTCGAGAACGGACTCGGACGGCTTCAGGGAATAACCGTGCACATAGATGATTCGCCTCGGCGGCGTTGCGTTGTTCTCTGTCATTGCGCGCCTAGAAGTCGTCGTCGCCTGTACCACGACGCGCCATCATGCGCAGGAAGGGGCCGGATGCCGACTTGCCATATTCGAGGCGCCAGATTGCCAACGTCGTCAGCACGAAGGCGGCGGAGATGACCATTGCGATACCCACGGCGCCGATGCCGGCCCCGAGGCCGACGCCAATGGAGACGAAGATGTACATCGCGTCCGACGGAATCGCCAGTGAGAAGCGAAAGCGTACGGCTGCGACGATACCCGCCAGGCTGAAGGCGAGTGCGATGCTGTTCATCACGATCATCGCGATGCCGGTCACGACGACCGGCAGTATGACAATCGTCTGGATAAATGCCTGGTCCATCTTCGCACTGCGTGACGTCATGAAGTACACCCATGAGACGGGGATGATCAGGATCACGGCGCTGAAGCTCGCGATGGCGAGCCGAATCGGACCGGCGGGCTCGAGCAACGAGGGCCCGATACTGGTGTAGACCGGCTCAAGTGAATCGAGACTGTCGGACATCAGGTCGCTGATACCGCCCAGCGGCAAATAGTTCGCGATAGTCGGGTAGCGCGTTTGAACGAATAACGCCAGCGCCAGCCAGAACCCGTAATACAGGATGATTACCGTCATCGGTATGGCCAGGCCGGTCGACTTTCTCATGGACGTCCCTTCCGATTTCCCCCGCGCCAATCATAGCGCATCATGCGGCACACAATGATAGGCTTTACGCCGATTTCTCACACGGAGCCCTTCATGCGCCACGACGTCCAGTTGCTGGGGATCAGCAACGCCATCGTCGACGTACTTGCCAACGTCGATCACAGCTTCCTGTCCGATATCGGCACCGTCCCGGGATCGATGACGCTGGTTGACGAAACCCAGGCTCACGCTATCTATGACCGGATGGGGCCGGCAACGGAGATGTCCGGCGGCTCGGTAGCCAATTCCGTAGCGGCGTTTGCGCTTCTCGGCGGCTCGGCTGCCTACATCGGCAAAGTGAAGGACGATCAGCTAGGTGAGATCTTCAATCACGACATGCGAGCGCTCGGCGTCGACATTCGCCTGCAACCAGCGCCCGACGGCGCCCCGACGGCCAGGAGTCACGTGCTGATCACCGACGACGGGCAGCGAACGATGTGTACCTACCTCGGCGCCTGTACGGAACTCGCCACGGCGGACATCACCGAGTCCACGTTTGGACGACCGAAAGCCACGCTGATCGAGGGCTACGTCTGGGACATCGCCGAGGGCCCGGCACTGGCACAGCGGGCTATGGAACTCGCGAAGGAGTCACAGACGGCCGTCGCGTTGTCTCTGTCGGATTCCTTCTGCGTTGAACGCCATAAGGCGTCGTTCGCAGACGCCGTAGCCAACCACGTCGATATCGTTCTCGCTGATGAAGACGAGATCAACATGCTGCTGGGCACCGATAACATCGACGATACGCTTGAGGCGATACGCGACCGTGACAACCTGTTCGTCATCACGCGTTCGGAAGAGGGCTCGGTCATTTATCATCGCGGAAATACGGTGATTCAGTCGGCAATCCCGGTTGAGCATGTCATCGACACGACCGGCGCCGGCGATGCCTATTCAGCCGGCTTCCTGTATGGATGGGCCAATGAGTGGAGTCTCGAAGATGCCGCAAGACTGGGCACTCACGTGGCCACCAGCGTCATTCAGCGAGTAGGCGCTCGTATCAAACCAGGCCTGATGGACAGCTTCGATCGGTAGAAGCCTAAGGACTGGTCGCCTGTGCCGACCAGTGCGGCGATGAAAGCCTCCAGGCCACCAAACGGCGGCCACCTTACGGACATCGGTCCGTATTAACCTCGATTGCCGTCGCGCTCCTCTCGCCCTACGCTGTCTATGCGCGGACTTTGAGCTGCGTATTGGGGAGACGGTAATGAGTCTTGTTAATTTTCTCATCGTTGCGGCGCTGTTGGCGGCGGTCACGACGCTTGCGCTTGGACTGCGGTCCATGTCGATCGGCGGCGAATACGATCGCACGCACAGTGAAAAATTCATGTGGGAGCGGGTTGCGCTGCAGGCAGTAATCATTGTCTTGTTACTTGCCACGATCGTAGTCGGCAATACCTGACCGCTACATCGAGCTGCCGGTTTCTCCGGCGAGCGAGGGTGTTGTCCTGAGACAGCCCGGATTGGCGGGCTGCGCGGCTGCTTGCACGCCCTGACTGAAGCACCGGGCGAGCCTACTTGTAGAACAGCCTCTTTTGGATTCGCCCCGTGTTGGGATCAATTTCGCATTCATAGGATGCGACCGAGTAGGCAACCAGCGGCGAGTGGCTCGCTATCTTGTAGTAAGCATCGGCACGCGTTTGAGTAGGGAGCTGCGCCGCCCAGTTGACCTGCCCGTTCAAGTCGATCGCGAACAGGTTCTTGCATCGTTTGATCGCCTTTGGATAGTCGCCGTAATTCAGAAGCACGATAACCAACCTTCCATTCGAGTAAGCGTCGACAATCGAATAATCGAACGTCGCCAGGCGCTCGGAACCCAGGAACAAGCGATTCTCGTGGTATGAGATGGGCTCCGATCGAAGCGTAACGGCAGCGGCCTCTTTGACACACTGCGTGAGCAGCTCGTCCTGGTTGGCCCCTTGGCGGGCCACGGTCCTACCCCAAACGTCGCTACCTTCGACCAGCCACGCGTTGGCCGAGGTTTCGTTTGCCCTGAAGTACCAATTCGGGAGTCGGCCGGCGATCGGATAGGCCTTGAGCATTTCCGCTTCCGACTTTCTCTCAACCGACCTGCGCATGTGTTGACCGTCTCCTTTCCATGAACCACCAATCTAGCGTGGAATCCTTGCGCTCGGCATATCGAGACCTACTCGTCATTCCAGTCAACGATTCGGAGCTTGGGCCAAAGACTACGCCAGCGAGACACTTTTGCATTGTAGACCTGCCGAGAAACCTGGCGTTTGTTCGGCCGTACCACCAGGTCAAGCAGATCGTCAAAGCCGAACGATGCGTACGACTCCAGCCCGCCCCGCCCCGGGCGGATTCCAATGCTGCCGGCGGTGGTTGGAAATGTATCGATGGCGCTCGCGGATGACGTGTATGGCTTGATCGGGTAGCCGAATTTGCTTGCATACCACAGGTGGACCCGGGCTTCGTTTTTCACGTCGAAGTTGATACCGGCCTCATCGAACCGGTCGGCAATTCGAACGGCGTGACGTGACTCGGATGTCTCGCTCAAGTCGTCGGGGTCGAAATAGACCAAGTCGATGTCACTGATGCCGTACAGCCGGGGAAAATGGTGTGCTGCGTTCCAGTAGCTCTGCACAACCGCCCCCGCAACGATCCAGCAGTCGGGCAAAGCAACGTCATCCCAGTTGCTCAGAACCTCGGACAGAACGGGGTTCGCTTCCACGGCAAGCCTGATTTCATCGGGGAGCACCATTACAGGCTCATCGAATAGGCAACGATAGCGAGGCCAATCGCCACGGCGAGTATCGGGAAAATGATGAACTTGAGGAACCACTGGAGTCTTGCGGACTGCTGCAGGCGCCTCGCCAGCGATTTCTGCCCTGGCAGACTGGACGCTGGCCTTTCCGTTGCAGGCGCCGGCGCCTGTGATTGTTTCCCTGTTGCTTCACGCTCGGGTGCAGGCTCTGCGGTCGGCTTCTTCTCCACGCGCTGCTCTGCCGTCGAACGCTGTTGACTGGCTTTTGCTGCGTGTTGCCTGCGTTTCGACTCAGGCGGCCTGGAACGCCCCGGCTCCTGCCAGTCGACGTAACGCTTATTGATACGATGATCGATCTTCTTCTGGTTCTGCCACGTATACGGAACGTGGAACTCGCTCTTCATTTTTCGTACCAGCAACTCGGCATAGTCATCGATGTACTTTCCGGTACTGAAGTCGAAGTAGCTCTGCGCAAACGCGTTTCCCCTATCGCTTAGCATGTCGTCTATCAGGCAGCCATCCCACCGTGCGTACACATCGAGTGCCGTTGTCTCGCGTCGCTTGTAGGCCTCGATCTGCTCGCGACTGTCCTCTACGAATTCCTCGCTGCAAAGATCGTTGTCCATGAGCCATCCGAGGAAGAAGGCGGTATGGACGTAAGCTTGTTCGTCAGGGAGCCCGAGTTCCTGTACGGAATCGAAGTGGTACTTCGCCTTGTCGTAGACGACGGGGTCCCCGGGCCTTGCACCCAAAGCGCCGTCAAATCGCCTCACTTCGTGGGGTGACATGATCGAAAGCATGGTCATCCTGGTACCGGGCTCGTCGTACTGGAAGTGCAGCGAGTAATCGTCGTAGTCGTAGCGGTCGAAATTGGGGACGGTGCCCAGGACCTCCGTTGTTTCGCTCTCCCGGTGCATCGTAGGGTAACCGAACTTGAAGCGAACCACCTGCTTCGACGAGTCGAGGCGCAGTCCGCCCGTCTCGCCCTGGTAGCCTGAGAATCCTTCGTAACCGTCCGAATACAGGAACAGCGTGTTGACGCGGCCATCGACGAGCAAGGCAGCCACACCCGCTCCCCGAAGCGACCAGAGCGCGGTGTCGTCGCTGATATCGAAGCGTTGCCCGCCGGCTGGCAGATCCAGGTAGTCCCTGAGTTCCTCGAGAGACTTGCCGAGTGCATCTACGGGTAGTTTTGTATCCTGCATCCCTGGCTTTTCCTTCGACTACCCGACCATCGAGGGTTCGTTTGTTGTCTTGCGACCGAGACCGTCCGGGATCAGGGACGTATGCCCCGGCCTCCGGCCAGGGCGAGAACTCCGACCAGGCCCGTCACCGTCGAGGCTATTGCCACGGCCGGGAACCAGCCGAACACGAACGCATTCGCGACGAGTACGGCCGCCGTCGCGAGAAAGAAAGCGGCAAGAATATTCGCCTGGCCGGCCGCGGCGGCGTCCTGATCGCCCCTGGCCAATCGCAGGAAGACGAATGCCGCGATGAGAAAGAACGCCGACAACACGTACCAGGTCACATGGAAAAACGTGATTGAGGATTGGAGCATCGCGCTTTCCCGTGCATCGGCAAGCGGCCCGCCGTGGCCGTCTATCGTCCGGATGACTGCGGCAACGGCGGACAACAAAGATGCTGCGAACCAACTCTTGTTCATGATTGCTCCTTATGTCGATCGCTCCAGATGAACTCACTATCGGCAGCCAACCCGCACCTCGACTACGCTTCCTCGCACGAAGCTGCGTCGGCAACCTTAGCAGCGTCAGGTTCTCAAGTTGCGGCCGCCGCCGGATTCGACGTTGGTCGCTGGCCCGAACTTCTATAACCCGCCCAAGAGACGGCGGCGCCGAGCAGGAAGCCAACGACTATAGTCATGGCCTCGGGAATCTCTGCGTAGCGTCTGAACGCCTCTCTCACCCACTCGGAGTGCGCGCCGGCCAGCATCGACACCGCCTGCAGCGCCATCAGGACCGCAGCGACGAGGAACGGCGTACCGTACTTTTTATCCCGCCGATACAGCCAGATCGCGAATGCAATGGAGAGTCCCATCGAGATAGCGATGGCATCGAGTATTCGCTGCGGGAAGTCAGAACCCGTGAAGATCATGAATGGCAGGTACTTCAGCATGATGCGGCTGAAGGGCGACTCGAACAGCACCAGCGGCGTGGTCAGCATGTAGCCCGAATGCAGGAAGACGTTTCGCTTGTGTCGAAGCGCCAGGTAGTAGAGTACGAGATAGGCAATGATCGCAAACAGCATCGACAGGCCAAAACTGGGACCGAGCGAAAAAGCGCCCCGCTCCTCGCTTTCGATGAAAGCAACGGCGGACGTATTGACGATCATGACGAAGCCGACGATCAGGAACGGGAACAGTGCGAGGCTCAGCAGTCCGGCGGTCTTGTGGAGATGACGTTTCCGATTGTGAATACTCCAGTGCTGGAACAGCAGTAGCACGACCCAGGCTATCGCTGTGCCTGCGTGTACGTGAAACGCTAGCGGAACCGAACTAAATGGCTGAAAGTAGCTGCCCCAGAATCCAATCACGATGACTACGAGAGTCAGCGCGATGAAATAGTGCGCCTTGCGATACGGCATGGGCCACCCTGTTGCAGCTTCTGTGGATTTAACGATACTACGCATCCCGGCCCTGCCGGTCATCAGGCAAAGATGGCCAAAACCGGTCGTCAATAGATACAGGACTAACATTAATGAAAGCGATTCTGAAAACGGCGCGACTCACGCTAAAGCCTCTCAGCCCGGACGATGCGGACCTGGTCGTTGAGCTGTTCACGGATCCGGTCGTGAAGAAACACACGGGCGGGCCGCAGTCCGAGGCTTCGATTCGAGAAGAGATGCGTGTTTCGACGCGTCGCGGCGGCAATGGCTGCATCGGCATCTGGACGATCGTCAGGACTGAGGACGGCGAGAAGCTCGGCACCGTAGCGCTGTTACCGATGCCGGTCGACACGCAGGCGACGGACTTTGACAGCGTCGTACCCGGCGAGTATCCCGACGCCGAAATCGAGATTGGTTTCTTCCTGAAACCGTCCGTCTGGCGGCAGGGCTACGCCGTCGAGGCCTGCCGTCGCGTCCTGGGCTTCGTGTTCGAGGAATCGCCCCTGACGGAAATCGTTGCGAACTTCGATCCCGCGAACAGCGCCTCGCGCGGCCTCCTGACAAAGCTCGGCTTCGTCGACCGCGGCTTCGGCCGAGCCTACGGCGTCGACGCCCCGCGCTATACAGTCACCCGAGACCACTGGCTCGCCGAACAGGAGAATGGCTGACATCGTTGAATTCCCGTCGGTTGCAGGCTCGCTTGCGCGAAGTACGGATGACGGCGGCAGCCTGAACTGCGCTAGAGTCTCCGGGATACACTGAGACGATTCTTAAGAGCAGGATTCAGCCATGCAGATCACGGTACTAGGCGCCGGTGCCGGCGGAACTGCGGTCGCGTTTGATTGCGCTTCGCACGGCCATGACGTTCGTTTGTTCGACTTCGAGCAGTTCCCCGATAACATCGCAAGAATCGCCGAGGCGGGCGGAATACACGCCGACGGTGACATCTCGGGCTTCGGCCCGATCAGTTACGCCGGCCACGATATCGACGCGGCCATGCAGGGCGCCGAGCTGATCTACGTCGTCGGTCCCGCCTACAGCACGGAACCCTTTGGCCAGGCCGTGGCCGGAAAGCTCGTCGCCGGGCAAACGGTGATCGTCACACCGGGGTCCTGCGGCGGCGCACTGGCCTTTAAGCGAGCTGCTGGCCTCGACGTCGACGACGACTCCATTCGCGTTGCAGAGACCTCGACGCTGCACTATGCCGTGCGTCTGACCGAGCCGGGCTGCATTCGGGTATTCCTGAAGCTGAAGGCCGGCAACCTGTTGGCCGCGCTGCCCGGCAAGCACACGGGGGCAATTCTCGACCTGGTATCGGATGTGTACTCCAGCATGGAACCCGCCGGCAGCGTTCTGCAGACCAGCCTTCAGAATGCGAATCCGATCATTCACCCGGCCGTCACGCTGTCGAACGCGGCACGTATCGAGATGACGGGCGGCGACTTCCTGTTCTACGAGGAAGGCGTCAGCGACTCGGTAGGCAGGCTGATCCAGGCACTGGACATGGAACGAATCGCGATCGGCGAGAAACTCGGCATCACCGTCTTGCCGGACCCGGAAATCGGCATGGAACAAGGCTACATGTTGGAAGCCAATTACGGCAGCGCCTACCGCGAGGCCCCGGGGTTCAAGGGTATCGCTGCACAACCGCGCCTTGACCATCGCTATCTTAACGAGGACGTTGGCTACGGCCTCGTCTTTATGTCGATGCTGGGAGACCAGGTCGGCGTTGAGACAATCGCTATCGACTCCGTCATCAATGTTGCATCGATCGTCATGGATCGCGACTACCGCGCTGAAGCATTGCGCACGCCCGAGACACTCGGTATTGCGGGCCGCTCGGTCGAGGAATTGTCCGCCCTTTAGCGGGCGTTAGGCGTCAGTGGTACTGACGATCCTTGGGGTCATCGCTTGCGTAGTCAGCAGGCGCTTTCGGCGTCTCGATGTCTACCTTCTCTTCGGCCGCATCTGCCGCCTTTTCTTCGACGATATCCGCTGCGTCGGCCGGCTTCGGCACGGCATCTGCCTCCTGCTCCGCGGCAACCGTCCCGGGATCGGCTGAGGACACCTGTTCTGACGGCGTGCTCGCTTCCGCTTCAATCGTCTCCTCAGAAGGCTCGGCAGGCGTCGTTTCCGCAGAGGCGGCTTTCGACTCTGCGCTCATCTCATCCGGGCGCGGGAACCTCAGCTGCGCATCCGACGGCGCGCCGACACAGAGCTTCTCCGAGCCCGCCGCCATGTGTTCGTACAGCTCCCGGTATTGGCGGCCGATTGCCTGGAAGTGTTCGGCCGATTGACTGAAGTGCTCCGTGACACGTTCGCGGTAGGTCTCGAGCTCCGCTTCGACATCGGCGAGCTTACGGTTGTTTCCGCGGGTGCTGAATCTGCCGGCGAAGAAACCCAACCCCAGGCCAACCAGAACGCCGACACTGATAAGAACAATCCACTCTACGGTACCCATAAGGTTCTCCCGGCGATACAACGCCGCGTTTGCTGAAAACAATTCGCTCGCGGTTCGCAGTCTAGCAGGCTGTTCTCCGGTTCGCTTCGAACGTGCCCGAGTTTTCATGGACACGCCATACGGAATGCAGTTCAGTTGCTGCGGAAACTACTGAGCCACTTGGTTCGCCCGATGCTGCATGCTGGAAAACGTGCCGAACGGGGGAACCTTGAATACGAAAGTCTGTGAATTGATGAGCGAAAGCGTCCTGACAGCGGAGCCTCATCACAGTGTCGACCACGTTCGAAAGATCCTCGGCAGGAACAAGATCGGCTCACTTCCCGTCGTTAATACGGACGGCGAACCCGTGGGCATCGTCTCGGCAACCGATCTCGCGCACGAACTCAAGCCGGGCTCACCGATTAGCAGGATCATGACCGAGAAGGTCTTCGTTATACCGCAATACGAGGACGTCAGCATCGCGGCGCGCGTCATGCGCAATCACAAGATCCACCATGTCATCGTCACTCACGAGAAGAAGGTCGTCGGCATGTTAAGTGCGTTCGACCTCCTGAGGCTGGTCGAGAGCCACCGATACATTCAAAAAAATCCTCCGACCGAGTCGAAGCGAAAGAGCACGAAGCGGAACTGATGACACTCGGTCGCCGTCGCGCCTCGACGAGGCCCGCCCCGAGTCTGGCCGCTCACGGAATCGCTTTCCAAGTATCAGCAAGCGCCTCGCTCACAGCCGCGTGCGCATGTATCGCGGTGGTATCGAATAGCGGCACGGCGGTATGTTGCTGCTTGATCAGCATGCCGATCTCGGTGCAGCCTTCAATGACCGCTTCCGCGCCTCGGCTGGCCAGGTCGTCGACGATTCTTACGTAGTGTGCCCTGGAGTCATCGCGAATCTCGCCGAGACAGAGCTCCTCGAAGATGACACGGTGCACGATCTCCCGATCGGGCTCCGGCGGAACAACGACCGACAATCCATGCTGCTTGAGCCTGCCGACATAAAAGTCCTGCTCCATCGTGAAGCGGGTACCGAGCAACCCGACAGTCTCTACACCGGATGCCAGCACCGCCCTGGCGGTCGCGTCCGCGATATGCAGCAGAGGGATATCAATCGCCGCCGAGACCTCGTCAGCGACCTTGTGCATCGTGTTCGTACAGATCAAGAGCAGGTCAGCACCAGCCGATTCAATCTGCTTCGCCTTGCCTGCCAGCATGGCGGCGGCGCCGTCCCAGTCGCCGATCTTCTGCAGGGCCTCGACCGCCTGGAAATCGACGCTGAACATGGCGATAGGTGCCGAATGCAGCCCGCCACGGACGCGCGCGGTCTCCTCGTTGATCAGCTTGTAATAGATCTCGGTGCTCTCCCAGCTCATGCCACCCAGCAATCCAATTGTCTTCATTAGCCTTCTCCAGGGCGCATGCGACCCATAGTCAGTCGACGCCTTTGAACGCAAAACTGGCCATTTCACGAAATCGAAAATGCTCATCGGGCACGACAAGCGTCAATCGATCGCAAGTGAACGTCGTTTTCGTTGCCTTTGCTTCCAGTCTTGCCGCGAGCGCCAGGCTCTCGTCAATCGAAATGAACTCAGCAACGGTTATGTGGGCAGGAATGTCGTCTCGCTCGTGCCCTGCACTATCGAATACGGATGCACGATGGACGATCTGCTTCAGTTTGTCGATTGCACTTTGGGGGTATACCGGATATGACACACCCGCGTAGTCGGGCGACGCATGCGGTTTCTCGAAGCAAAGCTCGAACGGCTCAACGCCGGATAGAATCCCCCTGATTTCCTCGCGGACAGTGTCCGTGAGTTCCGCTACCAGCGGTCTCGACACCGAGATGTGCGTCGGACTGATCGCAGCCGACGCGGGATCGTAGCGCTGTCTAAGCCGGTCGAAATCCTCGGCTATCCCGGCCGGTGGCAGTATGAGCAAGACTCCGAACCGGTAGGCCTGCTGCCAATCCGCCCAGGCCGATGTATCCGTGGCGTACCGGATGGCGGGAGCATCGACGGCTATGTCTGAACGCGGTTCTTTCACTGGCCTTTGCGCTCCCGCAGTTTGCGGCGTGTGTGCTTGTCCGGGCGACCGCTGGTTCTCGGCAACAGGTACCTGTCCTGCTTCAGCGCCGCGACCTGCTCGTTGCGTTGTCGCACCGTCTCTTCGTCTTCGACGTAACAGGACCGCGCTTCGGCGGCCGGACCGCGACGGGCGGGAATCGCTGTTACGTCCAGACGAAAGTGCAGCCGTTCACGCACGAGATCAATGGTGTCGCCGACCTTGACTCGCGTCCCCGGAGTCACGCGCTCGTCGTTCAGCTTCACGTGTCCGCCGGCGACGGCATCCGATGCCTTCGTGCGCGTCTTGAAGAAGCGGCAGAAGAACAACCAGCGATCGATACGCAGCGAATCGGCAGACTGGGTCATGTACGAAACGCCGTTAAGATCCGGGGTTGGCTGGCGGCATCGACGCTCACTGTGCCGGCTGCTGATGGCGAGTGACATGCCGTCGCATCAGCTCAAGCAGCTGATCCTCCGGGGAGCGCTTCGTCTGCGCCTGCAATGCCCTCGCGAGTGCGACGATGGAGACGCCCATAAACACGCCGGACGTGAAATCTGAGCCGATGCCCGACCACATGACACCTGCCCAGGTAAGCCATGCGAATCCGGCAAGCGTCCATGCGTCCCGGAGGCGGGTTTTCTCATAGGCGTCCAACAGCGCGAGAATGTTCGGGGCAGCGGTCTGGTTATCCATTTTTGGTCCTCAGCTCAACCGAGCGGCAGTCGGCACTGGCCCGCTATCGCTGGCCAGCTCCGGGTGTCCGTGCTCGGAGCAAGGCGGCCGTGGCGACAGGCGTCACGAGAACAGGGACACGGCCAGGACGATAGTGGCGACGACGAGCAGGATAACAAAAGCGCAGCCTGACGCCTGTTCGAGCACACCCATCTGACTCGAGATCTCATTGTCCTGCCGTTCGAGCTTTTCGTTGGAAACCGGCTCGTACTCTTGGCTCCGCGCCATCAAGCGCAGCCGTTTCGGAGGCTGCAACTCTTCCGGGTGATACATCCATCCGGTAAACGTCCCGTCGTCAAACTTGATCAACCAGTCCTCGGGTTGCTTGCCAGCGGCATCGAGCTCGAGGGCTGTCCTTTCCGGAATCCACACGACCGTGCCTTGCTTCCTGCGACGCAGTAGTAAAGTCGTGTATTCGATTCGATCGCCGGGACTGACTTCGTCATTGGTTCCGAAGTACTTCATGCGAATCGTCATGGGCAATCGGTCCTGGTAGATAAGCGTACGGACAACGCGTCGAGTCTATCACCCGGTCCGCTGCTTGAAATGCGAACCGGCGACATCGAGCGTAAGCTGCGCGTATTGCTGTACTCTGGTCGCATGAAGGACTGCAACTCATGCGGCCGGTGTTGCCAGAATTGGGGCGGAAGTGGCTTGTCGGCGTCCGCTGAGGACATCGAACGCTGGGAAACCTACCGGCCCGACATCGCTCGCTTCGTCGTCGGCGATAAACTCTGGATCGATCCGGAGGCCGGAGACTATTTCGAGCACTGCCCGTGGCTTAAGTCGTCCGACGGCGGCAACAAGTTCACCTGCGACATCTACGAAGACCGTCCGGAAGATTGTCGATTCTATCCGGTCAGTATCGACGACATGGTCAAGGATGGCTGCGAGATGCTGGAGGCCGGCGACCTGGAAAACCCGAGACGCGCGCAACGAGCCCTCGACGCGATCATGATTGACAGCCGACCTCCTTGTGAAGATTAGGCTGCGTAGCCGGACGAATCCTACCCGTGCTCGGCGACGATGCCTCGCCAGGTCTTTGCAAGCTCCTGCAGAAGGCCGTCGAAGGCTTCACGCTCGGTATCAAGCCGACCCTGGTCCGCCGCGTTCACCGTGCCCCAGGCGCTGGTCGTCTGTGTCTTGGTCGCCGTCGACTCGGCAACCCCATAAACGAAGCCCGTGCGCACATCGACGAACACGGCGGAGGCGGTCGTGCTAACGACGGTGTCCCTGTCGCGCATCAGGCCCAGTGAGATAACACTCAACGGACCAATCGACTTGCCGTCGACGCGAAAGGCGGTATCCAGCGTGTAGACAATCAAAACGTCGGCTTTCACCCTGGCCGCAGCCGTGCGCAGGTCGTCGATATCGTCGAGGCTTGCCGGAATCAATAAACGGGTGAGCGGTGCAACACCTCGGACGGCGTCCCACTCCGACAGGGTCTCGAGCGCCGCATCCGTCATGAACTCGCGATTGGACACGATCAGGAACGCACCGTTTCCGTAGGTCTCTGCCGTCATCGACCGGTAGGCAGCCGATTGAACCCTGGCAAACGACAGGCCGGCCGGGAATTCGGCAGCGGGCTCACGAGACATCAACTCCCGGATGTCCGCGGACTGGATCCTGGTCAGGTCTACGGGACCGCCCGGCGTCGTATAGGACGCGCAACCCGAGACGCCCAACACCGCCAGTAACAGAATACCGATACGCACGCGCAATACCCCCATTAGACTCTCCCATTTCAAAACCCAGACCCGGCCCTGCGGAGCAGAGCGAATCCGAGCCGTGTCCGACTGATCCTTGTGACCGCTACCGGTTGCTCGAGTTCAGGAACCTATCGGATGCCAGGTCGTTTTGACTTCCTGTGTCTGCTTGATCAGGTAGGGATCCTGCGCCGCGTCTTTGCCCCAGTCGGTATTGACGCGCGAAACGACGCGCTTGATGTTATCCGCAGCGGCCGTCTGGATAGCCGTCGCCACCTTCCTCGATCCATCGCAGTACACGACCGCATTGA
>JAAUYD010098337.1_pt1 | contig 22502 bp, 19 predicted proteins | sample 7278101 | NCBI WGS metagenome assembly JAAUYD01 (sample SAMN14350128, study PRJNA611818) | marine sediment metagenome | isolation source: surface marine sediment (0.6m) | place: French Polynesia: Moorea | collected 2018-08
GTCAGTATCGTTAGTAAACTCATCTAACGCTTCTAAAGAATTGTCGCTACTGGTTTCACTTACTTCATTTAAGAAGTTGTCAGTATCGTTAGTAAACTCATCTAACGCTTCTAAAGAATTGTCGTTACTGGTTTCACTTAATTCGTTTAAGAAGTTGTCAGTATCGTTAGTAAACTCATCTAACGCTTCTAAAGAATTGTCGCTATCTAAAGTAATTTCATCAATATCTAATCTATTATTAACAACTTCTTCTTCAGAAAAAGCTTGTTGAGTTTCCCCACCTATTCTGTTAGGTTCTTCTTCGTTAATCAACTCTTCAAAAGCAGCCATTCCTGCTACAACACCAGTTACTTCTGTAACTTCCATTATTGCTGCTTCATCAGTTTCTATTTCAGAAGAAATTGAAGCGATTACTGGTGCTTGTTTTAGGGATTGAATTTCCTCTTCGTGAGATTGTTGTAGTTCTATAATTTGAGCTTGATAGGTAGATTCAATTTCTTGAATTTGATTGTGATGAGCTTGTTCTATTTCTTGTTGCTGATGTTGATGAGCATTTTCTAAATCAGCGATCGCTTGTTGATGAGCTTGTTGTAATTCTTGAATTTGATTTTGATATGCTTGCTCTATTTCGTGAATGCGTTGTTGTGTCTCTTCTAGATTTTGAGAATTTGCTTGAGCTTCTTCTAATTCTTGAATCTTAGTTTGATAAGTTTGCTCAATATCCTGAATTTGTCCTTGATAAGATTGTTCAATATTCTTAATTTTTTCTTGATAAGCTAATTCAGTTTCTTGAATTTTAGTTTCTAGATGTTCAAGTTCCTCTACACGAGAAGCTAAGGACTGTAATTCTATAATTTTGTTGTTCGCTTGTGTTAATTCTTCTTGTTGAACTAGACTTGTTTGCTCCATATCTTGCAGCTTAGTTTGATACATTTGTTCTGTCTGTTGCAGTTGATCTGAAGCACCTTGTAATTCTTGTAGCTGAGTTTCCGCTTCCTTTAAAGCGTTTTCTGTCCGTTCAAGTTTAGTTTCTGTACTTTGTAGCTTTCGCTGAGCTCCAGAAGAACTTAAAAAATAAGTGGCGATCGCGCCAACAAATAACCCTATAACGATTGCAATACCAATTTCCATAAAATTTATCTCCAAAGTTTGGGTTTGGCTACGGTTAATATTCCCAAAATCCCCATCTTAATTAACAAGGTACTCTAACTGTGATTTCTCTTAGTTCACAGCCACCACAACACTTGACTTAGCCAGTATTTCTATCATCTCTAAATTGATCACTACTTTCGCTGTTTTGTTAGAAATCTTTTCAGAGTTTTGGTTTGAAACTTGAAACCTTAACAAAACTCAATAATTCGTTAAGATAGAGTAAATAATATTGATTAAGATGTTTTTTTATGAACCTAACCCTCAATCGTTCTAGTGGTCTGAAATCTTCTTTACTACTCATTGCTCCATTTTTCTTCTGGGGGACAGCTATGGTAGCCATGAAAGGGGTTTTACCTCAAACTACCCCATTTTTTATGGCAGGGATTCGTCTAGTTCCTGCGGGCATCCTCGTGTTACTGATGGCATGGTGGTTAAAACGGCCTCAACCACAAGGAATTAAAGCTTGGTTTTGGATTAGTCTTTTTGCTTTGTTGGATGGGGCCATGTTCCAAGGATTTTTGGCTGCGGGGTTAACAAGAACAGGGGCTGGTTTAGGATCGGTTATTATTGATTCACAACCCTTAGCAGTGGCATTATTATCTTGTTGGTTATTTGGGGAAATTATAGGAGTTTGGGGCGGTATTGGCTTAGGTTTTGGTATTTTTGGCATTAGTTTAATTGGACTCCCCAAAGAATGGTTTGATAGTTTATTTTATGCTCAAAATTTTTCTATGACATTTAATAGTTTAGCCCTATTAAATAGTGGAGAATTATTAATGTTATTAGCCTCCCTTTCTATGGCAGCGGGTACTGTTTGTATTCATTATGTCAGTCGTCATGCTGATCCGGTTGTAGCGACTGGTTGGCACATGATTTTAGGAGGAATTCCTTTATTTTTTATCTCTGGAGTTTGGGAGTCCAGTCAATGGACAGAAATTAATTTACACGGTTGGTTATCTTTAGGATATTCTACTATTTTTGGCAGTGCGATCGCTTATGGAATTTTTTTCTATTTAGCGTCTAAAGGAAATTTAACCAGTTTAAGTTCTTTAACCTTTTTAACCCCTGTTTTTGCGTTGAGTTTTGGTAATTTATTTTTGAATGAAGTTTTAACATCTTGGCAATGGGTTGGAGTGAGTTTAACGCTGGTTAGTATTTATTTAATTAATCAACGGGAAATGATAGGGAAACAGTTACGTTACTTTTGGGCTAAATCTTTGTTGTTCTCTAAACGAACAATCAGTAAACTATCATAAACTTTTTTTACTAGGAATCTATTTAAACAAGGAAAATGTATGGGAAAATTACGTGAACTTAAACCAGAAACCATTAGTCGTATTATTGAAATGGCGTGGGAAGATAGAACCCCTTTTGCTGCCATTGAAATGCAATATGGTCTTTCAGAAAAAGAGGTAATTGCCTTAATGCGACGAGAGATGAAACCATCAAGTTTTAAGATGTGGCGCAAACGAGTTTCAGGACGAAAAACGAAGCATCTTAACCAACGCAATTTTTTAGTTGGTCGCTTTAAATCAGCTAATCAGAATTAATTTTGAAGTCTTTTCTTGAGCAAATTATTATGAACACTTCTACATCAAACGTGAACTCAAAATCTTTACAATCTTCTTGGAAAGTTAAATTGCTTTATGATGGTGATTGTCCTTTATGTATGAGAGAGGTAAGATTTTTACAGAAAAAAGATCAAGGAAGAGGTTTAGTTAAGTTAGTTAATATTGCTGATAATAGTTATAATCCTAACGAACATTGTGGGGTTGATTATAAATCAGCAATGGGAAGAATTCATGCTATTTTACCCGATGGAACAATTATCACAGATATCGAAGCATTTCGCTATGTTTACGAGGTGCTAGGAATGGGTTGGGTTTATGCTATTACTAAACTTCCCATCGTCGGAAAAATTGCTAATTGGGTATATAGTATTTGGGCAAAATTAAGACTTCCCTTAACCGGAAGACCTGATCTAGAAACCATTATTTCTCAACGAAAAGCTAACCAAAAATGTCGCTCTGATCGTTGTGATTATTAACTTAATTTATCCATTTGACAATTGCCTTATTTAACTTAAAAAATCATCAATTTCTTTGATTAATTTTTGTAGCTGTTTGACTTTCTTGACTACATCTGAAAGTAACGGTTGGTAATTAATCGATTCAACAATTTCTTTGACTTGTTCCTCGGTTTTTGTATAATTTAGACCAATCAATTGATAGATTTGATGCAAATTATAACTGGGATGTGGTATTGTTTCAACATCAATATTTATTAAGTCAAGTCCATAGGTTTGCAAAATAAACTCGGAGGTTAAACGCTCATCTATTTTAGAAAAAAACTGCCATTCTGCTAAAAACCATGCCTCTACTTCCATCACAGCTACAATAACTTTCATCGGAATTATGTGTGTATTGGAACTTTTTAAACTTTTTATACGCCCTTTTATCAGTGCTTTTATACTGTTTTCAAATTCTAGTTTTTTTTCCAAGTTTCTTGGATATAAATCTCGCACACCTATTATTGTATCATATTTATGTTCAGTTGATGGGTCAGTTGATTTTTTATATAGCTTAAACATATCTGACAGTACTTGTCGATCATTACCAGAATCATATAAAAGAGCAGAAAAAGGAGCATTTTCTCTTGGCTGATTATAAAGTTTTCTTGGTTGTTCTGGTTTTCCTGTTGTTACATCACTTGTAATAGATATATTATTTTCTCCAGCTATTTCTTCGAGAAGTTTTTTGATAAATATTAGTTCAGTTTTTCCTTCAACAAAAATAGCAATTCTCTTGGGATTCATATTAATTATTCCTCCTCAGAAAATCCATGTATAGCAAACTCACTGATGAAAAAATCAAAATTGTTAAGTCCAATAAATTCAAATTCTTCAAATTTCTCTTTTGCATTGTATTTGTTATATAGTTTAATAGATTTAGGTTTTCGTTCAATCACTGACCAATATTCCAAAGGTACACCATTCATAATAAACTGATCATTAGTAGTCATAATTAGTTGAACTGAACTGGTTTCTGCTTTTTCAATTAATAATTTTATAATAGCAGAAGCTCTTTCATAATCTAAGCCTTCTCCAATATCATCAATAATAATACAATTATCATTATTAGCCAATAAAGAGTAGTTAATTTGAATAATTAAAGACAAAGCACGAAACATTCCCTGAGACATTTGTGATTGTTCAGTCCATGCTTGTACGTTTTTTTCTTTAACAAATAAATAATAAGGTACATTGTTAAGGTTAGTGACAAAATCCTCATCTAAAGATGAATCTCTCAGATATGGAGACATTGGAATCTCTGCTTTAATTTCTTCAAAATCATATCCAATTTTATTCATATCATCAATAATCATCTTTATGAAATTTTGATCTTGATCTTGACTAAACTCTTTTTGACCAATTAAAAATATTTTGACAACATTATTATAGTCTTTTAAACTAGTGTTATTAATTAATTCTTGATCACTGGGAATTAATGTAAATCCTCCTGGTTTTTCATAGTGTCTATCTGTTGAAATTCTAGAGATGCTATTTTTACCTAACTGTGACCCAAATTCATAAAATCTAAGAGAATATGCCCATTGATAAATATCTTCTAAAAAAGGATGTTGAATCTTATCTCTACGTGCAACAACTGCTAGTTCTGTTTTAGGCGTTTGAAATCGTATTTTGTTTTTTAATTCTTCAGCCCATATTTCACCTTCTATTGTCTCATCGCCTTTGTATTTTTTCTTTCTTTCTAATAATAAATTACCACCAATAACCAGTCTTTCTTCAATTACATAACCATTTTCTAGCTTTAGAAGATACTCAGTCTTTTTGTTGGGGTTATCAGTATCAAAAAACAAGTACCATTCTTCGTCTATCGCTGAAGATTTTAATAAGCCACTTTTTGTTAATAATTCAGATATAATGTATATTTTTTGAACAATTGTTGATTTTCCACTGGCATTTTTTCCTACAATTAAATTGATGTTATTAAATTCACAGTCTTCAATTTTCCATCCAATAGTTAAACCTGGCATATATTTGTATTCAAATTTATCTAATCTCATCTTGTTGACCTCAAATTAACTGATAAAATATATTGCTTAAGTAGCTTACTATGAATATTACAAAAGGTGGGCATTATTGCCCACCCTACTATATTAACTTAAAGCGGATGCTGGAATGCCTAAAATATCTTCAATCTTAGGCATTTCTTCTAAGGGAATAACCCGTCCTTCTTCTTCAAATCCTACCATTTGATCGAAGTTTAAATAACGGTACAATTCATCAGCGAAGGGGTCAATTTTTTGCGTCACAATCTCCATATATTCCTCAACGGTGGGGATTTTTCCTAATAGCGCACACACCGCAGCCAACTCGGCTGAACCTAGGTAAACCCTAGCACCTTTACCCATACGATTATTAAAGTTACGGGTAGAGGTAGAAAAGACAGTAGCATTATCTTCTACTCTTGCTTGGTTGCCCATACATAGAGAACATCCAGGCATTTCGGTTCTTGCGCCAGATGCAGCAAACACACCATAAATTCCTTCTTCCCGTAGCTGTTTTTCATCCATTCGGGTTGGAGGACAAATCCATAAAACAGATTTAATACGGCCTGCCCCTTCTAAAATTTTAGCAGCAGCACGGTAATGTCCAATATTGGTCATACAGGAACCGATGAACACTTCATCTACTTTATCTCCTGCACATTCGGACATCAATTTAACATTATCAGGGTCATTGGGTGCAGCTACAATGGGTTCTTTAATCTCGTTTAAATTGACTTCGATGACATCAGCATACTCTGCTGTTCCATCAGCTTCCATTAACACAGGATTTTTAAGCCATTCCTCCATTTTTGCAGCCCGACGCATCAAGGTTCTAGAATCTTGATATCCCCGTGCTACCATATTTTTAATTAAGGAAATATTCGACCGCAAATATTCGGCGATGGTGTCTTTTCCTAGTTTAATAGTTGACCCGGCACAAGACCTTTCTGCCGTAGCATCGGTTAATTCAAATGCTTGTTCAACTTTTAACTCAGGTAACCCTTCCATCTCCATAATACGACCATTGAAAACATTAATTTTGTTTTCTTTGGCAACCGTTAACTTACCTTCTTGTATCGCTACCCAAGGTATAGCATTAACAATATCTCTTAAAGTTACCCCAGGTTGCAACTCTCCAGTAAACTTAACTAACACTGATTCTGGCATATCCAGAGGCATAACCCCTAATGCTGCTGCAAACGCAACTAAACCGGAACCCGCAGGGAAGGATATACCCAAAGGAAAACGAGTATGAGAGTCTCCCCCGGTTCCCACTGTATCAGGTAATAACATTCGGTTTAACCAAGAGTGGATGATACCGTCCCCTGGTTTCAACGCAACACCCCCACGAGTGGAGAAAAAGTCGGGTAACTCATGGTGAGTTTTGATGTCCACGGGTTTGGGATAAGCAGCAGTATGACAGAAACTTTGTAAGGTTAAGTCTGCATTGAACCCTAAACAAGCTAACTCTTTCAACTCATCCCTGGTCATGGGGCCTGTGGTATCTTGGGAACCCACGGTAGTCATCATGGGTTCACAGGAAGTTCCGGGACGAACTCCAGGCAAACCGCACGCTTTACCCACCATTTTCTGTGCTAAGGTGAACCCTTTGCCGGTGTCTTCTGGTACACTGGGACGTACGAATAGATCACTCGGTTCAAGTCCCAATGCTTCACGGGTTTTATCGGTTAACGCACGTCCAATAAGTAAGGGAATGCGTCCTCCTGCTCTAACTTCGTCTAAAATAGTCTCAGGTTTGCGGGTGAAGGTGGCAATAACTTCTCCTGCTTCGTTGGTAACTTCTCCTTTATAGGGATAGATGATAATAACATCACCGGTTTCCATGTCAGAAACATCGCATTCAATGGGAAACGCTCCGGAGTCTTCTGCGGTGTTGAAGAAAATAGGGGCTATTTTCCCTCCCAATATATAGCCTCCTGCCCGTTTATTGGGGACAAATAATATATCATGTCCAATGTGCCATAAAACCGAATTAATGGCTGATTTACGAGAGGAACCCGTACCCACCACATCCCCAACATAAGCCACAGGATAGCCTTTTTCTTTTAATCTAGCAATGGTTGCGATCCCTTCAGGCATTTTCGACTCTAACATGGCCAACCCATGAAGAGGAATATCAGGACGAGTGGTTGCGTGGGGGGCAGGAGATAGATCATCTGTATTGGTTTCTCCTGGAACTTTAAAGACGGTGACGTGGATAGTTTCAGGAACTTCCGGTTTATTGGTAAACCAAGCAGCATTTGCCCATGCGTCGATGACTTGTTTAGCGTAGGGGTTGCTTTCAGAAAGTTCTAAGACTTCGTTGAATGCGTCAAAGACTAACAGGGTTTTGCTTAATGCGGTGGCTGCTTCTGAAGCTAAGGTGGGATCAGAAGATTTCAGAAACTCTACCAACGATTGTACATTATACCCTCCCATCATGGTTCCTAATAAGTCGATCGCACCTTGAGGAGAGATGAGGGGACAGGTTATTTCTTCTTTGGCAACTCCCGTTAAAAACCCTGCTTTTACATAAGCTGCTTCATCTACACCAGGGGGAACCCTATCCCGTAATAACATCAAAAGTTCTTCTTTTTGGTGTTCTGGGGGATGTTTTAAGAGTTCGCATAGTTGCGATGTTTGTTCTGCGGTTAAAGGTAAAGGGGGAATACCAAGTTTTGCTCTTTCTGCTGCGTGTTTGTGATAGTTTTCTAACATTCAGTGTCTCCTTTTCTTCACATTTACTTAAGGTGTTGCGATGAGGACTTTCTAGGGTATCACTTCTTAGGGTATCAAGTTTATTTGATAATAGTGTTTAGGGTTTTCTTAAGTTTTCTTGGAAACTCACGCTATTAAACGTTGAACTGATATGATTGTTTTAGAATCAATCCATAAACATAGTTACCTAGAAAAATGGCAGAGACTTATTATTTTATTGAAGACTTAATTAATGACTTAAAAAGAGGAAGAATTAGAATACCCTCATTTCAAAGGGGTTTTGTTTGGGACCCTGATAGAGTTCTTTATCTTATGGATAGTATTTACAAAGGGTTTCCCTTTGGTTCTATTTTATTGTGGAGAACTAGAAGGTTTTGGTTTTAAAAAAGTTGGCTCAGATTTACTATTAAAATGTTCTTCAGCTATTGTTAAATCATGCTCTAACCCGGAAGCTTTTATGGAACTACCTGGTAATGAAGTTAGTCAAAAATTCGATGAAATTAAAACAGGAATATTTAGAGCAATAGATTTTTTGAAAACTGAATTAAATATATATTCCCTGAAGTTATTACCAATGGAAAATATATTAGTAGTTCTTGCTACCTTTTTTGCTTCTTCTCAAAAACAACCCCTAAATTTCATTCAGGGTACTACAGTTTCTTTACAGAATGTTTTGTCCCAAGGTAATAGAAATGAATTTCATCATATCTTTCCAAAATCTTACTTGAAAAAATTAGAAATTTATGAAGATAATCAAATAAACTGTTTAGCTAACTTCGCTATAATTTCTAGAACAGATAACAAAAAAATCAGTGATCAATCTCCTAATCAATATAAATCTTTAATGCCAAATGATCAAACCAAACTTCAAAGCATATTATCAACGCATTTTTGTGATTTAACAATGTTTGAAGATGATTATAATAAGTTTTTACAAAATCGTTCTGAGGTGCTTTTTGAGTTTGCAAAAGAACTTTGTGTAAATACTTAGCAAATATTATATAATTATACCCATAGTCAATTACTAATTAAATTACTCAACTATGTCTCAAGCAAAAAAAAACCCTACTATCACTGAGTCTAATAACCAGACTGATGACTGGACAAAATTAATGGAAGATATTAAACATCCTAGCTCAGTAATAGAAAAACAAAGGCAGGAAAAATTAAGCAAATTGTTAACAGAATGGGAAACAGAAGATTTACAAGAGCAACAAGAAACTTGGCAATTTCTGCAACAAGTAATTAATGAAGATAAAATTAATATTTAGTCCTTTTTTCAATGAGTAAAGTTATTTTTCTTGATTCTGCTATTGTAGGAATGGTAACAAACCCAAAAGCAACACCTAATAATTTAGAATGTCGCTATTGGTTAGAATTATTACAACAGAAAAGATACATATTAATACTATCTGAAATTGTTGATTATGAAATCAGACGAGAATTATTAAGAGCAGGAAAAGTTAAAGGACTCAGAAAACTTAATCAATTAAAACAGACTATTCGTTATCTTCCTATAACAACAGAAATTATGCTTAAAGCTGCTGAATTTTGGGCAGAAGCAAGAAATAGAGGGAAACCGACAGCATCCCCTCAAGCACTTGATGGAGACGTTATTTTAGCTGCACAAGCAGTATTAGTAGCAGAATCAGGAAATGAAGTAATTATTGCTACTACAAATTTCAAACATTTATCCCAGTTTACCGATGCACGAGATTGGAAATTAATTAAATAATAATATTAAGGAAAGCATTGAAACATGAACAAATCAAATTCCCAAAAAACATCAGAAACCAACTGGGATAGAATTGATAAAATGACAAATAATGACATTGATACCTCCGATATTCCTCCCCTAGATGATGATTTCTTTGCTAATGTAACCCGAAAGAATACCAAAGAAAAAATATCAGTTAACAAATATAGTTTAAAAAAAGGGAGAAAATAGATAAAATATCAAACATTAAACTTTTTCTCCCAGGTCAATATTTATGTTTGCACCATTCATTGGTTAAGGAACAATACGACCATATAATTCAGTCATATAGCGTAAATATTCTGTTAACTCAGGGGTTAACATTTCAGGACGATATCGCCACTCCCAGTTACCACTTGCTAACCCTGGAGTATTCATACGACAATGACTTTCTAACCCTAAAATATCCTGTAAAGGGAAAACCGCTTGATTAGCCACTGAACCCATTGCACAACCAATTAACGTCCAGTGTATACCCTTAGGAGAAATACCCCCTAAATAATCCGTAACCCTAGCTTGTTCCTCAAAATTCCGTTCAGCAAACCAGCCAATGGTCGTATTATTATCGTGGGTTCCAGTATAAACCACACAGTTGCGATTGTAATAATTGTAAGGTAAGAAAGGACTAGCCCGATCCGAGTCAAAGGCAAAGTGTAATAACTTCATCCCTGGAAACTCATACTTATCTCGTAATGCTTCTACTTCCGGGGTAATAACGCCTAAATCTTCAGCGAGGATAGGTAAAGTTCCTAACGCTTCCTTGAGACGGGCAAAAAGGGCATCTCCTGGGGCTTTTAACCATTGGCCATTCATAGCAGTCTTTTCCCCTTTAGGAACCGCCCAATAGCTTTCAAAACCTCGGAAATGGTCAACTCTCACCACGTCATAATATTCCAAAGTGCTTTTAAACCGTTCGATCCACCAACTAAACCCATTTTCTTGCACTTTTTGCCAATTATAAACAGGATTACCCCATAATTGACCAGTAGCACTAAAATAATCCGGGGGAACTCCAGCCATTGAATCCACTTCTAAGGTGTTAGGATCGACGCGAAAAATATCAGAGTGAGACCAAACATCCGCCCCATCATAGGCTACATAGATGGGAATATCTCCAAGAATTTTAATATTGCGCTCATTGGCGTACTTTTTCACCCGTTTCCACTGACGCACAAACTCAAACTGAACAAACTTATGATAAAAAATAGCATCTGCATATTTTGCCCGATAAGCGTCTAACGCTTGGTGTTCCCGTTTAGCAATGTCTCTATCCCATTCATGCCATGCTTTTTTAGGGTTATCATCATGGATAGCCATGAATAAAGCATAATCATCTAACCAATAGGTGTTATGAGAACAAAATTTTTCAAATTCTCCTCTTAGCTGATGAAAATTGCCATATTTAAAGTTATCACTAGCTTTTTTGAGTAAAGGTAATTTATGCTCAACCACTAAATCATAATCAACCCGATCATCTGGTTGATCAGGATGAGCATCTCGATAAGCATCTCGATAAGCATCTAAGTCAGCTTGGGTGACTAAACGATCTCCATAGAGAATATCAGGACTAATTAATAAAGGGTTGCCAGCAAAAGCGGAATAAGATAGATAAGGAGAATTGCCAAATCCTGTTGGTCCTAATGGTAAAACTTGCCATAACGTTTGCCCACTGTCTACTAAGAAGTCAATGAAGCGATAGGAACCTTCTCCCAAGTCACCAATACCAAAGGGACTGGGTAAAGAGGTCGGGTGCAATAAAATCCCACTGGCTCTCTGATAAAATGTCATGAATGCTTATGCCTTGTCTGGGGTGTAACGATACTCTGCACACTGTATTATAGGGCAATTGGTCAATAGTGAATAGTCAAGAGTTGGAATTTTGGTAATACTTCTTAATGAGTAGAAGTTCATTTTTTTGAACTTTGGTGAGTAATTTGGCTTGAGACTCTCATATTTTAAAATGATATAATTAATAAGATAAAAAATTAATCAAAAGTTGCTTATGACAACCACAGCAGATGATGTCTGGCGATTATTAGCGGAATTAACGGCTGCCCAAAAAGAAACCGAAAGACTTATTAAAAAACAAGCTGAAGAAGCAGTAAAAAGTCGCCAGGAAATAAGGCAGATTCGTCAAGAAACAGAAGAAATGCGCCAGGAAACAGAAGAAATGCGCCAGAAAACAGAAGAAATGCGCCAGGAAACTGAGCGTCAATTCCGAGAAACTGACCGTCAAATTAAAGAAGTTAATAAGCAAATCGGTAATCTTGGGGGAAAATGGGGGCGTTTTGTCGAGAATATGGTAGCTCCTGCTTGTGAAACCTTATTTTTAAGCCGAGGAATTCCCGTTCATCAAGTTAGTCAACGAGTTAAAAAAAGATTGGATAATAAAACCTTAGAAATTGATGTTTTAGTGACCAATGAAAATCACGTTTTAGTCGTAGAAGTTAAAAGTAGTTTAGGAGTAGATAATGTTAAAGAATTGATCTATGATATAACAGAATTTAGAGCATTTTTTCCTGAATATAATCAAAAACAATTATACGGAGCCGTAGCAGGAATTGAAATAGAAGAGGGAGCGGATAAATATGCTTATCGTCAAGGTTTATTTGTCTTAGCACAATCAGGGGAAACTGTCAATATTCTTAATGATGAGGAATTTCAACCCAAAGCGTGGTAAAGGAAAACTAAAAAATGAGAAGACAATTAATTTTGAATGGCTGTAGTAGCTAAAATGATACAATGCAATCGACCATCTCTAGGAAAAATCGAACAAAGGCAGCGGCCATGACAAGCGATCGCCTCATTTTTCGTCAAGACGTTCTCGGTTCTCGCCGCTTCAGTAATTACTGGTGGGCGACAGTTTCAGCCATTGGCGGAATTGGCTTTCTTTTAGCAGGACTTTCGAGTTATTTACACACCAATCTACTCATTGTCAGTGATACCTCATCCCTTCAATTTATCCCTCAAGGTGTTGCATTACTGTTTTATGGGATAGTGGGGTCTTTGTTATCATTTTATCAATGGTTTATGATCATTTTGAATATTGGGGGTGGTTACAACGAATTCAACAAGCAAACCAATAAAGTAACAATTTTTCGCTGGGGGTTTCCTGGAAAAAATCGTCGGGTTGAATTCACTTGTCCCCTAGAAGATGTACAAGCAGTCAAAGCTGAAATTCAAGAAGGATTAAATACCAAACGGAAACTCTATTTACGGGTTAAACAAAAACGAGATGTTCCTTTAACTCGTGTTGGCCAACCCATATCCCTAACTCAATTAGAAAATGAAGGGGCCCAATTAGCTAGTTTTTTAGGAGTTCCCCTAGAAGGATTGTAATAGCAGTAGCAATCTTAACTGTGAAAATATCGATGAGAAACGTAAAAAAACCCTGGATAACTACCTTAGTCTGTCTTATCTTAGTCTTCGGGTTGATCATAAGTGGTTGTTCTAACACCTCTAGCAACCCTCAGACAACAGTAAGTCCGAATACCAATCAAAATCAACAAGTGAGTCAATCAAATATGGATAATTATGTTCCCAGATTAGAGGGTAATGCAGTAGTAGAAATGACCATCAATGGTTCCCCCGTTACCATTGAAGTCAAAGGAGAAGATGCACCCATCACCGCCGGAAACTTTGTCGATCTCGTTGAACGGTGTTTTTATGATGGGTTAACCTTCCATCGTGTGGTTAAAGATCCAACTCCGTTTGTCGCCCAAGGAGGCGATCCCCAAGGAACAGGAATGGGCGGCTTTGTTAACCCCGAAACCAAACAAGAACGGCGTATTCCCCTAGAAATTAAGCTAGAAGGGGAAGAAAAACCCACATATAGTAAGGCATTGGGTCAACAGGGCAGCCGTACCGCCATGTCTCAACCGGTTGTTCTCAAGCACGAACGAGGAGCTGTAGCCATGGCCCGTTCAGGAATGCCCGATTCTGCCTCCTCTCAATTCTATTTTGCCTTATCGGATTTAGAATTTCTCAATGGAGACTATGCTGTCTTTGGGAAAGTTACCGAAGGAATGGATGTGATAGATGGGATTAAACAAGGCGATCGCATTGAGTCAGCGAAAGTAGTATCCGGGTTAGAAAATTTGAAAAAATAGTGATGATGTTTTCTTAACCTAATAATAACGCTCTCGATGATAACTTAGGGTAGAATCGAGGGCAATTACTTATATATATCTCTACATTAATACCCGAAAGTATGGCACAGACAAAAGTTAAAGAAACCAATATTGATCTTAAAGATCCGCAATATTATTTTAATCGAGAATTGAGTTGGTTAGAATTCAATTCTCGTGTTTTGAATGAAGCCCTAGATTCTCGTACTCCTTTGTTAGAAAGACTCAAATTTGCTGCTATTTTTAGCTCAAATTTAGATGAATTTTTCATGGTTAGGGTAGCAGGATTAAAGCAACAAGTACAAGCAGGTGTAGCCAAATTAACCCCTGACGGAAGGACTCCTTTAGAACAATTAATTGCCATTAGTGACCGTCTTCGTCCTTTAGTTAAAGAACAAGATCATCTCTTTGAATATACCTTAAGAAATTTATTAATTCATCACGGAATTTATCTGATTAATTATGTTGATCTAGATCAAGAACAACGCACTTATTTACATCAATATTTTGATGAAAACATTTTCCCTGTCTTAACTCCCTTAGCGGTTGATCCGTCCCACCCTTTCCCTTATATTTCTAATCTTAGTTTAAACTTAGGGGTTCTTGTGCGAGATCCTGACACAGAAGAAGAACATTTTGCACGGGTAAAAGTCCCTGGAGTATTGCCTCGTTTTGTGGCACTTCCCTCAGAATTAAGACATCAAGAAGACGATCAAACAGCCATTTGGACTGGAGTCCCTTTAGAACAAGTAATTGCCCATAATCTTGAGGCACTATTTCCTGGGATGATTGTCCAAGAATGTCATCCCTTTCGAGTGACCAGAAATGCCGATTTATCGGTCGAAGAAGATGAAGCAGACGACTTACTTTTAGCCATTGAACAAGAGTTAAGAAAGCGACATATTGGGAAGTCTGCTGTTCGTTTAGAAATTCATGCAGGAACTCCTGAACCCATCAGAAATCAACTCATAGAAGATTTACAATTAGAAGAAATTGATGTCTATGATATCGATGGATTATTAGGGTTAAAAGACCTATTTTATTTTATGTCTCTTTCTTGTCCAGACTTGAAAGATGAACCTTGGAGTGCGGTTATTCCACCCGACCTGCAACGAGTTAAAAAAATCGTCGATGATAACGATGAAGGGAAAGTGCAGCAGGAAGGAGAAGACATTTTTTCTATCATTCGTCAAGGAGATATTTTAGTTCATCATCCTTATCATTCTTTTAGTGCTTCGGTGCAACAATTTATTACTCAAGCTGCTTATGATCCTGATGTTTTAACCATTAAAATGACCTTGTATAGAACCTCAGGAGATTCACCAATTGTTAACGCTTTAATTGCTGCTGCCGCTAATGGAAAACAAGTGGCTGCTTTAGTGGAATTAAAAGCGAGATTTGATGAAGAAAATAACATTATTTGGGCCCGTCGTCTCGAACAATCAGGGGTTCATGTCGTCTATGGGTTAGTGGGATTAAAAACCCATACAAAAATTATTTTAATTGTGCGTAGAGAAGGGAAACAAATTCGTCGTTACGTTCATATTGGTACGGGAAATTATAATCCCAAAACAGCCAAATTATACACCGACTTAGGCCTGTTGAGTTGTCGAGAAGAATTAGGAGCAGATTTAACGGATTTATTCAACTTTTTAACCGGTTATTCTCGTCAAAAATCCTACCGTAAATTATTAATTGCCCCTGTAAATATGCGCGATCGCATGGTATCTATGATTAATCGAGAAGCGGAACATTGTCATAATGGAGGGAGTGGTCGCATTGTCGCAAAGATGAATTCCTTAGTGGATCCACAAATCATTGAAACCCTGTATAAAGCTTCCCAAGCAGGGGTAAAAATTGATTTAATTATACGGGGAATTTGTTGTTTAAAACCTGGCATTGAAGGAGTAAGTGATAATATTCATGTGATTAGTATTATTGGTCGTTTCTTGGAACATTCACGAATTTTTTACTTCCATAACGGAGGGGACGAAGAGATTTATATTGGTAGTGCAGATTGGATGACTCGGAATCTCTCCCGTCGTGTAGAAGCGGTTACTCCCGTAGAAGATCCCAAAATTGCTCAAGAATTACAAGAAATTTTAGGAGTAATGTTAGCAGATAATCGACAAGCGTGGGAATTACAAACTGATGGCAGTTATATTCAACGTCAACCCCAAAGCAAAGAACATCAGCAAAGTTCTCAAATAACCTTTAGGGAAATGGCAATACAATCTGTAAAAGAGTGACAAACTGACGGGGAACAGAAAAGACTGTGATCTGTGAGGCAAGAATCTCCGTAAAATATCAGTTTAAGACGACAGGCGATCGCCACTCCCTTAAAAAATTTCTCCAGTTGTCTTGTTGTTTTCTCGGAAAATTTGGGCAAATTAAGTATGTACACTTGGAGGGAGTAATGATTGAGCAATTCATCATTTACCTGTCCCCAACAATAGGGTTAGTTTAAAGGTTTCAGTCTGTGATCTATTTATTAATTACTAAAAAATCATCTCTTAAGAGTTTATTAGTTAGTAAGCTAAATCCCATGTTTGATTAACCGATATAGAGAAAACGTTATGAGAGCAGTTTTACTGGTAGAAGATAGTCCGGCACAACAAAAAATGATTTCAACCATTCTTAAAAAAAATGGTTGGCAAGTCATTATTGCAGAAGATGGGATCAAGGCCCTCGAAACCATTCAAGAATCGAGTCCAGATCTCATTGTCTTAGATATTGTCATGCCCAAAATGAATGGGTATGAAGTGTGTCGTCGGATTAAAACCAATCCCAATACCCAAAATGTTCCCATTGTCATGTGTTCTTCTAAGGGGGAAGAATTTGATCGGTATTGGGGCATTAAACAGGGAGCGGATGCTTACATTGCCAAACCCTTTGAAGATATTGAACTCATTGGTACCATTCAACAACTGCTCCGACAATAAATGGACGATTTTCATATTGGGAAAAAAACATGGTTGGGAATTTAGATTTAGATCAAGACAACAAGCAAAACATTTCTTCTGAACTTCAGGCATTACAAACCCCTGAAGGAGAATTATACTTACGATTTCATTTGCCCTCAAAAGAAGAATTTGCCCTTCCGGCCATTGCCATTCGAGAGGTAATGCAACAAAGTCCAGAGCAAATTACACCCATTCCCAATGCCTCACCCTTACTCCTAGGAACCCTCAATTTGAGGGGACAGGTAATTTGGGTAGCAGACTTGGGGCAATTTTTAGGCAATACCGTTCCTTTAAGAACCGATCGCCCTGATATTCCGGTCATTGCTGTGGAAGAGCAAGAAACCATTTTAGGGTTAGCGATTGATCAATTGGGGGATATGGAATGGTTAGATATTGAACAATTACAAGCTCCTACCAATGTAGCCGATCACATTGCCCCTTATGTTCAAGGAGAATGGGCGGTGGAAGAAAATACCCACCAAGTCTTACGATTATTAGACCAAGTGGCTATTTTACGCTCAGCCCGATGGGCAACATAAGGGAATTATCCCATCAAGACTTATTCATATAAATATACCTAATCGATAACCCTTAACTCACAACCAATAACTGACACAATTTAAACCGATAGGAGAAAGGCAATGGCATCAGGGACAGACTACGCAAAATTATATAATGAAGCTTATGTCGCTTATGGACAGGGAAACTTTGAAGAAGCCGCAACCCTTATGGAACCGATGGCCCAGGCTTTTCCCCAAGATCCTGATGTGTTATTACTACAAGGTCATATTTATTTTAGTCTGGGAAGATATGAAAGTGCTTGTCAACAATATCAATCAGCTATTAGTCGTACCGATCGCCCTGATTTAGTGGATTGTGCCAACCAAGGATTAACACAAGCACAACAACTCCTCCGTCAGTCACAAGAGGATTATGCAACCCCCAATGCTCCCTCACAACCCATCAACGAAGGGGATCGGGTTGACCTAGAAAATGAGTGGTCTGATGCTGAGGAAGCGTCAGGGGACTGGGGGTCTGAGGATTTTGAGCTTGATGGACTGGATTGGGATAGTGCGATTTTTGATGACGAAGACTTAGGAGAACCCACCATTGGTCACCAAGTTTCTGATGGTCATCCTTTAGAGAATAATCAGCAAAAGGAACAAAACCCCCTTGAGATGCCGATTGATCCCTTTACTACTTTAAGCGAAATTCAACCCTTTGACCCTAAACCTGATATTCTCGATACAGATAACTCTGAGGATGAGGGTTGGGCAGATTTTGTTGACCATGATCTCCCTGAGTTTTCCTTTGCCCAAGAGCAAGAATTAGAAACGGAAGCTCATACCGCTGGCTCCGATGGAGAGCATACGTTTGTGGTATCATCCAACCTTAATCCCCTGTCTTTGAGTAATAATAAGGCTGAGACAGAAGAAGACTCCAGTAAAGATTGGTCAAATTATCCGTCTCAGGATGCTCCTACTATTCAAGCGAGTCCCGAAATGATGGCATCTCAGGGGGGACAAGAACATAACCCAGTCTTAGATGAATTTGATGCGTTTCAAGAAGAGGCGTTAAAGGATTTATCGAATTTTGATTTTACGGAGATGAATGATCAGTTGCCCGATTCTGATCTGTTCACTCAAACCAGTGAGGATCTCAATGATGGTCTCGGTTTGCAAACCGGTGACCTATTATCCGAACAAGGGCCTGAAACTGTTAATTGGGTCAAGTCTGATGATATCCCTAATACCTCTTTATCTGATAGTGCGGTTAAAGTCGGTAAACCTACAGTAGAACAAAAACAGGGTTATTTAAGTTGGTTTCTCAATGCGCCTTTAAAAGTCAAACCTTGGATGGCTGCCGGCAGTACGGGATTAGCTTCTTTTATCGCTATTTTGTTGGTGAGTGGTTTGGCTTGGTTAATGTCTCCTAAACCGGAAGCGACGGAGGTAGCGGAGGAAGAACCGACCACCGAACAAGTAGAACAATCAGAAGAAACCCTCGAAACTTCCTCAGAAACTAAATCGGGGAATCCTATCCTTTTACTGGCTTTAACCGGGGGTTTAGTAGGATTTGGTGGGACACTCTTGTTTGGCTTAGTTAGTTCCTATCAATTAAAACGCACCATTGAGGATCTTCAGACTCAGTTCGATTCCATGTATGCAGGTGACTACAATGTTAAAGCGACCATTTACTCAGAAGATGAGTTAGGTCAGTTATCCCATAGTTTTAACCAACTTTCTCGTGTTATCCTTACCAGCACCAGCGAAGCGCAACAACGGGCTGCGGAAATGGAACAAGCTAGAGAAGAGTTACAAAGGCAAGTGATTCGCCTTCTAGATGATGTGGAAGGGGCTGCAAGAGGGGATTTAACCGTAGAAGCAGAAGTAACCGCCGACGTATTAGGGGCAGTAGCCGATGCCTTTAACTTAACTATTCATAATCTACGGGAAATTGTCGCCCAGGTAAAACGTACTGCTAAACAGGTTAATAAGAGTTCAACCGATAGTGAATTATTCGCTCGCAATAACTCCCGTGACGCGCTACGGATGGCAGAAGAATTAGCCGTAACCTTAAATTCAGTTCAGGTGATGACTGAATCAATCCAACGGGTAGCAGAAAATGCCCGTGAAGCTGAAGAAGTTGCCCATAGCTCTTCGGTAACTGCTCTCAAAGGGGGTGAAGCGGTGGAACGAACGGTGGCTGGTATTCTGCAAATTCGAGAAACTGTATCAGAAACTACTCGTAAGGTAAAACGCTTAGCAGAAGCGTCCCAAGAAATCTCAAAAATTGTCGCTTTGATCTCTCAAATTGCCTCTAGAACCAATTTACTTGCCCTTAATGCTTCGATTCAAGCAGCTAGAGCAGGAGAAGCCGGACGAGGCTTTGCGATCGTAGCTGATGAAGTTCGCCAGTTAGCGGATCGTTCTGCAAAATCTTTGAAAGAAATTGAACAAATTGTACTACAAATTCAAAGTGAAACCGGTTCGGTAATGACAGCGATGGAAGAAGGGATTCAACAGGTAATTGATGTAACGGATAAGTCAGAACAGGCAAAGCGTTCCTTGGAGGATATTATTGATGTATCCAATCACATCAACACCTTAGTGCGATCGATTACGGGGGATACCATTCAACAACAGGAAAATTCTAAGGCGGTGGGTCAAGTTATGCAATCTGTGGAATTAACGGCACAAGAAACCTCCCAAGAATCCCAACGAGTAGCAGGTTCCTTACAAAATCTGGTGGGTATTTCCCGTGATTTACTGGCTTCTGTGGAACGTTTCCATATCGAAGAGACTGAAAAATCTGAACAATCTTAAATTAGGATCACAACCGACTCACCATTGAAAGAGATTACTATATAATTTCCTAAGTACCTTAAACGTTAGATTCATCTTTGTGTGAGGATTGAAAATTTATGAGTCGTGTGATTAGTAAAGTCCTGTCCCCTGCCATGCAGCTTTGGTTACGGTCCCAAGTTGAAGAAGTAGAAACCCTACAAATTGCTATTCAAGGAAGCGATCGCCAAATTTTAAAAGGTCATGTTTCTGGGGTAACATTAAACAGTAATCAAGCGATTTATCAAGGGTTACATTTAGGAGAAGTTCAATTAAAAGGTGAAAATATCCGCATTAATATTGGTCAAGTTTTACGAGGTAAACCTCTACAATTATTAGATGCTATTCGAGTGTCTGGAGCCGTAGCAATTAGCAATCAAAATTTACAAGCTTCTATTTCATCTGCATTGTTAGGAGAAGGATTTAAAGGCTTATTAGAAACTTTATTAGAATATCAAGGAATCAAAGAACCTTCTCAATTATTAGAAAGCTATGAAATTGATTGGCAAGGAGCGTATTTAGATAATTCTTATTTTATTTTACAAGGAAATTTAACTCATAATAGTGTTACTCAACCGTTAAAAATTAAAGCAAAATTAAGTCTCATTCCTCCTCAAACTCTGCAATTATCCGAGGTTGAAATACAAGGTATTCCTGATATAAAGAATCATAATGTTAAAGAATTTTCAGTAGATTTAGGTTCAGATGTTTCTATTAATTCCTTTCAGTTAGATACCGATAAATTAATCTGTGAAGGAGAGTTATTAATTCGCCCTTAATTCTATATGTAGGGTGGGCATTGCCCACCTTACAATAACATCTTAACTTAATCCTAATAATTGAGCTATTTCAGGTAATAATTGATTACATTCTTGTGCTAATTTCGTTGCATTGGGTAAGTTGGCTGCAATTCCAATTAAGGCATTTTTTGAGAGTTTAGCTAATTTTTTCAACTTACTATCTTCGGGGTTATTAGCTGCTTCTGTTAAACTTTCAACCGCTTCTAATGCTTCAACTTTTTGGACATCTTTGAGGTTTTCTTCTGTTTCTATGGCTGTTTGTAGTTGACTTAATAACTCTTTTATGCTTGTTTTTTCATCTTCGGAATGATCAGGAAGTTGTTCAATTTTATTAGAAACTTGTCCGCTAATGTCTCTTAAATTAACAATCGATTGATTAGCATTAATATCTCTAAGTTTAATGTTTTGACTTTGATCAATTTTTTTAGACACAATATATTCCTCTTGATGTTCATAATAAAAACTAGGTTTTGCTAATGTAGTCGTAATCATAGTTTCTAATGACTGAATACGACTATCTTTTTCCTCTAATTTTGCTCGATATTGTTCATTTAATGCTTTTAATTTATTATAGTTAGTGAAATACGCTTTATTCAACTCTGAATGATTCGCTTCTGGTGCAGTTGCTGCTCTAATTAATAGTTTATCATCACCCCGTTTTTCGATGGCAACAATTTGTAATTCTGCGTCGGGATGTTCTTCTGCTAACTGTTTAAAAGCAATGGCAATGGCGCGAGGATCAACCCCTTGGTTATGATAAAGATCGAGGGTATTTACTAAGGGTTGAATAAATTCAGCAAAGTCCCCATCTTCAAACTCTTCTTCCCAATTATCAGGTTTACGGCGAGGGTTAGGATCAGCTTTTGTGGGTTCTTTCATAAAGATATAATCACATCTTACCCCTTGCAACTTCGTATGGCTAGTAATACCCCAATCTTCAATTGTTGCGCCTGTTAATGTTGCCCCGGTTAAGTCGGTATTATCTAATTGAGTTTGAATTAATTTTGCTCTCGATAAGTCAGCATCTTGTAAATTGGCATCACTTAAATCTGCTCCAATAAAACTCGCATTAGTTAAATTAGCTGCTTGTAAATCAACCCCTCTTAAATCTTGGCGATCAAAGTTTTTATTAGTTCCTTTTCCGATTAACCATTGTTTTAAATTGGTGTTACTAAGATAGGTTTTACCTGGACGAATACGATCTAATTTTTCAGTGTTTTTAAAGCAAGTACGGATTAAAATAGCATCTCGAAAATCTGTACTTTTTAGTCTAGCTTGGCTGAAGTTAGCATCAGTAAGGTTAGCCTTTTTAAAGGTAGTACCACCCGTTGCAGCAAAGGCAACTGCAAAGTTGCGTATCCAAGCATCTCTAGGATCACCTTTCATGGCACGATAGGCGATATAACAGGAAAATAGGTATAAAGCTACAGCTAAGGCTACACCTACGACTATTGCTAGAATTCTTGAATATTCCGTACTTCGTACAAGTATAGAAGCACTATTTGCGGCTATGGCTACAGTTACAGCTATAGCGAAGATTCCGACAATAGCACCAGCTATAAATATAGCCA
>JAAUYD010122004.1_pt1 | contig 22483 bp, 17 predicted proteins | sample 7278101 | NCBI WGS metagenome assembly JAAUYD01 (sample SAMN14350128, study PRJNA611818) | marine sediment metagenome | isolation source: surface marine sediment (0.6m) | place: French Polynesia: Moorea | collected 2018-08
CCTCGCTATGTTCTGGATGTTAAACACCTTGGGATGGTTAACCTTCTACTGGCATTGGAAGCATTTAGGGGTTTGGTCTGGCAACGTTGCTCAGTTCAACGAAAACTCCACCTATCTCATGGGCTGGTTCCGTGACTATCTCTGGGCGAACTCTGCTCAGTTAATCAACGGTTACAACCCCTACGGTGTTAATAACCTTTCTGTTTGGGCTTGGATGTTCTTATTTGGACACTTAGTTTGGGCAACTGGGTTTATGTTCCTCATCTCTTGGCGTGGATATTGGCAAGAGTTGATCGAAACCATCGTATGGGCCCATGAACGCACACCTTTAGCGAACTTAGTTCGTTGGAAAGATAAGCCTGTGGCTCTTTCTATCGTTCAAGCTCGTGTGGTTGGTTTAGCGCACTTTACGGTGGGTTATATCCTGACCTATGCAGCGTTCCTCATTGCTTCTACTGCTGGCAAGTTTGGTTAACAACTTCCGAGTTAGTATGAGATAATTCATCAATCCCCTGCCTTCGGGTAGGGGATTTTATAGTAGTACAAAACAAGATTATGACATTATCGTAAGGTGGCAATGCCCACCCTACATTACTGAGTCTCAAATTAAATTAGTTAAATTTGAACAAGTACCAGAAAAAGCTTCGATCAAAATAGTATAAATATAACGTGGGTTGGGTTTTGTTCCTCAACCCAACCCACAAGATCAGCGCACCGCGGACTCGAAGAGGGACGGAGTAAGCGCGGATCTCTTCGAGATCGAACTTAATCATCGAGCAAGATATTCATAGGGATATATTTTTCTACATATTTAATCCCCTTAGCTAGTAGTTGACATTCTCCTTGATAATAATGAATTAAACATTCTGCATCTAGCTTAGATAAAATATCTTTTTTGAACTTGGTTGCATTAGAATACTTTGTCCACTTAATTAATAAAGTATCTCGTACTTTTTCAGGATGTTTATAATACAGAATAGCAAGGGTTTTTTGACGAAAATCTAACTTAGTGTTTTGAACACGAATGAATCCATCTATATCAGCAATAATTGGGATGGAAGTCTGATTAAGACTGGCTACAATTTCTTTAGCTTTATCGATTGAACAACTGTAATAAATGCGGATTATTTCAGTAAAAAGCCAGTCTGCTGAATGAGATATAAATAAGGAATCAGAGTAATTTGGATTAACTTCACCTCCTACATGAGCAATATCTCTTCTATTTCGTATATCTAATAAAATTCTAGAAAGACGAGGAATGTGAATTCGGATAGAGTGATGTAGTGTATTATTTGACTCAACTTGTCTGATAAGTCGATCTATATCTTTAAGTTGTTCTCCGAAAGGTGTGTACGGAGGACTATGAAGATGTTGAATTAAACGAAAAATACATTCAGCAAAACGACCCCCATTTAACTCACTGGGACGATATTTTCCTAGTGTAAATTGATGCTTAATTTCTTGATATTCATTAATTAAATGTTCTATAATTTCCCTAGGTAAAATAGGACAAAGTGCAGCAACTATTTGTGTCTTGACTATGCTCATTTTTAATCATCCATATCATCATTAAGAGATTGAGAACCATTTATTAAAGACTCTACTCGATTTTTTCCTTCGGTAGTTAGGTATACGCAATCTCCACTTTTTGTAAAATGTTCTGCATTTTTGGGGTTAGATATTGCTTGATAAAAAGCAGTTGATGTTACTGAAATAGTTTCAAATTTGTTTTAAAAAAAATGATAAGCTTCAATAGGACGAACTTGAGTTTCTTTCTTTAACAGAACAATAATAATGTAGATAGAAATTATAGCGTAATCCTTCGCTTTTTTAATATCTGGGATTGTTATGTTGCCAAGATCAAATTCTTCTTCACACCATTGCTGTAACTTTTCTTTATCTTCTGTTTTCAAACTTTGTCGTTTTTTGGATGAGGTTTGAGTACGATTCCAATAATCATATCCTCCTTCTACGTTTTGATCTTCTATAAGACTTACAAGACGTTCTACTTCTTTTTGTCCATCAATATTTAATTTAATTTCACCACTTTCAAGTTCACTTAAATATTGGCGTTTATATTTTTTTAAATATGTTGAGAAGTGTTTTGAATCTAAAATTTCTGCTTTCTGTGCAGCAAGCTTATAATGTTCTTTAGAAGAAACTGGTTTGTTGAAATAAAAAATATAAGCTGAAGTGTATAGTAAAATAAAATTTCTTTGTTGGTCAGCCCATGTTTTGCCCTTAAAATCTTTAGTTTTAGCAATTAAAAATTCGCCATCAGGTTCAAAATATCTTGATGCTTTACTGTGTTTTTGTCCAGAAGCTTCAGGTAATAATTTAAGCTCATTAGTTCCTTCAGAATTATTATCATCATTCACTAAATTTGCTGTTGGAATATCGGTTTTCTTCTGACTATTATTTTCTTGATTATTGGTTTGAATTGGACTATAAGATGAACTCATCTGTCCTAAAATATGTGGCGCAAGTTTATCAATTGCATGATCTGATGCTAAAAATTCTGTCTCTTCTTTATAGTTTTTTCCTTTTTGTTCTATGCGTCGACTAAACTTATTAATTTGTTGCTGATTAATTTGCGACTCAATCTTCTGAATAAGTTTGATAGGATGAGTACAGTACAAACAGAATGTCTTGTTAGCAAATAACATTTCTTTACATTCAGGATTAAGACACCGAATTTGTTTATCACAATGTATACAAACGTTAGGTTTTTCTAAAGTTTCCTGATTGCAGTGAGGACAAGTTAGAGTAGATGTCATAATTTTGTAATCTTTTACAATTGTATGTGGTGCATAATACTACATAATATAGCCTAGCACATCTAAAACAGTAAAATAAACATAAGTTAAGTTGGAATTTATTCTATACACTTTCACCTGATTTAGTGCTATTAAGCTTTCTTGCAGTAAGCTCGCTAATCTCATAGGTTGAGTTGATAAAAGGAAAACCAACACTGCACTTGTAAGATTATTTATGTATCAACGTCTTAATGTTAATCAAATGCTACAATAAAACCCAAAATCTTGTTTTTAATTCTAAAACTTTCGTTAAAAGAGCAATAATTTATTCAAAGCAATATTAATCTCAGGAAAAGCTAAAGGTGAGATAACCCCAGATTGATATCTAATCACTTGGAAGTATGTACTATCCTTGGGTTGGGTATGAACAATTACTTGTTTATTTTGTAAATCAATTACCCAATATTCGGGGATACCATTACGAGCATAAGTACAGCTTTTTTCTTCTAAATCTTTCTGAAGCGTTTTTTGGGATATTTCAATTAACCAGTAAATATCTTCAGCGTAGGGATGATGTTTGCGATAGATAGTTTCTGGAAGTCTAACGATAGCGATATCTGGTTCTGGTTCCGAGTTATCTAAGGTAATAGGGTGAGATTCTTTGACGTGAGCTAAACCTGACAATAAATTTCGCAAGTAAATAACTACATTTTCATTCGTATAACTATGTTCAATCCCTTCTGGACTCATATTAACTATTTTCTGTTCCAATAACTCCACTTTCTGTCCGTCTAAAACACCAGAATAAACCAGTTCATGCCACTTTTCAATTGTCCATTTATAGGTAGTTAGAGCCATACATAAATAGAAAAATTATAGAACTCACTACTTTAATTCTAGCTTACGAGTTGATACTGTCAAGTTAAAGGAAGGTTCTGAAGGTTGCTGAATGAATATAGGGTGCGATCTATTAATTTAATTAATTTATGAAAATATTTGTGATATGGTAGCAAATTTGCCTCAAGGTAATTGATATTACACAATAATAAGATACAGTAATAAGAATGTTTCTTTTACAGAAGCACCTACGGTTAGGAAAAAAGATGAATGGAGATCACCGTAGGGTAAGATAATATAATCCAAAAATTCTGCTACACTAAGATTTTACTTTCGCATAGAGCAAAAATATAATGATGCAAAAAAAACATTCGTTTGATTCTTCTCAGGTCATGTATCGCGCACAAGAGTTATTAGACGCTGCATCTAACCGTTACCGCATCACCGTACAAGTAGCAAACCGAGCCAAACGTCGTCGTTATGAAGAGTTTGATAGTATTGATGATCCTCACATGAAACCGGCTGTTCGTGCCATCATTGAAATGTCTGATGAACTAACTCAACCAGAAATTATTAGTGATGTGAGATCGTAAAGAAAATGATGAGAAAAACACTTATCCTGTCCAAGAAGCACCAAAAATGGTTAGGGGTTTTTCTCCTCAGTCTGAGTATCAGTTGGGGAGTAATGCAGCTTGAATTGAACCAGTTTAAAGGGTGGAGTTTAAAGACTGTTTCTAGTCAAACTCCTCGGCCTGAACAAGCAGCAGAGATTATTTATGAAAAACTGCCCTATCTTCCCCAAGAAAACCAATATCGCAGCACTGAAACAGGAGAAATTAATCCAGAACACACTTTAATCAGTCGTTTTATCCGTTACCATAAGGATTTCAAACGACGTTCCCCTCAATACCGCTTAGACTGGAAAGTGACCCTTGCCGACTATTTAGGCGTTAATCAGTCTCCCAGAGAATCTAACTATCCAGGATCTACCTTAGAAACAAATCCCTTAGCGCAAGATATTGAAGTCATTCGTCAACTGAGTCGTCGTCAGCGTCAACAGCTAGTGGACTTGTTAGTTGAGATTTATAATCCTCAGCCTCAAGCAACCACTAATCAACTCACTCCTAACACAACAGACGAGACATCCTCACCAGAAGCGACTCCCTCAACCCCCAGTTTATCTCAACCTGGTGACGCTCAATTATTGCGACCATAAACTTCTTCGGTTTCAGTTGATTAGGGGAGTTATTCAATTTAATCCTCTTTTCAACAATAATAATTAAACTAATCAAACTTTTAGAGATGCAATACTTAAAAAATATCAAAGATATAACTAGAAAATTACTCCAAGAGAATCTTTCGATGAAAGATTTTGAAACTCTCAGAATTTACGTTAATAGCTTGAATGGAAAACCCCCTATTATAATTTACACTGCTGGAAAAGTAGGGTCTACGACAGTTTATCAATCTCTTAAGCGAGCTAACCTTGGCTATCCAATATATCATATACACCATTTAACTGAGTCTGGTATAAGAAAAACCAAACAAATATATAAAGAAGCAGGAAAAACTCAAAATCATAGATTTTTAAAAGAGAGCGAATTTCTTAAAAATGCTATAAAGAGATCGAAAGGAATTAAATGGAAAATAATAACTTTAGTTCGAGAGCCAATTAGAACTTATTTCTCTAAGTTATTTCATGAACCTAAAGTTCATTATCCATACCTAATAGATAAAGAAGGCAAACTGAAAAAGAAAGATGAGTTGGTTAGTATAGTTTTGGAAGAATTATCGAATTTGCAAGAGCATAGTAATTCTTCTATAGCTAATTGGTTTGAGGAGGAATTTAGAGTAGCTTTAGGGATTAGTCTATATGAGTTTCCTTTTGATGATTTAAAAGGATATCAAATTATAGAGTATCAAAATTTCGATATCTTAGTTCTTAGATTAGAAGATTTAAACAAAAATTTTCAACCAGCTATCCATGAATTTTTAAAACTAGATACAGAAATACCAATTTATACAACAAATGTTAATGACAAAAAGAAACAGTCTTCAATCTATCAAGATATAATCTCAAACATAAAGATTCCGAAATCCACATTAGAAGAGATTTATTCTTCAGAATATACTAAGCATTTTTATGCAAAAGTCAGAAGACAGCAGCTACTGAATAAATGGAGTGGTACATCTTGAATCGCATACTTAGAAAAGGTCAAGGATGGCGATTAGGATGGGATACTCAAGCAATTGCTTATCCTGGTTTAATTGGGGGAGAAGATTGGGCAATCGAATTAACCGCAGCCGAATTTGCTGATTTTTGTCGTCTCTTTGAGCAACTGGCCACAACCATGAATCTGATGAGTGACGAATTGATGGAGGAAGAAAGAATTGCTTGTGAAGCAGAAAGTGAATTATTGTGGTTGGAGGTGGAGGGATTTCCCAATGCTTATTCGGTGAGGGTAATTTTAAATCAAGGTCGTCGCTGTGAAGGAAACTGGCCAGCAGAGGTCGTCAGAGAACTATATCGAGAAATTCAAAAATTAAAGACCTTTTGACTTGCTTTTTTTGAGACAATCAGTTTATAATAAGAATCTGTGAATATCGGGGCGTAGCGCAGCTTGGTAGCGCACTACTTTGGGGTAGTAGGGGTCGTGGGTTCAAATCCCGCCGCTCCGATTTAATAGGAAGAGCAAGACAAATAAACCTTGCAAAATATCCTAATTTTAATTGATCAGTAACAAAATCCTATATTCTAGGTTATACTGATAGTTCGAGTTCAACTGGATAGATTACCCAAATTATTAAAAAATCCAGTGTCGTCATCAAACACTGTCGTTTTATGTTGAGAAGAGATCACCGTGGTTAGACAAGAAGGATCTAAAAAAGATACAAAGCAAGCTAAAGGTGACACCAAAGTCAGCAATTTTGTGGTTGAAACCAAAGAGGAACTAGCCAAAGTGGTTTGGCCCTCCAGACAGCAACTGTTAAGCGAATCTGCTGCGGTTATCTTAATGGTAAGCCTGGTGGCTACTGTTATTTATCTTGTAGACAACCTCTTTTCATGGGGATCAGGGAAGGTATTTTAATGAGTTTTGCTCACGATCACACATCCGAACCAGAACAACAGCAAGAACCACCAAAACGGGTAGCCCGTTGGTACGCCGTACAAGTCGCCTCTGGTTGTGAAAAGCGAGTTAAAAACAACCTAGAACAACGGATTCAAACCCTTGACGTAGCGGATCGAATTTTACAAATTCAAATTCCCAAAACACCAACGGTAAAAGTCCGTAAGGACGGGAGTCGTCAACAAGGGGAAGAAAAAGTCTTTCCTGGCTATGTTTTAGTCAAGATGATCATGGATGATGATGCTTGGTTAGTGGTTAAAAATACCCCCAACGTCATCAACTTTGTGGGTTCAGAACAAAGACGAGCTTATGGTCGAGGCCGTGGCCACGTCAAACCCCTTCCCCTCAGTCCATCAGAAGTGGAAAGAATCTTTAGGCAAGCAGAACAACCAGAACCCGTTGTTAAGATTGATATGGAAATCGGCGACAAAATTCTGGTACTCTCAGGGCCATTTAAAGATTTTGAAGGGGAAGTGGTAGAAGTCAGTTCTGAACGCAACAAACTCAGGGCGTTACTCTCCATTTTTGGACGAGATACTCCAGTTGAACTCGAATTTAATCAAGTTGAGAAACAAAACTAGCGATGCCCAAAAAAGTTGTTGCCTTAATTAAACTAGCCCTTCCTGCGGGAAAGGCTAACCCTGCCCCCCCTGTCGGTCCGGCTTTGGGACAACATGGGGTAAATATCATGGCATTTTGTAAAGAATACAATGCCAAAACCTCCGATCAAGCAGGAATGGTTATTCCTGTAGAAATTTCTGTTTTTGAAGATCGCAGTTTTACCTTTGTCCTCAAAACGCCTCCTGCTTCTGTGTTAATTCGCAAAGCAGCCGGCATTGAAAAAGGATCAGCCCAACCCAATAACCAAAAAGTGGGCAGTCTCACTCGCGATCAACTCAGAGAAATCGCTCAAACCAAAATGCCTGACCTCAATGCTAACGACATTGATGCAGCCATGAACATTGTAGAAGGAACCGCCCGTAATATGGGTGTAACTATCAAAGACTAATTAACCGTTAAATTTACCCAAGAGGGGAGAAGCCAAGCTTCGTTAGTACCCCAGGAGGAATCATGCCCAAAAAACTTTCAAAACGAATCAAAGAAGCCTTATCTAAGATCGATGAAGATCGAGCTTATGAGCCGTTAGAAGCCTTACAACTCCTCAAAGAAACGGCGACAGCTAAGTTTAACGAATCCGCAGAAGCTCATATTCGTCTGGGTATTGATCCCAAATATACCGACCAACAACTACGGACAACGGTTTCCCTACCCCAAGGAACTGGTCAAGAAATCAGAGTTGCTGTCATTGCCAGAGGGGAAAAAGTTCAAGAAGCCAGTAACGCCGGGGCTGATCTTGTTGGTTCTGAAGAATTAATTGATGAAATCCAAAAAGGAATGATGGATTTCGAGGTGCTGATTGCGACCCCTGATATGATGCCCAAAGTAGCTAAATTAGGGCGTTTATTGGGTCCACGTGGTTTAATGCCATCACCCAAAGGGGGAACTGTAACCGCCGACTTAGAAACCGCTATTAATGAATTTAAAGCAGGGAAATTAGAATTTAGGGCTGACAGAACCGGTATTGTTCATGTTATGTTTGGAAAGGCATCATTTTCCCCCGAAGACTTGCTGGCTAATCTCAAAGCCTTACAAGAAACCATCGACAAACAACGTCCCTCTGGGGCAAAAGGACGCTACTGGCGTAGCATTTTTGTCTCTGCTACGATGGGACCTTCAATTCAAGTCGATATTAGTGCCTTACGAGACTTAAAACTCGCAGAAGGCTGATCCCCACAACTAAAAAACTAGACTTTGGTTCACACCGAAGACAGCAGGGGCAACTTGCTTAAAGATCCTGCCGAGGTTGAAGCCTGAAGCCATAAAATCCGCAGAAATAGTAGGTTTTATCCTTATTTCTGTGATAGGATTCGACTTCAGCCCCGGCAAAAAAGCTAGGGGTTTATTTTTTTCCCAAAATTAAGGAGGTGAGAGCAGAATGGGAAGAACCAGGGAAAATAAAGCAACGGTGATCGCCGATCTCAAGGAACTCTTGGGAGAAGCCCAATTAGGGTTTGTTATTGATTATCAAGGCTTATCCGTTGCCGAAATTACCGATCTGCGTAACCGCCTACGACCCAGTGGGGCTATCTGTAAGGTGACCAAAAACACCTTAATGGAACAAGCTGTCACTGGTGACGAAGCATGGGAACCCATGACCAACTTTTTAAAAGGGTCATCGGCTTTTGTGTTAGTCAAAGATGACGTAGGTAGCGCGGTGAGGGCTTATCAAGCCTTTAAAAAAGACACCAAAAAAACCGAGTTTCGCGGTGGTGTGATGCAAGGGCAGTCCCTCAGCGAAGAACAGGTTAAGGCGATCGCTGATTTACCGTCTAAAGAAGAACTGATTGCACAAGTCGCTGGAGCGATCAATTCTATTGCCACCAAGTTGGCCGTTGGGGTCAACGAAGTACCAAGTTCTTTGGGACGGGGTATCAACGACATCCCCAACTCTTTTGGGCGGGTTATGGCTGCTATGGCGGCCAGAGAAGAAGGGAATGGTTAAAGGACATTCCCCAATCTATCTATCTTGTTTGTTCAATTATCCACTTTTTTCATTCATTTTCAAGGAGTTAAATTATGTCTGCTGCAACCGATGAAATTCTCGAAAAGCTAAAATCTCTGACCCTTTTAGAAGCGTCTGAGTTAGTTAAACAAATTGAAGAAGCCTTTGGTGTCAGTGCTTCTGCCCCTGCTGGTGGTATGATGATGATGGCATCAGGTGCAGCGGCAGCCCCAGGTGCAGCCGCTGAACCTGAAGAAGAAAAAACCGAATTTGATGTTATTCTCGAAGAGGTTCCTGGGGATAAGAAAATTGCTATTCTTAAGGTCGTTCGCAGTATCACTGGTTTAGGCCTTAAAGAAGCTAAAGATATGGTTGAATCTACACCTAAGCCTATTAAAGAAGGAACAGGAAAAGAGGATGCTGAAGAAATCAAGAAGAAACTTGAAGAAGCTGGTGCTAAAGTTAGCGTGAAGTAATTGCCTTACGTTACTGGCTGCCAAAAGCCTCTACTGTAGCAGGTAGGGGCTTGTTTTATCCCAATGTTACCAGAATACCTGATACTAAACACGCTCCCCATTCACTTCTTCTTGATCCGGCCAAGGCGTTAAAAATACCTTATCTACTTGAATGTCACCAACATTGATAGTTGCATTATTGACATCAGTATTATTGACAAAATAACCACTCGATGACCAGTTGTGTTTATCTTGTATGAGCAGTTCAAGGCGTACCTGTAAACTTACAGGTGAGGTTGGATACCCAGAATAGCCGAAGGTGAATTCAGGCTGAAAAGCAAAACTGCCATCAATATCTGTTATCGTCTCCTTGGACGTCCCTTGTGCTATGTGGGTATATCTAACCCTAACTCCAACAATAGGTTGACCACTTGAATCTTCGATAAATCTACCACTAATACCTGGGTCCGAAATCAATTTTGAAGTACATCCCCCAAGCAATAGTACCAGTGTAGTTATCAACAGAAGTAAACCTAAGGAAGTCATAACCAGGGGCAATTTAAGAAATTTTGCAGTTGTTAATGGGTGAGATAATTTTAAGTTCATCGAGATATGATCGCTGAAAGCATTGCTAGAGATATGTTTTAGCTTGTTTTAGAGTTTTTTTTGATATCTGAGTAAACGTGAGTTCGATGGAATTTGAATTGTTCAACTTTCTCACAAGTAAACTTTACAGGATATCTCAACTCAAATTCCTACTGTAAAAAGAGGGAAGTATCGTTTTTTCTTCTATCAAACTCACGTTTCGTTAGGGTTCAGCCATCTTTGTGCTTTTTGAGACATCGCTTAAAAAAGCTACCAAATACGATAGCAACACCTGTCCCCAAAATGGTCAAAGGTTCAGGAACAGCTTGGACGAATAAGGCTGAAGTTGTAACGTCATCAAGTACATCAATAACCCCGAGTCCAATAGTATAGTCACCGGCCGCTGTAAAGACATAAGAAAATTGCTGTTGTCCTGTATGTTGGGCAAAGCCATAAAGACCTGGGACAGTAAAATCATTAAATGTATCAGCAAGTCGGATAATTTCATCATTAACTGATACGAAAGCATAATCATTTCTCTGGGAGTCAGGGGTATGATGATTCGTCAAAAAATTCCAGTAAAAGCTTAAGACATCCCCTTCTTGAACGCTAAATGTTCGCTTAATGCCACCAGATGTATCCCCTGAATCAAACCCCAAACTCCCATCATCAAGTCCCAGTTCTAATTCTAGATCAAAGGCAAATACAGGGTCGTTACCTGATAGGTTAAAGTTAACAGGATCGTCTAATCCGTTTGAATTAGCATTAGTCATTAAGGCGCGATCACTATCAAGCACAATATCCCCAAAGGCTTCCCAATCAGTTAAATTAAAGGGCAAAAGAGCAGCATGAGCAGGACGAACTATCCCTAAAGTCACTAGGGTTGTGACGGAAAAAGAAACTGTTTTGAGAGAAGTAAATAAAGACATGAGCGGTATTTTTGGTAAGATTAACAGGAGATTGAATGAGACGTTTTTAAACGATAAAATGGCTGGCATTCAAGTCAGTTGCAGTGACATTTTCCAGAACAGCTAAAGTTCTAAAGATATTACGAGAGTCGCCAACAGGGTTAATTTGGAGATTGGTAGTTGCCCCTACTTGAACTAACTGTACATAGGATTCATAGGGGGTAATACTGCCATAGTCAGCACTGGCAAAAATTTGACTGAGATCGATGCGGTCATCGGTTTCAAAATCGGTAATGGTGTCGGTGCGATCGCGGTAACTTTCATAAACAAAAATATCGTTACCCTCATTACCTGTAAGGGTATCTGCACCTAAAAGTCCAGTGATGATGTCATTGTCTGATGTTCCTACTAAAACATCGACTCCCGTTGTTCCAATAATTTCCGTTGGTTGAGTGTCTGGGGTGACTGTTACCGTTACTGTGCCAGTGTTCGTCCCATTATTCCCATCACTAACGGTGTAATCAAAGGTTGCTTCTCCCGTAAAGTTAGTCTCAGGGGTAAAGATCACATTGCCATTGTCGTCGAGTATTACTTGAGCGTTGGTTGCGTTGCCAACTTCAGTAATCCTTAATTCATCTTGTTCAACATCTTCATCGTTAGCCAACAGAGAAGTTGCCTCAAGAATCAGTGGGGTATTTTCTAAGGTAGTAGCGGTGTCATCAACTGCTACAGGAGCATCGTTGACGGGAATAATCTCCAATGTTATGGTTTGAGAGACTAAACCGCCTTGACCATCACTAACACTGTAGCTAAAGGTTCCTGCACTGCCATTGGCATCAGCAACGGGAATAAACAATAGACTTGTCAACTGTTGTTCAGTCAGGAGACTACCCACAACAACAGGTGTGACACCATCCCCATAGCGGACTTCCCCTAAAGTTGGGTCAGGAACAGTATTAACAGTTAAGGTTAAAGAGTCCCCATTAGCATCCGTCGGTGCTGAAATCTCTAGGAACGTAGGAGTCGCATCTTCTAGAACCGTGAGAGTTTTATCAATTTGAACGATAGGATCTTCATTCTGGATATCTATGATAATTGAAGCTTGATCATCCTCATTAGGATCGTTATTGTTGGGGTTTGAATCAACATCAGCTTCAAAAACCGTGATGACTTCAGCGGTATTAGTTAAAGATTGACCACCATTTACCCTGGCAGTAATTGTTAGGGTTCGGCTGAGATTGTCCCGCATATTGCCGACATTCCAGACACCTGTATTGCTGTTGTAAGTTCCCTGTAATGTGGAAGCCGACAGAAACTCTAAGTCTGCGGGTAAAATATCTCGGACTTCGATACTGGTAGCTGTTCCGGGCCCTCGGTTAGTTAATGTTAAGCTCAGGGTAATTTGGTCACCGATCGCAGGATTAGCATTGCTAACGGTTTGACTTAATTCTAGATCGATTTCTGTTGGTGTAATGGAACTAACGGCTTGTCGCCCAACAATTAAGTTATTCAGGGGATTTGCATCGGGTTCATTGCTCCTTACGTTGGTGGTGCTGCTGAGATTGCCCGCAGCAATGGAAGATAAAGTCAGATCAACAGTGGCACTTTCACCAATATCGAGATTACCTAAATTAGCTGTGACAACCCCGTTGCTAATGGTAATAGGATTGGTATCAGTACGAATCAACCCTGTAGCGATCAAAGTTCCTGGATTGGCTGAACTTAAACCGCTATCGACTGCTTGCGGAATGGTATTATTGGGTTCAGGTAAGACAACTTGATTGACCGAACCACCACTACCAACCTGAATTGCGAGTTCATAACTACCTGACGAAGAATTAAAAGCACCACTGCCGTCAATGAAAGGATCATAGCTAAAGTTAGAATAGCCACTCACCCCAACATAATAAGTATCAGCTACAGACGCGCTAAAATCGATGTAAGAATCTAGGGTAAAAAATTCTCCGGGGGCGGGATCATCATCACTAACCGCTAATTGTGTACCAGCAGAGTTAAACAAGCGCAGAATAGGATCTAGTGTTGAACCAAGTTCATCGGCATCAATATCTAGGATAACTCGTTCACCTGCATCAAGTTGGAACTCAATAATATCGACCAAGTTACGCTCTAGTCCAGGGGTACTTGCTGTAGCATTGATGACATTGACGGTTGAAGGTAGGCGTTCTGTCAGGACAACACCTGTTGCTTCGGCTGAACCGTTGTTGGTAACGGTTAGGGTATAACTGTAGGGATCTCTAAGGTTGACTGTCCCAGAACCATCCGTACGAGTCACAGCTAAGTCAGGCAGGTCTGGTGCAGTAACCTCCGTCGAGAGATTAGCAATATCATTGCTGGTATTTGGGTCAGTTGTTTCGCTAGTAACGGCAGCACTAGCGGTAATAATATCGGCGAAATTAGGAGCAATAACACTGATCTCAATAGTTTGACTTTCACCAGCCTCTAAATCACCGATTTCAAAGGTAAAGGTATTGTCTGTTTCCTCCGCCGGTGTTAAGCTCGCAGACACAAAGGTGACTGTTTCTGGTAAAGTTTCTATCACAGTGACCCCTTGAGAGGTCATTGTGCCGTTATTGGTGACTTCAATGGTGTAGGTTAGGGTTTCTCCAACACCGACAGAGGTGAAATTGGCTGTTTGAGTAACAGATAAATCAGCTTCTTCTATAGGTTTTAACTGAACTTGCCCCTTGCCATAATTGAAGACAGGAGGGTGAGTTCCATCATCAATAACAGCGTAAATGAAGTAGTCTTCTTGAGGAATATTTTCGGTATTCCAGATAAAACTTCCTTCCCCATCAGTTTCAGCCAGTCCATCAACGATTAAAACACCATCAAAGCCTTGATTGTCCGTATCATAGAATAAACTAATAGTTGCGTCTGAATCAGCATCAAAGGCATTCCATTCAATTGTTACCTCCGTGCCACTAATATCAGTTGTCGGAGCCGTAATTTTAATTGTTGGGGTTGTTGAGCTTCCTGAAATAAAGATATCAGCCGCACTTAAGGTTGGTGCGCCTGTAAGAGTTGCGATCAGTTGTTGCGGTGTATCGCCAGTTCCGTCTGGATCAAAGAAAAGATTGCCCGTTGTGGGATCGTAGATGAAGCGATCATCACTATCGAGGGCTTCTGTTCCCAGAACAAACTGAGACTCTTCAAGAACCGCATTAGGGGTCAATCCACCACCAAAGCCTTCTGCTGAGATAACCAGGCGATCGCCTTCACGACTGTCGAAGTCTTCAATAGTATCTATCCCTTCTGTGGGACTATCAAACACGAAACTATCGCTACCGGAACCTCCTGTTACGATATCATTCCCGATGCCTCCTCGGATGATGTCATTTCCCTCTCCTCCGTCAATCACATCATTGCCGTCTCCTCCATCAATAATGTCATCTCCTGATTCGCCACTAAGATTATCATTACCAGTAGTACCAAAGATTATTTCATCCCCTGCCACACTATCAAGTAAGCTGGTTGCTTGCCAAATATCATCAGTCCATTGCGTCGTCGCTTCCCAGGCTTCAGGAGTCCATTCGGTGGTTTCCTGCCATATTTCTATTGTCCATTGAGTGGTTGCTTCCCAGGCTGCATCAGTCCATTGAGTAGTCGCTGCCCAAGCTTCGGGAGTCCAATAAGTAGTCGCTTCCCAAGGATTACTAATTTGAGTCTGTTGAAGATTAATTTCAGTAGTTTCAAAGGCTGCTACTGCCAGCAAATTTGAGGAAAATGGCAAAAAACTACCTAACCATTCTGTCGTCGCCTCCCAGGCATCAGAAGTCCATTGAGTGGTGGCATTCCAAGCATCAGAAGTCCACTCTTTGGTAGCATTCCAAGCATCAGAAGTCCATTGAGTGGTGGCCTCCCAAGCATCAGAAGTCCATTGAGTGGTGGCATCCCAGGCATCAGAAGTCCATTGTTTGGTGGCATCCCAGGCATCAGAAGTCCATTGTTTGGTGGCATCCCAAGCATCAGAAGTCCATTGTTTGGTGGCATCCCAAGCATCAGAAGTCCATTGTTTGGTAGCTTCCCAAGCATCAGAAGTCCATTGTTTGGTAGCTTCCCAAGCATTACTAACCCACTCAGTCGTCGCATTCCAAGCGGCTGTTGTCCAATTACCGACGGCATCCCAAGCCGCTTCTCCCCAGGTTTGAATAGCATCCCAGGCATCGCTTGTCCATTGTTTAGCTGCATTCCAAGCGGCTTGTACTGTTGCCTTGGTAAACTCAACAGCATAATCAATACCATAAATAACTGCACCAATGATTTGACGATTGACTTCGGTAGTACCACGAAATGTTAATACACTGGCTACATAAGCTCCTGTTGTTGTTGCCCCTGGAATGGGGGTTATAAGACCTAACCCTGCGATGATAACCTGAATCGCAAAATAATCTGGATCAGGTAAGTAAGTAAAGAATGGACTACTTAGGGTATTGGTACTACCAATGGTGTCTATCCTTAAACCCGCTGGTTTGGTTAATCCATCCCGATCATTTTTGGGAATAATAACAGGATGAAGATGAGCATTAAGTGGATCAATTGAGGATTGATTGGATAGGATATACTGTCCAGGAATATAACGGAATCCAGCCATACTCACTATGTCTATTGAAGTAATATAGTGAGTCACTTTTTCAGCCCCAGCAAAGCTATTCGCAGCCGCAACCGAAATACCTGGAGAGTTGAAGGTGACAATATCCCCTAAATTTCCTTGGGAAGAATAATCAGCCGCTACCCACTGAGTCAATGCGCCACCGAGACTGTGGCCTGTAATATGAGGTTTAAATAAAATTGATGTGTCTTCTGGTTCACTAACTTCCTCTAACCATTGATTGAGACTACTTCTATTTGCGCTAAATTGACCATATCCTATCCCACTGGGATTGGCATCATCCCACACATCAGTTCTGAGTTGGTCGGGTTGTGTCCCACGAATTGCCAAGACGGGAGCTTTCCCTAAATCGTAAATAGTCCCTGTAGCAAAAGTCCAAGAGACATCTTGCGTCTGCAAGTCATTAACGGTTTCTAATGCTTTCTGGTAGGTTAATGAACTGGTTTCTCCCCCCAGAAATTCTTCTAAATCCATCAATAAGCGATCCCTTTCTTCACTACTATCCTTACTAATATCTGCATTAACCGGATCGCTGATTAAAACAAAGAAATTTTCATCTGATGTCAATCCTGCTGCCTGAAACCCCGTACTGCTATCATTAAAAAACTGATCGACTCGATATCCCAAATCTCCATAGGACAAACTGCTGTTCAAATCAATGTCCTGTCCTTCTTGCCAATCTCGATAGGCTGTATCTCTGGCAAAAATTTCAAAATTTTTATTCCCGCCATAATTGACTGGAGTATCCCCAAATACAGTTATTTCAATTTCTTTACTCGTTTCACCTGGTGCAAAGGTTAAAGTACCTGTAATCGGTTGATAGTCTCTCCTATCGTTACCTGTTACCCCATCAACTGCGGTCCCCACCAAGGTAAAATAGTTGACACTAACTTCAACATCGAAAGCTTCTGAAAGGGTAACAGGGAATTTGAGCTTTGCGGTTTGATTAGTGCCTTCTGCTACATCAATATAGGCATCTTGAATATTTAACCCTGGCGCAAACGTTTCAACATCATAATTCCAAGCCGTTCCTTCATCATCAGTGGCGACTATAATTTCTAATTGATCAGAATTGCCTTCAGGAATTTGTACTGTTCCTGTCTGACTTCCTCCAGTAAAGCCCGTTTCTAAGATATTTTGCCCTTCGTAACGAATGATGAAATTATCTGGAATAACAAAATGTTCATATCGAAAGGAAGCAAATCCACCACCGTTAGTATCTAGTGTTATCGTCTGAAAACTTCCTTCAAAGCCTCCACTATCTGACACACTTCCTTGTTCAATCTGAATTTCTTGACCATTTACAAATATAGTAGCGAAGTCATTCTCTTGTCTTAAGGCTTGCAACTCTGATTCAGGTAAAGATATTCCTCGAACCAATCCAGCAAAAATTTGTCCTTCATCACCTGGAGAGTCTAATTCATTGAACATACTGTCTATAGAGTGACCAAATTCCTCTAGAAGTACATCTGTTATGGCTGATACTGAATTTTCGTTGAGGAATTGTTCAGACAGATATATCGTATTTATCGTACTTGCATAACCTCCATAAACACCGTTAAGAGTCACAGTAGGGAGAATCTCAATGGAGGGCAAGGTAAAATCTCCTTTCAGCCAATTCTGAGACAAACTAAGGGCAGTCTCAGGGGTAAAACTATCCCCAAACGCTAACTGCATTTTGGCTAAAAAATCTGGTGCAGTCGCAAAGTCTCTGAGTCCTTGCTGCATTTGGTCTAAACTTAAATTTAATAAATCAGCAATTAAGGGATCTATTAATTGTAAGGGATCATTATTCGACGTGCTGGAGATGGCCATCGTTCACATACCTCTAGTTCTGACTTTTCAAGATAAATAAGGATTTTAAAGAATTAAAGAAATACTTCTCACCATGTTTTGGATTAATGATACAATAGCGATGTTAGACTTAATGTATACGTTTTAAATCAATAACGCTTACATTAAATCTTCTCTCGGCTCCTCACTCCCTGCTCCTCTACAGTCTTTTGTGTACTGGTTTCCATAGCAAGAGTCAATTGTTCAGCTAATATTTTTGCTGAAGATTCTTGTAGTAACATCCCAATGTGGGTTCCAGGGGTTTCATAAATTGTCAATTCTCCATCTACCAGTTTTCCCCATCCCAGTTGAGGATCGATAGAATAGCTGGGTGAGAATTGTCGATCTTGAGCTATGAAAAGAGTGAGGTTTCCTGGATAGATTTTTGGAGTGTATTTCTTCAATGCTTCAACGTTTTCCTGTTGAAAAATCAAATATTGCATTTCATCAGACAAGGGAAGATTTAATCTAAGAGCAAAAGGTAGATACATTTTAGATAACTGTTGTTTAAGACGCTTCCGATTTTTGTAGCTTTTTCCCTTGATGATTTGAATTGAGTTGTCGAGAAGATAAGAGAAACCCTGCTCTACAAAGTTACTCCAATGAAGCTGAATTTGCTCATTGATGGGTAACTTTTGAATCGCGTCTGGAGCGAGGGTATCAAATAATGCCAGAAGTGCCACGGTTTCCCCTTGAGATAGAAGTTGTTGTGCCATTTCATAGGCAACTGTACCCCCAAAGGATATACCTGCTAAGAAATAGGGGCCTTTGGGTTGCAACCGTTGCATTTGCATAATGTAATGAGTAGCCAAGTCCTCCACTCCATTGAAAAAATACAATTTCTTGGCTGTTGTTTGAGCATTAAGTCCATAAATCGGTTGATCTGGGCTAAGGTAACTAATGATAGGACGGCAAACATCTAGACCTCTACCTAACATATGGATAAAAAATAGAGGTGGTTTAGAACCTTTGGGTTGAATGGGAATAATAGATTTTATCGCCTCCCAGTCATAGTTTTTCGCTTCTTGAGAGATAAGGGTTGCCAGTTCCTCAACGGTTGGAAAATTATACAAGGCAGCTAAGGGAAGTTGTTTAGCAAATACTTTTTCAATCTCAGCCAACAGATGGACAGCTAATAAAGAATTACCCCCCAACTCCAAGAAATTATCTCTAATTCCAATATTGTTTAGTTGCAAAACCTGACCCCAAATATTAGCTAAAATTGCCTCTGTAGCGGTTCGAGGAGCAATATATTCATTCTGAAGAGAAGAAAAATCAGGAGTAGGAAACCCGCGATAGTCAATTTTGCCATTGGGGGTTATAGGAAAAGATTCTAAGACAACAAAAGCCGAGGGAATCATATAATCTGGTAGCTTGGTTTTTAGATATTCTCGTAGTTGATGAGCGGTATCTGATGAAGAAGAAATATTCGCGTTAAGAATCACATAAGCTACTAATAGTTTTTGACCCGCAATCTTTTCTGTGGTGGTAACTTTGGCTTCTTGTATATTGGGATGTTGGTTTAATTGAGCTTCTATTTCTCCTAATTCAATTCTAAATCCCCTAATTTTAACTTGCTTGTCTATACGACCTAAGAATTGAATATTCCCATCTGGTAGATAATAAACTAAATCTCCTGTTTTGTATAACTTACCTTCTCCAAAAGGATTGGGAATAAATTTTTTTTGTGTTAATTCCTCTCGATTTAAGTAACCACGCGCTAACCCCACACTACTAATATGTAATTCTCCAGGAACTCCAATGGGAACCAGTTGTAAATTATCATCAAGAATATAAACTTTAGTGTTAGCAACAGGACGACCAATGGGAGGGATACGATTATCTTTAATCCCTTGACAATCAAACACTGTGGTTAAAATTGTTGATTCCGTTGGACCGTAGGCGTTAAACAATTTTCTTCCTACAGACCATGTTTTTACTAAATCGCCACGACAGGTTTCTCCTGCTGCAAGAATGACCTTAAGTTGTGGCAGATTGGTATGGGGTAAGTTAGCTAAAGCAGAAGGGACAAGCATTACATGAGTAATTTGTTTTTCTTGAAAGAAATTAAGCAAATTTTTTCCTGGTAATAAAGACTCGAATGTTCCTGAACATAAACAAGCTCCAGAAGCAAGGGCCAGAAAAATTTCCCACATTGACGCATCAAAACTTAAGGATGAAAATTGTAAAACTCGACTGGATGGTTTGACTTGAAAGAGTTGAATGTGATCTGTAACTAAATTAGATAATCCCTGATGACAGATGAGAACTCCTTTCGGTTTTCCAGTCGAACCCGATGTATAGATAATGTTAGCTAAGTTTTTAGGTGCTATCTCGGTTTTAAGATTATGGCTCGATTCTTGTGAGATTGTCTCCCAATTTGAATCTAAGTTAATAAGTTGCAATGAATTAATCGACAATTTAGCATTTAAAGATTCTTGCGTCAAAATAATAGATACATTGGAATCTTCTATCATAAATTTTAATCGTTCTTGAGGGTAGCCTGAATCTAAGGGTAAGTAAACACCTCCTGCTTTTAGAATTGCTAATAATCCAATAATTCTTGTTAAAGAAGGTTCTAAACATAAGCCGATAACTTCTTCTGTATTAACCCCTATTTTTTTTAGATAGTTAGCTAATTGGTTAGATGATTGATTTAATTCCCTGTATGTTAATTTTTGATTTTCAAATCTTACAGCGATCGCATCAGGGTTTTTACTAACCTGTTGTTCAAATAACTGATGGATACATTGATCTTGAGGATAATTAGCCTCTTTCTGATTCCATTGAAATAATAATTGATTTTTCTCTTCTTCACTAATTAAGGGTAATTTCCAAAAATTTTTATCTGGTTTAGCTATAATTTCCGATAACAAGATTTCAAAATGCTCACTCATTTTTTGTATCTTAGATTCATCAAATAAATCACTATTATACTGCCATTTACCGATTAATTTTCCATCATTTTCTTCCATTAATAAAGTCAAATCTAAGTTGTAAGCAGGTTCCAATTTTTTGATAATGCTTATCGTCAAATTATTTAATTGAGGTTCTTGAATCGACTGCTCTTTTAGATCAAACATAACCTGAAAGATAGGATGATAACTTAAATCTCGTTTGGGTTGTAATATTTGAATTAACTGCTCAAATGGAATATCTTGATGAGTGTAAGCTTCTAAACAAACTGTTTTAATTTGATTGAGGAAGTTTCTAAAAGTATGACAATTAGTTAAATTACTTCGTATCGGTAAAATGTTAACAAATAAACCGATTAAATCCTTTGTTTCTTGGCTTTGACGCTCTGTAACAGGGGTACCAATAATGATGTCTTTTTGTCTACTATAACGGCTTAAGAATATCTTAAAAACTGACAGTAATATTATAAATACACTCACTCCTTCTTCTTCAGCAAGTGACTTGATGCTTGTTGTTAATACTTGTGGAATAGTAAAACTTTTTGTTAACGTTTTGTTTGTTTGAACCCTGGGACGAGGGCGATCGCTTGCTAATTCTAGTCTCGGTAAAGTACCACCTAATTGTTGTTTCCAGTAACTTATTTGAGATTCTAATACTTTTTCAGTTAAGCAATTTCTTTGCCATGAAGAAAAATCTGCATATTGAATCGAAAAAGGTTTTAAAGGAGAGTTTAAACCCTCAGAATAAGCAGTATATAGTAAATTTAATTCCTTAAATAATAAATCAAAAGAATAACTATCAAAAATAATAGGGTGAACTTTAAATAATAGTATATTAGAGTTTTGATTTAACCGCAGTAATTTCACCTGGAAGAGAAAATTATTAACTAGATTCAAAGGTTCTTGTGCTTCTTGTTCAGCGATGCTTAATCCTTCAATTAGTATTTTTTCCTGCGGAATAGAAGATAAATCAATAATCGGTAAACTAAAATCAATATGATCATCAATAATTTGAGTAACTTGTCCCTTTATAATCAGAAATTTTGTTCGTAGAATTTCGTGGCGTTTGATAATTTCAGTAATACTTTTTTTTAAAATAACAACATCGAGTGATCCTTGAATATACAAAATACATGAAAAATTATCTCCTGTATTTTCTTGTTGTAATTGTTCTAAAAACCAAATACGCTGTTGAGCAAAAGAGAGAGGAATTACTCCTTGATTTTGTCTTTTTGTAATTGGAAATAATAAATCGTTATTAATTGATTGTTGATAATTACCCATCATGTCATCTTGAACTCACATGGTTATAGGAAACAATAATATATCAAAATTTTCCATTTTGGGAAAACTAACACGAAAAATAACCTTAAAAATAACATTAAAACTAACATAGTACGAATAACTTTGATTACCAAAGCCCTAGTTAAGTTTTTAGTTTATTATGTCCGACAATCTTCAGAAATTTTCCGCTGCCTTACCCGAGGAAGTTACCTTTACCTGGAATAATCCTGGAACGGGATTTGGAGATCCTAGCTATCTGAACCTTAATATCAATAGTGGGAGTACCCTAGATGGCTTATACGATGCTTGGTGTGTAGATACAGATCGCCTTCTTTTCGGCGCATCAAAAGGGAAAGTATTTTCCAGCTATGAAGAACTCCCCCCTGAACTCTTAGGCCCTGGGAACATCGAAAAACCCGAAAACCTCGACTCCGTAAATTGGATCATTAATCAGGGTTTGGTAGGGACAGAATTATTTGATGAAACTGGGAATAGTCTAGGAATAGTAACCTATGGAGATGTACAAAGAGCCATTTGGGAGATCATTGATGATGAGAACACAACAGGGGGTTTAGGACCCTTTAGCGAA
>JAAUYD010233016.1_pt1 | contig 22450 bp, 20 predicted proteins | sample 7278101 | NCBI WGS metagenome assembly JAAUYD01 (sample SAMN14350128, study PRJNA611818) | marine sediment metagenome | isolation source: surface marine sediment (0.6m) | place: French Polynesia: Moorea | collected 2018-08
GGTCTCGAAGGTGTACTGCCAGATATTCCAGGTCGGCTGGTCTTCTTCGTCCAGGTTCGGGTCGAAAGGACCGCGCATCGAAAACAGCAGGCGGCTCGCGTCGTAGTCAATCTCAATATCGCGCACGGCGCCCATGCCACCGGTGAAGCGTTCGGTGATGTTGACATCGAGGGCGGTCGGGGAGGCGCGATCGCGGAAGAAAAGGTCAGAGCCGACGTCGAACGTTATCTGCTCACGCAGGTCCGTCTGCTCGAACTCGCCGTTGTCATCGACGGGTATCGGTGCTCGGATGTAGGCAATCGGGAAATCGATGACGACCGGATCCGGCGTCTGGCCGTTGCCGATCTGCACACCCTGATTAGCTCCGTCGCAGGCAACGATAAATAAGGACGCGCATACTGTCAGTACGGTCCGCAGTCCCAAGGATCCATCCTTTCTGATTCGTGAAAACGTGTTCATCGCTTTTCCTCTCTTGGAAACGCACGCGCCGCGCGTGTTTCCAGCCAGCTTGTAATGGTGAACAGGACGCGAGCCGCATGCTGTTAACGCCATCACACTCCCAAGTCTTAAAAAAACGCTTGTCTCTGCGGCCGATATGCCCAAACGCAACTCGCCGCAGGTTAGCAACGAGCAAAAGTATAGAGACCGAAAATTGGCGATGTAATGTCTCAAAAGCACGACAGCATGGCGCGAAAACACCGCCTGATCCGCACACCGGAGCCCTTTCTGCGAGGCGCTGCACCAGGAAAAAAAATTTTTGCCGATAACCGGAGCGGTGATCACCGATGGATCGATTGCGCGACTTTTGTGGCTATTTCGGGGCCTGAGCTAGAAAGCCGGTGAAGTAGCAAAGGCAATTGGTTGTTTGTTGGTGCCGCAGCATTCACGGCACCCTGTCTCCCTTCTGCGACAGTTGCGACCTCTTTACAAATCAGTAGCTTAGCGATTCCGTAACCGCGGCTTGTGCGGAACTGACGACATTGACTTGACAATATACTCGTCGCTCGCCCGGCGGAAGAAAACCCCTAACTATCTGTTTTTCAGAAGAAAAAAGGTTTTTTTACCGAGTTTTTCCCGGGCTGGCACAGCACTTGCTTGGTACGTAGTGGACCGAATGGATCGGGCCGGCATCTCTAAGAAGCAGATTGCTTCTAACTGTGAAGGCATTCACGGCACTGAGTTACCGGCGCTGGCAGGATTGCTTGGGCGCAGTCACGCGAATTCGCAAGAGGCTCCGGGAAGGATTCCGGATCGTGGCTGCAAGGACCAGGGAAGGTTGAATCTGATGAGTCAGCAAACCCCAGGCCATTCGAGATCTACGGACGAAAAGTTACAGCGTCCGTCGGGCTGATGCTCCTGTTTTAGGAGGATCGGTGAATTCAAACGATCGTAGAAGACCTAAGGCTTTAGGCTTATGAGAAAAGTTACAGGGATGACGACAGCACGGAAGTTGGCCAACGTATTCACGTTAGGCGCTGCCCTGCTTGCAATGGCTAGCGCCGCCCATGCCGGACCGCGCGAACAAGCCAAACGTATTCATGACCGCATTGCCGGCGTACCGCCGACAGACGCTGTCCTGGCATCAATGGAGGCCGACATCGTCGGGGGAAACCCCAGCGCGGCTGCCTATACCGCCATGGACAACGTCAGCTTCTACAACGTGACGTTGAAGAACTTTGCGGCGCCGTGGACCAATCGCGAAGAAAATGTGTTCGTTCCGCTGAACGACTACATCGCGATGGTGATCGGCATGGCCCGCGACGACGTTCCGTTCAATACGCTGCTGTCTGCTGACATCGCTTATGTTGGCCGCAACGGCGTCGTCTCCGCGGCACCGTCCCCGAGTAACAACGATCATTTCGAGCAGCTCGAAGCGAATAACATCAACCTGCGTGACGACCTCGTCCAGACTCAGCAGTCGACCATCATGGGCATCCCGTCCAATGCGACGGCTGGCGTCATGACGTCGCGCGCTGCGGCACAGGCCTTCTTTGTCGCCGGCACGAACCGCGCGATGTTCCGTTTCACGCTCTTGAATCACATGTGTAACGACATGGAGCAGATGCTCGACGTCAACCTGTCGCCGGACTGGATCCGCCAGGACGTGAGCCGCAGCCCCGGTGGCGACAGCCGGCTGTTCCTGAACAACTGCATCGGCTGCCACACGGGCATGGACCCGATGGCGGGCGCCTTTGCCTACTACAACTACAATGAAGACACCGAAACGATGGAGTACACGGCAGGCACGGTCCAGTCGAAGTACTTCAACAACGACCTGAACTTCCCGCAGGGATTCCGCACGACAGACGACAGCTGGGAAAACCGCTGGCGTGAGGGTCAGAACGCCTACCTGGGCTTCGACAGCTCGCTGCCGGGCAGCGGCAACGGCGCAAAGACGCTCGGCGAAGAGTTGGGCAACAGCGCGGCATTCGCGTCATGCCAGGTCAAGAAAGTCTTCAAGAACGTCTGCATGCGCGAGCCTGAGAACCAGGCGGACCGCGACGCAGTCGCACAGATCACCAACACGTTCCGGACGAGCGGATACCGCCTGAAGCAGGTGTTCGCCGATACGGCCGTGCACTGTATGGGCCAATAAGGGGAGACTGACATGAAAGACGAAAAAGTAATGCACTCTCCGATTACCCGTCGTACGCGCAACCTGCTGCTGAGCCTCGTCGGTTCGGTCATCGTTGCGGCCTGCGGTGGCGGCGCAGCCACGACTGAAAACCCGATCTCGAACGTGCCGGATGTCGGCGACGCTCCGTACACCGGACCGGTTGCCGCCGATGCTGACGTCCTGAAGTTCCAGCAGGAATTCTGGTCGAACGCGAAAGGGCAGGACCGATGCGGCGCATGCCACAACGAGTCGGTTGGCCAGACGCCGCTGTTCGTTCGCAACGACGACGTCAACCTCGCTTACGCAGAGGCGCTGACGGTCGTAAATACCGGTGATCCCGCGCTGTCGCGCGTCGTCGAGAAAGTCGGCGGCGGCCACAACTGCTGGGTTGCCGATCCGGCGGTCTGCGCGACGATCATGACGACCTGGATCGAAAACTGGGTAGGCAATTCCGTCGCCGGCGGCCGTGAGATCAACCTGACGGCGCCGGTATCGAAAGACCCGGGCGCCAGCAAGAACTTCCCGGAAGATCCGGCTGCCTTCGCTGCGATCATTCACGGTCCGGTACTCGTACCGAACTGCGCGGGCTGTCACAGCTCCGAGTCGCCGAACGCTCAGCAGCCGTACTTTGCTGATCCGGATATCGACACGGCCTACGCTGCGGCGAAGCCGAAGATCAATCTCGACACGCCGGCGAGCTCTCGCCAGGTGATTCGCCTGCGCAACGAATTCCATAACTGCTGGGAAGTGGGCTGCGCCCAGTCCGCGCAGATCATGGAAGACGCCATTACGACCTTCGCCAACGGCATTACGCCGACGACGGTTGACCCCGACCTGGTTGTTAGTAAGGCACTGACGCTGGTTGACGGCGTCCTGGCTTCGGGCGGCAACCGCTACGAAGATGCGCAGATCGCTCTGTGGGAGTTCAAGACGGGCTCCGGCACGACCGCATTCGATACCAGTGGTGTCGATCCCGCGCTTGACCTGAACTTCTCGGGCGACGTCACCTGGTTCGGTGGCTGGGGCATCACCATTACTGACGGTAAGGCCCAGGGCACGACCACGGCGTCGAAGAAAGTCTATGACGTTATCCAGGAGTCCGGCGAGTTCTCGATCGAAGCCTGGGTGATCCCGGCCAACGTCACGCAGGAAGAAGCTCGCATCGTGACCTACTCGTCGGGCGCCACTGCGCGAAACTTCACGCTGCAGCAGACCCTGTACGACTACAACTTCCAGTTACGCACAACCGAGACCGGTCTCAATGGCGACCCGGCCCTGTCGACGCCGTCAGCCGACGAAGTCCTGCAGGCAACGCTGCAGCACGTCGTCGCGACTTACAACCCGATCGACGGCCGCAGCATCTACGTCAACGGCGAGCTGGTATCGAACACAGACCCGGTTCCCGGTGGCACGATGGTCGACTGGCAGGACACGTTCGCGTTCGTTCTCGGTAACGAGGCTTCCAGCGACGGCCTGTGGCAGGGCACGATTCGCCTGGCCGCGGTTCATCGTCGTGCGATGACGCCCGAACAGGTCACTCAGAACTTCGACGCTGGCGTCGGTGAGCGCTTCTTCCTGCTGTTCGATATCTCGGAAGACATCGCTGCCGCACCGCAGTCCTCGTATATCCTGTTCGAGGCGCAGCAGTTCGACAACTACGCCTACCTGTTTGACAAGCCGCACTTCGTGACCCTGGACGGTTCGCGTCCGGAAGGCATCCCTCTCGAGGGCATGCGTATCGCGATGAACGGTAAAGAGATCAAGGTCGGCCAGTCGTACTCGCGTCTGAACACGACGCTGTCCGGCGCCCAGTTCGGTGAGCTCGGCCAGCCGCTGTCGGTACTCGGCGCGGTACTGCCGCTCGAGAAGGGACCGGCGGACGATGAGTTCTTCCTGACCTTCGACAGGGTTGGCGCGCTGTCTTACGACCGCCCGGCCGACCCGACGCTGATCATTACGGAGACGGACCTCGATCCGGCCTCCAAGATCGGCCTGCGCACGTTTGACGAAATCAACGCGACGTACGCAGCGGTGACGGGTGTGGATTCCACGACGGCTGCGGTCGACATGACCTTCCAGGAGCTGCGTCAGTCGCTGCCTGCGATTTCGGATATCAACACCTTCCTGTCATCGCACCAGGTCGCGATCGCTCAGCTGGCGATCCAGTACTGTGACGTGATGATCGGTACCGACGCGAACCCGAACCCGAACGCGGCAACGATGTTCCCGGGCTTCCAGTTCAATACGGCGCCGGCCACGGCGTTTGGCGGCAGCAACCGCGATGCGTTCGTCAACCCGCTGATCGACCGGATCATGGGTACGAACATCGCTACGCAGCCGGACCGCACTGCGGTCTACGAAGAACTCGCTACGTTCTCGGCAGCTGGCGGTCGCCCGGACAACCTCGTCGATCGACTGGTTGCCGGCGGCAGTGGCACCCGAGCCATTTCGAAGGGCGTCTGCGCAGCAATGCTCGGCAGCGCCGTCACACTGATTCAGTAATACAGGACTTAAGGGACTTTTAGCTATGAGTAAGAGTAAACGCGACTTTGATGCTCCCCAGTATCATGCCGACCACCCGCGTCCTGTTACGCGACGTCAGTTCGTAGCCCAGGGCTTCATGAGCGGTGGCGCCATGACCGTGGGCGGCGGCTTCCTGAGCATGTTCGCCAACCCGCGCAAGGCGCTGGCGGACCTGTCACCCGACCTCGCGGGTCTGCTGCAGAATCCCTGCCAGATCTCGACGGCCGGTGCGGGCAAGATTCCGTTCATCGCCTTCGACCTCGCAGGCGGCGCAAACATCGCCGGCTCGAACGTACTGATTGGCCAGGAAGGCGGACAGCAGGACTTCCTGTCGACGAACGGTTATGAGCGCCAGGGCCTCCCGGGCGACATGCTGCCGGGCCAGGTTGACCCGGTACTGCAGCAGGATTACGCCAACTTCGACTTGGGCCTTGGCTTCCACCTGGACTCCGCGTTCCGTCGCGGAATGCTGGCCAGCATGACGCCGGGAACCGAAGCCAATCTGAACGGTGCCGTCATCCCGGCCCGTTCCGATAACGATACGGGCAACAATCCGCATAACCCGATGTACGGTATCGCACGGGCGGGCGCGGACGGTTCGATCCTGACGCTGGCGGGTTCCGAGAACACGGACTCCGGCGGTAACTCGATGCTGCCCGCCATGCTCTATGACGCCGAGCTGCGGCCGACCAAGGTCGACCGTCCCAGCGACGTCGTCAACCTCGTGGACACCGGCGACCTCGTCGGCATCCTGACCGAGGAAGACGCCAAGGCGGTCATGGAATCGGTGTATCGCATCAGTGAGCGCAAGATCGACAGCGTCAACACGCAGATCACGCGCGATGCCGTCATCAAGGAGATGATGGACTGTGGTTACCTGAAGGCGGCCGACATCGCCGATCGCTTCGCCGGCGTACCGATCGATCCGGGCCTGGATCCGGAGATCGTCGGCCCGACCGGCATCTTCACAGCTGAAGAATTCAACGGCAACGGCCGGGACGCTCGCGAGTTCCAGAAGACCGCTTCCGTCATGAAGCTCGTTATCAACGGCTTCGCAGGCGCCGGTACCATCGAGATGGGTGGTTACGACTACCACGGTGGACGACGTGCCGAGGGTGAGGTCAAGGACTTCCGTGCAGGTCGCTGCATGGGTGCCTGCATCGAGTACGCCGCTCGCGTCGGTGTGCCGCTGATGATGTACGTCTTCAGTGACGGTTCCCTGTCGTCCAACGGCGCCATCGACAACACGGTCGAAGGTCGCGGCAAGGGCGAGTGGTCGAGTGACAACTCATCGACCGCGGGATCGTTCTTCATGGTGTACAACCCGACACGGCGCGCAACGATTATCGGCGCCACGCCGGAAGAGATCGCCAGACATCAGCAGATTGGCTACATGGATGCCAACGGCGCCGTGCAGCGTGCCGCAACTCCGGCAGCCAACAACGTCAACTCGTTGGTCAACCTTACACTGCTGAACTACATGGCACTTCATGGCGAGCAGGGGCTGTTCCCCGGGCTGTTCCCTGGACACGGTCTCGGCAATACCGCTGCGGCTCTCGATGCACTGACGGCATTCACGCCGATCTGCAACGGGATCATCGCCAACCCGGTCTAGCACCGGAGAAACGCAACCGCGTTCATTCGTCGTCGGACGCTGCTCTCGACAGACGATTCAGGCCAGCCGGTTTACCGGCTGGCCTTTTTACTTTGCCAAACCGCGTCGTACAACGATCGTGCGAACTGTGCTTAACTTCGCAGCATGACTGAAGACCGTTCAATCTCGTTTGCCTGTCCCCGTACCGACCAGCCGCTCGAAGCCGTGGAAGGCGGCTACACGTCTCCGGCCAGCGACGTCGTCTACCCGCTCGTCGGCGACATTCCCTGGCTGTTCTCCGAACCGGCCGCCAGCCTGCATGAGTGGCGTAATCGATTGCACATGGCGGTCCAGTCGGTCAGCCACGAGATCCAGGGGCTCGAGATCGAACTCAAGAACAAGAACATCCGGCCGCTGGCGAAGCGCCGGATCGAGCGCTATCGCGACGCTTGTCGGGAACACCAGAAGAAGCTGAAGAAGCTCGTGGCGCCGATCGTCGACAAGCACGTCAGCGGCAACCTCGAAAGCTATCTTGCGATGCGGACGCGACTGCCGACCGACCAGGGACTCCATACCTACTACGCGAACATTCATCGCGACTGGTGCTGGGGCGACGAAGAGAACCAGGCGTCGATAAAGCAGCTGCGCTCCGTCATGAATGAAAACGCTGCGCTCGGCCGCGTCCTGGTCCTGGGCGCCGGCGCCGGGCGCCTCGCTTACGACATCGCGACCGGCATGGACTGCGAACACGTCGTCGCGATGGACTTCAACCCAATGCTGATGTTCGTCGCGAAAAAGATGATTCGAGGCGACAAGCTGAAGATGTATGAGTTTCCGATCGCGCCGGCATCGCTGGAAGACGACGCCGTCCTGCGGACGCTGAAGGCGCCGGCGGCAACCGACAAGGTCAGCCTGGTCCTGGGTGACGCCCTGCGCGCGCCGTTTGCCGACGGTTTTTTCGATACCGTGGTGACGCCGTGGCTCATCGACATCATCAGCGAGGACCTCGAGGTGTTCGCCAAGCGCATCAATCGCCTGCTCGCCGATGGCGGCCGCTGGCTGAACTTCGGTTCGCTGGCCTTCACCCACCCGAAGCGCGCGCGCTGTTACAGCCCGGAAGAGGTCAAGGCGATCGTTGCCGAGAGTGGTTTTTCAGATCCCTACGTCAGCCAATCGACCATCCCCTACATGTGCTCACCGGCCAGCCGGCATGGGCGACAGGAGAAGGTCTTCACGTTCTCTGCGTTCAAGGAAAAGAAGATCAAGGCGCCGCCGAGGTATCGCGCCCTGCCCGACTGGATCGTCACCGGCAAAGCTGCGGTACCGCTGTCGCAGTCATTCAAGACACAGGCGATGACGACGCAGATCTATGCGTTCATTATGTCGCTGATCGACGGTCGACGGTCGATCGAGGACATGGCCAAGGTACTCGAGAAGCAGCAGCTCATGCAGCGCGACGAAGCCGTGGCCGCGATCCGCAACTTCCTGACCAAGATGTACGACGACGCGCAGCGCTCGCAGGGATTCTGAAACCCGCTCGCTTCGCTTCTCGGGCCGCTACAACGTCTCCATTCGGGAAACCGGGTACATCGGTTCGCCGCTGACGTCTTTTGGCGACTCCAGCCACACCCGCACCGGTTCGCCGGAATCGATGTTGATACCGGCGCGTGCGATAACGCCACCGTCGATCTCGATCAGCACGCCGAATTCGTCGCCACCCTCGAGAAGCATTCCGACGGCCCATTGCGGTGCGTCCGAAGTTCCGTCGAAGCCGGCCTCGACAATGTCGAGCACGCCCTCGGCCTCGTAGGGCCAAGACTCATTCGCTGCCAGCGTCGCAGCAAGATCGCTTGCTGTCGACGGCGAAGATTCGCCGCCACCGCCGCAGGCCGCCAACGCACCAAGCAGGCATCCAAGGATCAGTAGTCGGTACATGTCGGTCCCCTCGTCGAGTGCCGGAACAGTATGCCTGACAAGGCGCCTTTTCCCTGCGGAATCCGTCGCAAATCAGGCTCTTGGGCGCGATACCCAACGACCATCAGAATTCATCATTGCTCCGTCAGCTTCTCATCAGTCTTTTTGACCCCTGCCAGCCCTACTCTGCATCTGTGGAAAAACAGGATCTGACGGGAGCAAAAAATGCATACACCCATGATTTCCATGGTGTTTTTCCTTATCGCCGCTCTGTTGGGTGCGATTGGACAGTACCTTTACAAATCCGGCGCCGACGCCGCAACCGGCGGCGCGCTCAGCTACGTCGCTAACCCGCGATTACTGGCGGGCGTGGTCTGTTACGTCGGCGTCATGACGCTGTTCGTCGCTGCCTTCAAGCGCGGCGGCTCTATGGCCGTCCTGTACCCGATATACGCCAGTACCTTCGTGTTCGCGGCGATTATCTCGAGCATTGCCTTCGCGACGCCGATCAAGCCGGTCCACGTTGCCGGCATGGGTCTTCTGTTTACGGGCATGTTCCTGATGGGGAGATAAGACGATGAATGTGAATAGCGCGCTGTCCAGCCCGGTGTTCCAGCTCTTTTCGGCGACGGCCGGCACGTTGATGCTTGTGGCGGGCGCTGCCCTGGGAACACTTAAGCTATTTGGCAGACACGTTGACCATGCGCTTGAGTCTTACAAGAGCTGGCTCATCATGGTGCCCCTGATACTGCTGACGATGCTGCTGGGCCGGGTAGCCGTCATCGTCGCTGTAATGCTGCTCGCCGCATTTGGGTTCCGCGAGTTCGCCCGCGCCACCGGCCTGTACAGGGACTGGTTGTACACCGGATCGGTGCTCGCCGGCATCGTCGCCCTGGGCGCGGCGACGTTCGTCCCGGACCCGCGGCTCGGCTCGCCGGGTTGGTACGGCCTGTACATGGCGATGCCGGTTTTTGTGATCGCCGCAATCTTGCTTGCCCCGGTCCTGAAGAACCGCAGCGACGGCCAACTGCAACGCATGGCGCTCGCGATCTTCGCATTCGTCTACTTCGGATGGATGTTCATGCACCTGGGCTTTCTCGCGAACTCGACGCACGCGTATGCCTACCTGCTGTTCCTGCTGCTCGCCGTCGAGGCGAATGACATAGCCGCCTATATCTCGGGCAAGCTGTTCGGTCATCGCCCGTTGCGGCGCGCGATCAGCCCGAACAAGACGGTTGAAGGCGGTCTCGGGGCACTCGCTGTGTCTCTCGCTCTTCCCTGGCTTTTCTGGCCGGCGCTACCGAATTTCACGTGGGCGCAACTCGTGTTGATCGGCGTCGTCGTCGGGGTCGGAGGCCAGTTGGGTGACCTGATTATCTCGACGATCAAGCGAGACATTGGCGTTAAGGACATGGGCACGGCGATTCGAGGGCACGGCGGGATCCTGGACCGAATTGACAGTCTGATCTTTGTCGCGCCGTTGTTCTTTCACACCGTGCGATGGTTCCACGGCCTTTAGCCGCTGAGGGGCTAGAGGACTCGAAGGAGATCAGAATGCGAAGCTGGCGTTACCAACCCGTTCGCGACTTCGGACTGCCGCTGAAGGAGCGCCTGCAGCGCTGCCCGCGCGAACCGGGCATGCTGGTGTATGCGTCGCGGCTTGTTGCGAACCTGGTGCTGCGGCTGGTTCTCAAGACCCTGTTTCGTTTTCGCGTACACGGCCGTGAGCACCTGGCCGAACCGGGCTCGCGTATCCTCGTCTGCAACCACACCAGTCATCTCGATACGCTGTGCCTGACGGCAGCGATGCCGATCGCGAAGATCCACAGGACCTACCCGGCGGCAGCAAATGACTATTTCTTCAGCGACTTCGCCAGGACGGCGTTTTCGTCCGTCTTCATCAATGCCCTGCCCTTCGATCGCCGGCGCGGCGCCGCGGAGAGCCTAGAACGATGTGTCCGTGTACTGAAGCGTCCCGACATGAGCCTGATCCTGTTCCCGGAGGGCACGCGAACAAGCAACGGCGAAGTCGCGCGCTTTCGATCCGGTGTCGCGCGTCTTGCACGAGCAACCGGGCTGCCGGTCGTGCCCTGTCACGTCTCCGGTGGCTTCGAGTGCTGGCCAAAGGGGCGCTGGCTACCTCGCCCGGGACCACTTGTGCTGCACATCGGCGAGGCACTGAAATTCGACGAGTCGACAGACGCAGCCTCGATCTGCCGGCAACTGCGCGAGGCCGTCATTGCACTGGAGGACAAGCCATGACCATCTACGACCTTAAACCCGCATTCACGAACCTGCTGCGCCCTGTCTGCCAGTGGCTCGCAGGTCATGGCGTGACCCCTAACCAGCTCACTGTCGGCGCGACGCTGCTGTCAATCGCAACGGGCGCATTGATTGCGTTCAAGCACGAGCATGCCTCGGTGTTGCTGGCCTTGCCGTTCGTTCTGTTCGTACGGATGGGCCTGAATGCGCTCGACGGCATGCTCGCGCGCGAGCACGGCCAGCAGTCACGGCTGGGCGGATTCCTGAACGAGCTCGGCGACGTCGTCTCGGACATCGTCTTGTACCTGCCCTTCGCGCTGCTGCCGGGCGTATCGGGCGAACTCGTGCTGCTCGTTGTCCTGCTCGCCGTGCTGTCAGAAATGACGGGCGTCGTCGCGATCCAGGCCGGCGCCGAGCGACGCTACGACGGGCCGATGGGCAAAAGCGATCGCGCGTTCTTTTTCGGCGCGCTCGCACTTGCGATCGGATCGGGTCTCGAAGCGGGTCTCTGGGTACAGACGCTGCTTGCCTTCGTCTCACTGCTGCTGGTTGCGACGATCGTTAACCGAGTTTCGAGCGCGCTGAAACCGGGCAGTCCGGCGGTGACAGACTAAGGCTGCTATGCTCGCTTGGACCTCTCCGCCGGGAGCCGACAATGAAAGTCCTCCGAACACCCGACAGCCGTTTCGAAAACCTGCCTGACTATCCGTTTGTGCCCCGCTATGCGGACATCGATGGCTTGCGCATGCACCATGTCGACGAGGGCGATGGCGAACTCGTGCTGTTACTGCATGGCGAACCGAGCTGGTCCTACCTGTATCGGCACATGATCCCGCCGCTCGTTGATGCGGGTTTTCGCGTCGTGGCCCCGGACCTGGTCGGCTTCGGCCGGTCCGACAAGTTGCGCGACATCAGCGAATACTCCTACGAGCAACACGTAAGCTGGATGCGGCTCTTCATCGAGGCGCTGAACCTTGATTCGATCAACCTGTTTTGCCAGGACTGGGGATCATTGATTGGCTTGAGGGTCGCCGCCGAAAACGAACAACGCTTCGCTCGTATCGCGCTGGGCAACGGCGGCCTGCCGACCGGCGACCAGCAGATGCCGAGGGCTTTCCTGAACTGGCAGCGATTCGCGAAATACAGCCCGTACTTTCCGATAGGCAAGATCATTCAGAAGGGAACGGTCGCAGACCTCGACGACGCGGTCGTCGCGGCCTACGACGCGCCGTTTCCGTCATCGAAGTACAAGGCGGCGGCGCGTGCGTTCCCGTTGCTGGTACCGACGCAGCCGGATGACCCGGCCAGCGAGGCGAACCGCGCCGCGTGGCAGGTGTTCAAGCAATGGGAAAAACCCTTCATGACGATGTTCAGTGACAAGGATCCGATCACGCGAGGCGGTGAGCGAGCCTGGCAACAAACCGTGCCGGGTGCCCGCGGCGTCCGGCACACGACCATCCACGGCGCGGGACACTTTCTTCAGGAAGAAAAGGGGCCGCAACTGGCCGAGGCGATGATCGACTTCATCGGCAACACACAGCCTGAAGCTGTCTGAAAGTGTCTTAACGCCGGACCAGCCTAACGGTCTCACCGATTCATGGGCAAAGTCGTTCGGGCCGTTGTCTGCACAAGGGGTTTTCCGATCGAGCGGAATACCGGGTGTGTCCGAGTGAGGAAAAGCGCTTGTGCAGGCGACGGGCCAGAGAGAGCCCGCGCAATGAGTGAGATATTCGGGCTAGCGTTCGAGGTACTGAAGCTTGTCCTTGACCTCGCGCCACTCGTCGGCGTCGGCGGGTGGATCCTGCATTTCCGTGATGACGGGCCACTCCTGCGAGAGCTCCGCGTTGAGCTCGAGGAAGTGCTCCTGGCCCGCCGGCAACTCATCCTCTGAGTAAATAGCCTCGACGGGGCACTCTGGCTCGCACAGCGTGCAGTCGATGCACTCGTCCGGATCGATGACGAGGAAGTTCGGCCCCTCATGAAAACAGTCGACCGGGCAGACTTCCACGCAGTCGGTGAGTTTGCACTTGATGCAGGCTTCTGTGACGACGAAGGTCATGGGTAATCCCTTATTGCAGACAGCGTGTACGCTATGCGAAGTTGCGCACCATATCAAGAGTGGCAAACACGCTAGATTCCGCAACGCTGACTACAGACATCCTCAAGCCTTGACCAAGAATCCCCAGTTAAAATCCATCGTCGTCCGCCTGGCCGGCGACTCCGGCGATGGCATCCAGCTCATGGGCTCGCAGTTCGCCGTATCGACGGCACTGTCGGGCAGCGACTTCGCGACGTTCCCGGACTACCCCGCCGAGATCCGTGCGCCGGCAGGTACGACCTTCGGCGTGTCCGCGTACCAGATCAACCTCGGCGACGACCCGATCACGACACCCGGCGATTCGCCCGATGTGCTGGTCGCGTTCAACCCGGCAGCCCTGAAGGTCAGCCTGCCGATGCTGCATCCGGGAACGTTGATAATCGTTAACAATGACGGGTTCAGTGCAAGGAACCTGACCAAGGCGGGTTATGACGCGAACCCGCTGGATGACGACTCGCTGAGCGAATACACCGTCGTGGCCGCCGATATCGGCCAGCTGAATCTGGAGTCCGTCGCCGAATTCGGACTGTCGAAGAGTGACGGCGGCCAGTGCAAGAACTTCTGGGCACTCGGCCTGCTGTTCTGGATGTTCGACCGTTCACTCGACTCTGCGATTGGATGGCTCGATCGACGGCTCAAGAATGCACCCGCGATGCGGGACGCGAATGTCGCAGCGCTTCGAGCCGGGCACGCTTATGGAGAGACCAGTGAGCTGTCAGCCGTCGAAAAGGTCCGCGTAGGCGAGGCGCAGCTTGAGCCCGGGCGTTACCGCAGCATAACCGGCAGCGAAGCCATGGCGCTCGGTATCGCTGCGGCCGGGGAACTCGCTGACCGACAGGTCCTGTTCTGCTCGTATCCGATCACGCCGTCCTCGCCGCTGCTGCACCGCCTCGCCAAACTCGGCGAGCACGGCGTCGGGACATTCCAGGCCGAAGACGAGATCGCCGCCGTCGGTGCCGCGATCGGAGCCTCATACGGCGGCATGATCGGTGCTACGTCGAGCTCCGGTCCCGGCATTGCACTCAAGACTGAGGCGCTTGGCCTGGCTGTCAGCGCAGAGTTGCCCCTGCTGGTAGTGAACTGGCAACGTGGCGGACCCTCTACCGGACTGCCGACGAAGACCGAGCAGTCTGACCTTTACCAGGCGATCTATGGCCGCAATGGCGACACACCGATCCCCGTTCTCGCCGCTGCGTCTGCTGGTGACTGTTTCGACACGGCGATCGAAGCGACTCGCATCGCACTGCGGCACATGACGCCGGTCATCCTGCTGGCTGACGGTTATCTTTCGAATGCCGCGGAACCCTGGCGAATTCCCGATCTGTCGGATTACGCTCCTATCGAATCTCACCCGGTCGAGGCCAGCGATAGTTCGGACCCGCAGCGACTCGCGTTCGCGAGGGATGCGTCGAGCCTCGGCAGGGCGTGGGTCACGCCGGGAATGCCGGACCTCGTGCACCGCATCGGCGGCCTCGAGAAAGACCTTTCAAGCGGCCATATCTCTTACGACCCGGACAATCACCAGGCCATGACGGACCTGAGACGCAAAAAGCTCGAATCGGTCGCGAACTTCATCCCGGACCAGGCCATGGAATTCGGCGACGACAAAGGCGACATCGTACTGGTTGGCTGGGGCTCGACTCGCGGTCCTCTGTACCAGGCGGCGCGCCGAACCGGCACGAGCTTTATTCACATTCGTTACCTGAACCCGTTGCCGAAAAACCTCGGCGAGCTACTGAGCGGATTCAGGTCCGTCGTCGTCGCAGAGATGAACGACGGCCAGTTGAGCACCGTGTTGCGCGACAAGCTCGGTATACAACCGACGCCACTGACCAAGGTAACGGGTCAACCGTTCCTGATTTCCGAACTGGTGAAGGCCATCGAGCAAGAGAGATCGAAGCTATGAGCAGCCAACTGACAGCAAAAGACTTCGCAAGCTCGCAGGAGATTCGCTGGTGCCCGGGTTGCGGCGACTATGCGATCCTGAAATCCATGACCAAGGCACTGGCCGATGTCGGCGCCCGTCCGGACAACACTGCTTTTGTGTCCGGTATTGGCTGTGCGGCTCGCTTCCCCTACTACGTCAACACCTACGGTTTTCACACGATACACGGACGAGCGCCGGCCATTGCCACCGGGCTCAAGCTGGCGAACCCGGAGCTCGATGTCTGGGTCGTTACCGGTGACGGCGACGCATTGTCGATCGGTGGCAATCACCTGATCCACACGCTGCGACGGAACGTCGGCCTCAAGATTCTGCTGTTCAATAACGAGGTTTACGGCCTGACGAAAGGCCAGTATTCGCCGACGTCGAGACTCGGAACTCGCACGCCATCGAGCCCGGACGGCTCGTTCGACGTACCGATCTCGGCCGGCCAATTGGCACTCGGTTGCGGCGGTCGATTCTTTGCGCGCGCGATAGACACCGACAAGACCGGGCTCGCGCACGTACTGGAGCAGGCACACGCCTTCGACGGCAGCGCGCTTACGGAGATCTACCAGAACTGTATTGTCTACAACAAGGACGTCTACGCATCATTCACCGACAGGAAGACGGCCCATGACACGCAGCTGCACCTGCGCCACGGCGAACCGATGTTGTTCGGCAAAGACTCGGAACGCGGCATTGCATTCGACAATGAACGCTATGTGCTGAAAATCGTTGATGCGAGCACGGCCTCGGACCCTATCCTCATTCACGATGAGACCAACGAAGTCATTGCCCGCTTGCTGATCGCGCTCGACAAGCCGGTCGCGCTGGGGGTCATCTACCGCAATCCGGCGGTAGCCTACGAGACGGCGTTCCACGCCCATCATCCCAGCAACATGCAGAGGCGCCGCTCGGTTGCCGACGTGATAGCCGGGCCGAACAGCTGGCAGGTGGAGTAAGGCCTGTCAATACGGTGGCGATGAACCCGGTCGCCCCTTATTCAGGCAGCAGCGTGTAGCGACGATCGTCGACGGCGGCGCGTTCGTCTTCGACTAGCTTGGTGAGGTGCGCGAGCAAGGAGCGCTCTGCCCAGCCGTACAGGTGTTCGGGAACGTCCCGATACACCTCGGGCACGAGGTCGGCGGCTGTCGATGTCGGGTTTGCCTTAAGCGCAGCCAGCACCTTCGCCTCACGCGCGAGGCGGTGGTCGATGATCCAGTCGATCACCGCGGTCGGATCCGTGATCCGCTCTCCATGACCGGGCAACAACGCGTCTGGTCGCAGGTCTCTCACGCGCTTGAGCGATGACAGATAGTCCCGCATGTTGCCGTCGGGCGGGTTGATGACGACCGTGGAGCCCTCGATGACGTGATCGCCGGTGATGATCGAATTGCTGGCCTCGTGCAGGTAGCACAGGTGATTCGACGCATGGCCCGGCGTGTGTATCGCAGTGAGTCGAAACTCATCGGTCGCTAAGACGTCGCCGTCGGTCAGCACGCGACTCGGTTCGAACGTCAGGTCCTGGTGCGCCGTCGGCGGTGGTGGCATTCCGAGCAGCTCCGCATCGCATGCCTCGGCAAGCTCCCGTGCGGCCGGCGAGTGGTCCGGGTGGGTGTGCGTTGCCAGCACCCAGTCAATGCGCGGCGCGAGCTCGCGGATGCGATCCAGATGCTCCGGAATGACCGGGCCAGGGTCGACGACCGCGACCGCTTCCTCTCCGAGCAGATACGTGTTGGTGCCGGGCCCCGTCATCATCGACGGGTTGGGCGCCAGTACGCGACGCAGGCCCGGTGACAGTTGCACGACTGTCTTCATTCCTGCCTGCCACCTCGCGCAACGGCCTCGAGTACGGCGCGCTCTTCCGGCAGCTCCGGAAAGATGCAGGGGACGCCCTGATCCGCCTGGCAGCGGGCCCACTGCATCAACGTCTGTACGTTCTTGTGACGAACAAGTCCCTGCAGCGTGATCTGGGTCGGGAGGTGCAGCTCAATATGGCCCCGTTCGGCCAGCTCGAGCGCACGGTGAGCGCTGAGCCAGCGGCAATCGAGCACTTCACCGCCGCAGGCATTCGGTTCAGCGCGGCCGGTGTATTCGGCGATGAAGAAGCGTGTGGAATAGCGCTTTGGCAGCACCCTCGGCGTGATCCAGTGGCTGATATAGCAGAGTGCCGGCAGCGAGAGCTTGACGTCTCGTTCGGCGACGAGCTCGGACCACGGCCTGCTGCCGTCGAGCAGGTCTGAACGTATCGTCGCGGCATCGGGCGTCTCGGCGTCGGCAAGCAGGATTCCCGTCTCCTCGAACAGTTCGCGAATCGCAGCAGAGAAATAGGCCAGCCCGCCCGCATCCACAGCCAGCGTTGCGTTTGCTGTTTCGGCACTTAGAGACCCGCAGCGTTCTGCCGCAGCTTCGTCGTCGTTGTCCAGCACACCGCCCGGAAAGACCCATGCACCGCCGAATGACGACGATGCGTGGCGCCTGACCATCAGGAGTTCCGGCGCGTCTTCGGCGGCCCTAGCCAGTATGACCGTAGACGACGGCCTGGCTTCAGCGGTATCACTCATCGGGCAGCGGCGATCCGGTTTCGACAAACCTGGCCAGCCGCTTGAGCGCCTCTCCGACGACACGATCGACTGGTCCGGCCAGTTCCTGCAGGCCATCTTTCGCATAACCGCCAACCGCGTAAGTGAAGCGAATGAGGGTACCGTTATCGGCCTCCTCGAATTCCCATGTCATATTGCCGTCGACGCCCATGACACCGAGCGGACCGAGGCCACCTGTCATGCGCAACAGGCTATCCGGGCTGACGGCCGTCACGGTCAGATGCACGATCCCTGCGTCGTCACCCAGCGATTCGCAAAAACACCCCATCGGCCTGGCCTCGATCGAAAGTCGGGACGCGTCTCCCGACAGCGTGTGATCGGCGTTCCACCAGGCAGCGACCTGTTGGGTCGCGGCAAGCCACGCTTCGGTTGGTGTCGACGCGATCGTAACTTCGTTGACACTGGTAAAGCCGTTTTCGGCCGCGTCTGTGACGTCGGCACGGACGGGGAGCACCGGAATGGTGAGCAAGGAAAGGAGGATCAGGCGGCGCACATTAACCTCAGATAAGCGTCTCCTGTCACTTTATCAGGTTGCCGTCTAGAATAGCGACAGATACAGAAACACGGCGCCTATCAACGCGGCGCCGAAATACAGTCGTCTGAAAACACTCATCTTCGTCTCCCGATTCATACGTTGAGTGTGCGAGTGGCTGCCTTAACGCAAGCTGAAGACGCATTGAAGTCAGGGATTCCGACGCAATCATTACCCGATGGCCAGAGACGCGCAGAGACTACGGTCCTTTATAGAACGGTACGGACCGGTTTCAATGCTGGGTGGTGCCGGTGTCAGCACAGCGTCCGGCATCCCGGACTACAGGGATAAGGACGGCAAGTGGAAGAACGCCCAGCCCGTTCAATACGGCGACTTCGTCGGCAAGGCGTCAACGCGCCAGCGATACTGGGCAAGGAGCTATGCGGGCTGGAAACGTATCGCGACGGCGGCACCGAATAAAGCACACCGGGCCCTTGCCTCCCTCGAACGCCGCGGACACATCGACACACTGATCACCCAGAACGTGGACTGCCTTCACCAGCGGGCAGGCAGCGAGCGCGTCGTCGACCTGCACGGTCGACTCGACCGGGTCGTCTGCCTGGACTGCCAGGCGCCACTGTCACGCGATCGCTGGCAGCGGGAGCTGGCCACGGCGAACCCGGGCTGGGACGCCAGCGTCGATTACTACAAACCTGACGGCGACGCACAGTTGAGCGAGTCGGATATCGATCTGTTCGCCGTACCGGATTGCCCGGTCTGCGGCGGTACCGTTAAGCCCGACGTCGTGTTTTTCGGTGAGAACGTGCCTAAGGACCGTGTCCGGGAGGCCATGGACAGCATCGAACGAACGCCCGCACTGGTGGTTATCGGATCATCGCTGATGGTCTTTTCAGGCTTTCGTTTCGCACGACGCGCCAGCGAACTCGGGAAACCGATCTGCATCCTGAATCACGGCAAGACCCGTGCTGACGATCTCGCGACGCTCAAGATCGAAAACGACTGTGGCCAGGTCTTGAGCGAACTGGACAGCGACTTGTCCAATGCATGACGACCTCCGCGTGGTCTTTGAGAGCAGGAACCGCGCAGCCTGCGCGGATCGATCGCTGGTACTGAGCGCGGCCGGCATACCGCACCAGGTGGTTAGCGACGAGGGCGGTTCCGCCATCGTGGTTCCAGCGGAGCTGTCGGGGCAAGCGGCGGAAGAGCTGCGGCTGTATGACGAAGAAAATCCGCCGCAACAGCCCAAACCCGCCGCCAGGATCGAGACCATGGACCCGGTCCCGGGCGTGGTCGCTTACCTGCTTGTCATCGTAGGCGTTGCCTGGCTGGATGCCGCCGGTGCATTCGGCGAGATATGGCGCAATGTGGGTCGCATCGACGGGGAGCTGTTTCGCAATGGCGAACTATGGCGGTCCGTGACGGCATTGACGCTGCACGGCGGCCTTGAACACCTTGCCGGGAACATCGTCTTCGGCGCACTATTCGGCACGTTCGCCGGCCGCTTCGCCGGTTCGGGCGTTGCCTGGCTGACGATCCTTCTTTGCGCGGCACTCGGCAACGGCGTCAATACGCTGCTGCTGGAAGAGACCCATCGTTCCATTGGTGCGTCCACGGCCGTGTTCGCGGCGCTCGGACTCGCGTCGGGTTTCGCCTGGCGAGCACGGGTCTTTCGCGACGAACGATGGACCTATCGTGTCGGTCCGATCGTCGGAGGACTGGCACTGCTGATGTTCACAGGAACCGGTGACAGCAACACGGATATTGGTGCGCACCTTATGGGATTTGTCGCAGGATTCGGCGGCGGCGTTTACCTGACGAGATTCAAGACAAGACTGCAGAGCGATGACCTGCAGAGAGGCGCCGGTGTTCTCGCGATCGGGATCATCACGCTGTGCTGGGTGATAGCGCTCTCATCCTGACATTCGCGTGACTTCAGGTAGAATCGCTGCCGGAGTCACTCGACAAATTTCGCATGAAGAAAGTTCTACTGTTCCTGTTGCTGCTTGGCGTCGTGCTGGCTGCCGTCTTGCGTATCCGTTACGGCGGCGGTGAGGCGTTTGTCGCCAGGATCTCGACGCCGCTGCTTGACGCCTCGAGCGTCGAACTCGTACTGAGCTACCCGGAACCTATCGGCAACGTCGCCGTGAACCGGGACGGCCGGCTGTTCTTTACCGTGCATCCGGAGAGTCGCCCGCGAGGCAACAAACTGCTCGAGTACGTCGAAGGAGCCGCGGTTCCTTACCCCGACAACGCCATGCAGCAGCAACTCTTCGATACGGTGCTCGGCGTCGTCGTCGATGCGGACAACCGTCTCTGGACGATCGACCACGGGAATCACGGCCTGAGGGTGCCGCGAATCGTAGGCATCGACCTCGAGACGGACGAAGTCCTTCGCAATCAGCCCCTCGATGAATCGATCGCGCCGAAAGGTTCGTTTCTGCAGGATCTGCAGGTCAGTCGGGATGGCAAGACGATTGTGATCGCCGATGCGAGCTTCTGGCGCAAACGCCCTGCGATCGTGGTTTACGACGTCAAGACCGGGGAAGCCAGACGCGTACTGGAGGGCGACGTATCGGTCTCCGGCGAACACTACACGATTACCAGCGAGGGCCGCAGGATGAGCTTCATGGGCGGACTGTTGAGCCTTCGCGGCGGCATCGACGGTATCGCGCTCGACGATGAATGGCTCTACTACGGCGCGCTAAGCGGCGCGTCGCTTTATCGCGTAAAGCTCGCGGACCTGCGCGACACAACTTTGCCGGATGCACAGCTCGCGGCCCGGGTCGAACGCGTCAGCGACAAGCCCCTGAGCGACGGCATGAGCATAGACCTCGACGGGCAGGTCTACCTGACCGACGTGGAGAACAACGCGCTGTTCGTTGTCGACCAGGATAAGCGCCTCAGGACACTGGTGCAGGACGAGCGCATTCGCTGGCCGGACGCACTGTCGTTCGGACCGGACGGCTGGCTGTACGTCGCCGACAGCGCGCTGTCCGAAGTCGTGTTTCGTCCACAGGAACACATGGAAGCCAACCAGCCCTACAGCATATTCAGGCTTCGCCCCGGCGCCGAGGGTATCCCCGGCCAGTAAGCCGGCCGATAAGCGATACGCCCAGCCGATGAGGGACGTATTTCTGTTTGCCACCCTCGTCCTGATCTGGGGCTCCACCTTTGCCGCTATCCCGTTCCAGCTCGGGGTCGTCGCCGTCGAATGGTCGGTGGCTTATCGATTCGGCATCGCGACCCTCGCCCTCGCCCTCTACGCGGTGCTGTCAAAACGTTCCCTGGCGCTGCCAGATGCGTCCCTACCGTTCGTTTTCCTGCAGGGCATTCTGCTCTTCTCGCTGAACTACTTCCTCGTCTACTACGCGAGCGCGTACATTACGACCGGCCTGATCGCCGTGCTGTTCAGCCTGATCATCCTGTCTAACGCAGGGTTCGAGCGGCTGTTCTTCAAGACGAGAATCGACGCAAGATTCGTCGTGGCCGCCGCGCTCGGCGTGACAGGGATCGCCTGCGTGTTCTGGCCAGAAGTCAGAGAGCTGAGTTTCGAGGATACGGCCGTCCTCGGCATTGCGCTGACGATGGGTTCCGTCTTGAGCGCGTCGCTCGGGAACATGACCGCGACCAGGAACACGCGCCGCCAACTGCCTGTCGTCGCGCTGAACGCTTACGCGATGGGCTTCGCAACCTTGTTCAGCAGCGTCGTCGCGCTCATCCTCGAACGGCCGATCGCCTTCTCGCTGGACTTAGGCTACGTGTTGTCGCTGGCCTACCTGTCCGTGTTCGGCTCGGCCGTCGCTTTCGGCTGCTATCTCGCGCTCATCCGCAGCATCGGGCCGTCGCGCGCCGCCTATAGTTCCGTCTTGTTCCCGATTGTGGCTTTGGCCCTTTCGACCTTGATTGAAGACTACGAATGGACGACGATAGCGGCCTTAGGGGTAATGCTCGCTCTGCTGGGCAACTGGATACTCCTCAGCAAACCAAAAACGAATAAAGAGGATGGTCAATAAAGTGGAATCCGTAACGCAAGCCGTCGGTGGCCTGGACACCGGCAAGCTCCTGGAGATGTTGCAGACGACAGGGGTTGAATTCGCCATCAACCTCGTCACCGCGGCGCTGATATTCTTCATCGGTAAATGGGTCGTCGGCCTCGTGGTCAAGGCGATCGCCAACATGATGCAGAAGGGCAGCATCGATTCGACGCTGGAGCGTTTCATCTGCAGTCTCGTCCGCATCTCGTTGATGGTAGTCGTCATCATCGCGGCCATCGGCCAGCTCGGCGTTCAGACAACCTCTCTCCTCGCAGTCATGGGCGCTGCCGGCCTCGCCGTCGGCCTGGCGCTGCAGGGCTCGCTGTCGAACTTTGCCGCGGGCGTGCTGATCGTGCTGTTCAGGCCGTACAAGGTCGGCGACTAC
>JAAUYD010174196.1_pt1 | contig 22445 bp, 13 predicted proteins | sample 7278101 | NCBI WGS metagenome assembly JAAUYD01 (sample SAMN14350128, study PRJNA611818) | marine sediment metagenome | isolation source: surface marine sediment (0.6m) | place: French Polynesia: Moorea | collected 2018-08
CAGTGGCAAGTAGACGAAGGCCTGCTCGAAAAATGTCGCTTCGACAGCGCGCGCTTCATCCAGCATCACCACGCAGCTGGCCGTGCCGACACACGCCCCACTCCAGCCGCCAAAAAGTGAGTCAGCAGACGCTGTGGCGGTAAGCGTCACAACCGTACCTGCGGTAAATGCGGCCGTACACTGCGGGGCGCACACTACCCCTGACGGGTCACTTGTCACGCGGCCGCTCCCCGTGCCGTTTAGGTTGACCGTCAAATCAAACTGATTCTCGATTTCGTAGACCACATAGTTAAGCGCCTGGGCCCCGTCAGCAAAGGCCAGCGCCTGCTCGTCGAGCTGCAGAAGTGAGCCATCTCCGTTTTCGGAGAGCAGCACGGCGGGAGCTTCCCAGCTGATGCCTGCCGCATCGCTGGCGCGCACCAGGAGCCAATTACTGGTGGTATCCCGAGCGGCAACGACGGCGGCCGGTCTCCCATTGAGCCAGCCCACGAAGGGAGGTTCGCGACTATCATCCAGCGTGATCACCGTCGTGGGGGTCAGCCAGCTCGTGGCGGTTTCGTCGCTGGCGCGGATGTAGCGTAAATAATAATCGAAGCTCGTTGTGTCTTCCTCGTAATACGCAAACGCCAGACGACCCGCGTGAAAATCGAACCCAAATCCTCCGCTGGAGTAAATGCTGTTGACGATCGACCCGCTCCCCCAGCTGCTTCCCTGAGCATTATCAGCCACAAACAGCTTGAGCGTGTCGTCCATCTGATCGGCAACCGCCACGGCCGGTATCCCATTTAGCATCAACAGCGCCAGATGGCCCGGTTCTGAATCTGGCGTTACCCCGCTGGTGATAACCACCGGGCTGCCCCAGGCGGTGCCGTTCTGATCGGTGGCGCGCAAGAAGCGGATCTCTCCGGTGTTGTCGTCGTAGTAGGCCACGGCTGGAAAGCCGTCCACAATCGCTGAATAAGGGGCGTAAACTCCGTTGGGGATCAAGATAGTCGGTGAAAGCCAGCTGTTCCCATCCACATCGGCGGCACGCACGTAGCGCAGCCCCGTATCATCGTCTGAATAGGTGATCGCCGGGCGGTCGTTGACCACCAGCAGCTTGCTGTGCTCCCCCGCTCCGATCGCCGGATCAACGGTGATACCGGGCGCCCAATCAAGCCCACGTTCGTCAAGGGCGCGTGCAAAGCGCAATCCGCCACCAAGGTTTTGTCTAAAGCTCGCCGCCGGACGGCCGTTGACCAGGGCAAGCGTGTTGTGCCCGCCGGAATACCCGCCATCAAGGCGTTCAAATTCTCCCCACACGCTGCCCGTGGCGTCACCGGCACGTTCATAAAGTACAATTTCCCGCCGGCTGTCCTGCGCCCCGATGGCTGGACGGCCGTTGACTTCCTCCAGGCTGAGGTAAAACAGTTTTTCATTCAGGGCGGTCGCGGTGTAAACGGCCGTTGGTCTGGCCCAGCTGCTGCCGCTGGCGTTGGTCGCCCGCTGATAAAGCAGATTATCCGCCGAGAAGTAGGTGAGGGCAGGCTGTCCGCCGATGACTTGCAGCACCGGTCCACCCCCCGCCTGCACGATGGGCCCCAGATCAACCGGGGCGCTCCAACTGCTCCCGTCAACCGCTGCGGCACGCACATACCGCACGATGCCCGTGCCGTTGTACCGGTAGGCGATGGCTGGATGATTGTCGACAATCGTCATCGACAGCCACTGCCCGAGCGTGCCGGCCGCATCGACGATTTGCGGGGTTCCCCAGCTGCTGCCGCTGGCGTCGAGGGCGCGGATGAACATCAAATTGCCTAGGGTAACATCCTGATAGGCGATTGCTGGAAAACCATCGACTATTTCCAGCTGGCTAAACCAGCCCACAAAGGGTTGGCTGTTGTCGAGCGTTTGCGGCGTCCCCCAGCTGCTGCCGTCCGCGTTGCTGGCGCGCACGTAGCGCAGCTCTGTCACGTTAAACTGGGTGTAGGCGGTATAGGACAGAGCGGGGACGCCGTTGACGACCGCCAGATCGATCGTATCTCCCCCTATAATGGGTAAGGTATCGATCGGCACAGGCGCATTCCAGCTGCTGCCCTGACTGTCGGCCGCCTGAACGTAGAAGACGGTCTCCAAATTTCTATCGCTGAACGCCACGGCCGGTTTTCCATTGATTTCTCCCAGCACCGGCGATGAGATATTGGAGAGGGTTTGGTAAATCACGACCGGATCCAGCCAGATGTTTCCCTCCGCATCGGCCGCCAGCTTAAACAACAGCGACTTTGTCGAGCCATTAAAATAAATCATAGCCGGTTTCCCGTCAATGAGTTCCATTTCCGAAAAAATAAGGCGTCCGCCTAAATTTTCAATCACAGCCGTCTGGCTAATCACCACTTCGGCTGCTGGTGCCGCAGCAGTCGAAGTGTCAGCCGCCGTGGACTCAGCCGCTTGAGCGCCGATCGTGCTCAAGCTCCATACCCCGATGCCGGCAAGAATTACCGTCCATACTATCCAAAAATGACGTTTCAACATAAAAGACCTCCAAAAATAAATTGATACTTCGTATCTATGACCGACTCCTACTTGAATGGGTCCCAAACAGTTAGCCCATATCGAGGATCCACAGCCCAACCATCAGCAAGCTCACCAGCCAAACCGGGATCAGCAAAACGTATCCCCCGCTTTCCCAGCCGAACCACTTTGACCATCCGGCTGCCGCATGCCGCCAGCGCAGCAGCAAGTCGGCCGGGATCATCACTCCCAAGGCGATCACCCAGCCCGCATCACCAAGCACCTGGCTCAGCCCCCAGCCCGACAGCATGGTTACAATGAGCATGATCAATCCCGGCCTGTTAAAACGAATCACGATTGTCACCTCCGCAAATAAAAATCAATTGGGTATGCACTCCCATATAAAAACCTCCCAAAATTTGTTATCATTGACCGGCTGAGCCGCGCATTAGCGGCCGTTCATACGAGCGGCCGTCAACGCTGGCCTCGACAGCCAACTTGTGGATAGCGATATCATAGGTGGACGCTCTCCCCTCGCTCTCATCCTCCACGTCAGCCGTGAGGACTATCCCGACAAAGGCGTCCTGAACCACAAACCATGCTTCAACTACTTCTGCTTGGTCCCTTACGAGTTCGCTTCAGGCCTGATGGCCCGCTCCAGCTGCTGACCGGCAACCGCGCCGCCCTGCTCGGCTATCTCGGCCTCCAGGTGCATACTCAGTTCCAAACGTCTCGCAGCCGGCTGGCTGGTATCCTCTGGCCCGATGTCGATGAGGAACGAGCACGCCACCTGCTGAGCAATACCCTATATCGCCTCCAGAAACAGCTGCCAGAGCTGAGCCTCCATCTCCACACGACAGTGGAAACGGTATCGCTCACCAACCTCGCCGTGGATGTTGTCACCTTCCGCCAGCTCACCCGTGCGGTCAGTCCGACGGATTGGCGCACGGCTCTGGAGCTTTATCAGGGAGATTTGCTTGAAGAGGTCGACGGGCAGTGGGTGGCTGGTGAACGGGCGCTGCTGCGCGAAGTCTATCTGGCTACCCTTACCCGCACCTGCCGCCACCTGGAGCAGATTACCGAGGCCAATCTCCATGAAGCGCTGCTTCTCGCCCAGAGGTGGGCGCAGGCCGATCCGCTCAATGAGCAGGCACACACGACGCTTATGCGTCTCTACGCGCGGCTGGGGCGTCCGGCCGCCGCCCAGCGTCAGTATCAAACGCTGCAAACCCTCCTGGCGGAGGAACTTGGGCTAAAACCCTCATCCGAGGCGGACGCCCACTATCAAGCTGTCGCCCACCAGCCTGTGGCCACAACCCGCCAAAGCCCTCCACCCTTTATCGGCCGCCAGCCGGAGCGCCACCTGCTGCTCGGCTATCTCGATCAGTTAGCGAATGGTCAGGGAGGATGTGTCCTAATCGAAGGAGAACCTGGTATCGGCAAAACAACCCTGCTGCGAGAGGTGGAGCGCAGCGCCGTTTGGCAGCATGTGACCGCTGCATGGGGAAGCGGCAAGCCAGACAACCTGCTCCCATATGCGCCCCTGGCTGAGGCCATTCAGGCGCTCAGCCGGAAGCCGCTGTTTCAAGCTTCCCTATCAACTCTGCCCCCCTTGCTGCGGCAGCTGCTTGATCCGCTTGTTCAGCCTGACACCACAACTATCGCCGGGGTAAAAAAGAGTGCCTTCACAGCTGACACGTCCCAAGCGGAGGCGCTGCGCCATATCCTGCAGAGCTGGTTGGCGCACGGGCCACTGGTGTTATTGCTTGATGACATTCAGTGGGCGGGTCCTCAATTTTGGACGCTGCTCCCGCTTCTAGCTGAGCTGACACACCACAGGCCGTTCCTCCTTTTGCTCGCCTATCGCCGTTGGGAACTAGAGCAAGATGCAGCTGCGTGGGAAACGCTGCAAATGCTGGAGAAAGCGGAACGGCCTTTTCGTCTCCGGCTCGAAGGACTCACGCTGGCCGACGTCGAAGCGTTTGCCACAGCCCATACCCGCTCTGCAGACCACAATCCGGCCCAGCTGCGGCAGCTGAGCGGCGGTAACCCTCTGCTGCTTCAAGAACTGCTCCTTCAGCCTAATGCTGAGGCCGCTGCCCTAGCACCTCTTTTGGCAGAGCGGCTCGCACAGCTTGCACCAACTGACCGGGAAGCATTGGCGGCCGCAGCTGTTCTCGGCCGTGACATCAGCTATTCACACTGGTGCACCTTGCTCGGGCGTCCGCTTGACAGGCCGACTCTACAGCGACTTACCACCAGCCGCTTTGTGCGTGAAACAGACTCCGGCTACACCTTTCAACACGACCTCGTGCGTCTCCATCTCTATCGCCAAATCGCGCCTGACCAGAAAGAGCGCTGGCATCATCACACGGCCGGCCTGCTGCAGCAGGCCGGCCAGCCCCCGGAAACAATCGCCTGGCATTACGCTCAGGCCAATGCGCCACAGGCTGCGGTTCATTTTTACCAGCGAGCGGCCGAGCGCGCCCTCACCTTGCGCGCCAGCCAGAGCGCCACTTGGTTTGTAGCTCAAGCAGCGCAGCTGGCCCGTGAAACACAGCTCCCCCCCAGTGAAACCCTCGCACTCCGCAGCCTGCAGCTTCAGCTGGCCCATCAGGAACGGCCGTCAAGCGAGCGCCTGCCTGAGATCGAGACCCTGGCCACCGAGGCAGAGGCGCTGCGAGATGAGGAGATTCTGCTCCGCCTGGCCCTGATCAAATACGACCTGCTCAGCGGGCAGGGGGAGCAGCAGGCGGTTGAAGTTGTCCAGCAGCAAATTCTGGCGCTGGTAGAGGGAGTGGGAAATCTGCCGCTTGAAATTGATGCCCTGCAGCATGTGGCCATCAAATTGGCCTTTATCGTGGGTGACAGCGACCGCGCGCTGATTTATGCGCGCTGGAGTGAATCGCTGGCGGTCAAACTCCCCCAGCGACCAGAGCTGCTGGCTGAAGCGAAAATGATTGTCATCGGCTGCCTGCTGCGCGGCCGCCAGCCGGCCGAGGCGCTTCGGCAGCTGGCTGCGGTCAAACAGATACTTGATCAGCATCCTGAACTTCACCACGTCGAAAACGATTGGCGCTACATGTGGGCGGTGGCGGCCCAATTTACCGGCGATTGGGAGACCGCCCATCGACTGCATGAAGAAAGTTTGCACCAGCATCGACAGACCGGCAATTTTTACGCGCTCACCACCGCGCTGTATAATACCGCCAACAGCGCTTCCAACCGGGGTGCTCATGCTCAGGCGATCCTCTACGCCACAGAAATGGTCACACTGGCGGACAAGCAGCTGGCGGACGACGATTTTCAGAAGAAGCTCCAATTCCGCAATCTGTTGGCTCAATGTTACGTACAGGCGGAAGAATACGCACTTGCCCTGGAGGCGCTCGCCCCGGTGCACGCCTGGCTGGAAACACAGGCTGGCGGGGCGGCGGTAGTGCGTGCCTGGAGCACAAGCGGGGAGATCTATGTGGGATTAGGGGATTTGAATGCGGGCCTCGCCGCCCACCGACGGGCGGTTGATTTTGGCAAAAGCATCCAGGGTGTCACGGCAGCGCCGTTTTTAGCCCTGGCGGAGGTCTGTCTGGAGACAGGTCACCACGCCGAGGGGAAACGCGCTTTAGCTGAAGCCGAGAGCCGAATTAACTTCAGTGGCCCCTCAATGCAGGTCCACACCTATTTTTACACCTTGCGCTATCGATACAGTGAGGATTTGGCTGATTTGGAGCGGGCGTATGAGGCTTTATGCACGCAGTCGGAGCGCTTTGCGAACCCCCACACGCAGCAGCAATATCGGGAGGGGTTTAAACTTCACCAGCAGGTTATCACCCTACACGCCGCCCAGCGCCCGCCGCAGCTTGAAGTACGGCTGGTGCGCAGTGACGTGCCGCTGGGACGGCCGTTGCGCGAGGCTGATTTTGTCACGGTGCACTGGACGGTCGATGCCGGGGCGGGAGATTTAGCCATTCTTCAAGTGGACGGGAAGGCGGCGTTGCGCCGTCATCGATTGGTGCGGCTCATGACGGAGGCCAAAGCGCAGAGGGCGACACCTTCTTTTGAAGCTCTGGCGCGAGCGCTGAAGGTTTCAACCCGCACAATTGAGCGGGACATGAAGCACTTGATGGCCCAGGGAATTGAGCCCCATTCCCGCCGCTATCAGTAAAGCTTCCCCTCGTGCTGTAATCCGTTATACCGATACACCAATAACTTAACCTCCTGCCCCTCCTTTGGACACGCATTTGGAAACGTCCCCCTTTATCCTGTCTACTGAGTCAAGTCAATCTCAACCGCTACCTTAAAACTCGCTTCTTAGGTAGTCAATAAAAAATTTTATTAAAAAATGGCCGCAGACCCCGTAGGGGTGAACCAAAGGCTCACAGAGCTCCACAGGAGCTGGAGAGAAATCTGTGAAAATCCGTGTTAATCCGTGGCTTTTTTAACAATTCTTTTTTGCAAACCACTTCATAAGGAAACAACAACACATGACCTTACCCAAACAACTTTTCAGAATTAGCCTGCTGCTAATCCTGCTAATTTTCACCTTAACCCAAATCCGGCCTCACGAACTGGCCGCACAGACGAGCAGCGATGAATTAATTATCGAGGATTTTTCCAACGGCTTTTTTCCGCCACGCCTCAACAACTTCTTCAATCATTCTTTTACCATTGGCACCGCCTGGGACCTCAGCGGTGTAGGGTTTGGCGATCCCATCTCTCAATCAGCCCCCTTTGCCTTGACGCTTTACGCGGGCAATGAAGACCGCATCACGTTTAATAATTTTGGCCGCGCCTATGTGACCGAAGCCGAAATTTGGGGCTATGCCTCAGCCACGGAAGACGAACAAACGATCGCCCGGGGGCGTATTGTTTTTGAAGGGCGCGGCGACAGTAAAACCTTTGAATTTAGCGGCCTTGTCCCTCGCTGGCAGCAGTTCCTCGTCACCGAAAATACGATTGGAGATGATGGCTCGGCGCTTGGCGAAATCATTGCGATTCGGCTCACCGACGTTGGCAACAATGGCTATGTTCCCTACTTTGACGATTTGCGCGTCATCTCACGCACGCCACCGCGCACCTCCGATTTAAGCATATCAACAAGCGGACCACCTTCGCCTGTTAATCCAGGCGCTCAAATCGATTACGCGCTAACCGTCATGAACGGCGGGCCTGACCCGGCCGTCGATACCCTGATTGAGAATGTGCTGCCGTATGGCGCATCCTTTCTGCCCAACCGCAGCGATCCAAGCTGTCGGGAGGAAGCTGGCGGTGTTGTCCTGTGCCGGCTTGGGACTCTTCCTGTGAATGGGCAGCGCACGCTCAATTTTGCTCTGCAGGTTAGCAGCGACACCTGTCGCACCCTCTCGCTGCGCAGCGTTGTTTCTGCCTTTGCGCTCGACCAAAATCCAATCGACAACACGGCCGTTTTTAACAACACAACGCCCAATCCCGCCTGCGCCGATTTTGCTGTGACCCATTCCGCCAATCCCCAACCGCCAGATTATGGTGATCCCTTTGCCTACCAAATCACGGTGCGTAATGATGGCACAGAACCCGCCGGGGCCACGCTTACCCATACCCTCCCCGCCAGCGTCTCCGTTATGGACATTCGCCCCGGGCACAGCAGCATTAGCTGCACCGAAGGCAGTGGCGAGATCACCTGCACCCTTTTGAACGTGCCCGCCTTTCGTGCGCAAACAGTTGAAGTCGTCGTTCGCCCGTCCCATGGCTTTCAGGGAATGTTACAGTCAGAAACGGCCGTTTCCGGCACCCTCTTTGATCCAGACTTAACCAACAACCAACACACTCATCGCTTTAGCATCGGCCCACGCTATGACTACACCATCATGGCCACTGTAGGCCAGGGGGAGCTATCAGCATTTGACCGCTTCCTTTCCATTGATCTCGACCAGGCAGGCAACGTGGCCTTTGCTGCCTGGGAAAATATAAATCCCACCGAATTTGGCGTCTACCTTTCCGATGGTGACGCGCTAACAACTATACTTACGCCGGAAATGCTCCCTGCGCTTGAAGAAGGGCTTGAATATCACATTAACAATGATGAAATCATCAGGCTGAACGATCTCGGCGAAGTCGCCCTCTCCATCGACACATTCACCACGGGTGACGATGCTGCCCGCACTCAAAGCGCCATCGTTGTCGCTGATGAAAATGGTGTCTCCATTCCTGTGAGCCTCAATGTAGACGATGCCAATTTGCGCTTCTTTGGGCTACCAATCTTGCTGCAAAACAATGGTGAAATGACCACTGCTCTGCGCAGCGCACGTTCCCGCAATCGTTCTGAGCTGGCCGAGCTCATCACCTACAATCGTGAGGGAGAGGTTATTTTTAACCACCTTCTGAGCGACGCGGACGACAATATTTTGGGCGTTGGCCGCAGCTATAACGGTATTGTGTTTGAGCAGCGCATCGGCCGTTTTGCGCTTGAATCTGAACTAAACGTCTTTTATCGCTTGGGCAACACCCTGGCCACACTGCGCCGCGACAGCTTCACCGTTCAAGCATACAGTGACCTGATTCCCTATAACGACCAGGGCTACATCGTCTATCAGGATCGACTTGACGACAATCAGACAGGCATTTCTCGCGAAATTATTTTTGGTGGTTATGGCTCCCTCGCAGCACAGGAGCGCGTCGCCTTTCTAACCGCAATTGGCTATCCAGGGCGTGCTGTGGGTGATCCGGCCGTAAATAATGAGGAGCAAATTGTCTTCTCCTGCTTTACACCGTTTTGCAAGGGTGGCCTCTACACCGGCCAACCCGCCGCAAACACGACGGTTATTCAGTCAAGTGCTTACTCAGTCGATGGCTCACCAGTGTCCACCTTCATTCCTTACTTCCCGCGTTCCCTGGACATCAACGATCGCGGGCAAATCGCCTTTGTGGCCACGCTGCGCGACGGCCGTGAGGTAATCGTGCGGGCCGACCCTACCCAAGACAACGACGGAGACGGCCGTTCTGACGTTCAGGAATCCTATGGACCCCGCAGCGGGGACGGTAACTTTGACGGCATCAACGACGGCACCCAGCCTCATGTCGCCACCTTCCCCAACGCTGAGACCGGCGGCTATGTCACCTTTGAGTCGGACGACCAGCATCGCCTGCAAAATGTCGTCAACATCAACAACCCAGACCCAGACACCGCTCCCCCTAACGTCACCTTTCCTATCGGCCACTTCCAGTTTGAGGTCACCGAGCTAGAACCCGGCGGCTCAACCACCGTCACGCTCTACACCCCCAGGGCCATCCAAAGCTGGTGGAAGTACGGCCCTACACCCGCCAACCCGACTCCTCACTGGTATGAATTCACCTATGACGGCCGCACGGGGGCAGAAATTCTCGCTGGACGCGTAGTGCTCCACTTTGTCGATGGCGAACGAGGGGACAGCGACCTCACCGCCAATGGGGTTATTCTCGACCCCGGCGCACCAGCAGGCTTCCCACACACCGTCTTCTTACCTTCTATCGAACGCTAGAGCACCAATCCTCGTCAGGAAATACCCAACGGCCGGCCCCCATCAACCGGCAAAATCACCCCCGTGGCCATGGGCAGCGCATTGTGCGCTGCCCAAATTGTCTCGGCCACATCCTCTGGAGTAGACAGTCGCTGCATGGGAGCCATCATCCGCTGCTCTTCTATGTATTCGGCCGAAAATCGCTTCGCATACTCGCCCAACACCCACCCCGGCGAAACGCTCAACACCCGAATCTGAGGTGCCAGCGCCCGCGCCAGAGAGCGGGTCATTGAATCCATGGCCGCCTTGGAGGCGCAATAAGCAACGTTGCTGCCGATCCCCGTCTGACCGGCAATCGAAGAAAGATTGACAATCGTGGCCGGATCAGCCATCAACGGCCGAAAGGCGCGCACCATGGCAAATGCGCCCCGCCAGTTGGTTTGAAAAATCCGATCGATCCACTCGTCACTCAGCCCGTCCAAATCATCGTGGGCAACAGGTATCGTCACCCCGGCATTGTTCACCAGCAAATTGAGCTGACCGTATCGCTCGCGGAATTGATCCGCCACGGCCGCGACCTGCTCGCTGTCGGTAATTGAGGCCTGCACTATCCAGTGCCCCTCACCATCCAGTGACTCAAGCACCCGCTGGGCCTTCTCCGCATTGCTGCGGAACAAAATCACCACCCGCGCTCCGGCCTGCGCCATCCGCCGGCAAATCCCCGACCCGATCCCGCCACCGCCTCCGGTGACCAAAACCACTTGACCTTCCATCGATTGTTGTTTTTCGGCCATACTGCTCCATAAAAATGTGTCCGCAGATTTCGCAGATTGGAGAAACAAATCTGTGGTAATCTGCGTAATCTGCGGATAATATTAATTATGAGACTTTTTGTAATCTACTTAACTACTTAAAGGATTAACCCAAGATGCAATCTTATCACGCGGCCGAATAGCCGCCATGGAAACCGAAATCAGATGTTGAAAATTTACAAATAAGTTCGGATATGAACCATCTTCCAAAACAAGCCCGTCATCCTGGCCCCCGTCTTCACGGGGGTAAACTACGGCGGGGATCCATCGGTGGCAATCCAATGGATTCCCGCTTGCGCGGGAATGACGCTGCGATATCAGTGTTTATTTGTATACACTCAAAATCCGGTTGTTTTAACGCGATTAATCCCTAAATCCTTGTAAACTGCTTCGATAGTTAGCGTGTTAGTATATCAGCGTCTTAGCAATTTACAGCTTCTCAATACACTGGAGGTTGTGTTGACATTTGGAATATTTCTTCAACCCCACTTGAATGTGGTTCTATGAATTAAATGGATGCAATAAGCAGTTTTACCGCCCGCGGTCTACCTGTCATCCTGAACCCTTCGACTTCGCTCAGGACAGGCTTCGCGAAGGATCCCGTCAATCTCCAATGAAAGGAGCCTTTAAGGAAAGAGAAGCCCTTCCATTGTTGGCCATCAGGGCTTAAAAACAGCTTGAGGAGATTCCTCGCTCCGCTGCTCATGCTGAGCAATGACAGGAGACCGAAGATGAGTGCAGCGGTCATTGAATCTATTAACCATTAGAACCTAATACACCAATAAACCAATACACGAATACACCAATAACTAAACCTCCTGCGCCTCGCGAATCAAACCGCGCAGCTTATTTGGCGTCACCGGCAGGGCATCAATCTTGATCCCCAACGGCCGCAGAGCATCTTCGATGGCCGAGGCGAGCGCGGGCGGAGCCCCCATCCGGCCGCCTTCACCACCCCCCTTAATGCCAAATTCCGTAAACGGGGACGGGGTTTCCACATGCCCCACCCGCACATCCGCGGGCACTTCATGAACCGTAGGGATGAGATAATCAGCGTAGCTGGCCGTAATCAACTGGCCATTTTCGTCATAAGCAAACTCTTCGTATAAGGCCGATCCGATCCCCTGGGCCGTGCCCCCGCGGACGTGACCGGCCAGGGTCATCGGGTTGACCATCGTGCCGCAGTCGTGAACCGCGACATAATCGAGAAATTCAACCCGGCCGGTTTCAATATCGACCTCCACGACCGGCATGTGACACATGTGCCCCATGATCGGATAGAAAACCCCCAGATCGGAGCGGTCTTCGCTGGGCATCGTCGTATACGGATGATCGTAGACGTAGGTGGCATCGAGGCCGCTGTTAAAATCGTCTGGCAGGCTCAGGCGGAAGAAATGGGACTGCATGGCGATGTCGGCAATGGACATGAATTTGTCCGGCGCTCCCTTCACCTGCACTTTGCCATCGACGAGTTCCAAATCTTCTTCGGCCACTTCCATCAGATGACCGGCCACCTGATACAGCTTGCGCTTGATCTCTTTGGTAGCCCCGCCAATCGCCCCGGCTACCATCACCGTAAAGCGGCTGCCGCCCGGACCGGTCCCGTTTAAACCGTGATCGGTATCGGTGTAGTTGACGATGATGTCGGCCGGATCCATCGTTAACTGCTCGGCGACAATCTGGGTGGCCATCGTCTCCGGACTGTTCCCCCAAAACGGCGCGTGGAGGGTCACAAACGCCTTGCCGGTTGGATCAATTTTAATGCCGATACTCTCCGGTGAGCTGGTCAGGGCGAAACCAGGTTCGTGATTCCAGAACCAGAACTCGGTTGAGCTAAAGACGCTCCGCTCCTGAGCGGTGACGGTTCCGATCCCGATGTAGCGCCCTTCCCGGCGCGCCTCGGCCTGCTTTTGACGCCATCCCTCATAATCAAGCAGCGTCAGGGCTTCGTCCAGAACCGCTTCATAGTTGCCGCTGTCGTAGACGTTCCCGGTGGGAATTTTATAAGGAAACTGCTCCGGCTTGATAAAGTTTTTGCGCCGGATTTCGAGCGGATCGATCCCCAGTTCATCGGCGGCCGCGTCCATCAGCCGCTCCAGCACAAAGTTCGTCACTTCCGAACCAAAACCGCGATACGCCCCCTGCTGCCCCTTGTTGGTCATGACGGCAACGAGATGCATGCGTACGCTGTTGATCGTGTAGGGCCCGGTGACCTGGGCAGCCGCGTTGCCGTGATGGCCGACGCCAAACTGCAAATACGCCCCGTAATCATCAAGGCAGCGGTAGCGAATGCTCTTCACCGTGCCGTCTTTCATGACCGCCAGCTCCGCATCATAGGTGCGATCGCTGCCGTGATTGTCGCAGCTCATGGTGTTGTCGAGCCGATCTTCAATATATTTGACGGGACAGCCGGCCGCACGGGCCAGGGTGCACGTCAGGGTCACGACCTTGTGGGTGAACAGCTTGCTGCCAAAGCTGCCTCCGGCAATCGTGGGCACGATATTCAGCTGGGTTGCCGCCACGCCGAGTGAAACGGCGCACAGCCAGCCCACGTAGTTGTACATCGAGCCGTTTGAATAGACGGTAAACTTGCCCATCCCCTCGTCAAATTCAGCCACGGCACCGCACGTTTCCATCGGCTGCCCACCGGAGCGGGGCCAGTACAGATGACGCTGAACGATGAGATCCGCGTTGGCAAAATCTTCGTCAACCGGGCCAAAGTCCAGCACTCGTTCGAGGGCAACGTTGGTGTCCCCCCGTTCCGGATGAAGGACGGCGTCACCGGTTGAGTGAATCGCTTCTTCGGCGTTGACGACTACTGGCAGCGGGTCGTACTCCACCTCGATGAGGTCGATGGCGTCTTCCGCGATGTAGCGATCCTCGGCGACCACCGCAGCCACCGCCTCTCCGACATGACGAACCTTGTCCACGGCGATCACGTATTGGGTCACCGGCGGGTTGGCAAAACAGGCGGTGGGACCGGTTTGCTCGGCTGCCTGTTTGCCGGTCAGGACGCAGATAACGCCGGGCAGCGCCTCCGCTTTGCTGGTATCAATACTAAGGATGCGGGCGTGAGCATAAGGGCTGCGCATCACGGCCGCTTCCGCCATACCGGGCAAATGGATGTCGTCGATGTATTTGCCGCGGCCGGTCAGCAGGCGGGGGTCTTCCACCCGCTTCATGTTTTTGCCGATCCACCGATATTCGTTTTTGGCTTCGCTGCTCATGCTGTCACCTCTTCCTTGGTCTGATTGACGGCCGCTTCAACCGAATCGAGAATCGTTTGATACCCGGTACAGCGGCAGAGATTGGCCGAAATCGCTTCCTTGATTTCCTCACGGCTGGGATCCGGATTGCTGTCCAGCAGCTCTTTGGAGACCATCAGCATCGCCGGGGTGCAAAAACCGCACTGCAAACCGTGTTTGGCCCAGAACCCTTCCTGCAGCGGATGCATGTTGGTGGGCGTGCCCAAACTTTCGACCGTTTCGATCGAGGCCCCATCATGCATGACGGCAAAATTGAGGCAGGAGCGCGCGCTTTGTCCGTCGATTAACACGGTACACATGCCGCAAACGCCATGCTCACAGCCGACGTGGGTGCCGGTCAAACCGAGATCGTGTCGCAAAAAATCGGAGAGCAGGCGCCGAGGGGGAATTTCTTTTTCGTATTGTTTCCCGTTAACGGTAATGTTGATTGTTATTTTTTCCATGATTTCTCTCCTCTTAGCGGCCGCGGCCGTGCGCTTTGGACAAAGCACGCTGGGTCAAACTGCGGATCAGGTCACGGCGATAGTCGGCTGAGGCGTGATAATCGGAGCCGGGGTCGGCCGCGTTTGCGGCGGCATCAGCCGCCGCGCGAAACGCTTCCTCTGATGGTGCTTGCCCGTTTAAGGTGGACTCGGCCGCGCTCATGCGCCTGGCGCTCTCTCCCGCTCCCAGGCAGACAATGCGAACATCCTGACAGGTTCCACCGCTGACCTGCATCAGGGCGGCTACCCCAACCAGAGCGTAATCCCCCTTGCGTGGACTGATTTCCATGAAGCTGTAGCCGGACCCGGCCGCTGTAGCGGGAAAGTGCACGGCGGTTAAAATTTCATCGTCATCCAGAGCTGTTTCCAGATAGCCGGTAAAAAAATCGGCCGCGGCCACGGTCCGCTCGCCGGCCGCGCTGCGCACCACCATTTCCGCGTCACACGCCAGGGCCACGGCCGGTAGCTCTGCGGTGGGGTCGTTGTGGGCCAGGCTGCCCCCAATCGTTCCCCGATTGCGGATCGGTTTGTGCGCCACGTGGGGCAGGGCGGCCGCCAGCAGGGGGCAGGCATCCCTGACCACAGCCGAATACTCCACCGTGGTTTGACGGGTCATGGCCCCGATCTTAAGGGTGCCGTTGCTGCGCTCGATATAGTCGAGGGCGCTGACGCGGTTGATATCAACCAGCACCGACGGCCGCACCAGGCGCAAATTCATGAGGGCGATCAAACTTTGACCGCCTGCCAGCAGTTTGGCCTCATCACCGCCTTCAGCCAGAGCGCCGAGCGCCTCATCAACGGTGGTGGCTCGTTTGTATTTGAATGGGGGTGGTTTCATATGAATGCCTCTTTGTGTTTGAGAATGTGGGATAGAATGATGATCCCAACCTCAGGTTTTCTACTCCAAAATAGCCACGGCCCGCACGGGCGAACCGGTGCCGTCGCGGATGCGCAGGGGAAAGCCGGCGAAAATAAACCGTTTGCCCACAACCTTGTCCAGATTGGTCAGGTTTTCATAGTGAGTGATACCGGTGCGACGGCACATCATGTGCACCGGGTAGGTTTTGGATATGGGATTGTCCGGTGTGGGGCAGTCAACCCCGAACGCCTTGACCCGCTTTTCTGCCAGCCACTCGGCCGCCGAATCATCCAAACCGGGGTGTTGATTGGAATAGGCCGGTGTTCCGGCATACTTATCGTGCGTCCCGGTACGCATCAGCAAAATATCTCCAGGGAGGACGTTTACCCCGGCTGCATCACACGCTTCCTGCAGTTCCTCCCCCGAGATGTACTCGTGCACCCCTTTGTGAGAGATATCGATACAGACGGCCGGACCATAAAATGTGTCGAGCGCCATCTGGTCGATCGGTGCAGCCTCAGGAGCCGGATCAAAGTGGCTGACGGAATCAACGTGGGTCGGGCCGTGGTCACACATAAGGATGGCGTTTGATTGATACGACATCCCTCCTTCAAAGCGAGCGGCCGTTTCCTCATGACTGGCGTGCTGCCAGATGATCGTCTTCTGATGACCGGGGTAAACCTCCATACCCTGATAGATCTCCTGTGACAGATCGATGAGTTGTACCATTAATCCTCCTTTTCAATTGTGTCCCAAACCTGCCCTGACCAAAAGTTGTGTCGCTCGCCTAATCCCTCACGGCCGCTCGTTCCTCTGATCCCTCCCCACGGTCGACCCATTGAAACAGCTCAACCAGATAGCGGTCGGGATCGTGGAGATAAAGCTGATGGACCCCGTCACCGCGCCCCATCGGCCCCCCAACGATAGGCACTCCCATCTTTTCTGCTTTGGCCACCATGGCTTCCAGATCATCCACTTCAAAGGCGAAGTGGGTGGCCAGACCGGTATTTTCTCCCCGGCCGGGGTCCGGGAATCCGGCAGCGGCAGTGGTGTCCCGGGCCTGAATCACATGGATTTCGGTACCCGCGCTGCGAAACCACGCGCCGGCAAACGTGAAGGTCGGTGAACGGGGCACCTCTTCCATCCCCAGGAAATCACCATAAAAGCGTTTTGATTGTTCCAGATCCTCAACCACCAATCCGCAGTGCTGTAATTTAGCCATTATTTCATCTCGCTATCGCCCGCTTCATAGAGACCAAAGGGCAGCGGAGCCCCAATCGGCCACGTGCCATTTTGCAGCTTGGTCCCAGCTTCGCGGTTGCGCCGGACGAGAGACCGCCCCAGCTGCAGCTGTCTTTTTTCCCACGTTTTTAATGCCTCCGGCACGTCGTTGCCGTGTTCATTCAAAGCGCGGCCGAGCTGGCGGGCGTCTTCGGCCGCTTTGGCGGTTCCGGCGGCCGTATGGGGCCGGGCGGAAAACGCCGCATCGCCGAGGATACAAATGCGGCCAAACGACATCTGCGGGATTTCATAATCAAAAATCGCCTGAATAAACGGCTGCTCTGTGCGCAAGATGAGCGCCCGCAGCAGATCGGGAACTGTCGTGGCCTCTGCTTTAAGCGCGGCCACGGCCCTGTCGGGAACCGCACCGGGGGCCACGGAGAGATCGCGCCGCCGTCCGTGCCGGTCGGTCAGTATGGCGTCTAACGCTTCCCCCTGCGGTACGTGGCGGTACCAGAGCCAGTTGACGTATCGTTTGCCCTGGCCGAATGAGGAGTCAACCACCGGAATCGGATAGGTCAACAGGTGTTCATCCTTTCCAATATGGTAGATGATTGCCTCGTGGAGCAGCTCGAAGGTGGTCGGTGAGACATCGGCCGCGCTGACGATTCCCCGCCAGGCGATATACCCGGCGTACGCGGCCGGGGTGCTGCCCAGCAGCCAGCACCGCGCCTCGGAGCCGATGCCGTCCGCGCAAACGAGCAGGTCGCCGGTGAACTGCCGCCCCTCGGCCGTGTGTACCCTAACTATTTCTCCTTTCCGGTCGAAGCCGGTTACCCGCTGATTGAGAAAATATTTTTCACGACCAAAAAGCGCAAGCAGCCCGGCATAAATCGAGTTGTAGGAGGCGAAGCGATAAGGTGCTTCAATTTCGTGGGTGATACGACCATTTTTGTTGACATAACGTAAATAGCGCGAGCGGATGCTCATATCTACCCCAGCCATCGTTTGCCTATCGGTCAGATACCGGACGGTGTAAGGGTTGAGCACAATTCCGGCTCCCCGCCCGGCCAGGGGCACGCGTGATCGTTCCAGAACGGTCACGTCAAATCCGGCCTCACGCAGATAGAGGGCTGCATTGAGTCCACCGAGGGAGCCACCCATCACGATGGCGTGTAAATGATTATTCGACATGATCGGTCAGGATTGGTTATGGCTGAATTTTGGCCGTGCCAGGGAGCATTTTCCAGGAAGCTGTTCGAATTTTGAGAAAGACGGGCCTCTAACCTTGAGTGGTAAACCGCACTCCAAAAGTTAATGATAATCAAATATCGGCCGCTTTGCATTGTCTACTAAGACAGCGAAAACATCTTTTTTTTGTGACAATTTACAATTAACCTGCTATTTAGGTAAATCTCAACAACTTATTATTTAACTCAAGTTGCTACCTTACCTTCCCGATGAATAAATCCATCGGTCAAAGAGACCGAAACCGGATAAATCCGGTTTATTAACGCGATTTATCGCGTTTCGGTTCTTCTGGCAGCCGGATTTATTCGGCTGCGTATGAAGGCCGCAACTTGAGTTATTATTTAATTAATGGATGACGTACACGCGGTTTCCCAATCGCGTCAGAGACCGATCCTATTAAAATTAAGCCCCAAACAATAAAATGAGCGAAACGGGACTATTCAGCAGGAGTGAGCGAATGGATGAGAAGCGCGAGCTGAACCTCAAGCATCTGCTCAGCATCATGCAGATCAACGTCAAGCAGTTCACACAGCTGATTGAGACGGTATTTGACCGTGTTGGGGTGGACAAAAAGAAGTTCGGCCGATTTTTGCGGGCTGAGCTGATGACGCAGGGCCACGCTCAGCGTATGTAAAAGATCTTCAGCCCGGTCATGCGCCAAAACCGGGGCCAGCAGACGACGGGAAAAGCGCTGCAAATCTTCAACCGCACTACTCCGCAAAAGGAGAGCATAAATGCCCAGGGCATCAAAAACGACGATCGGCCGGGTCCGGCCAAACCGCTTGACGATAGCGAGGGCATCCAGACATTCGCGATGGGCATCGGAAAAACGAAGCGGGTTTGAAATGGGGGTGCTGACGCTGACGGTCAACATCAGATCGGGCCACCCGGCCGCCATGCGCTCGCTTAAAATCTCGGCCAATGTCTGCAGACGGGTCAGCGTTTGGGGATGACGCATCGGCCATAACACAACCACGCGATCTCCCTGCTGGGCTACAAAGGTTGCTTTCTTGAGTTCGCGGCACACCTGCTCGGTGGTCGTGGCCAGCGAATGTTTGATCTCTTCAACCTCTCCCTCACTCAGGTTGTGCAGTTCGATGTAGCGGCCAAAGCCGTGAATATCGACCACCAGGACGCGAAAATCGCTTTCAAAAGAAAATTTGAAGTAGGCCGCCCGGCGCTTTAGTTCGGCCGCGTCGGTAAAGCGACCGAGCAGCATATCGTCGATAAAATCACCGCGCATGCGGCGGTTGGTATCGAGCGAGACCCGCTGCTTGACAAGTTCCAGGGTGCACACGGTCGAGGCGTGTTCCAGCGCCCGCTGTTCGAGCTCGGTTGAAATCGGGGGGATGGCCACAACGGCAAAGTAGCCTAGAGTTCGCCGGCGGACCACCAGCGGCGTGATCGAAACCGGCTGCTCATCGAAGTCGCTGAGGAGTGGGGTGAGCGGTGGAGATTGCTGCTGGTGGCGCTGCAGTTGGGGGAGCAGCTTGATGTTTGGTGCGGTTTGGGGGTGGGAAGCGGAGTGGGCAATGAGCTGCAGCCGGGCATCGTAGAGAGCCACCGGCCGGTTAAGCAGGTCGGCCGTGGTGGTGACGACGGCCGCGAGACCTTCTTCCTCGAGAACAAGACGGGTGAGCTGCTGGTGAATCGCTTCTGACTGCAGCAGCAGTTCATGCTGGGTATCTAACTGGCGATTTAGCGCGCTCAATTCGTTGACCGATTGATTCAGGGCATCCAGGAGCTGTTTGTTGCGGATCACGGTGGCCGTATGGTTAGCCAGCGTGGTTAAAAGCGACAGCTCAGCCTCGCTAAACGTATTGCGGCTGGTGTAATAGCAGTTTATCGTTCCAATATGTTTCTCACCGACGATGAGAGGGGCGGCAATCATCGTCACGTATCCCTGATTGAAAACGGCATCTTGAAAGTCGGCGAATTCCGGAGCGGTTCGCACATCTTCCCAGAAAATCGGTTTTGAGCCGTTAAATGCCTGACTGCTAGGCAGGGCGGTGATCCAGCCGTGCTGGTTGGATTGACGGTTGATGACGTCGACGTATTCGGCCGAAAGACCAAAACTTCCTTTAATATGTAGGGTGCTGTCATGGCGAATCAAAACGGCGCAGAAGGGGGCATTGAGCAGCAGGGCGATTTCGGCCGAAACACGATCGAGCATCGCCGGCAGGGGAATATCCTGGCTAATAATTTGGCTGATGGTAATCACCGCCTTAACTTCACGTTCTTTTTTAGCCAGTTGATTACGAAGATCTGGGCTCATGCTTATCAGAATGCCCGAAAAACGGAAACTTTGCAATCACCGTTCACTTCTCTCATCCAGGACTTGACGTTGGTACAGCAAATCTAACAGCTGCTCCAGGTTAATGCCATAGCGTGCGGCAATTCGATCCGCGTAGCTGCGCCCCAAAGGCGGGCTTAAAACTACCCGGTAGCTGTAGGGGCCATCCCCGGCGGCGACACCCGCCTGCTCCTCTTCGCAAGAAGCGACCATACTAACGACCTGGCTTTCCCCGTCTGTGTCCAGGTTCAACTCCTGAACGGCGGCCGCCAGTTCGTGCTGATGGGTGGTAAAAACGGCCCGCAAGCCGATGCGGCGCAGCACCCGCACGATATCCTGCGCCAGGTAGAGACTCTCCCCCATGTTGGTCGTAGAAAGTGATTCATTCAGGAGCACCAGGCTGCAACGGGTAACCTGTTCAAAAATAGCCCGGATACGGCGAGCTTCATCGCCAAAGCGCCCTGTGCCCAACTCCAGCTGTTCCTCGACCGGATAGTGCGTATAAATCCCATCGACCGGGCTAATACGAGCACGCCGCCCGGCTACAAAAAGCCCGGATTGGGCCATCACCTGAGCCTGGCCAACAGCCTGCATATAGGTTGTTTTGCCTCCCTGGTTAGGGCCCGTCAGGATCACAATCCGGCCGCGCGATCCCAGAATGACCTCGTTGGTTACCACCCGCCCTGCCATCTTTTCCCCTGACTCCTGGCCGCTCAAATGAAGAGCCAGCTGGATGTTGTAATTCTCCTCAATCTCGCAAATCCGCTCTGCACTGGAAGCGATCTCCGGCAGGCAAAACGGGTATCCCAACGACGCTACCTTTTGCGCCAGCGCCACCGCCTGCACGTAAAAAATGATCTCCGGGCGTAACTCTTTCAAGAACCGGCTGTTCAGATTGACATAGCGTTTTAACGCCCGGGCAATCGGCTTGGTGGTCTTCTCCAACACCTTGGACAGGTCCCGAAAGAGGGGGACCATCATCGGCTCGGCCTGCCGGGTTGGCCCGCTGATGGGGAGACCTCCGGTGATCATTTTGCTGCTTTCAGCGAGCATAGGCAGCGAGTGTAAAGGGGCTATCCCTTTTCCATCGGCTTTACCCAGGAGGCGGTCCAACAAGCTGCTCTCTGTAAACCGCTCTGAGTTTACCGCAAGAAGGACGGCCTCTTCCGGGCGCAGACGCTCGTCAAGATTCACCCCCACAGTGATGCTTGTAAACGCTCGTAATTCCGAAAGTATGTCTGGCAGAGTCTTAATGACCTGCTGAAAATCCTTGTTGATGATAAATTGATCGACGTAGCTTTGCAGCGCCCGCAGCCCCGATGAACCCATTTCCCCATCCACACCCTTAAAAGCCTCGCTCAGACCATGAACACAATCAACCAGCACCTGCAGTTCGCCTGCTCGCTGGATAACCTCCTGAAGAGATGATTCGCCGGCGAAGTAAGGATGGGTAAAAAGGGTCAGTTCATCGAGCAGCGGCAGCATCGACTTTAAGGCTTCCGCTAGAAGCGGCTCGTGGAGCAGATCATTGAGAATAGCCTGTCGATAAGCAAGCACGGCCGGATCCTGACACAATTGATACAAGACCTTTCTGATTGAATCTCGGTGAGGGCCGTAGGGGCACATGCCCACGACGAGAGTCTCCAGAGCGAGGTCCTGGATCACCTCGTTTGAAAGCGGCCGGCCAGCTTGCTCTGGCTCTCCATCAGGCCACAGCAAGCTTAAACTTTGTTTACTCTTTTCACTGTTCAAAACCATTCCTCTCGCACAGGCAGACCTCAAAAGCTTTGAAAGCTTTTGAGGTCTGGATTTTTTTGGACCCGTCATCCCCGCGCAGACAGGGATTCAGCGGTGGCTACCCAGTGGAATCCCGCTTTTGCAAGAATGACGCGACTCTATCGATGTTTATTGGTCAACACTCAAAATACGGTTTCGGTTTCTATAGCGGCGATTCGGCTGCGTAGCGCAACTTGAGCCATTTAATGATTATTTTTGACGGCCGGCTCGGTTGGAGTTGAACCTTCCTCCGCCGGGTGCATCGTGATCACACCATCTTTATCGACATCGACGATGGTGACCTCATGACATGTGGGGCAGGTGATTTTATGATAAAAACCGGGCGTCAAATGCGACAAACGGTCAATCGTTTGCCCACATTTGGTGCATTGAACAAAAATTGACTTGACCATCAGATTCCTCTCGCTGCAGCTCCCTTACACCCCTCAACAGCAATAGCCATACCGGCTATTTTCCAGCATACCACCACGGTCGGCCCCGGTAAAGTGTCGTTTGTCACTCA
>JAAUYD010149535.1_pt1 | contig 22429 bp, 19 predicted proteins | sample 7278101 | NCBI WGS metagenome assembly JAAUYD01 (sample SAMN14350128, study PRJNA611818) | marine sediment metagenome | isolation source: surface marine sediment (0.6m) | place: French Polynesia: Moorea | collected 2018-08
CCTTACGGATACTCTCGTTAGGAACTAGCGAGACTGCCAAGGGAGGGAGTGTAAGACGGCTGGGAGGCAAGAAATCTTGCCTCTTAGACGCAACTCCCAATGAGATTGGAAGCCCCAACTATATTGCTTGCAATTAGTTGGGGTAGTTCACAGGAGTAAATTATGGCAAATTGTCCTTATTGTGATGAAGTTATTGATGAAGAATATAATTTCTGTAGACAAAACATTACTAATTCTGTATTACAAACAACCGAATAAAGTCAGTGACATAGACTTAATGAAATGGATTAAATATACAAATTCCAGTCGATATAAAAAGACGATTCTCAAATCACTAGATGATGAAGCTTTGATTCATTACGAAAATGGGTTCTGTACTATTCTTCCGAAAGGAATTATTTATGTTGAAAATAATATTGATCTTAGTTTGATTCTATAGTTAACTTTCCTATTGCCTATTGCCTCAAATTTTAATTCTTACAATTGATGACTGAATGCACTAGAATAATTGAGGGTCATCATGGCAGGTGTCGTCTCTCAATCGTCCAAGTCTATCAATTCCAAGTCTATCAATATCGAGTATGCAGGGTTTACTAAAACGCTTCTGGCAGTGGATACAACAATTTTTTGCTCAGGTATTTGGTTCATCTTCTTCCTTAGCAGGAGATGAAAAAAACGCCTTGAAACAACCCCTAAGTGACACAGATTATGAATTTTTATTTAGCCAACTCCTAGATGGAGTCGCTCACGGATGGCACGAAGGACGTATTCTTAAGTATTTTGAAGATTTAGGAGAACGAGGCAAAACCAAATTATGGGTCGCTTGGTTAGAGCGGTTTGGAGAAAAAGCCCTTTCTTCGGCCGCCCCTAACTTACAACTAGCAGCGAGAATGATGCGCTTAGGAGAATTAGCCCAGTCCTTTCAAAAGATAGAACCCATTGGAAAAACCGCCTACGAAATCGGCAGAAAACTTTACACCAGAGAAGCAGATAGTGCAGTGTGGGAATATGTCGGTCCAGACACTCAAGTGACCGATGTTATGCAAACAGAGATTAAGCCTCCTACCCTTGAAGAGAGTTTAAATGAGGATAACCCTCCCCCTCAAACAGAGACCCTAACCATTGAAGAATTAACCACCAGATTACAACAAGATCCAGAACTGGCAAGCCAAGTGTCTCAACAATTAGGTATTGAGTCAAAAGACCCTCAAACCCTCGTTAATGCTTTAATTAGTCACTTTGAAGCTCAACAACCCCCAGATACCCCTCAACCGTCTCCTGATACTCAATCATCTGCTGAGACGGTTGAAACTTACTTTAATCAAGGCATTGAACAAGCTAACTTAGGGGATTTAGAAGCTGCGATCGCCCTTTGGGATCAAGCGTTGGCCGTTGATGCTAATTTTGCCCCCGCTTGGCATAACCGAGGGAGTGCTTTGGCAACCATAGGACAACTAGAAGAAGCCATCGCTAGTTTTGATCGGGCGTTAGCTCTCAATGCTCAAGATATAGAAGCTCTCAACGCCAAAGGGCAAGTTCTTTATAGTTTAGAGCAATGGCCAGAAGCGATCGCCTGTTGGGATCAAGTTCTCACGATTCAACCAAACTATTACCAAGCTTGGTACAATCGAGGGAGTGCTTTAGAATTGATGGGACAGCCATCAGAAGCCCTTGAAAGTTATCAAAAAGCGGTTGACATTGAACCTACCTTTGAATTAGCCCAAAATCGTCTACAAGCCCTATCTCAACAATAAGTTGATGAAATTGAGCGAATCTTAAGGTAGACACAAGGAACAGTTGCCATAAAACAATGGTGGATTCCTCCCCCTTCAATTGGTGGTAATTAAAGCCAAAAAATCATACACTAATCTATTAAACAACTATCTCTGCATTATCTCTAGATTTTTATATCCTTAAAACGTGACTACTCAAACCCCCTCCCTTCCCAACCAACCAGAGACTTTAGCCGCCAACACCCTAGATAAAAGTCTCAACCGCCAAATGATAGTGATCCTTGATTTTGGTTCTCAATATTCAGAATTAATCGCTCGTCGAATTCGAGAAACTCAAGTTTATTCTGAAGTTTTATCTTATCGCACAACAGCCGAGAAATTACGTCAACTTAATCCCAAAGGTATTATCTTATCAGGGGGTCCTAACTCAGTTTATGACGATCACGCCCCTCAATGCGATCCTGAGATTTGGCAGTTAGATATTCCCGTCTTAGGGGTTTGCTACGGAATGCAGTTAATGGTTAAACAACTTGGGGGACAAGTAGAAAAAGCAACAAGGGGAGAGTATGGTAAAGCTTCCCTGCGTATTGATGACCCCACGGACTTATTGACCAATGTAGAAGACGGTTCAACCATGTGGATGAGTCATGGCGACTCTTGTACTCGTCTTCCCGAAGGTTTCTCTATTTTAGCCCATACCGAGAATACCCTATGTGCTGCTGTTGCTGAACATAAGCAGAAACTGTTTGGGGTACAATTTCATCCCGAAGTGGTTCACTCGGTAGATGGAATCGCCCTCATTCGCAATTTTGTCTATCATATCTGTGAATGTGAACCCAGTTGGACCACAGAAGCGTTTGTGGATGAAACCATCCGTGAGATTCGCGCAAAAGTTGGAGATAAACGGGTATTACTCGCCCTATCCGGCGGTGTAGACTCCTCAACTCTGGCCTTTTTATTACATCAGGCCATTGGCGATAAATTAACCTGTATGTTTATCGATCAGGGGTTCATGCGTAAAGGAGAACCAGAACGTCTGATGGAGATATTTGATCGACAGTTTCATATTCCCGTAGAATATGTTAACGCTCGCGATCGCTTCTTAGAAAAACTCGAAGGGGTAACGGACCCAGAGAAAAAACGCCGTCTCATTGGTCATGAGTTTATCCGCGTCTTTGAAGAAGAATCGAAACGCCTCGGACCGTTTGATTATTTGGCCCAAGGAACTCTCTATCCTGATGTCATCGAGTCGGCTGATACCAATGTAGACCCGAAAACAGGAGAACGGGTTGCCGTTAAGATTAAAAGTCACCATAATGTAGGGGGATTACCCAAGGATCTACGCTTTAAGTTAGTGGAACCGTTACGGAAGTTATTTAAAGACGAAGTTCGTAAAGTGGGACGTTCTATTGGTTTACCTGAAGAAATTGTCCGTCGTCATCCCTTTCCTGGCCCTGGTTTAGCCATTCGTATTATCGGCGAAGTGACCTCTGAACGGTTAAACATCTTACGAGACGCTGATTTTGTGGTACGGGACGAAATCGGTAAACAGGGAATGTATCATGATTTTTGGCAAGCGTTTGCTGTTCTTTTACCCATTCGTAGCGTCGGGGTTATGGGAGATCAACGCACTTATGCTCATCCCGTCGTATTACGTTTGATTACCAGTGAAGACGGTATGACCGCAGACTGGTCAAGAGTTCCCTATGACCTCTTAGAAATCATTTCTAACCGCATTGTCAACGAGGTTAAAGGGGTTAACCGTGTGGTTTATGATATCACCTCTAAACCCCCAGGAACCATTGAATGGGAATAAAATAAATGTAATCGTAGGGGTTTAGCAATGCTAAACCCCTACGGTTTTCAGAAACATTATAATTAAATGAATTTAACCTTTTGTCACTGTTTGATTAGTTTAAAAGGTTTTTAATTAATCATTCGGTACTTTAGGTATATTTTTATTGTGAGGTGATGGTATATCTGAAGAGTCTGCTTCAAAATTAAGAATTTTGATGGGAAACACTCTAACCCTTAACTCCACTGGTTGTCCCATGATATCTGAGAGGGTTTGTTGAGTTAGTTTAAGATTTTCTTCTGGATCAATTTCATCGAGTCTATCAGGGGTAATAATAACATCAGCAACCACGATAATTTTTCCTTCTTGTAGTTGAACATCAACTTTTGTAATAATACTTTCTTCTCTATCTTTATGTTGACGATGACGTTTGGCCAGTTGATGACGAATTTGATTTTCAATAATCATTTCCCGAAAGGAAAAATTGAGGGGTAGGGTAATCATAATTAGACTTACTATCAATCCCAATAAACTGGCCATTGCTTTTTTCCAACTCCCATAAGACTCGCAAAGAAAGACAATAGCAGCGGTTAAAATAATCCCCACCAAATTTGTCAAAAATAACACAAAAGATCCCGTAGATAGGCTAAAATCATGGACAGCAAAGCCAATACCTACAACACATAAAGGAGGAACTAACGCCACTGATATGGCCACTCCAGGAATAGCATCAGAAACGCTACGACGTACCTTAGCAAACCCTCCTGCTGTCCCTGCTGCGATCGCCACCCCTAAGTCAAGTAAAGTCGGTTTAGTACGAGCTAAAATTTCTGATCCTGACAGTTGATAACCAATAATTTCTGTGGTTAAAAAAGCAATACCAACGGTCAAAAAAATACCGAAAATTAAGCGAATGCAAGAATAATTAATTAAACGAGTATTGAAAGTCACTAAAGCATAGGCTATACCAATAATGGGAATCATCAAAGGAGCAATAATCATCGCCCCAATAATAGTGGCAGCACTATTAGAAATTAAGCCAAAGGTAGCAATAGCTGTGGCTAAAATAAGTAAAATAGAGAAATTACGCGCTAAAACTTGATCAATCAGAATTTGAGATAATTTATCTTCTGAAATTTTTTCTTCTTCTACCTCGGCTCTCATTTGATGGAATAATGTCCATTCCCGTTGTATAAATGACCGCAGATTAAACCAAGACATAAAATTAATCAAGCGAAACTTCAAGATTTTTCTAAAAATATATTAATTCTCTGATGCTTTACGAATTTGAAAACAACACCATTTTTTACGTTTCCATAAAGCAGCAACAATCCATCCTTCTTGTTCTAGGGTATCAGCGATCGCCTGAGATTGCTCTAACAAAATACCACTTAAAATGCCCCAAGTATTGGGTTTAGCCAACTTAGAAAATTGAGGAATGAGTTCAATAATGACCTCAGCTAAAATATTACAAACGATTCCATCTACCCCATCATTGACTAAGTCTAATAATTCCGTCAAACTCCCTTGATTAATCACCAAATGATGAGGATGAATGTGATTAAGATGACGATTTTCCCTTGCTGCTTTGACGGCTAACGGGTCAATATCCACCGCATAAGCTTTACTGGCCCCCAATAAAATCGCCCCAATAGAAAGAATACCCGAACCCGAACCAATATCCGCAATCACCACATCCCTTGTCGGTTTGGATAAGCGCATTTCCAAAGACTCTAAACACAACTGAGTGGTGGGGTGGGTTCCCGTCCCAAAAGCGACTCCTGGATCGAGGCGTAAAATCAGTTTATCCGTCTTTTCAGGAGGGGTTAACCAAGCTGGATAAATAATAAAGCGATCGCCCACTTCTGTCGGTTCCCAGTGTTGTTTCCAACTATTGGACCAGTCTTCTTCATCGATTAATTTCCAACGAGTTAAGGGTTGGGGTAACTTTAAAACTAACGCATCTTGTTGTAACCACAAAGATAAAGCAGAAATATCTAGGGACTGATATTGAATTTGTGGAACATAAGCTTGAATGACATAAGATTTTTCTTTAATTTCCCGTGAGGTTCCTGAACAGCCAAACTTATCTAACCGCCAAGTTATGGATTCTTCTAAATGAGGATGACATAAAATAGTAATTTCCCACCAACTGTTGGACATAGGAGTTTTTTATTAATGAAGGGGACTTGGAGATCAAGAAGCTAGGGAACGTTGGAGACAAGGATGAACATATGTCTATAATTGAAGGCCGCGCTCGTTAAAGTGAAGCCTTGATGGGCAGGGGGGGCAGAGGGAGAAAGATTTTGAGGGGGACAAAATGCGGGTTATGGTAAATATTTTTCCTCCTCTGCTTCTGAAGCTTCCTCCGCTTCCTCTGCTCTGGTAAGGGTTTCAAGAATAACTTAGCGGCATTCATCTATAATTCCCTCCCGCCTAGAAGCCCCCTGCCTCCGTTAAAGTTTAACCGTATAAGCGTCTCGGATACCGGAAACTTTAGTAATTTCGCTCAAGAGTCCTTCTGGGAGGGGATCATCTAAACTGAGAGCCATCACCGCATCGCCTCGGACAATTTTCCGTCCCACTTGCATACTAGCAATATTAACGTTAAAACTGCCCAAAAGAGAACCAATTTTCCCAATAATCCCTGGCATATCTCGGTGAACCGTAAATAACATATAGTTACTGGGAGGCACGTTAATGGGGAACCCATCGACATCCGTAATGCGAATTTCCCCATCACTCAACAACGCCCCGGTCACGGAATGTTCACCCAAAGACCCTTGTGCCGCTAAATGCAAAGAATCGGAATAGTCACGAATAGAAGCATCATGGGTTTCAATAATACGGATACCTCGTTCTTTGGCTTCAATGGCTGCATTGACGTAATTGACCCGTTCTCGTAAGGCTTGAGAGAGTAACCCTTTAATCGAAGCGACGACGATGGGTTGACCTTTGGTACTGGCCAATTCCCCTTGTAAGCGAACCGTTAACCGTTCAATGCGTCCTCCGGCTAATTGACCCACTAAATTGCCCAAGGTTTCCGCTAATTGCAGATAAGGGCGCATTTTTTCCATGACATCTGGGGTCAGTCCTGGAATATTCACCGCAGAACGGGCGGGGAGTCCTAACAAAACATCTCGAATTTGCTCAGCTACATCAACGGCTACATTGACCTGTGCTTCTGCGGTTGAAGCCCCTAAATGGGGAGTTAAAATGATGTTTTCGTAGTCTCTGAGTTTCGATTCTCCCAGGGGTTCTTCTTCAAACACATCTAGGGCCGCCCCAGCAATTTTTCCTGCGGCGATCGCTTCAACCAGGGCATCCTCATCAATGGTACCACCCCGCGCACAGTTGATAATACGGGCATTCGGTTTCATTTTACTGAGGGCTTCTTTATTGATTAGGTGGGTTGTTTCAGGGGTTTTGGGGATGTGTAAGGTAATGTAATCGGATTCAGCAAACAGGAGATCAATATCCACTAACGTACAACCCAATTGATCGGCCCGTTCTTTGGAAATAAAGGGATCATAAGCTAATAATTTCATGCCCATGGATTTAGCCACATTGGCCACATGGGACCCAATTTTTCCTAAACCGACAACGCCCAAGGTTTTCTTATAGACTTCTGCCCCGACAAAGCGTTTACGTTCCCATTGTTCGTTTTTAACGGACTGGTTGGCTTCGGGAATGTGACGGGATAGAGATAATATCATGGCCAGGGCGTGTTCCGCAGCTGCAATGGTATTCCCTTCTGGAGAGTTGACTACGACAATACCCTGACGAGTGGCAGCAGGAACATCGATGTTATCAACACCAACCCCTGCCCTTCCGATAATTTTTAGGTTAGTTGCCGCAGCAATAATATCTTTAGTAACACGGGTTCCTGAACGCAGCATCATTGCATCGTATTCAGGGATAATTTTAACTAATTCTTCTGGGGGAAGTCCTGTTTTGACATCCACTTGCGCTACTTGTGAGAGGATATCGATACCAACTTGGTCAATGGGGTCTGATACAAGAACTTTTGCCATAGTGATTCGTCTGGGTAGGGGTGATGATTTTTCTACTTCGATCTCATGGTTGCAGTAGCTTATTGTAGCGGTCAATCTACCCCTAAACCTTAAATCGTTAACAAGTTTTCCAGTTTCCTGCTTCTTGACAATAAATTGAATGTTCAAGCCCTTTTCAGGCATTCTACGCTATAACAAAAAGGGATAGAGAGAAATTCGGAAACAAAAATAATGGAACTCATCCGCATTATTGTTTTAAGCATAATCGGTGCTATTCTGATGTTTGGCATACAACCCCTGCTTTATAAACAAGGATTAATTTGGGAACCAAACATTCAAAATCCTAGAGCAGCTTTAGAAAGTTGGGTCAGTCGAGATTATACTATTGCAGCCTTTTGGGTATTTGGGGTCTCACTTTTATGTACAATTTTTTGGTATATCATTACCAATAAATCCCAAGCCCATCGTCCCAACGAAATCAACCAATGGCGGTTATGGTGGTGGTTGATAGGATTAATTCCCCTCATCAGTATTGGGGTGGCCATTGGCATTTTTAATCAAGTGCCAGAACTGCGTCTCTCCTTAACCTTCTTCTTCGTGATAGACATTTTAATTCTCTTTTGGTTAACCACCGCCAGCAGTACCCCAGGACTTTTGATGTATACCCCTCCCCTTGCTCCCCAACTGCGAGATTTGTTGTCTAGATTAGGAGTTAATGAATAAAAATGACCATGTATGTAATTGGCATCGGTGGTACAGGTTCTAAGTGTATTGAAGCCTTGACCAAATTAGCGGCCGTTGGCCTGTTGGGAAATCAACGGCTAAAAGTTCTCTATATCGATGCAGACGAAACCAACGGTAACTTAGAAAGATCAAGGAATAGCCTCAGTCACTATATCCAATGTCATCAAATCCTCTCAGGGGGAGAACAACAGGATTGGATGGCCGCCCCCATCGAAACCTACGACCTTTGGTCTCCGTTTACCGGAGTCAACGCCAGTAAAGAACTACAAGCCTTCTTTAACTACAATACCCTCAAAGCAGAAAATCCCGTCTTAGGGCATATCTTTGACGTTCTGTATACCAAAGATGAACAGGAAGTGACCTTAGATGTGGGATTTCGGGGACGGCCAGCCATTGGGGCTGCGATCATGAGTCAAGTAGACTTAGAAAGATTTGACCAAGAACCCTGGGGACAACTGATTAAAGATATCCAAGCAGAATCTAGTAGAGGAACTCACCCTAAAGTGTTTCTCTGTGGTTCCATTTTTGGGGGAACTGGGGCATCAGGACTGCCTACCATTGCCCGTTTAATTGCCAATAAATTAGACAGAGAAGGGGTCAAAGAACGGATTAAAATTGCTTGTTTGTTCCTGCTACCCTATTTCGACTTTTCTGCCCCCCCAGGAGAAGATCCCGAAGGGATTTATGCCCGTTCAGAACAGTTTTTACTGAACACAGAAGCAGCCTTAAGATACTATGTTAATCAGGCCAAAGAAACCTTTGATACCGTCTTTCTTTTAGGGAACCAGAACTTTTCTAAAGTTGATTTTCATGTGGGCAAAAACCGTCAACGCAATGCTCCCCATTTCCTAGAATTGTACGGGGCCTTAGCAGCCAGACATTTTGACCTTAATACCCAAGCTTTAAAGGATAAAGTGGTCTTAATTAGTAGGAATAATCAGGGTGTCTTAACCTGGGATGACATTCCCGATCATTTACAGGTGCAACCCGCTTTAGTCAATGGCACACGCTTTGCCTATACTTGGTTAGCCGAAATTGCCCCAGAACTTGATGAATTGCTCAAAAGCCAAAATAATCGTCGGGTACTCTCCCCCTGGCTACTCAAATTCTTTCCCACCGATCGCAGAACTAACCAAGATGGCCTCACCCAGTTAAGTAGTCCTCAAGAACAAGAAGCTCTAAAAACCATTAACATTTGGTGTCAGGACTATTTAACCTGGTGGTACACCCTCCACCAAAACGAAGAGGAACAGATACAACTATTTAATACCAAAGCATTCGGTAATCCCCAGGGAAAACTGAGACGAGAACAGTTAAATGAATTGGTATCTGGCAGTAACATCGACAGTCGTAGCAAAGCTAAAGATACCATTCAAACCCTCAAACTACAACTACAAAGATCAAAGCAAGACTTGTCGAGCAAACTCGGCATTATTGAATTAGCGAAGACTTTATATAGCTTCTGTAAACAGTAATTAATTCTGTTGCTCAAACCCTCTGTTGTTCATTATGGCCTAATCGTAAACTGAAATTTTGTTGGACGAATCAAAATAAAGTTATGTATTTATTCCTACCCAAATTAAAAAAAGATGTTGATGTCGGTACTTCCGACGCAGTAGGTGTCTGGGATGCCCAAGACTTCGACACCTTTGGTAAAGTCGCTTCTAGCCTAGATTATAAATCCCCAGGACGGATTAAAAGTGTTAGTTCCGTTCCCACCATCTGGGCCCGTGCCTTATCGATGGAAATGGCATTGCATAATCAAGCTTATCCCATTCGAGAGCAGATGATCGAACAATGGCAAGGGATGTTAGCTGCGATCGCCTTAGCGGAGGTGAGAAGTTTTCCCCTCTCCGCAGAACTCTTACAATTAGGGCAATTACACAATGACAACCCCTTTGCCCGTTCTCTCTATGAACTGCTACCCAACCCTCCGACTAATGCCTTATACACCCTAGAAACGAAAAATCCTTGGCAAGACATTTATATCTTTCTCTGGGACGACCAACCCGTGGGAATGTCTTCTCCGAGTACCATCGTCGTGCCTTCAGAAGAAGGACAATGGACTAATCTGCCTTGGTGGAACCGACGGGATCGCTGTTTGGAAAAACCTGATGACTATCTCAATAGTACCGAAAAAGCCCTGCTCTGGCGTTGGGTGGAAAACCTTCGTGATCAATTAAGTAACCATCAGGGACAACCGAGGGCTGTTAATGAGATGCGGGGACTACTAGAAGATTTTCAAAAAAGTTTAGGCAACTATCCCGATCAAGTCCTCAGTTTAAGCGATAATCCCCAATTTTTTGGCATTCCCCTCAACCGTGGACTGCTATCGGCCCTTAATTATCCTGTCAAAGCTGAAGAAAAACCCTCTTGTGTTCGTGTTATTCCCAGTCCAGAAAAGAAAGGAAAAGCACCATCACTGTATTTGCTGGATGTGAACATCGCTCAATTTTGGGGTGAATTTCCCCAAAATGTTTGGGTGTATCAAGGCAAAACCCTAGCTTCCTTAAACGTCGAAGAGTTAAAAGACGGCACCATCGTTTGGAAGGATATTCGTTGGATCGAATCGGAAGATTTATTATTGCCAGAATTAGCCTTTATCGACCTAGAAGAAGCTTTACCTGGGGCATTTTTACCCGAGAATGTCGACAAATTGATTTTTAAAGGCCAGCCTATCACCCCATTATTACCCATCAATCCCCTGCTACTGGACTACTTCACCCCAGAAGATATTATGAGACGACTGCAATTTAGTCCTCTCAATGGGGCAGATGGGCCAATCATACGAGTTTCCTTTGATTTTCCCCTTTCTGGGATGAAGAACGAGGAAAGAAACCCTCAGAATTATCGCATTTCTAAAGACTATCCCCTCAAAGAAGAAAACGGTTTAACCCAAGTTCCTGTCCTAGAAGTGTGGCCGAACTTTCAAGCAGTGGGGTGGAAGGAATATTATGCTTTTTACTACGACATGAATTTCTTGGCCTCCACTAACCCTAACGATCAAACCTTCCAAGTGACTTTACCAGGGGCAAAAGAACCCCATAAATTCCAAGAAGGCCAAGGATCGTATCAACTCACTCGCATGGAAAGTTTCCCCTCTCATATTCTTTGTGAGGATAAGGCAAAACATGAACTAGGATTGATTTTACTGAAAACTCCACCCCTCATTAATTTAAGTGGTAATTGGAAAGTCGGTGTGGATTTTGGCACATCCTTTACCAATATTTACGTTAACCGCAAAGGAGTAGTTGATCCCCTGCCTTTAGACAGTTTACACCTAACTGTGACCTATGCAGACCAAGAAACTCGTCCTCGGGTACTCACCGAATTCTTCATTCCTGAGAACTTTATTCCCCTAGAAAAACCATTACCCCTTTCTAGTCTGCTAACCGTCCGACAAGGTCAAAATATCAAGAGTAAACGTCCTTTGTACGATGGTCGCATTTATATGCCAGAAGAAGGCTTTAAACCCCAAGAAGATTGGATCGAAACCGATCTTAAATGGAGTAAGCTAGACGAAAATCAACTCTTTCTTAACCATTTAGCCCTGCATATTACCGCTTTAGCAGCTAAAAATGGGATAAAAGAGATTGAATGGTGTTTATCCTATCCTTCCGCCTTTTCTAAGAGTGACAGAACCCGCTATTTCCGTAACTGGGATAGCTTAACCAAAGAATTAGAGAAGAAAACCGGCATTAGCCAATTGTGTCCCAAACCCGATGATGTCACCCGTTTTCGGACAGAAAGTTTAGCCACGGCACAATATTTTGCCGATCAAGAAGAATTAGACTTAGTCAATACTACCTGTATTGATATGGGTGGGGGAACCTCCGATATTTCCATTTGGGAAGCAGATATCGGTAGCGGCCGCTTTCAACTGATCCATCAATGTTCGGTTCAGTTAGCTGGTTCCCATTTATTTACCCAGTTTCTCGAGAAAAAACCCAAATTCTTAAGCGATAAGTTCAAAGTGGAATTCCAAGACTTACAAGGGTTAAGACACGGGAACTTCCAGGCTAAATTAGATGTCCTATTAAGATATAGGAGTGAAGGCTGGCTCGAACAATGGGACTATCTCCAAGACGATCCTGACTTTCAAGGATTTATCCGACTCATCGCCCTCGGAACGGCAGGACTTTACTATTATGTGGGAACCATTCTACGAGTTCTTTATCGTGATAAAAAGTACACTCGCGATGAAATTACTCCAGTTTATATCGGGGGTAACGGCTCTCGTTTATTGAACTGGTTAGCCATTGGAGGACGCTTTGATCGTTATGCAGAAGTTAATGAATTATTCAGTCGGATGTTGAGTAGAGCCTCTGGTTTTGAGGATACCAGTCAAGTTACCCGACTCAGCAGTCGTCCTAAAGATGAGGTGGCTTGTGGTTTAGTCTTAGATGAAACCCGCTTGGGAGGGTTAGACATCAAAAAATCTGAGCCCATTGTAGCCGGAGAAGACTGCGAAGTGAATGGAAAAACCATTGAATGGAACCAATACCTAGAGTTACAAGGCAATACTACCATTACCAGCTTTGAAATTCCTCAACTGACTCAACTTGAACTATTCCTCGATGAATTTAATCAGGGGTTAATTGACATCGACGCTGATGGACTAACGCCTATGACACAGTTTACTTTAGGTGAAGGTTTAGACGATCACTATCAAGACAGATTACAGCGTGATGTTAAAAGAGAACTGACCAACACATTGATCAAGATCAGAGGAGACTCAGATAAAATTCGCATTGAGCCACCTTTTATTCTAGGATTAAAAGCATTATTACAGGTGTTGGCTAGGGAGTGGGCGGGTAAATAATATTTCGAGGAACTTTTGTCTGGGCTTAATAATATTAAGCCCCTACAGAATTCTTCGGGTCTTACCTCTATAAAACATAGCAAAAAACTCTGCTTATCGAATTCTAGCTAAGGAATGCCTATGAAATGTCCAAATTGCAACTCTGAATATATCGAAGGATATGATATTCATTGTCCTTCTTGTCAGTTTCCTTTACAATATGCTAGTCCAGAGTATCAAGAGCTAATTGACTGGCTCAATAAAAGACAAATGGAGAATGATCAATATAGTGAAATATCTGACAAAAAAGAATCTCCATCTTTCTCTAAAGCTCATTTTAACGAATTACAAAACAGTCAAAGCAATAATACCGAGCGAATCTATAATTTAGAACAATTGGTTAAAGAAGAATTAGTTAACGACTATGAATCACTTAAAAAATATCTTGAAAAATCAACGGAAAGGTTGAATCAAAACATAGATACAGTTACAGGGATTTATAAAATAATAGAAGAGTATGAAAAAGAAAATTCAAAAACTCAAGATAACCTATTAGAAATTAACAACAAGTTAGTTACTTTTGAAGAAGAGCGAGCGCAAATCCAACAACAGTTAAATCAAGTTCCAGAATTATTAACAAGATTAGAACAACTTGAGAAGTATCTAAAAGCTAAATCATATTCAAATACTCCCAAAAATTTATCAAGCGAACAAGAAAAAAATATAGTTAAAACGACCCCAACTATGACATCTTCTGATCGAGAATTGAGTTGGGAAGAACATCAATTAGTTGAACAATATAATAATCAAAAAGAAACTTTAGTTAATTGCAATACAGTATCAGAAACCAAACAAAGTAGCGAAGATCGTCGCTTAGGTAAAAGTAAGACTGTTATTTTAGAAAAGGAACGTCGAGGTAATTATTGGATAGTAGAAAAAGAAGGAATGACTTATTTAATTCCTAGTGATAATCTCAGAGTCAATGAATATAATTACAAAACCGTTGAAGCTGTTTTTGAATGTCGAGGTTATCAACCTAATATTTCGAGTAATTTTAAACTACTACAACCAGCGATTGTTACCGAAACCGATGAAGAAAATAATTGGAAATTAGAAAAACCAGGAATTCTTGAATTTTAACTAAATTGAAAGGTAAACTATCATGGCTAAAAACAGTTATTTAAAATCATTATTAGTTCTTCTTTTAATATCTGGATCTTTATTTGGTTATCAACAACCGGCTTCTTCAAATTCGGAAACAATACTAACACAAGTTACACAAGAAAATAAATCACAATCTCTTGAAATTGAACAAATTAAAACTGCTTATAATAAGTTTAAAGGAGAAAAAACTAAATTTATTGGACAGTTAAAAAAAGCTGCTACAGATCAAGCAAGTCGCTTATCAACTAAAAGCGATAAACTTAGCAAAGAGTTAAACAATTTACAAAAAGAACTTAAAAACTTTCGTGAACAAGAACTCACTAAATTACAAGGAGAAAAGAAAAAAAAAGCTGAAGAAATTATAAATAAAATTGATGCTCATTTAAAAGAAATGTCTGAAAAAGTTATTGATCCTTTGAAAAATGGACTAACTAAAGATAAAGTTGAAATAGTTCAGAAGCAATTAGATTTTTTTGTTACACAAAATATTCCTGCAAAATATTATGGAGTATTTGGTCCGAAAACAAATGAACAAATCAACAAATTCTTAACCGATAAACAAACAGAGTTAGATAAAGAAATTAAAGCATTAAATGAAATCACAAATGGAACTCCTGAGAAAACAATTGAACAAATTTCTGAAGAATTAAACGCACTTAAGAAAGATAATCAAATATTCAAGATTATTTTTCTGATTTCTAGTGTTTTTGCTACTGGTTTAATAATCTTTACCTTTGATAAAAATAGGCGAATGTCCAAGAATATTGGAAGGGGATTGAATAAAAAACATCAGGAAGCACTTTCTCATCTATACAACGAATTAAAGAAAGATTTAGATAACTTACAGAGACAACAAAATAAATCTAACAAAGAAATTAAACAACTTGAAGAAACAGTTATATCAACAAAACAAACATTAGTAAATCATATTAAGGAAACAGACAAAAAAATATCAGAAAACATAAAGAATGAAAAGCAAGAAATTGATTATGATAAGGGCAAAAAACAACAAGTCAATCAACCTATACTTAGTAATGCAATAGAAGTATCAGAAACTAAACAAAGTGCAAGCGATCGCCGTTTAGGCAAAAGTCAAGCTGTTATTTTAGAGAAAAAACGTAGAGGTAATTATTTAGTTTATACAGAAGAAAATTGTGAACATTTAATACCTAGTGAAAATCTCAGTATTAACGAATATAACTACAAAACTCTAGAAGCTTTATTTGAATGTCTTAACTATAATCCTAATTATACCACTCATTTTCAAATCGTACAACCTGCGATCGTTAATTCTGTTTCTAGTGGTAAAACTTGGGAACTAATAGAAAGAGGAGTCTTACAATTTTAAGAGAATTAATAAATCAATTATCATGAAAATTAAGAATTATTTCTATCGCAAACTCAGTTTAATTTTACAATTTAACATCACAGACTAAACATGAATAAAGTTAATTTCTCTATATCGGAAATCATCGAAATATATAACACAATTCCTCGTGTTTTGGAAAATACTGAATATCAGCTTAAAATTTTTGAAATTGAATCTTTTATAAAACAACTCATTTATTCAGAAGATTTATGGATAGTTTACAACAGAAAAAATTTGAATATGAACCCAAAACAGAATTGGGGAAAAAACTCTGGGAATTGAGAAAAAAAATTATAGCTGATCCCAGTGTTCAATTAAAAAATTGGGAAGAAATAGAAGCAGAAATAGATGAAATCAGAGGTAGAAACCGATGATAAAAAGTTATTTAGACTCTGGTGTATTGATTGCTGCTGCGAGAGGTACTGATGTCGTTTCATCAAAAGCTATATTGATTTTAGACGATGATCAGAGACAGTTTTGTTCTCGTTGTTTTGTGCGATTAGAAATATTGGCTAAAGCTAAATACTATCAACAAGAAAATGAAGTTGAATTTTATCACAGCTTTTTTTCTAGCTGTACTTTTTGGTCTAATGAATTAGATTTAATTATTGAATTAGCCGAAGAATTAGCGACTAAATACGGATTAAATGCTTTAGATTCTTTGCAAGTCGCTTCAGCTATTTCGGTTGAAGCTGACGAATTTATCACCACTGAAAAAACAACTAAACCTTTACATCGGGTTACTCAGATTCCAGTTATTTCTATCGCAAACTCAGTTTAATTTTACAATTAAACATCACAGATTAAACATGAATAAAATTAATTTCTCTATCTCCGAAATCATCGAAATATATAACACAATTCCTCGTGTTTTGGACAATAAAGTTACTAAAGTTAACCTCGAATCTTATTACGCTTACTCAAAAGAAAAATTGTTAATAGAAGTAACAAATGGTAGTTATTGGATTATTGAAACAGAAGATGGAAAAGAATGGTTACTTCCTAGTGATAAATTGACAGTTAATCAATTTAACCAGAAAAGTCTTCAATCATTTTTTGAGTTTCAATCCTATGACGATTCCGAAAATAAAGTCTTTATTTTAGTACAACCTGCGACAGTCAATTTACTTCCTAATGCGAGTAAAAAAGAATGGAAACTAGAAACATTAGGAATCTTAAATTTTGATCCTAATTATTCTACTAATAAACTGCGATCGCAACTTAAGCAAACAGAAAATGAACGAGATCAATATAAATCTGATTTAGAAGAAATTAAACAAGAAAAAGAACAATTAACTGCTCAAGTTGCACAACTCGCTTCAGACTCTTTACAGGATATTCGTGATAGTTTAGTAACAAAAAATGAATTAAATCAACAAATTAATATAGTTTTACAAAGAATCGATAGGTTAGAAAAACAATATAAAGGTTATCCTTCTGCTGATGAATTGAGTCAGGTGATTCAAAATATAATTAAAACAGTAAACGAAAATAATGAAGTGATTCAAGATAATGTATCAAGAATAAATGAAAAATTAACAATCTTTGAAGAAGAGCGATCGCAAATTCAAGAACAGTTAAATCAAGTTCCAGAATTATTAAACAGTATCAGAAACCAAACAAAGTAGAGAAGATCGTCGCTTAGGTAAAAGTAAAACTGTTATTTTAGAAAAGGAACGTCGAGGTAATTTTTGGATAGTAGAAAGAGAAGTAGTGACTTATTTAGTTCCTAGTGATAATCTCAGAGTCAACGAATATAACTACAAAACTATTGAAGATGTTTTTGACTGTCGAGGTTTTAAACCTAATATTTCGAGTAATTTTAAACTATTACAACCAGCTATTGTTACCGAAACCCATGAAAAAAATAATTGGAAATTAGATAAACCTGGAATTCTTGAATTTTAAGTTAAAATAATTACCAGATAAATTATCATAAAAATGATTCTATTAGGAGGTTAGTGTTATGCCATTTCTAGAAAGCCAAAATTAATTAATAGGAGTTTAATATCATTAAACCCCTAAAGTTTGTTTATTGAATAATAATTGGTTGTAATCCAATACTTCTCAGACTTTTTTCTGCTTTTTGGGCATTATTTTTATCACTAAATAATCCCACTTGTAACATAGAACGACCTTGATAAGAGGTAGAAAACGCTTCAGGAAAGAGCGATCGCACACGAGTTTTCTCCCGACGACTATTAACCGCAACCACAACTCGATAACTTTGAGCGGTTTGGGTGGAACGAGATAAAGACTCCGAACTATTGCGGTTCGTATTCATAGCATTAGGAGATGGGGGAGGAACCACACCACTCACACTTTTAGTGGTTGGGGGTTGAAGGGGAGGAAGTTCCGAAAAACTGGGCAAGGGTGGGGGTTCGTTGGAAACTGAGGGGTTTGGAGGAGGAGGTAAAATATTCCCAGAGGGTCTAGAGGTAAAATTATTACCCGAAGAGATACGAGAGGATTGAGTTTCTGCGGTGAAAGTCATCTCTTGTACAGGAGAATCAGACTCAGATACGATAACCTCTTCTGTGGATGAATCAGTGGTATTATAAGCTGGCTGAGCAGGAATAGCGGTACTATCCCCTGTTAAGTAGACATGGCCTAATACTTTGCCATTATAAGCCCGTTGGGTGAATCGCCAGCCTGGATCTAAATTAATCTTCAAAAATCCTGAGGCCATTCCTTGGCTTCTACCAACAATAATATCCGGTTGACTGGGGTCGCTACGATGGGTTCCCACTAAGACTAATTTCCCGTTCCGTTGGACGATTCTTAACAGATAGTCCAGTCCTAAGTCTTGGCCATCAATACGCAGAGAATAACCATTACTATCGGTACTACGCTGACAACTCCCAGCAAAATTGAAGTTGAGCAGTAGAGGATCAATAGTGGTGACTGAATTTGATTCTATTTCTTCCCAACACTGTCGCTGTCCTGGTATTTGTCGTATGATCAGTAAATCGTATTTATTATTGCCGTAGGGTCTAGCGATCGCAATAAAATCATCCTGATTAACTTCTTGTTCATCAAAAGGAGATGCTTCAGAAGGAACCCAAGGTATAATACCAGTCAAAGCGAAACTGGTAACAGCAATAAGTTTACCAATAAGTGTGAGTTTCATAGTCTCTAGCATTGGATCATCACAACAGGAAAAACACAATCAACTGTGTTCATGTCTGCGATCATGACGCATCTGATCTATAGAATGTTGCGAGGATTGGACAGTATGAGAAGTGTTATACTACAGGCGTTAATTTAATTGAACATTTAATTTAATGAAAAAACTATCTTTATTTGCTTCTTTTGTAAGTATTAGTGGTTTAATATCTTCTCCTGCTATCGCTGCTGGTTTTTCAACCATTTACGGATTTGGGGATAGTTTAACCGATACAGGTAATGTTAATCAAGCTGTTCTAGAAGCAACAGCAGGAACCCAAACTTTTCCCCCTAGTCCTCCTTATTTTGAAGGACGATTTTCTAATGGACCGGTTTGGATAGAACTTGTTGCTCAACAGTTACAAGTTCCCTTTGTTAATTTTTCTTTTGGTGGAGCAACGACTGGGTTTAATAATACTTTAGATGTCACTTTACCAGGAATTCCTTTACCTGGTTTACAACAACAAATCAACGATTTTGCTGTTAATAATCCTGTGGCTGATCCTAATGCACTTTATGCGATTTGGATAGGAGGGAATGATTATTTGCCAACAAATAGTATGACTTTCACTCCTTTTGATAATCCTGACCAAACTTTAAGTAATATAGAAACAGCTATTAATTCTTTAGTGGGAATTGGGGCTGAAAACATTATAGTTTTTAATTTACCTAATATTGGAGATGTTCCTCTAGTTAATCAATCTGTCGACGGAATTTGCCCTAGCGATAATCAATTTGATGGTGATTGTTTAAATGATTTAACGGTAGCTCATAACGATGGTTTAGCAAGTTTATTAGCTGATTTTTCATCAGATATCGATCTAATTCCAGTTGATATCAATACGTTATTCAATAATATTATTAATAATCCATCTTCACCCTTTACTAATGTAACTGATGGTTGTTTTGATTCAACCGTTCCTTCAGTTTGTAGTAATCCTGATGAATTTTTCTTTTGGGATAATGTTCATCCTACAACAAGAGGACATCAGTTAATTGCTGATGCAGCTTTGGAATCATTGGGAATTCCTGAACCTAAAACAACAATAGGATTATTGACAATTGGTTTGATAGGAATCGTCAAGAAAATGTCAAATAAGGTGTCAGAAAAATAGAATGGTTTAACCTTAATTAGACCAAAAAGAAGTCAGAAAAAGAGAAGATTTTTATTTCTTTCCTCTGATTTCTAATTAAAATAGTTTTAGTTTCACAGTCAAGAGAAAAGAATCAATTGTTAATTATGAATAATGACAACATTAACGTCAAAGAATACATTGAACAAACTTCTGTCATTATTAATTTACCTATTGAGCCTGAATTGATGCCAGGAGTTGTGGATAATTTGAAAAGAATTGCTGAAATTGCAACGTTAGTTACTGAATTTGAATTGCCTGAAACTATTGAAGCAGCCCCAATTTTTAAACCATGAATATTCATTCTTTAGATGCGATCGCCTTAAGTCAAAAAATTCAAACTCAAGAAATCACAGCAACTCAAGTCATTACCCAATTTATCCATAATATTGAACAGCAAAACCCGAAACTAAATTGTTTTACAACTGTTCTCAAAAGTAAGCCGTTTGAACAAGCAAAAAACATTGATCAGAAAATAGCAAAAGGTGAAAATTTAGGTATTTTAACAGGAGTTCCTTTTGCTGTTAAAAATCTCTTTGATATTGAAGGTATTATAACTTTAGCAGGGTCAAAAATTAATCAAGAAAATTTACCAGCGTCTCAAGATGCGACTGCAATTAGAAAATTGAAAGCAGCAGGAGCTATCTTAATTGGTGCTTTAAATATGGATGAATATGCCTATGGGTTTGTAACCGAAAATAGTCACTATGGTGCAACACCAAATCCTTATGATTTAAGCAGAATTTCGGGAGGATCTTCTGGGGGTTCTGCTGCTGCGGTTGCTGCTAATTTAATCCCCTTTTCTTTAGGTTCTGATACCAATGGATCAATTAGAGTGCCGGCTGCTTTATGTGGTGTTTTTGGCTTAAAACCTACCTATGGAAGATTGTCTCGTTCTGGTACAGTTTTATTTTCTAATAGTTTAGATCACATCGGTGGCTTTACTCGATCCGTGAGAGATATGGCAGCTATTTTTGATGTTTTACAAGGAGAAGATAAAACTGATCCTGTTTGTACTTCCTTAGCTCCTCAATTATGTTTTACTCAGTTGAATAGGGACATTAATAATTTTAAAATTGCTGTGACAGGTAACTATTTTCAAGAAGGGGCAGAAACAGAAGCTTTAGAAGTTGTTGAAACTGTCGCAAAATTATTAAATACTGAGCAAATAATTAGCATTCCTGAAGCACATCGCGCGAGGGCTGCTGCTTATATTATTACTGCCTGTGAAGGGTCTAACTTTCATTTAAAAAATTTGCGATCGCGTCCTCAAGATTTTGATTCAGCCACCAGAGATCGCTTTTTAGCAGGAGCTTTTATTCCCAATACTTGGTACATACAAGCACAAAGATTTCGTCGTTGGTATCGAGATCAAGTTAAACAAATTTTCCAAAAAGTTGATGTCATTATTGCTCCGACAACTCCTTGTGTTGCCACTCCATTAGGACAAGAAAAAATGATTATTAATGGAGAAGAAATCCTGATCCGTCCCAACTTAGGTAGGTTTACTCAACCCTTATCTTTTATTGGTTTACCTGTGTTATCTTTTCCTATGTTAAGACCAAATAAACTACCTTTAGGGGTGCAATTAATTGCTGCACCTTATCAAGAATTAAAAATATTGCAAGTGGCAGCTTTCTTAGAAGACAAACTCAAGACATTGTAAAGTTTCAGTACAAAAATCCGTTAGACTCTCTAGTAATAAGTATGATTAAGGTAGGGCGATTTAACATCTAGAATATTCGTCCGATGCTTGCCAGAGGTAAAGCTTATGTCTTCAGTTACTAGCGATCGCTTCGTTTCTCTGGATCTCAATCAACCTTTATGGGATCGTTTCTTTATGGTGGCACCTCTAGTCATCATTGGCACCAAAGAAGCAGACAGCAACTACGATCTTGCACCCAAACACATGGCCATGCCGTTTGGTTGGGATAACTATTTTGGTTTCATTTGTACCCCTCGTCATGGCACCTATCAAAATATTGTTCGAGAAAAAGCCTTTAGTGTCAGTTTTCCGCAACCGAATCAAATACTACTTACCAGTTTAACCGCCACCGCTCGTTGTCAGGATAATCAAAAACCCACTTTATCAGTTTTGCCCACATTGGCCACTTCTGAGATAGATACTGTTTACCTCAAAGACAGTTATCTGCATTTAGAGTGTGAACTGGATCGAATGATAGACGGATTTGCCGACAATAGCCTCATTGTCGGCAAAATTATCGCAGCCCAAGTGCAAGAAACAGCCCTAAGACGAAGCGATCGCGATGACCAAGACATTTTACTCAATGTTCCCCTGTTAGTCTATCTTCCTCCTGGACGTTATAGCATCATCGATCATAGTTTCTCCTTCCCCTTCCATGCAGGGTTTCATCGGTGACATCTTCCCACGCACACCGTTTCACTACTGCAACCTCCTTCTCCCCGTCTCCCCGGGGCCCCCGGCGGCCCCGGGGGGCCGCCCGGCCCCGCGCCGCCGCGGCGGCCCCCCCGCCGCCGGGGGGGCCCCGCG